>JAEEGG010005190.1_pt1 | contig 31127 bp, 25 predicted proteins | sample 9134161 | NCBI WGS metagenome assembly JAEEGG01 (sample SAMN16246543, study PRJNA631951) | gut metagenome | biome: gut microbiome; feature: rumen; material: CR-attached | host: Bos | place: Iran: Karaj | collected 2018-10
TCTGACGAGTGTTTTTTAAATCATCTTCTAGTTGTGCAGTAGAAAGGCGTAATTTATTAAGTTCTTCATTTGTAGATTCTTGAAGTTTTTCATTTTCTTTAATTACTTTATCTTGAGTTTCAATCTTTTCATGCAAATTTGAATTTTCTTTTTTTAAAGCATTCAATTGCTTTTCCAACTCTATTGCTTTTTCTGTCACAGGGGAGGATGCTTTTTGAGAAGATGACGTGCTAATAGTATTTTGGAGAGATTGGTTTTCTTTTTTAAGGCTATCTACCTGTTGTTTCAGCTGATTGATTTGTTCTTGAGCGTTTTCAAGTTGCTTTGTGGTTTGGGGATCTATTTCCTTTTGTGTAGTATCAACCTTTTTTGCACTTGCCGATTCCTTAAATTGGGATAACTGTGTTTGGAGTTGTGTGTTGATTTGTGTAAGTTCGGCGATAGTTTTTTCCGCGTTTGCCAGTTGTTCTGGATCACTGGTTGCTGGTTGTGCGCTTGTTGCTTCTTTAAGACGTTTTTCTAATTCTGTGCGCACAGATTGTAATTGTGCAACCTGTGTGCGAAGTTTTTCGATTTCCTCTTGGACTGATAAATCACTATTGGCAACATTATTAGTTGTAACTTTATCTGTATGAACAGGCTCTTTGGATATATCTTTTTCATTATCTGCAAACTGTTCCAGTTTTGCATCGATATATGAAAGACGAAAATCAATCAATTTTTGATTCCAATTAGGATATTGCGTTTTGATATCTTTAAGGAAGTTTTGAGCCTGCTGATAGAGTTGCCATGCTTCGCGTTTTTTCCCCATCTGCCAAGCTTCGTCCGCACCCAATATGGTATTATAAACTTGAATATAAAGGTCATCAACATTGGTATCTTGTTCCGCAGCATGGGTATTGATTCCACCGACAAGTAGTGTCGCAACAAGAATACTTGCAGAGAAAAACGAAGACGATACGCGATTGTGTCGTTTCATACGGCACTTATTCAACCACATAAACTCCTTATTGCCAAGAAAAGAGTTATGTTAATGATACTAAAATTGTGGAAATTTATGGGATAAGCTTGATGCTTGTTGTTCATCAATTAGAATAAAGCCCTAGAGCGTGTGGGCTTTTCTAGTTCGCACGCTGATATTTAAAAAAATATGAATACACGAGTTCGTTTTGCTCCTAGTCCTACAGGTTACCTTCATATCGGTGGAGCTCGCACAGCCCTTTTTAATTGGCTCTATGCGAGACACACTGGAGGAAAATTTATTCTGCGCATTGAAGATACGGATAATGCCAGAAATTCTCAAGAAGCGGTTGATGTGATTCTTGATGGGCTTCGTTGGCTAGGAATTGATTGGGATGAAGGGCCCCTGACGGGAAATGCTGATGGTCCTTGTAAAGGAGATTGCGGCCCATATTTTCAAAGTCGTAGAGCTGACATCTATAAAGAGAAAGTAGAAGAGCTTAAATCTAAAGGATTTGCTTATGATAGAGATGGGGCTGTTTATTTCAGGATGGGGCGTGAGGCAACAATCATTGATGATATGGTTGTGGGAAAAGTAAAAAGGGAACTCACTGATCGAGAAGCTCAAGATCCGGATTTTGTTATCGTCCGTTCCGATGGACAACCTGTTTTTCATTTAGTCAATGTCATTGATGATATGATGATGGGAATGACTCATGTCATTCGCGGAGAAGACCATTTAACAAACACAGCTAAACATATTGCTCTTTTTAAGGCGTTTGGTGCAGAACCGCCCAAGTATGCGCACATTCCATTGATCCTCAATTCCGATGGTAGCAAAATGAGTAAACGAGACGAGGGTGCTTCTTTGATGACATATCCGGATATGGGCTATTTACCAGAGGCGGTGATCAATCAATTAGTGCTTTTGGGCTGGACTCCGAAAGGAAATCAAGAAATTATTTCTGTTGAAGATATTATAAAATCATTTGATTTACCTCAGGTGCATCGCAGCAATGCCCGTTTTGACATGAATAAACTCAAATCCATCAATTATGAATATATGCGAAAACTTACGATGGATGAGTTTGTAGCAAAAGGCCGTGAGGCGCTTGAAAAAAGTGGGAAAATCACTGATGCCTTTGATTTGTCTTTTGTTAATAAGGCATTGGAAACCTGCAAAGACAAGGTAAAAACGTTTGCAGAATTACCTGAATATGCAGGTTTTTATTTCACAGAAAATTTGGTTTATTCCCCAGAGATATTATCTGAGTTCAATGAGGAGGCGTGCAGCAGATTAAAGATACTTGTGGATCGATACAGTGCGACCAGTGATTTTTCTGCAGCAAATCTTGAAGTGATCCTGAAAGGATTGGCTAAGGAGCTTGGTATAAAAGTAGGACCATTAGTTCATCCTTTGCGTTTAGCAGTTACTGCAGCCAAGTCTGGACCAAGCCTTTATCATTTAATGGAAGTTTTGGGAAAAGATCGAACGCTCAAAAGAATAAAAACAGCAATGGAGTTCAAAGCATAGTTGTATAATAAGATTCAATGAATTAAAGCCTGTATTGTTAAAATTACAGGCTTTCATATTTATAAGGGAAGAGCATTATAACAGGCATATAGCTGGACACTGTGAAAAACTCTTCCACGATACCGGATATCATAAAATCCTAGATTTTCAACATATTCAAAATCATCCAAAATATTTTTAGGAATATCATTCCGCGGATGAGTTTCTCCTCTAACAAAAACCGCATTTTCTCCAATACGTATGTTTCTATATGTTGGCCAAAAGAAGAATTGATTTTCTGGGTAGTCCAAGTACTGATAATAAACAAGTGGTTTGATGGGGGGATTCAAACTAGCTTTTGCTTTTGGTATTTCAAAGGAGAGTTGTCCTGTCAATCCATAATGAGAAGCGATAATAAAACATGGTTTCCCCGTTTTTGTTTCCATCGCGATGCGGGCTTCTTCAACCACTTCGCCTAGAGTAGACCAAGCACGTACCCGACGGAGCGGATCTAATTTTGCCGGGAGACTTCTTCCGGCAGATTTACCGATCCAATTTGATTCATGCAGAGGAACAACCATAATAAGACCAATCAATACTCCAGCGGTAAAAAGTCTTTTAGTCAATTTGTGATGTTGAAATTCTTGTTGTCCCCAATAAATTCCGGCTAAGGTAAATAAACTGATGACTGCGGGTGCGATCCAGTTTGGCTGTACTCTCGAATGAAATGTATAAAGCCAGTAAACAGCAAAAAGAGGACCACCCATTGAAAACAAATACAGTGTTAAAGCATTTCTGTTTTTCCAGAATTTAATACATGCCCATAAAGTCATGCAGAAGAAGATTGGATTAAGCAACCCTAATTCAGCACCAGTAAAATCTCCGAGATACTTAAGTGTTGGATGCCATGCTTTAGATGCTTCAGCATGTCCAACTACATGGTGAAATGAAATCCATTCATGTTGTATATTCCAAATAATGACCGGGATGGTGAAAATCAAAGAAATTCCAAAAGCTACATATATACCGGGCTTATATAGATAAGCACGCGCTGGTTTATAAAGTAAAAAGAAAAACACCCAAGAAAATAGAAGCAGAGGGGTAGAATATTTACTCAGAAAACCAAAGCCAGCCCATATGCCCATCCACCCCCATGACTTCAATGAATCTTCCTTAACAGCTTTCCATCCGCATACCATAGCTGCTGTCCAGAACATCACAGCTAAGGGATCTACAGTCATTAGGATGGAGCCAACAGCTAATAAAGGAGTAAGCATTCCTGCAAATACGACAAAGAAGGCAATTCTTGAATTAGCTTCACGAGATATAAAACGTAACAAAAGCAGAGAAGTAATAGCTGAGCACAGAGGTGAAAAGAATCTAACCCCAAACATTGTGTCTCCCCATAAATGTGTTCCCAGCCACTGGGTATAGGCAATCATTGGCGGTTTGCTGAAGTATGAGAGCGCAATATATTTTGACCAAACCCATTGATATGCTTCATCTTCAGAGAGTTCTATTTTCCCTGCCCAGAGATAAATCCATCGAAAAATCAGCATTACAATAATAAGAAGATAGCCAAGCAGAAGATATTGGGAATCTACCGTTTTATATGTATGAATCCCGGATGATGTTTTGGGAACATTATAATTTTCAAGTAATGTTGGGCAGTTTTGTGTAAACATAGGAAGAAAACGAGCTATAACGTTTTGCCAAAACCATTGACCACCATAAACGGCAATCAGACCAAATACTATTCCAATACAGGCTCCCGCAAAAATATCAGATGGGTAATGTACTCCATTATAAACACGTGAAATGGAGACAAGACATGCCAAGAGCGGCATCCAATATCGGGTGTTCTTAAAGAAAATCCAGCATATTGTTGCTCCAACAAACCATGAGGATGCATGGGAAGAAGGCATACTGCCGCTTCCGCCTTTGCCTAACCGAAGAATGACATCATCCAATGTTAGAAAAGGTCGAGGTCTCCCAATCCAATCTTTAAGATTTGAAACCAGTAATTCTGATAAAACAAAACCAAGCAATGTCAGACAGATAAAGATGCGTCCTTTTGTTCCACCTTTTATCCATAGAAAAATAATAACGCAGGCGAGAAGGGGGTAAAAAATGACATTGCCTGATAAAAATTCAAATATTTCATCGAAAAATGGATTAGACCATGAATGATTTATCCAGTTAAACAGCCATAAATCAATGTGATGTAAATATTCGATCATGATAGATCTGTAAAATTCACAACTTAATACTCGATCAATGTTGAAATCGGAATGTTGCCTAATTTATTGCGTCCACCAAGTTCAACGAGTTCTATTAAAAAAGAGCAGCCAATGAGTTCTGCCTGGCAGCGTCGGATCAATTTAGAGGAAGCAAGAGCAGTTCCACCTGTAGCCAATAAATCATCTACCAGCAGAACTTTTTGTCCCGGCTGAAATGCATCTTGGTGAATTGCCAGTGTATCGGTTCCATATTCCAGTGCGTAGGTTTCTTCATAGGTGCGCCAAGGAAGCTTATTTTTTTTGCGGATAGGAATGAATGGGAGGCCCATTCTTGCTGCAACAGCCGCGCCAAATATAAACCCACGCGAATCAATACCGGCAATAGCATCTATTTTTTCTGTGTTGAATTTTTCAGTCATAAGATCCAGAGACACAGAAAAAAGCCGAGCATTTCCTAATAGTGGAGTCACATCTCTAAAAATAATCCCAGCTTTGGGGAAATCCGGAATGTTCCTGATTATTTCTTTAATTTCCTTATAAATTAATTTTTTATCCATATCGAACACAATTTTGATTTTATTTTGAATTTTCCATCATTTGGATTTGCATCCTCATTTTTGAAAGAGCCTGATTTTGGATTTGTCGTACACGTTCTCGTGTCACATTAAATTTTTTACCCACTTCCGCTAAAGATTTCTCTTCACCTGTTTCCAAACCAAAACGATATCGAAGTATTCCTTGTTCCCTTGGTTCAAGTGTACTTAAAACTTCAAGAAGGATATGGCGCATTGTTTTTTGTTCCATTTTTTGGTCTGGCTGCTGTATGGATTCGTCTCCAAGCACGTCTCCTAAAGATGTTGAGCCGTCATCTCCAAAAGGTACATCTAAAGAAACTGTTGACATACTTGATTCTCTGAGAAGAACGACTTTGTTTACAGGCATTTGCAACTCCTGAGCTAAAACATCATCATCAGGTTCAACTCCATTCGTTTGCTTATATTGTTCGATAAACTCCTTCATCTTGGAGATTTTTTCTTCCAAGTGGATTGGTAGGCGAATCGTTTTTGAATGATTGCTCAGTGCTCGACGGATATTTTGTTTAATCCAAAACGCACCATAAGTTGAAAATCGGACTCCTTTTGAAGGATCGTATTTAGCAATACCTTTCATCAATCCTAAATTTCCCTCATTGATTAGATCAAGTAAAGGTAACCCAAGACCTTCATATTCTTTAGCTATTTTAACAACTAACCGGAGATTAGCCTTAATCATATATTCACGAGCTTCTAAATCTCCATTTTGAACTCGTTTAGCTAGTGATACTTCTTCTCCTGGAGTGAGCAAAGGAATCTTTCCAAGATCTCTCATGTAAAGACGAAGAGAGGAATTGGAATTCCATTTACTATCACTTGTCTCAGTACCCCTTGTTTTTTCAGGAGTTACAGCGGTAGTTTCTTGTGAATATTTATCTTTTTCTTCTGGCACGCTAATACACCAGGCCTAAAACAGACTGTAAAAATAACACGAAAATATCAAGCTCATTTCCACTCACCCAATGTTCCTCCTAAATTATAAGTTTGGTTATTAGGGAGAGGGGCGGGACTGACCCCCTGTTTCATAATTTCTTTTAATTCTTCTAAATGAAAAAGATAAATATCACGAGGCTCGCAATGGTATTTTTTGCAAAGACTACTAGCCATTCCTACGACCTCACCTAAGATTCCACATGTGCGCATTACCCGTGTGGTACCCAATGCAACATGTGTGACACTGATATCTCGACCTGCCATAAATAGATTGGGTATATTTCTGGAATAGAGACATCTGTAAGGAACGGGATAGGGATGTATATTATTTTGTCGAGCGATTGCTTTAAATTCCTCATTGGGGAAAAATTGACTGTTCTTAGGATCAGGATAGTGAAGATCAATACTCCATGTAGTTGTTCCAGCAGCATCTTCGTAAATGCGGTGCTGTATTATATCATTTTCTGTAAGAATGTGATCCCCCAACAAACGCCTTGATTCTCTTTTCCCGGCTATGTATGCAACCCAGCTTAAGGAATGCTTTTTATAATCACCTGAGGGAAACTTATTTTTCAGATATGACCAATTTGAGAATATAACGAGCATACCGTAGTCGCGAATACGTTCTGCGTCAGCAATTTGATTGCGGTTCATGCCTGTCTCCCATGTCCATTCACCTTTAAGTACTTTTTCAGAATTCTCTTGATTAAAAATTATGCCATATTCAAATACTGGAAAGGTAGATTCTTCTGAATCCTTTTTTGAATACCACTGGACTGACGCACCCAGTGTCATTTCATCAGCTTTTTCAGGGGCAAGGGATTCATTGAATTCGGATTTAGCTTCACGCCCCATACGAAAATCTGCTCCTGCCAGAAAGCCCACAGTTCCATCACCTGTGCAATCCGCAAAAATAGGAGCTTTCCAGTGCATTTCTTCACCAGTTTCTGTATTACGAGCAATGACACTTTTAATTCTTCCTTTCCTTTTTTCTATAGAAAAAACGTGCCAGTTGAGAAAAAGTTTGATGTTTTTCTCTGCCAAAATAAAGTCCATTTTTTTCTGATCTTCATAGTTATCAGCAGGCATGGCGTTGCCTTCTTTTGTGGGACCAAATTCTTTTTGTAAATCTCCTAGATGTGTATAAGGTTTTGCCTCAATCCGCCCTCCAAGATGAACTCGAACATCTGAACTGTTATTTCCACCTAAGCGAGGTCTGTTTTGAATAAGAGCTACTTTTAAGCCAAGGCGAGCAGCTGCAACAGCCGTACTCATTCCGGCAATCCCGCCACCAACAACCACAAGATCATAATTCCCTGCCGAAGCAGAATGTCTGGTGTGAGGTAAAAGTTTTTTTCTGAATAGAGATAATTGATCTATGTTTGCTGGTGGAAGGGTTGCCTCTGTAGAAAAATAAATAGCATCACATCGAGCATTGAAGCCGGTCAAATCATGCAGGGAAATTCGGTTTTCTCCCGATTTAATTGAACAATTCCCGACAACTTGCCATTCCCATTGTTTGCCAGTATCCCCTAAAATAGTATCAAAGAATATACCATTGATTCCTATTTGGAATTTTCCCGGGCCTTTCCCGTCAAACCAAGGAGATGTCCAATTATATGTTCTTACATAAATTGTGTAATTTCCTGATTTTTTAAAATATAGTGGAGTGACAGCATCTTCTACCGGGATTCCTAAACCATGAGCCATGAGATAAAAAGATCCCATTTGGTCTGAAAATTGAGTATCCAGGACCCATCCACCTTTATTTTGAAAACTTTCGGTTTCAAGCAATAATTCTGCAGCAAAGGATGACGAAAAATATCCATTTCCAATCAATAGAGAAAAAATTCCTGTGATAAATAAAAATAAGCGCATAATTTTATGATTGTTCTGATTTTTGACTACGCCCAATAAGCGTGCTAAGTGCTTCTTGTACAGTTTTTTCACCATGGAGAACCGAATATATTTCTGACATGATGGGAGTTTCAACGTTGTATTTCTGAGAAAGTTTTTTTGCTGCACTTGAGGTTGGAACACCTTCTGCGACAGCGTTCATACGAGAAAGTATATCTGAAAGTTTTTCACCTTTGCCAAGGCACTCTCCCACAAAATGATTGCGACTGAGAGGGGAAAAGCAGGTTACCATTAAATCTCCAAGTCCACTCAGACCTACAAATGTACCAGGATCAGCCCCCATGGCTGTACCCAAACGGCGGATTTCTACAATGGCCCTTGTTACTAATGCAGCTTTTGAATTTGCCCCAAAGTTCATGCCATCACAAATACCTGCGCCAATAGCTATTATATTTTTGAGAGCACCACCTAATTCAACTCCTAGGATATCTTGGCTTGTATAAACTCTAAATGTTGTTGTATGAAAGAGATCCTGAGCTAACTCTGAATAACTTATATTTGGACATGCAGCAACGACTGCTGTGGGTACTCCTCTGGCAACTTCATCTGCTAGTGATGGACCAGATAGTGCCAAAGGGATACAAGAGGGGATCGTTTCTTTCAAAATACCTGACATTGTCAAACCTGTATCAAATTCAATCCCTTTGGTTACAGAGATAACAAGCCCTTTGAAAGAAGAAATCTTTTGTGCAGTTTGCCTGAAATATTGAGAAGCTACAGCAACAACAATGATTTCTGCTGTTTTTGTCGCCTCCGATATATCATCTTCTAAAATAAATCCTTTTGGTAAAAGAATACCTTTAAGACACGAAGAATTACGTCCAGTATTGCGTATTTCTTCCAATTGCCACTTAAGGGCACTCCAAAGAGTTACTTGATGCTTATTTTGTGATAATAAAATAGCCAGTGCAGTTCCCCAAGCGCCAGTTCCTAAAACCGTAATTTTCATTTTTTATTCCCCCAAATTTTATTTTCAGTTCCATTTATCAGACGTTTTATATTAGCTCGATGGCGATAGATTACCAATACCGCAATAAGGGCAGTAAATAGAGTAAACCCTATGTCATGATGAAAAAAGTAAACGAGAGGAACTAAAGCTATGGCTGCAAGAATTGATGCAAGTGAAACATAATGAGAAATAAAAACGGTAATAAGGAAAATAATCAAACAAACGATTAAAGCTTCAGGTACAATAGCAAGGAAAACACCAGCTGTTGTTGCGACACCTTTGCCGCCTTTGAATTTCAACCAACAAGTAAATGTGTGTCCAATAACTGCCGAAATACCGCCCGCGAGCATTAAGGCATAATGTTTCGTTTGGATTTCTTCTGCTGGCATTCCTAATAATTGTGGAGTAAAAATGCCTAGATAACAGCCAGCAACCCCTTTAAGTAAATCAATTAGCAGCACAAGTATACCTGCTTTTTTACCTAATACACGCAGGGCGTTTGTCGCTCCAATATTGCCACTACCTTCTTTTCTTAGATCTATTCCTTTGGCTTTGCCAACAAGATATCCAGTTGGTATTGAACCAACAAGATATCCTGCTAATACTATCAGAAAAAAGGTAATGAACATTATTCCGGGGAAAGATATTATGAAAGATCTTTAAATTGTTCTGAAGCAGGAAGATTTTTATTATATTTATGCTTCTTCGCAGATGCTTCTTTTTTATTATTGCTTACTTCTGATTGGAGTTCGGCTTCTGTATTTTCATCACCAATACCATCTTCATATTCTTCGCCCATTCTATCCAAGTGTTGGCGCGCTTTTGCGGCGGCTGCCGTAAATTCATAATCACGAACGATTTTCTTCATAAGCACAATAGCATCATCCGGGCGATTCAATTTGCCAATGTAAAGATTACAGAGATGCACCGCGGTCCAGCCCCATTGTTCATCAGGGAGTTTTTGCTTTAAAATTTCTTCATATTCCATAGCCGCGGCTATGTAGTTTTTAAGATCTTTTTCATAAATTTCTGCAATTCTGATAGAAGCATGAATTTCTGTTGGGTTTTCTTTTAAGTATTCTCTAAATAGTTCGATCGCACCTAAAAAATTGTTTTTTGCCCATTCCTCTTCAGCTTTTTCATAATCAGCATGAGGAATATATTGAGTAGTGTCATCATTCCCATGGAGAGTATTAACAAATTTTTCCGCAATGTAAGAAGAAAGTAAACGACCCAAAGTTAACCCGGTGGCAATACTAAAACATACCAATAATGCTCCGTAAGTAATTAATGTTCCGGTGTTGACTGGTGGTGTGGCCAAACTGGCTGTCTGAACAGAACCATTATCTGGTTTATCAATATTAACTTCGGTAATATCAACATTTTCATTGTTCATATACCTGTTATAGTTGATTTTAAAGAGAATTCCAAACAGGCAGGTGCAGAAAATAAGTATCGTATAAACTGCTAATTTGACTTTCTGTGATTTTGTTAATACTAACTTTGCCATATACATTTGCTAATATAAAGAACGCAAAAGCGCCTTATTATCTAAAATTTAACAGTCTTTTGTCCAGAGAAAATCTCCAAGGCTGAAAATGAAAAGGGCGTGATCATAAGATCACGCCCTTTAAGAGGACTATTTCTGCGAAAGCTTCCAATCACCACGTCACGAGGGCATCATAAGATTACTGGTCTCAATATCGCCTATGATTTGTTCTGCCACAGGATCTCATTTGATAGGGTGCCCCAGTCTCATGGAGATCATATTCAACTGATAAATCGTTGCACTGCGATGACCTATTTCAATATCGGCGTACGGACGACCTCCGTTTCTGATGCAGTCCAAGAAGTTAGCATGATGACTTCCGGTATGTCCAAGACCTATCTTAAATTCCTTGCGGAGTTTGCGATTTTCATTATCCAGAGTTCCGTTTTCATCAATGAGTTCCAGCCATTCTGGATTGGATGTTTACAATGTGCTTTCATGGATCTTCAGTCAAAACAGTTCCACCAATCAACTTCACACCGACTGCATAGGTGTTTTCGACTATAAATTTTTAATTCTGAACTTTGGGGACAACATATTTGCAACTTAAAGAATAGGTGCCTGAAGGGACTCTCAATTTAATGCGATTTTTCTCAATTCCTAATACTTGTATGTAGGGATGTTTCTTGGCTGGGATTGAATCAGCAACCACAGAAGTATCGGATAACTCTGTTGAAGGAAGTAGTACTATTGCTTCTGAGTTAACGGGAATAGTTACATTGTAGTTAAAATACCCATCTTTTATCTGCCATTGACTTTTGATTTCGCCCCGAATGGATTGATATGTAACATTTGCACTTGTCAAATCTCCTGCTATTTGTGGACAAAGAGTAAACTTTGCATAGCCAGGGGCTTGTTCAGAAGGAGTAATTCCTCCAATTCCTCTATAAAACCACTCTTCTGCATGTCCTAACATAAAATGGTTAAAAGAAAGCCCTCTTTCAACTTTCCAACTTTCATGCAAAGAAGTACATCCTTCTGATAGCATATAGGCATATCCTGGGCCATTGGTTTGAGTAACTAAATCAAATAAGACTTCGGATTCATTTGCATCTGTAAGTGCTTTGACTAGGTATGAAAAACCGACATCGCCCGCAGTAATTGTATTGGTTGCCCCACGAACACCAACTGAAACAAGATTGGTTAAAATAGATTGTTTATCAGCATTGTTTGCAAGTCCAACAACTAAAGGCAACGCATTTGCGGTTTGACTATTTCTATCATAATATCCTTTATCAGAGTGGAATAATCGTTGATTAAAAAGTTTTTTTACAGACTCTGATTCTTCTGTAAACTCTTGAATATCTGATTGTTTATTAAAAAGTTTAGAAAAGAGGATCATAGCAATAAGGTCTTGATAATAGACTCCAGTAGCTGTGATTTCTTTACTTGTGAGTTGAGTATATCCAGAAGGGCCCGGGCCAACATCACACCAATCACCTAGTCCATGAGAAATCATTCCGTTTTTATCTTTCCTACTTTTGAGGTAATGGACATATTTCTTCATAGCATCATAATACTGTTCAGCTAGACGTGTATCCCCGTATTGTAAGTAGACGTACCAGGGAACAAGTATAAATGCACTGCACCATTCTGGTGAATCTCTAAAATCTGGACTGAATACGGTATATTCTGGAGCAATCTCAGGAATAAGGCCATTGTCGAGTTGTGCTTCTGAACAGTCACGCATCATTTTACTGTAATGCCTCATTAAATCTAAATTAAAAATGAGCCCATTAGCCATAAGATGACATTGTTCCAGCCAGCCCAATTTTTCTCTGTGTGGACAGTCTGTAAACACACTTTGAAAATTACTATAAATAGCCATTCGTATTAGCCTGTCAATTCTGTTGATTAGTTCGTTTGAACAAGAAAAACTTCCTGATTTCTCGGCAGATGCATAAGTAAAATTCCCAATAATATCCTTAATATACGGCAGGGAATCTGAGCTAGAAATAGACTCAACACCTTTTGCTCCTTCAATTTGAATATATCTGAATCCATAATATGTAAAGCGAGGAGCCCAGGTTATTTCTTTTGTGGGTTCAGAACCAAATGTATACTCATAATAAAATGGTGTTCCAGATTGCTTCTGACAGACAGTGCCATCTTCATTTAAAACTTCTCCTGGCCACAACCTAATTGTTTGACCTTTTTGTCCAATAGCACTGATTTGTGGAAATCCAGAAAAATTCTGTCCTAAGTCAATTACAAACGTTCCCGGCTTAGGTTCTGTTATAGCAATTGGTGTAAAAGTATGCATAACTTTAATCGGGGGTGCATATTGTGAGCGAAGAATACCGCCGGGGCCAGTTGTGGCAGAAGCGGGTTGCCATTTGTCTGATTTACACAGAATAGTATTCCATTCTGGGATTTCGAGCCGAGCATCATAATCCTCTCCTCCATAGGTGCAAGAGAAGGTGATAGGTCCCGGAGCCACTTGCCATGAATTATCAGTGCCAATAGTTTGGCTGGTTCCATTGGCATAATCAATTTGTATGCGGCATATCAGTTTAGGCAATCCATAGGAACCCAGGAATTTGATATATCGTCCTCCTCGAACATTATACATTCCATTACCGAGCATGACTCCAATGGCATTTTTCCCATGGACGAGTTGATCAGTAATATCGTATGTTGAGTACAAGCATGTGTCTTTGTAATCAGTCCATCCAGGATCCAGAACAGAATCTCCCACTTTTGTGCCATTTAAACTGAGTTCATATTGTCCTAAACCACAAATATGTACAAGTGCTCTTTGTATCTTTTTGCCGACGAAGAACTCCTTCCGAAAAATGGGCATACATGAGTTATCTGTGGAAATCTTTCCCCAAGGTTTGCAACCGTATTCACCACGCACAGTAGGTGTTGTCCATTCATTGTTTTCTGTGAACCCATCCTTTTCCCATCCATTAAATTCCTTATTAGAGACAGACCATGTTGTATCAATGGGGATTTGAACACAAGAGCCTTCTATAGTTTGAATATTGAGTTGGCCAATCAGACCTGCCTCGTTATTTTGTGTTCCTATATTTGTTGCCTTAATTGCCAGTTGATTTTTACCCAGTTTTAGGAATGGGAGTATATCCAATTCAATAAATCTTGTATAAGTGTTACCATCCCCAGCATTATGGCCATTAATAAATAATTCAAAGTGATTGTCAGCACTAAGATAAAAGGTGGCAGAACGTGGAGTTTCGGTTATAGAAAAACATTTTCTAAAATAAATATCACCAGGAGGTGCAAAAAGTTCACCCGGATACCAAATCCATTTCAATCCTTTACCGACTTGTGGGGCTGGAAGTTCAATGAATGACGCATTCCAATCCTCTGGATTGAGTATTCCCATAGTCCATTTTGCACAAGGATTATTTTTAGAAGAAATACCGTCACGCCCATAAACAATGACTTTCCAATAACACGCTTGAAGTGTTTTTAGTGGAACCCCTTCATAAGGAATATGACTTTGTTTTGATGAAAAAACTTTTTTACTGTCCCAGAGGTCTGCTCTGTTTTGCTCTAAAAGTTCAGCTGATGATGCAACCAATATTCTATATGCTGTTTGGATTTCGGCAGGGCGGTCTGCTATAAGTTGCCAGCCTAGAACAGGGTTGCGCTGATCTATAGCAAGAGGATCTGTTTGATATTCACATTGAAGGTGAGTAGGGGTGATTCCCGCAGTTAGTGAAGCTGCTAAAGCAAAAAGTGATGATAATATACAAAGATTTTTTATTGCCATCTTTCCCATATAAGCCGAGATTAGGAGAAAAGGTATTTTATGTCAATAAATCTAAATTTTTGCTCATAATTTATTTTTTAAGTAGCCAAATGGAACATAATACTGCATTCTGTTGATGCGATGGATTATTTAGAGATCAAAGGCGGGGCTCCATTGAGGGGCGAGGTACATATTAGTGGTTCAAAAAACGCTGTTCTTCCTATTTTGGCTGCAACACTTTTAACAGAGGATACATGTGTGATCCATCGTGTTCCGGACTTATCCGATGTAAAACATCTTTGTAAGATATTAAGAACTTTAGGTGCGGAAGTTAATGAAGATAAAGACAGTATTACCATTACCGCAAAACAGCTTAAGCCTTATGGTGATTATGACATCATCCGAAAAATGCGTGGTTCTATTTGTATCATGGGACCTCTGTTAGGCCGTTTGCATGAGGCAAGAGTTTCAATGCCTGGTGGTTGTGCTATAGGATCACGTCCAATCAATTTACATTTGGATGGATTTAAAGCTTTGGGGGCAGACATACTTTTGGACAGAGGATATGTTGTCGCTACAGCAACAACATTAAAAGGCACTACGTTGTTTATGGGAGGGCGTAACGGCTCTACCGTTTTGGGAACTGCCAATGTAATGATGGCCGCGACTTTGGCAGAAGGAGATACAGTGATTGAATATGCAGCATGTGAACCGGAAATCAAGGACTTGGCAGATTTCCTTATTAAAATGGGTGCAAAGATCCAAGGTGCAGGAAGTCCGACTATTCATATTAGAGGTGTTAAAAAACTTCATGGAGCAGAACATTCTGTTATTCCCGATCGCATTGAAGCCGCAACATACGCCATTGCCGGTGTGGCAACTAATGGAGAGGTGACCCTTTTAGATGCTGAACCTGAACATATTCAATCAATTCTGCATGAGCTAAAATTAGCTAATGTTGAATGCAATATCCAGGGGAAGGCCATTACAGTCAAGCGCAAAGGAGAACTTAAACCCGTATCCATAGCTACACAACCATATCCTGGATTTCCAACCGATGTGCAGGCTCAATTTATGGCATTATCCACACAAGCTCAAGGTATTAGTATTATAACAGAGAGAATATTTGAGTCGCGTTTTATGCATGTACCAGAACTTGGCAGATTAGGTGCCCGCATTGATTTGGAAGGAACAAGCGCAATCATTCAAGGTGGTTACAAATTAAAAGGTGCCCCTGTAATGTGCAGTGATTTGAGGGCTTCCGCGGCACTCGTGATTGCCGGACTTGCTGCGGAAGGAACAACGATTGTTACTCGTATATATCATCTGGATAGGGGCTATGAACAGATGGATAAAAAAATCCAGGCATTGGGAGGAGATATTGCACGTTGGAGTACAGATCAAAATAATCCCCAATACCGGCCTATACCCCCATCACTTGCCTTAGAAGAATAACTTATCTGAAAAGAATATTTTATGAGTAAACATCTGACTCCGGCATCGATACGTGCAAATATCCCTTTTCCCAAATCTACATCTGAAACTGGAAATACATTTTTAAAAATAGGTGATCGATTAACACTTACCGTTGAGGATTTAGCTTTTGGTGGGGAAGGAGTATGCCGTGCCCTGAATCCGTCTTGTCCCGGCGAAAGTTTTGTTGTCTTTGTTCCGTTTGTTATTCCTGGAGAAAAAGTTGTTCTTGAAATCTCTGATGTAAAAAAACAATATGCCAGAGGAAAATTGTTGAAAGTTTTGGATGTATCTGCCGAGAGGGTTAAGCCTCGCTGTAAACATTTTGGTATTTGTGGCGGATGTCAGTATCAACATATAAGTTACGAATCCCAACTAAAATATAAACAAAAACAGATTCAAGATATCTTCCAACGAATTGGAGGTTTCCCAGAGAGTAAAGTATTACCAGTTTTGCCTAATCCAAGTCCTTGGAATTATCGTAATAGAATCATGATCAGAAGTCAGTGGGACAAAACTATCCAAGGTCTAAATATTGGTTTTATCAGACATGATTGCGGATTAGTTGAAGATATTCATGAATGTCAAATTGTTGAGCCGGAACTTAATAAATTGATTGAACATGTACATCAGAATCCGCCTCCAAGAGGTGGACTTAAAGTTGTCTTGAGAAAAGAACCTGAAGGTTGGCAAGTTGGAAAAGATTCCTTTTTTCAGAATAATTTCTATATGTTGCCGGGGATGCTTAGCACACTGAGAGATTGTGTTCGGGATAGTGGAATTAATTATTTATTTGATGTTTATTGTGGAGTAGGTTTTTTGGGAATTGAGTTAGCCTTACAAGTTAAATCACTTATAGGTATAGAAATCGATAAACAAGCTATCCTTGCTGCAAATGTTAATGCGAAAAAACATGGCGCAGAAAATGCAAAATTCGTTTCTGGCATGGCAGAAGAAGTATTGCCAGAATTGATCAATAGTTATCCTGCGGAGGAATCTTGTGTTATTTTAGATCCACCTCGAAGGGGGTGTCATTCAAGCATTATGACATTGCTTAGAGAAATCAAACCTCGACAAATTCTCTATGTTTCCTGCCATCCCGCCACTTTAGCCAGAGATCTTAAAGATCTTTGTTCTGAGGGACTTTATATATTAAGGCAAATACAGCCAATGGATATGTTTTCCCATACACAGCATGTGGAATGTGCTGCAGATCTGCGTTTGGCTCAATAGAAAACAATCCTATTGCAAAAAGTGGAACTTTTTGAGACACTTGAGCCATGATTTTGTCATCGGGCGAATGTGAGACTCTTATGACAGTCCAAGAGAAGAATCCTCATCATCTGTTGGGGATGCATCAGTTTGGTAAAGGCAAGAAGAAAGGAATTGTCGTACGCACCATGTTAGACAATGCAAAACATGTTGATGTGGTGCCTGTTTATGATAATAAGAAACCCACATTCACTTTAAAACAATTGCATCCTAGTGGATTATTTGAAGGTGTCTCATATTTAACTTCTGAAGTTTACGCATACTATCTCGTTATTGAAGACTATCAAGGTAATGTCAGGAAGATAAGAGACCCTTATTCATTTTTGCCAAGTATAGATGAGCAAACTCAATTCCTTTTTGCCAAGGGGGATGAACGTCAACTTTATGAAAAACTGGGAGCACAGATTAAAGAGTATGATGGGGTCAAAGGAGTTGCTTTTTCTGTATGGGCCCCTAACGCACAACGAGTTAGTGTTGTCGGTGATTTTAATAATTGGGATGGCCGTTACCACCCAATGCGCTCTCTAGGTTCTTCGGGTATATGGGAACTCTTTATTCCTGGTCTTGGAAAAGGGGTATATTATAAATATGAAATAAAAGATTTTCATGGTGCTCTAAGGCTTAAAACAGATCCTATGGGATTTCAATTTGAGGTGGCTCCGAAAAATGCAACGATTGTTACTGATTTGAATCAATATAAATGGAATGATTCTCAGTGGATAGCTCAACGAGCCAATAAGAATTGGCTTAATGAGCCAATCAGTATATATGAAGTTCATGTTGGCTCTTGGATGAAGAAAACAGCTTGTGAGTCATATAATTACTGCGAATTAGCACCATTACTTATTGATTATGTCCACAAAATGGGGTTTACCCATGTGGAATTTCTGCCTATAGCCGAACACGCATATTATCCTTCTTGGGGGTATCAGATTACCGGGTATTACGCTCCAACAAGTCGTTTTGGAACACCTGAGGATTTCATGTATCTTGTGGATCAACTTCATCAGGCTGGTATTGGAGTTTTAATGGATTGGGTCCCGGCACATTTTCCAATGGATGATTTCGGATTGGCCAGGTTTGATGGGACCGCACTTTATGAGCATGCTGATCCAAGACAAGGACTCCATCAAGACTGGGGAACATATATCTTCAACTATGGTCGGAAGGAAGTTTTTAACTATTTAACTGCAAACGCATTGTTTTGGTTGAGGAAATATCATATTGATGGATTAAGAGTGGATGCTGTGGCTTCTATTCTGTACCTTGATTATTCTCGTAAACAAGGTGAGTGGATTCCAAACAAATATGGTGGACGTGAAAATTTAGAGGCTATTGAGTTTTTACGCGCTTTTAATTATTTGACGCATACGGAATTCCCAGGAACGATTACCATTGCAGAGGAATCTACAGCCTGGCCTCAGGTGACTCGTCCACCGTATATGGGAGGATTGGGGTTTGACTTCAAATGGAATATGGGGTGGATGCATGATACTCTGGACTATTTCCAAAAAGAGCCAATCTATCGTAAATATCATCATAATAATTTAACATTCGGTATGTTGTATCACTATCATGAGAATTTTATATTACCTTTTTCTCATGATGAAGTTGTCCATGGAAAACGCTCACTTATGGAAAAAATGCCAGGCGATGATTGGCAACGTGCTGCCAATTTAAGAGCATTATTGACGTGGCAATGGACTTATCCGGGGAAAAAGCTTCTTTTTATGGGATGTGAACTGGGAGTTCGGACTGAATGGAATGAAAACACCAATGTGCCATGGGAAATACTCAATCAAGGAGTATTCCATTCTGGAATTCAAAGACTTGTTATAGATTTAAATAAAATTTATAGGGAGCAAGAAGCGTTTTATCAATTGGATTATAGAGTTGGTGGATTCCGCTGGGTGGATTGCGGTGATTATCAACAAAGTACTTATTCATTCTTACGTGAATCAGAGAATGCCAATGAAATTATTTTGGTTGTTTTTAATTTGACTCCCGTTCCTCGCTATGGATTTAGAATAGGTTTGCCCAGGAATGGTAGATGGATTGAGATACTCAATACAGATGCAAGCATTTATGCTGGAAGCAATGTTGGCAATGGAATGGGAATTCAAACGGAAACAGTTGAGTATAATGGTCAACCATGGTCAGCCTTATTCACTCTTCCACCATTGGCCGCTTGCATTTTTAAATATCAAATGGAATCTAAATAATTTATATGAATGATATTCGTTTTTCAAAATTAGCCCACCTTTTAACGAGATATTCAATGAGGCTTCAGTCGGGAGATAAAGTCTTAATAGATGTTATGGATACTCCCGATGAGATGACAATAGAACTGATTCGTGCTGCACGCGAATTAGGGGCAATTCCCTTGTTGGATATTCGCCATAGCAAGTTAGTACGCGAAATCCAAATGGGAACAACCCCAGAACATGCAAAGCTAATGTGTGACATAGAATTAGCACGTATGCAACAAGTACAGGCCTATGTGGCTATTCGTGGAACCGGTAACTCTTGTGAGACAAGTGATGTTCCTTCAGATAATCAAACTTTATATGCCAAAACTTTACGACCTGTATTAGATCACAGAGTTAATAAAACTCGTTGGGTTGTTTTGCGTTGGCCTAATCCCAGCATGGCTCAAGCGGCTTCTATGAGTACAGAAGCTTTTGAAAAACTTTATTTTGACGTATGTACATTAGATTATCAAAAGATGTCAAAAGCAATGACACCCTTGGTAGATTTAATGAATCGCACTGACAAGGTTCATATTGTTGGGCCAGGAACTGATATATCTTTCAGCATTGCCGGTATTCCTGCAATCAAGTGTGACGGCTTAAGAAATATTCCTGATGGAGAAGTTTATACAGCACCTGTAAAGGATTCTGTTTTTGGTAAAATTACCTACAATACTCCTACACTTTACAGTGGAACTCGTTTTGAAAATATTTCTCTCACAGTCCAAAAAGGTAAGATTGTTGATGCCTTTGCATCAGGAACTCATTCCCAAAAATTAAATCATATTTTGAATACAGATGAAGGGGCTCGCTACTTTGGTGAGTTTGCTTTAGGAGTTAACCCTTATATATTGAATCCTATGACGGATATTTTGTTTGATGAAAAAATTTCCGGATCATTCCACTTTACTCCGGGGGCATCTTATACAGTAGCAGATAATGGGAACCATTCTGCAATTCACTGGGATATGGTTTTGATACAAAGACCGGAATGGGGTGGCGGAGAAATTTATTTCGATGATGTCCTCATTAGAAAAGATGGTCTGTTTGTTCTGGACTGTCTGAAAGGATTAAATCCGGAAAATTTGAAATAGAACTAATGGGGAAATTGTTTTGATGGGGCTTCAAATAACAAAATACGGGGAACCAATTTTGAGAAAAAAAGGGGAATCTATTAAAGAGATAACTCCTGAAATTCTCGTTTTGATTCAAGAAATGCTGAAAGCACTTGAAGAGGCTCAAGGGGTCGGTTTGGCCGCACAACAGGTTGGAAAAGCTTTGCAGCTATGTGTAATTGATGTTCGACCTTCTGACAGACCTTCTTGGATGAAAATTGATGGAAAGACAGTTGAGCATTCGGCGTATATGCCTATGATTCTTATCAATCCGACTGTAACACCAGAAGGAGAACCAGAAGTTGGTCCAGAGGGATGTTTAAGTTTTCCAGATATCTTTGCGGATATCAAACGTCCAGGAAGTGTCTCAGTAGAAGCTTTGAATGAGAAAAACGAGAAGATCCGTTTTTCATGCGGCGGATTATTAGCAAGAGCTATTCAACATGAATGTGATCATTTGGAAGGGATTCTTTTTATTGATCGCATGGGGTATTTGGATAGAGAAGACAATGATGAAAGTCTTCGTCGTTTGCGAACAAGAACAAAGGAACGTATCAAAAGAGAATCTCTAAGAAGAAAATAGTTTTTATTAATTATATTTTATTTAAAAAATATGACTGTATCAGAAGAAGTTGCATTATTTAATAAAGTGCTCAAAGTAGCAGTTGATGGCGCTGCCTCCGATATTCATGTAAAGGTTGGCGGCCCCATTATTTTTCGTATTCATGGCGATCTGATTGCCGTAGATGGGGTTCCTATGCCTACAGATGAATGGTTGAATGCTGTGGTAGATGGGATTGTTCCATCACATGTCAAAAAGCATCTAGAGGAAACTCGGGAAGCAGACTTTTCTTACTATGTTCCAGGTATTGGACGTTTTCGTACAAACATTTTCCAACAGCGTGGACAATTTTGTATTGCAATGAGATATGTAAAAACCCAGGTTCCTAATTTTGAAGATCTAGGGCTTTTGGATGTTATTCGTGAGATTGCGCGTGCTCCTCGCGGAATTATTCTTGTTTGTGGAGCAACTGGCAGTGGTAAATCAACTACGCTGGCTGCAATGATCGAGTATATTAATGCAAATTTTAAAAAGCATATTATTACGTTGGAAGATCCCATTGAATTTGTTTTTGAAGACAATCAATGTATTGTGGAACAACGGGAAGTCGGTTTAGATACTATGTCTTTTCAGGAAGGCTTGAAACACATTTTACGTCAGGATCCTGATATCATCATGGTGGGTGAAATGCGTGATAAAATCAGTCTCCAAGCGGCTATCAGTTCCGCGGATACTGGTCACTTAGTGTTTTCTACACTTCATACCAATAATGCTCCACAATCAGTTAGTCGTATCATGGATTTCTTCCCGGCAGAAGATCGTGATCAAGTGCGCAGACAGTTGGCCGCAACATTACAAGCTGTTATTTGTCAACGCCTGGTTCAAACTGTTGATGGAGGTGTGACTCCAGCTCTTGAAATTATGATCAATACCCCAACAGTACGTAAACTTATTGAAGAACAGCGTTATGAAAAATTGGGTGCTGCTATCAGCTCAGGTACAGAAGATGGCATGATCAGTTTCAATCAGCACCTTTTTGCTTTAGTTCAAGAAGGCAAAGTGACTCAGCAGGAAGCTTTGGATAAAGCAAGCAACGCTCAAGCACTTGAAATGAACTTCAAGGGTATTTTCCTGTCTGAAGATCGCGGTATTTTGAACTAAATAATTTAGTTTTAATAAAAAATATGGGCATGTATTGAATAAATACATGCCTGCTAATATAAGATAAGATTAACAGATAAATATTTGTTTAATAAGGGGTAATCAGTGTATGAAAAAAAAGCTCAATAAAATTTGGGTCTTGATCATTCTATTCCTCGGCATGTTGGATATGAGGGGGGAGAATGTTTGGAGACTCTATGTTGGAGGTTATAATACTTCTGAAAATTTTGGTATCAATTATTACTCTTTTGATGAACATTCAAACGACCTCCAACCTTTAGGGCTTGCTGTTGCGACTGATAATCCCTCATATTTGGTATCAGATAAAAAAGGTAATTATCTTTATGCAGTAAATGAAACTGCAGCATTTGATGGTTGCGGAACAGTTTCTGCATTTTCTGTGGATAAAGCAACTGGTAAATTGACTGAAATGTCCAAGGAGTCAACGCATGGAACGTATCCTTGTCATTTAACTTTGAATAAGAATTCAACGCGGCTTGTAGCCGCAAATTATGGCAGTGGCAGTATCATTGTTTTCCCAATCAATAAAAAAACTGGCAAGTTGGAATCTTTTACTGCTTTTTTTCAATATGAAGGTTCTGGTCTTAATAAGGCTAGACAAGATGGTCCTCATGCGCATAGTGTTAATTTTGATCCCACATATCGCTATCTTTATTGTTGTGATCTAGGATGTGATAAGATTTCTATATACAAATCCAATCGTATAGGAATACCACTGACTCCCTCAAGTACTCCATTTGTAAAATCCGCAGAGGCAGGATCCGGACCGCGTTCTATGGCTTTTCATCCCCATAAAAATTTTGTTTATGTAGTGAATGAATTGAATAACACGATTTCACTTTATACGGCATCATTTGACACCTTTTTGTGGAGAGTTATCAAGAAAAGCACATATCATATGGATGGCAAACTTGAATTTGTAGCGTCATGGGATACATTGCCAACGGAATTTGATGGGGTAAACACAGCTTCTTGTGTTTGCATTCATCCCAATGGAAAATATCTTTATGTTTCCAATCGCGGACATGACAGTATCGCAATTTTTTCAATAGACAATAAAACCGGGAAATTGAATCCAAAAGGTTTTGTTCATACTGGAGGAAAAACTCCGCGAGATTTTTCCATTCATCCAAATGGAAAATCACTTATTGTTGCTAATCAAGATTCTAATAATCTTGTTGTTTTTACAATTGACCCTCGTTCTGGAGAAATTAAGCAAAATTCACAAACACCTGTAACAATATCTCAACCTACATGTGTCACTTTTGTACCTGTTAAGTAATAACAGTATTTGTGCCAAACATTATCCCAACACAGCCAATAGAACTACTTGAGAAAGCAGTTAGGCAGGCTGTAGCACTTTTGACAAATGGGGAGTTGGTAGCTTTGCCAACAGAGACGGTATATGGTCTTGCCGCAAATGCAACAAATGAAATTGCTGTAAAAAAAATTTATCTAGCAAAAGGACGTCCAAGCAATAATCCTATTATTGTTCATGTTTCTGATATAGAAATGGCAAGAAATTGTGTATCTGATTGGACAGATGAAGCTGAAACACTTGCAAATTTTTTTTGGCCAGGACCTCTCAGCATTGTTTTAAAAAGATCAAAAATAATTCCTGATGCTGTTACTGGGGGTGGGGATACAGTGGCTGTACGATGTCCACAACATCCTGTTTTTCAAAGTGTGATTCGGACTTGTCGATTCCCGTTGGCAGCACCTAGCGCAAATCGTTCCAATCACATTTCTCCAACAACAGCGAACCATGTTTTTCAAAGTCTTGGTGATAACGTATCGCTGATATTAGATGGTGGAGCTTGTGAAGTAGGAATAGAGTCCACGGTGGTTGATTTGACAGTTCCTCAGCTCCCAAAGATATTAAGACCGGGGATGATAAGTGAGGAAAGTATTTTGTCTGCGCTTTCTTCTATAAAGAAGCCCCATGATAATATAATGCCATTTTCTTCTGTTGATAGTATAAACGAGAAAATGCCGCTGAAAAGTCCTGGGCAGTTAAAAAGACACTATTCTCCCAGTGTTCCTCTTTATTTATTGAACATAAATTCAGAAATAGATGTTTCTAATTTTATCAAAGAACGCGGGTTTTCTGTTGGATCTTGCGCACTAATTTCGATGGACATATTTTCAAACACTCATTTTGCGATAAACATCTGTATAGGCCGAGATCCTTCATCTTATGCAAAACAGATATACTCTGCTTTATATCGTTCTGATCAAGAAGGGATTTCTGCAATCATCCTCCAAAATCCACCAGATTTACCGGAATGGAGAGGAATTAGAGACCGTATAAAACGAGCTGCGGCACGTTAGTTTTTATGCATATCAAAAGGCTTAGACTTCGCAATTTTAGAAATTACTTAAGCCTGGATGTGTCATTTCAACCAGGCTTTCACCTTTTATTGGGAGATAATGGACAAGGGAAGAGCAACCTTCTGGAAGCCATTTACTTATTGAGTACATTGCGGTCGTTTAGGGGCTCACCGAATACACAAATGATCTCGTCTGGACAGAAAGGGTATTTTGTTGGTGGTATTGCTCAAAGTGATAGAGAAAATGAAGTACGAATATATTGGTCTACTAAAGAAAAAAAATTGAGTCTGAATGGTCACATTATTTCAAAGATGAGTGAATATTATGGGACCATTCGTTCAATTGTCTTTTGTGCAGAAGATATTCAATTAGTAAAAGGGGCCCCTGATGCCAGAAGAAGGTATTTAGACTTTCTTTTAGCGCAAACGGATTCTGACTATTTAAATTTAATCCAGCGTTATGGACGAGCATTGCGTGCAAGAAATGCCATTTTAAAACAAAACCCGATAGACAGAAATATCTTAGATAGTTTTTCAAATGAATTAGTCCTTGCAGGGAATGAAATCACCAATAGACGGGAAGTGCTGTTAAAGAAAATATTACCCTTTATTCAAAATTGTTATGAGCAAATCGCAGGAAAGGACGCAGAAAAAATCAATATATCCTATTATCCCAGTACATTAGGGAATATGTCTGTTCAATTAGCTCAATCACTAGGGAAAGAAAAATCACTCGGTTATACACTTGTGGGACCACATAGAGATGACATTGTGTTCTTTCAAAATGGATTGTCTGTAGCGAAATGCGCAAGTGAAGGACAGAAACGAACTTGGGCTATTTCTCTAAAAATGGCACAAACAGAGTATCTTTTATCTGTTCATAATATTATGCCGATTATCCTTATAGATGATGTAATGGGAGAGTTGGATGCAAAACGAAGAAAAGGATTTTTACCATTATTAAATAGGATTGCAAATAATCATGGGCAAATGTTTATGACTTGCACTGAAGAGAATTGGCCGGAAGAGCTTAGTGTGAATATGTTAAGATGGAAAATCAATAACGGCCAAATTTCTTCTTAAAATTGGCCGTTATAAATAGAGGTTATTCTTTTTTTAAACCTTGTAGAATAGGAGTTGAAGCCTCCATTTTTTTATGCAATTCGGGACTCCAGTCGCTCGTAATTGCCCTAAATATCCACCTCATTTTTTTAATTCGGTGATAGCAAGCCGGAAGATCAAGAAGCATCGTTATTCGGCGGTTAGGACAGTTTAATTCCCCAACATCATGGGTTGCCACAGGTATAAAGCCCATAACACGTGTATGAAATTCATAGGGACTATGTTCTTCCCCTTCAAATATATCTGTTATATAGCAAGTATAATTGTGTTCAAGAGTGTCTTGAACTGCCAATTTCATCAGCGCTGCAACAATCATGATATTATTACGGTATGAAGGGAGCACCGCAAAACGCCCGATCTCAGCAATTCTTAGATTTTTAATGCACTGCTCAACATCAACCGCATTATCTATTTTTTTAAAGCCATATTCTTTGTATAAATCTAAAGGAGGTTCATAGAGAACACGGAGTACACCCACAGGTTGTTCGCCGGATAATGCAACAAACCAAGACACTGCCGGGTTATCTAAATCACTTTTCTCAAAGACTTTAGTTTCATCACCAACCCAATTTTTCTCTTGGCAATAAATTACCTTTAGCACTTGCAGTGCTTTTTGGCGACCAATTTCATCCGTTACTTTTACTGCAGTAATTTTTGAGCTTTCAGACATATTTCTATAATTTTCTCATAGAGTTTCCGCTCCATTCTTTACCTGAGAGCTGTGAAATTTTTTCCATGATTTTTGAGTGCCAATTTCGCACATCTTCTAATTTTGCAATTTTTTCAGTTATAGGTGGATACATTGGACTTCCAATGACTAGGCGCATTGGTTCCCAGTCTGGAATCATTTTCCCCTCTTGAAGGTGTGGAAAACTAATCCCAACAGGAACCACTGGACGTCCAGATTCTATAGAAAGTCTTGCCATTCCTGAATATCCTTTAAGCAGGCGCTTAGGATTTCGATTTACCGTTCCCTCTGGATAAACACCTACCGGAGCTCCATTTGCTAATTTCTTTTTTGCAATTTCAAAAGGTGGTTCAGGTGGTTCAAATAAGGGTTTAAGCACATTTAGAAATTTGGGTTTAGCAGATTTACGGGTAAGAGTAATAACTTCTGAACGGCGAATTATATAACTTACAATCGGAATCAGTTGGAAATTCCAATCAGAAAAGAAGTGCATTTTTTTGCCTCTGCGATGGAAGAACATAAGTGAAGGAACAGCGATAGCTTCATTTTTTTGGTTGTGATTCATTGCTAAAATAAATGAATCTTTTTCTGGCTGAATGTGTTCCAAGCCATCCATTGAAAGGACATATTTTTGTAAAAAGAAAATTAACCACCTAATTACAAATTGGTCTATGAAAGGCAGATAGGGGAGAGGTTTCTTCCATATTTCAGAAAATGTGCGTTGACGAAATTCCTCCGCCGGAAAGGAGCTTTTGGCTGATCCGGTAGATTCTATAGTCATCTTGCTTATTGTATCCATCACAGAATAACCTGCTTTCCGATTAAACTCTCTTGAGAGCGTAAATACAAGCCTATTATCACCTGTATTCGATAATTGAATTGTCTCTTATAAAATTTCTGTGCAGAATAAGCGGGTATGAGGATGAACTGTACATCAACTCGGGTTTACATTGGAATGTTGGGGGGTGGCACTGTTGGAGGCGGTGTCTATCAGGCGTTATGTCAAAATGGTAAATTGATAGCATCCAGGACGGGAATTGAACTGATTATTAGGAAGATTGCAGTCAAAGCGTATGATGAACCCCGTGCTGTAGATATCCCTCATTCTTTGATGACTTTAGATTGGCATGATGTCGTAAATGATCCTCAAGTTCAAGTGGTTGTAGAACTTGTTGGCGGAACAGGTATTGCTAAGGAGATGATTTTGACTGCACTTCAGCAAGGAAAACCAGTTATTACTGCGAATAAAGCTCTTTTGGCACAATATGGAGAGGAACTTTTTTCTGTTGCGAAACAACATGATACATCTATCTATTATGAAGCAAGCGTAGCTGGTGGAATTCCTATTCTTCGGAGCATAAAAGAAGGGTTTGTATGTAATAAATTTTCTTCAATTTCAGGTATTGTTAATGGAACATGCAATTACATTTTAACTGAAATGGAAGTGCAAGGAAGAGGTTTTGAAGAAATATTGCATGATGCTCAGAAAAAAGGATATGCAGAAGCTAATCCCGGCTTAGATGTTGATGGTCATGATTCACATCACAAGATAACGATTTTGGCATCGCTTGCACACAATACCTGGATACATTCAGATTTGGTATATAGGTATGGGATAAGATCGGTAACTAGCCAAGACATAAAAATATGCTCACAACTAGGATATAGAATAAAACTTTTGGGAACAGTCAAAACTGTCTTAAAAGGTCAACTTTCTGCATCTGAAGATCCAATAACTTATATCCAAGCTGGTGTTGCACCAACACTTATTCCACATAATCATATCCTTGCTGGTGTGAATGATGTCTTTAATGCTCTAGCTGTTACTGGGGATGTTGTTGGCGAAACATTCTTTTATGGGAAAGGAGCTGGGCAGAATGCGACTGCCAGTGCAGTGGTCAGCGACATTGTTGATGCGGCACTTAATGCAGTTAATAATACGCCTCGACGTTTACCTCCTATGTGGCTTGGTAATAATATTCAAGTTGTTGCTCCGGACGATGTTCAAGGAAGTTTTTACATCAGAGTAGAACTTAAAAATTCGAATGATAAAAATACGGAGATTGACCAGAAGATTATCGGAGCAATAAAAGAAGAGAATTTACAAATTATTAAGACGGCTAGTAGCATAGGGGAGAGTGCCGATAGCAGATATTTTGTCATCTTAGTATCACATACTTCTTTTAAAACAATTCATATTACCTTAAAAAAATTGGGGGAATGTGGTGATTGTGTAAATGCACCAGTAGCTTTTATGATTCTGGATTAGCTCATTAGGGGATGTATGTATAATATCTTAACACGAATTTTAATCTTTTTTTGTATTTCTGCTATTTTGATGGGAGCTTTCTTTTTGTGGTATACCCCTCTTATCAAAGTTAATGAAGAGTTGCATTGCACGTTATTGGAAACGCAGAAAAAACTCCAAGAACAAAATGCATTGTATTTTCAGTTGAGTGATGAAATCTATCAGCTAAAGAATAATCCTCGACGTTTGGAAAAGTATATACGTGAAGGTTTTCGCTGTTCAAAACCAGAAGAAACTGTTTTTGTTTTTAAAAATACACTACCTCCTTTTAATGGTGAAGTGGCAACGGAATAATTTTAGCGAGAATTTTATTGAAAAAGACAAATCGCTGCACCGAGGAAAAAACTTGTCCATAATCCAGCAAGCAGATCGTCAATGGTGATTCCCCAGCCAGCGGAAAGTTTTTGGGTGTCCCTTATAGGCCACGGTTTAATGATGTCGAAAAACCTGAATAGAATAAAACCCGCTATGCCTAACCAATATGTTTTTCCAATAAAGAAATAAGATATATCGGGCATACAGTTATGCCGATGCACGTATATAAGCACGGGTATTGCAAAACAAAGGGGAATTGCAACGATTTCGTCTAAAACAACAGAACCGGGATCGGTTGTCCCTAAAATTTTTTCAGCTTTTCCACATAAGTACACAGAAATAAAAAAACTTATGACTTGCATTATAAAAAAGAAATATAAATTTTGAAAAAATATTAAACCAATAAACCAGAACATTCCTAAAATAGATCCAAATGTACCAGGGGCAAATGGTGCAAGCCCAGTACCAAGTCCTTGTGCCAATAAAAGAATAATAGTGTTTTTGATTTTTTGTATTTTCATAAATTTAAGTTATTCAGATTCTTTTTTAACCACTTGAGACCAGAAGAAACATTGTTAAATTTTCCATCTAATTGCGCATTAAAGGCTTTTTCAAGGATAAAACCAATTTTTGTTCCTTGTGGCAACCCTGTTTCTTTCATAATAATATTCCCATCTAAAATAGGAGAGGGGGATTTTTGGGTAACATTCAACTCCTGAGCCAGCTTAAAAACATATTCTGTTTTTTGCTTCCATTCTGGGAAAGATAATAAATCAATATTTCCGCGTGCAGTTTTGTCTGCAAAGCTAATTCGTTCAAGATTTTGTATATTTTCTGGTTGTAAACGCACAGATAATCTACGGACGGCTGATGCTGTTGCTGCTGCATTTTCAAAATCGAATAAGTGATTTATTACAAGGGGAATGATTCTCTTCTGCATTGCAATAGGAAGTCCAATGCTGGCAAGAAAGTTTTTTATGTGAGGTATCCCTGCCATATTATGTCCTTTTGCTCGAATTCGTCTTATACCATTTCTGATTTCATAAGAAAGAGTATCTGGCTTTCCAAAATCATGGCATAGTATGGCAAACATAAGCGATGCCCTTGTTTGAAAATCAAGAGTTTCCCAATCTGTTTGTTGTGCCAATTTATCGCACGCCATAAGCGTATGAGTTAGAACATCTCCTTCCGGATGCCAAATTGGATCTTGCGGGCATTGCCTCAAGATGTGTAATTCAGGATAAGCCTGAATCCAGTTGGTAGATTCCAAGAAGAGGATTCCAAGAGAAGGAGTTTTTGATTGTGTAGCCCATTTCAACCATTCATCACGAATTCTATCTAAGGAGATTTCATTGTATGTAGAAAAAATTCCCCTACAGATATCTACAGTTTCTGGTGCAGGGTGTAATGAAAATCGGCCGGCAAATTGCAATCCGCGCAATACCCGCAGAGGATCCTCACTAAATGCCGTCCCAATATGACGGAGAACTTTATTGTTTAAGTCGTCCAGCCCACCATAAAAATCAAGCAGCTGATGTTTTTTTAAATCATACATCAGTGCATTAATAGTAAAATCCCTACGACTTGCAGCATCTCTTGGAGAAAGAGAAGGATCACATTTGATTTCAAACCCCTTATGTCCCTGAGATTTTTTTGAATCTATTCTTGGGAGAGAAAAATCATAATTTATTCCAGCAGGAGAAATCAATTTGATTACACCAAATGATTTTCCCACAGTGTAGATTTTTCCATAACTGGTGAGTTTTCGTAGAAGTTTATCAAGGGGAATATTGTATACTTCAATATCAAAATCAGTGCATCCGATGCCTAAAAAGGCATCACGCACAGCTCCACCTACAAGATATGCCCTTGAGTTATTCACTGTGCAGATCCGCTGAGCGATTTTAAAAAGCTCATTGGGAATGCAATTGGAAATATCTCCCATCACTCCAATAAAGGCTACATGGATTAGATATATAATGCAATTAAAATGCCTTTTTGAATTTATTTTGTTAAAAAAGTGAGAATTACCTTTACAAGTCCCAGAAAATGTTCAGAATCGTGTGGCGGTTGTGAAACGGTTAGTTTCTGGACTGATATGGTAAACCGTAGGAAGTAAGAGAAGAATATAACGGCTAA
>JAEEGG010005192.1_pt1 | contig 31120 bp, 14 predicted proteins | sample 9134161 | NCBI WGS metagenome assembly JAEEGG01 (sample SAMN16246543, study PRJNA631951) | gut metagenome | biome: gut microbiome; feature: rumen; material: CR-attached | host: Bos | place: Iran: Karaj | collected 2018-10
GCGTGCCTGCCGACTTATCATATTCGTAATAGACAGGGTCCCATTCGCCAGACTCCTCATTGAAATAGGCGGCACAATAGTCTTTGTTTGTATTCTCTACGGGTATTGTGATGTCAACCGTACCTGTCAGATCATGGGTTCCGTCAGAAAGACTTAGATCGATGGCAAAGCCGCCAACCACACCGTCTATGACATTAGGCGTCAATACAGAGTTACGTACGCAGAGTTGCACATCGCCATCAATCACTGTCGGATCGAAACGCACTTTACACTTCTGTGCTTCGGCGGTGAGGTTGTTTTCATTGATGTCAAAAAACTCGGCATCCTCGTAGAGAAAGCCCGGAATCCACGTAATGCCGTCAACGGATGCAATATTTGTCACCAAGTCTTCCTTGCCATTGCGCTTGACGACTAACTTGCCCGTAGTCTCGTCAATATGCATATCTGCCACATCGCTGATGGGAATGCTTAACCGTTTATTATTGTTGTCTACACCCTCTATCACCATATAGTACTGAATGCCTTGAGCCGGCTGGGGATCATACACTTGATCATCAACAATTTGGGGGAAACGTCGCCAACCAGGAGCATGACGGTAGAGGTCTCCGGTACCTTTTGGGACACGAAGCATGGCATCAGGATCGTTCTCGAAGATCTTGTCATTGAAGGTAGCATCACTAATCACAGGAGGAGTGACAGCCAGACAGGTCAGACGACTCAATGACTCCACATCCCTAAATGCTCCTTCCATCTCTACGACTGTGGCAGGGATTATATTTATCTCAGCACGTATGCTTCCCGGTTCCAGCCTGACAATGCTCTCAGGCAAATCCGCCCCAAGCCGCTGATAAGTGACCGTCATAATCAGACTCGTACCATTGCTGTTACAAAGATATTCCTGAATATAAGGGGAACACAGGAAATTGGGATTGTTCTCCACCTTGAAAAACGACAACCGACATCCCCAGAAGGCATCTGGCGAGATGGATTTGAGTTTGGGAGGAATGGCGAACTCCTCTTTTTCAAAGGTACAACTGGCAAAAGCCTGAGAACCTATCTCGACAAGATTTGTAAAGTTTGGCGTTTCCTTGAATTTTGCCATAGCAAACGCTTGTGCGCCCAACTTGGTGACACATCCGAGCCACTCGCCTTGGTCAACACTGCCACAGTTAAAGAAGGCCTCCTCGTCGGCCTCAAAGGCAGGACTTTTGGAGATGACCTCACTCAGTTTACAAAAAGCAAAAGCCTGCTTGCCGATGCGCTTCACAGACGAACCAATGGTCAGTTTCTTAACTCCTGTCAACTGGAACGCCTGATCAGGCACCACTTCCATCTTATCGCTCAGCACCACCTCATCAATGGTACTATACATAAAGGTATAAGGCTCAATCACCTCTATATTGTCGCCAAGTGTCACCTTGCCGAAACTGCCTTTCCGATAGAATGCGTCCTTCTTTATACGTGTAACACGATAGATATTGCCTGCTTCGTCGGTGATGGTAGAGGGAATAACAAGATCGCCGTTATCCTTCCCATATTCGCCAGCAGCATAATTCAGTATCTCTGCCGTACCGTCCTGCAACAGGCCGTACTCGATACCATCGATTACATGGATCTCACTGTCATAGGGTCTGACGCCTGTAAAGCACCATGCATCGAGGATGTAGCCAAGGAAGCTCAACTTGTAGAAACCGTCACAACTTCCACCCCAGCCGTAGTTGAAATGAAAATAGTTATCCGAGGTATATCCATCACAAACCAAAGCGTGTGCATCGCCTACGATTTGAGATCCGCAATACAAAACAGGGCGCTTCAGGTTCAAGTCCTGTATGATGAAATCCTTCAAGGCACTGGCAAATGATGCTGAATGGGTGGTGATGTCTGCATTGTAACTGAAATTCTTCACCAAAGGCTCACTGACAAAATCAGTAGGGCTCCCGCCTGGTGCATACCTCGTACCAAAAGCTGTGCCAATATCAGCCATTAGTTTAGCCACAGCATCAGCCTGTTCTACACTATAACTGGTGCGATCATAATCGTCAATCATATTGTCCCAGTCATAGACATGACCTGAGAAATCCTCATCACCTACTTTGCCCGTAGAATGACGGGGCCACTTCCAATAATTCATGACCTGGGCAATCGCCGTGGGATAGCAACCCGTAGGGCAACCCTCCGGACAATACTTATTATATGGTGCAGACTGGTACCACGCAGTAGAAAGAAGAGGCTCTATGATGACGGTACCGATATTCTGGGCTGCTCTTGTGCGTGCCCTTGTGGTTGTTGAGGGGCTCTGTCGCAGCGAATCAACGCCTGCGGAATAGACCGAAAGAAGATCTTTAAACTGTATAGGACAATTGTCATAAGTGAATGATCCATGATCGCAGTAGCCCAGCACTTCATCTTCTGTACCATCCTCGCCAGCGATGACCACAAAGCCCTGATCATCGCCAAGGTTCACAACGTAGACATTATCTTTGCCTGTGGTTGCCGACCGCATGACATGAGCCATCGTCGGTTGAAACGCCTGCCTGATGGCATGACCCCCTCGCGTCTTAGACACACTGGGCTGGCTGGCGGTGGCAAACTGAGACGCAATCACGAGGGCCTTATCTGCACTGATGTCGTCGGCCTTTACTATACTGACGGTGAAGAGTAGGGTCAGCAGGAGGGTGAATATCTTTTTCATCGCATTTAGTTTTTTGTGATTGGACTATTCGCTCGAACTGTTTTCGAAGCTGATTTTCTGCAACAAATAAACAGGCAATTGCACCGTTGTCTTAGTAGTCGTGAGCACCAGGTCATTGCCGCTATAGCTCACCTTTGGCTTATCGGCGACGTCGAACTTCAACACGGTGCCGTCCTTCTTCAATATCACCAACCTCAGGTTGGCGGTAAAGATCATATTGACGATCGTTACGACGTCAGCGGCATTAACTTTCTCGTCGCTGTTGGCATCGGCATTAACCTTTATGTACTTGTCAGACGGGTTGCCCATCAGGGCATTTGACACTTCTGTAACATCTTTCGCGTCGACAACCTGATCTCCGTTAGCGTCGCCTTTTTTGACGTTTTGCGCCCCAGCAGAAACCATCGCCAGAGCAAGGATTAGCATTAATAATAGTCTTTTCATTTATCCATTATCTGTTGATTCTGCTGCAAATTTACAAAAATAAACCGAATAAACAAACATATGGCATAAAAAAAATGACGGATAGATCTGGTCACAGTCACACGTGTGACCATGTGACCATTTTCTCAGAAGAGAAATTAAAATTACTTTACAGACACGTTAAACCAAGAGAAAGAACGGACTTTAGTTAGGGTAAAGTGGGACTTTAGTTAGGGTAAAGTCTGAGTTTAGACTAAGGAAAGTGCAGTTTTCCTTAGTCCAAAACCAGCAGTCTGCAACTGTCTGGATATCAGAGAGATACAAAAACATCAAGAAGAATGATCTTGTCTTGAATTTTATTGACAAAATTCTGCCATTCCAAACCAAAAGGTCACATGGTCACACGTGTGACCGTGACCGTTTTTAGTATAAGAGAACAAGACAACTTGTTTTACCCCAACACCTCACATACATCTTCGGAAATGTCTTTGTACAAAGAATTTGAGGCACGTGAGGTGTTGCATGAACACCTCACATACACCTCACCAACATGTAACATGACACCTCACGTCAGACCTTCAATTATCGCACAAAGACAGAATGACTTTTATGTGAGGTGTAGGTGAGGTCTATGTGAGGTGTTATGTTACCTGTTCAAAACGCTCTTCTCCTTTATCTAAAGGGGTTTCCGAAGATTCAAGTGAGGTGTTGGGGCATTTGCGTACTACATATTATTTCGCCTGCATTTTGCTATTTGGAGTTAGCAAAATCAGGGGTACGTTTATAAGGATATATAATTAACGGTCGTTCTGATATCTTCCACATGAGTAAGAGATCCTTAGTACGACTGATAGAGATGCCTACTATACCCCCATAGAAGGCATCTCCAACAACTTAACTTGGCATCTTAATGACCCTTGGAAGGCATCCCTACAACGTTGGTTGGAACCGTCATGTAAAGCGGAGGGACTGTTCTGAAGCGAAGGTGTTCTGTTCGCGCTTCACCAATCTAATACTTAATATGGAGTTACTTGTACTTCTTGACGCGGGCGTCGTCGATGATGCCGCTCCAGTTGAGGCCGAAGGCGAAGTCGTAGGTGTGGCCATCGGCATCCTGATAGCAGCGCATGTCGCGCGGCACGTCTTCCTGCTGTTCCTCGACGGTCTTCATGTCGGCAGGCATCTGCATAGGCAGGAGGGCAGAGGGTTCTGTCTGGCCACTGATAATGTCGAGCAAGGCTTGATGCTGCACCTTAAAGGAGATGAGGATGGCATCGGCAGAGGGCTCAATCTCGGAGAGTACGACGGGACGTCCAGTCTCGATGATGACAATGACAGGCTTGTCGCCCATGGCATTCTTGGTGTCAACAACCATCGGCATATCGTCGTAATTATAGGGTTTGACGGTCTTGCCACGGAAACTGCGATTGGTGAATTTCTCCATCGGATCGCCGCCTGCAATACTGACGGCACGGGCATCTTTGGCAGTATAACTGCCATATTGAAGACTGAAGGGCACATAGCCATTACCACCACGTTTCACGTCTTCAGTGCTATAGCCGACACCCGTATAGGGTTCCTGAATGAGACAGATGGCAAAATCGGCCTGCTCCGGCTGCTCCACCACGTCGAAGTATTTCTTCACGAGAGCCAGGTCGATAGGCTCCACGGTCTTCTCCTCGGAGATGCCTCCCCAGAGTCCAGGAATGGCGGGGAAGTGGCGCTTGGGTACATACACCTTTTTGCGATCCTTCACGGGCAGCACACTGTTATCATGGTTCTTCAGCATAACGACAGACCTGAGCTGTGCCTCGTAGCCCTCCTGCATGTATTCGGGCATGCCCACTATCTGAGAGGTCTCAGCAGGATCGAGGTAGGGATTCTCGAAGAGACCCACGCGGAACACATTCAGCAGCAAACGACGGGCTGAGAGTTCGAACCGCTGACGGGCACTCTCCTCGCCCTGCTCCTTGCTCCACATCTGATAGGCCTCCAATACGGGACCAATCTCGTTGTTGCCACCAAACTGATCGACACCAGCCTGGAGAATCTTATAATGACGTTCGGCCTCGTTGAAGGCTTCCATGCCCCAGGGCTTGCCGCCAATGGGACTATCGAGCACCTTGATATCCTTGGTGATGCCCCAGTCGGTACAAGCGACACCCTCAAATCCAGCCTCATCGCGCAGCTGCTGCTGGATGAGCCAACGGCTATAACTGCCGCCCACGTTCTCGCCAGAGGGATCCTGATTCCACAGGATGCTGTAGATGGGCATGACGGCCGAGGCCATCTCCGTGCCGCCTTCGAGACGGAAGGCTCCCTCGACGAACGAGCGCTTGTGCATGGCGAGGTTGTTGCCTGGATAGACGGCATACTTGCCCGAGGCGAAATGCGAGTCGCGGCCACCCTCCTGGGCACCGTAGCCATACCAGTGCTTCACCATCGCGTTGACGCTCTTCACGCCCCAGCCCTTGGCCTCAGGCGTGGTCTGGAAGGCGTCGCAATAGGCACGGGCCATATCCGTCGCCAGCTGCGGATCCTCGCCAAACGTGCCGTCGAAACGGAACCAGCGGGGGTCGGTGGCGATATCGACCTGTGGCGAGAGGGCCGTGGCGATGCCCAGGGCACGATACTCCTCGGAGGCGATCTCACCGAAGCGGTGCATCAGCTGCGGATCGAAGGTGGCGGCGAGTCCGAGCGACGTGGGCCAGAGGGAGATCTGTCCGCCTGCGCCGGCATTGAACTCAGCCGTGCCCTTCGCCTCATGACGGGGGTCGGAGCTGGTGTTTGAGGGGATGCCGTGGTCGAGACCCTCGACGAAGGCTTGCATGTTGTTGTTCCACTTCGCAGCCGTGACGGGACTTTCCACCACGGTGATGAGCACAGCCCGCAGATGGTCGGCGGCGAGGAACTTCTTCTGGTCTGCAGTCAGACTGTCGGCAGGCACGGCCTGGTGGCTGCTGTAGAGCATCAGTCCGGCGATCTCCTCGACGGAGAGTTGCGAGGCGAGGTCGGCGGCACGCTCCTGGGCTGGGAGGCGCCAGTCTTCATAGGCATCGAGCGAGTCGTTGCGGTTCAGGTCCTTGAAGGCGAAGCCATCGACGGTGAGCAGCTTCACGCCCGACTGCGGCGAATAGCCCAGCGTGGGGCCACCCTTCTGAGTGACCAGCATGAATGAATCAACTTGTTGTTCTGACCATTTCTGGCCGTCGCAACCTGTCAGGCTCACGAGCATCAAGCCCGTCACGAGCGCACTGAAAGCATTTAGTTTGCGCATATCTTTCTAAGTTTTTGTTAATTGTAGACAAGGAGTCAAGACATTACCTTGAAGCGTATTTGACTGGTTCCCCATCGCGCTTCAGGACATCGGCGAAGGTCTGGGGGGAGATCTTGACGGGGCCCAGCATGAACTCGGGGATGTTGTAGCTGCAGAGGAACTGACGGTGATAGTCGGGGTCGCTCTGCGGCAGTTCGAAGGGCTTTGAGCAGTGGCCGTCGGGATCGACGTGGGCAAAGAAGGGACGGGTGAAGGTGCCATCGTCGCGACGACTGCTCACCACGAGCCAGCGGCCGTTGCTCGACCACGCGTGGTAACTCTCCGTATCAGAGCTGTTCACAGCCGTCAACGGTTGTGTTTCGCCCGTCTGCAGATTCATCATCCAAAGGTCAGCATCGTGGTGCCAGATGTGGAAGTAGCCGAACTTCGCCATCGTGAACACCAGCCAGCGGCCGTCAGGGCTGATGCGAGGCAGCGTGGCGCTCTGGTCCAGTGAGTCGGCAGCGAACACCAGCTGGCGAGGACCGAACTGCATGGTCTCAGGGTCGAAGCTTTTCTTGTAGATGTTGTATTTCAGTTCACGGCAGCGGCTCACGAGTTCGGCCGTCGCCTCCTTGCTGTAGTTCTGACGCTCGTAGTGGGCGCTGCAGTAGTAGAGCGTCTTGCCATCGGGCGCCCACGCAGGGAACACCTCCAGCTCGGTGGTGTCGTTCTCCAGATTGGTGACCACGCCCTTGTCGATGTCGTAGGCGATGATGTCGCTCGCCAGGTCGTAGACCTCGATCTTGTTGGCATCGGTGGTGTGGAAGCTCTGGAGCGTCTTGTCGGTAGAATAGACGATGAGCTTCAGCCACGGGTGCCAGGCAGGGTAGACACCAGCGGAGAGGATCGAGTCGTTGGTCATATTCACCTTCTTGATCTGACCGTCGTAGGCGATGACCGTGCCACCCCACTTCTGACGGGCGTGGAACTGCATGCGCTCCGGGTTGTACTGCTGGTAGTGGTGACAGTTGATGCACTGACCCTCGACCTCGAAGCTGCAGAGTTTATTGTCGTAGATGACGCGCTCGTCGTAGTTCTCCAGACAGCGCTGACTGATGTTGAGCACCTCGTAGCTGACGAACGACGAGGGGATGAGACGATAGCTCAGATAGGGGTCGATGCTGTCTGCCGATACGTGGATGGCGAAGGGCTGGTGACGCGTCCACTGGTCACCGTGCCTGACGAACACGTCGACGCTGATGTCGCCTGCCTCTTTCGTTAACTCACGCCACTGGCTCATCGACGGCTGCATCTTGTTCTCGCACACCACCTCGACACCGTCTCGCTGATAACGGGCGATCATGCCGTCGGCCTCTTCGTCGAGCTGAAAGGTCAGCGGGGCGATGTTCACAGGCACGGTCACATCGATGACGTCAGGATAGATCTTGGCCAGCGCTTTACTTTCGGTATAGCTCTCGGGCACCTTCGGCGAACAGCCGAAAAGTAAAAAGGTAAAAAGGTAAAAAGGTAAAAAATATCGTGCTCGTCTCATTGGGAGTTAAAAGTTAAGAGTTAAGAATTAAAAATTTACCATTCTGGTAAATTTTTCATCAGGTAGAAATCATAATAGTAGGTGTCGTTGAAGGCCTTCATGCCCTCGCACACAACATCCGCTTCCATGTTGTCATAATGCTCAGCGGTCTGCATAAAACTGTCGAACGACATCTTGACCATCTGGTCGATGGGCATCTGGTCGATCTGAGGTCGTTCCTCCAGCTTGCCATAGAGATACGCTGCCTCCTGGATGTGGCGCGGGATACGGGCATTGGGGTGCAGCTCGAGATAGTCGCGGAAGTGATACCAGAACTGTTGGGTGTCCTTGGTCCACAGCGATGCCAACAGTGTCTGCTCCTGGAAGAACAGGTCGTCTTTGTTGGTGTTCTCTGCCAGACGGTTCATCAGGAAGCGCTCCACAGAGCCATTGTCGGTCGTGAGGACGTTGTGGTAGTGCATCATACGTGCCACCGTGGTCAACTCCTCCTGTTGTCGCACCTCACGGGCCCAGTCGTCGTGGAAGGTGGTGTGCTTCAGCAGGTTCAGGAATTTGCGCGCACGGTTCTCCTCCTTGTTAAGGAGGGCACACTGGGCCAGCAGCTTCAGGTTGCCCACTCTCCAGCCGAACTCCACGCCCATCTCGGTGCTGAGACGAGCGCTGTAGTTGATCATGCCATAGTGGAAGTATATCATCGGCCCCACGCACAGCATCAGACGCATGTCGAAGGGTGCCTCGTAGCGTTTCGAGCCGTTGGGATAGAGATACATCTCATCGCCCTGACGTCCCAGACGACTCAGTGCCAGGTTACGCATCATCACGATGGCCCGCGTGGGCTCGTCTTTTTGCAGGGCTGCCTCCGTGACTACACCCTGCCAGTCGCTCTGCTCGATGCAACGCTGCATCCGCAGCTCGTGGTGGAAGTTCTCATCCTTGTACCAGTAGTTGAAGACACCCCATGCCAGTGCTCCCAGCACCAGTGCTTGGAGAATGGTGGAGGGTGGAAGGTGGAGGGTGGAGGGAGAAGACTTCTTCGGCGGATATGTCACACACTCCGCAAAAACCATCACGACAAAGAACAGCGCCAGACCGTAGAACGGCAGGTAATACGCATGATACTCCTCCGTGAGATAATACAGCGGCAGGGCTGCATACCAGATATTAGCCAGATTGGTTTCGTGATAGACGTAGTGATAACACAACAGCGGCACCAGTACAGCGCCTACCAATGCCAGCACAGTGCCAGCGACTTTTTGCCACTGGGGCAGCTTGAATCGCCAGATATAGAGCCCCATGAGCAGTGTGGCGGCGAGGCCGTAGATGCCCAACAGCGGATAGCCCACGAAGGCCGTAACGACGATGAGCGCCAATCGAAAGCCCCAACGCTGCGACAGGGCGCGGAAGGCCCACAACAAAGCTGCTACGGCGATGGTGCCGAGCGTGGCCACGAACACATGGCCTGGCAGTTTCAGCAGATAAACCCAATAACCCATATCGACGATGGTCAACAGCAGCAGTCCCACTGGCACCAGCGTCAGCGGCAGCCACTCATTCGTCAGTGCGAAAGCCTTCCTGACGAGCAACATCAGCAGCAGCCAACAGGCACAGAGCACCACGGTGCCTAACCAGGGGTAATAGAAGAACTGCGTGAGGTAGGTGCCAGCCCAAGACAGCAGGCCTCCAGGCACCACCATCCGTTCGTTGAAGAACAGCGACGTATTGAGGAAGAGGTTCTGCTCCTGCAGCTTCCACAGCAGATCGCCCTCAAGCCAGAGCAGGGCGCCAACCACGATGAGCAGCGCGGCGAGGCATATGGATAAAGGTAGATATCTTTTCATACCTTGCAAAGTTACGACTATTTTCCGAGATTATAACGATTTGCCATGAAATTACACATTATTTAATAATATAAAAAGGGTTGTGTGATGAATTCTTTGTACCTTTGCGGACAATTTCAAACATGAACATTTATATACATCAATGAAGAAGACACTTATTACCATTTCCATGTGGGTGGCAGCCCTGGGCATCCAAGCGGCCAAGCCCACGTATGTTTTGCAAGTTTACGACACACCCCGTCAGACCATCACCGGCTTCGGTGCCGCCTGCTGCGACGGGGCCATGTGTCCGTTTGGTAAAGACACGAAGCCCGTGGAACTGCTCTACGGACCCAAATCGAAGATCGGACTGAACATCATGCGTATGGAGATCTCGCCCAACTTCGAAGGCGACATCATCGTGAAGGAATGGGGCAACTGGGATTCGCCCTACGACTGGAACGGTTCGCTGCCCTCTGCCAAGATCGTAAAGCAGCGTGGTGGCATCGTTTTCGGCACACCATGGTCGCCTCCCGGAGAATACAAGACCAACGGTACGGCACAGGGTGGTAACGCTGCAGACCAGGGCAACCAGAGAGGCAAGCTGCGCGAGGACTGCTACGACAAGTTTTTCCCGTGGCTAAACACCTTCTTAGGGTGGATGAAGGAACACGGTGTCGACGTGGATGCCGTATCGATCCAGAATGAGCCCGACTGGTGGGTCAACTATTCAGGCTGTCTCTATGATCCGCAGGACTTGGTGAACCTCGTGAAGAACTATGCCTGGATGCTCGATCGCGAGACCTATCCTGGCGTCAGACTCATCAGCGCCGAGCCGTTGGGATTCACCCAGAACTATACCGACCCGCTGATGAAAGACGAGGAGTGCCGTAAGCAGATTGACATCGTGGCAGGCCACATCTACGGCCATGCGCCCCTCGACTATCTGAAGAAAGCCGCCGTGCTGCCTGCCAAATACGGCAAGGAGGTGTGGATGACGGAGCACTCATCGACAGACAATATCGGCGAGCGACTGCCCAACTGGCACGAGCAGCTGCTCTTTGCCGAGGAGCTCAACGAGTGTATGCTGGCAGGCTGCACAGGGTATATCTATTGGTACATGCGCGCCCACTGGGCTTTTGTCGCCACTGACGAGGCGTGGTGCAAGCCCTACAAGAAGAACGAGCTGCTGCCGCGCGCCTTCGTCCTGTCACATTTCGCCAAGCACGTCACTGGCTCCACCCGTTTAGAGACCTCTAAGGACATGACCAAAGGTCAGGAAGATGCCTTTGAGTATTCTGCCTACATCAAAGGCGACTCGCTCATCGTCATGGCCATCGACACCACGGAGAACGCCCGTGACCTGAAGCTGAAGCTGCCGTACTACGTGAAGAGCGGAACGCTGCTGCTGTCGACGGGTAATGAGGCAGAGAACCTGTGTCAGAAGAAGACCATCACCATCGACGAGCCCACCAACGAGCTCCTCGTCGAGATGCCTGCCCGCAGCCTCAGCACCTTTATCTTCACCATCGACAGGAATGCGACGGCCATTGAAAAGGTGAAGACAACGGACGACGGACCAAAGACCTATTACGACCTGCACGGACGACGGTTGCAGAACCCACGGGGTCTATGCATCGAGCGAAGTGCTGACGGACAGACCAAAAAAATAATGATGGGGCGCTAACCCCATCATTATTTTTTATGCTATAAACAGAGAAACTGTTTACTTCACGATCATCTTCTTGCCGTCCTTCACGACGATGCCCTTGTAGGCCTTACCCACACGCTGACCAGCGAGGTTGTAGGTGGCTGAAGAGCTGTTGTCGCGCTTAGACACGATGCTGTTGATGGCCGTTGACTCGAGTGGCTCAGGAGCGGTGCCTGCACCTACCTTCACCCAGAAGTTCTCACCACCAGTCTGGTTGATCAGCGACTCAGTGAAGTCGTCTGTTCTCCAGATCACGTTCTTGATCGTATAGTCGCAAGCCTCCTTGATGACAGCCATGTCGAATGAGAGAGACTGCATACCGTCAGCCTGAGAAGGAACGGTGAATGTCTGAGAGAAGTGCTGCTCCTCGGTGGTGAAGTTCACATCGCCGATGGCACCATAGAACATATACTGACCAGGTTCGCCCTGACACTGTGTAGTAGACTTGGCTTCCTTAGATGCCACATAGTCGAACTCGATGACTGTTACCTCACCAGCAACCAACGGACGGTTTGCCTTGATGAAGAACTGGTTGTCCCAGGTGTTACCCTCGCCCACGACATCCTCTCTGGGATTGCCGTCACCGTCGGCAGTCAGATAATCTCTCTCCACAGCATTCACGACAACCTCCGTCGGGTTAGGATTGATCTCGATCTGCTCAATGGCATTACCCTCGATCAGCTCAAAGGCCATCTTATTGTACTCCACGTCGAGATAGATCTTCCAGATACCATCACCCGGGAGGTTCAGCTTAGCCTGACTGGCCTCTGCGAAGTCGAGCCACTCGCCCGGATCGTTCTTGATAGAGCCAGCAGGTTTCAGTGTAGAAGCCTTGAAGGCAGCATCGTTACCGCGAACGGTAGAGATCATCACCTGAGAGACATAGGCATCCTTCGTACCAACCGTAGCGATGTAGAGACCCTCGTTGTCGTCGAATTCAAACTGGATGGCGTTGTCGAAGTCGTACTCCACTCCACCGTTGGGATTAGAGCCTGCCACGAAGTAACCCTCGTCGAGCTTCATCTCACAGATAGAGAGATCGTCGAAATAGAAGTCGATGGCCTCCTTATCGGCATGGTTCAGGTTGAAAGCGATACACCACACATCAGTGGTGGGGATGGTCACCTTCTGCTCGAACTGCTGCCACTCTGTGGTGAAGGCGACACCGTCGCCACCGAAGGCATTATGGGAAGCGTAATCAGAGGGCTTCTGATGGTGGAACTGGCTCATGGTGTTCACATCCTTTGAAGCCTTGTAACGGAAGCTCACCTTGTACTGTGCGCCAGACTTCAGCAGCTTCGGAGACTCAATCCAGAACTGGTTGTCCCATGCAGAAGCGTCACCTTCGGTATCAGCCACGGCTGCGTGGATAGCAAACATGTGGTTACCGTCGGTATCCTCCTCGATGTCGGCGGGATAGGGATCCCATCCACCGTTATCATTCAGATTGACACCCTTGACCTTGTTCCAGGCACAGATGGTGAAGTTCTTCTCCATATCGTCGAACTTGATGGCCTTCTGGTCGTCAGTCCATGGGGTCTCGGCATCACCGTTTGAGATCAGCTCGATCCACTCGATGGGGCGCTGGTTGGGCTTTTCCTCATGGGAGATCTTCACATACGAAATCCACCACTCGCCTACATAGTCACCGCACTGGATGAGCACAGAACCGGTATTGGCGAAGTAGGCAGCGTCAGGATTGTTCTGGCAGCCTTCGAATGTCAGCTCCTGCCAATCTGTGGTGACAGGGATATCACCAGGTTTGTCAGAACCAGAGAAGTAACCTCTGATGTTCTGGGCAACAGTACCCTTGATCTTGATGGTGATGGTGTACGATGCATCATAATCCAAGGTCACGCCAGGGAACGGCTGGAACTGGACATCATAGAAATTAGCCGTTGCCTCGTCACTCACGAAGTGGAGGGCTCCGTCTTCGAATGTGATGCGTGTGGCAGCGTCGTCACTGATCCATCCATGACTCCATGAAGTAGCAGTCGTGTAGTCTACCTCCACATCGACCACCTCTTCAGCTCTTGCTCCGATAAACACCGAGAGCAAAGCAAAAATTGCAAATAATTTCTTCATCTCAAAAAAAAGTTTTAATTAATAAATAGAATGAATTTCATTTTTCAATTCTTCATCATTTCAATTTCCCCTAAGTGCCTCGCAGAATGCCTTATAGACCGACGTACGCACCCAGTCCTTACTGTTATTGTCGATAGCCCAGAGACCTACCGGATCGCTTGTATCGACCATATTACCCTTGCAGATACCAGCCTGCTTGTCCTGCGGGATCCTGCTCATGTAGCTCTTGATCACGAAGGCATAGAAATCGGCCAGTTTCAGGCGCTGTTCTTCTGTAATCTGCTTGGCTGCGACATTGGCGCCTGAAGCATCCTGGTACTTGATGTCGAAGTTAGACAGACGGATCAGTTTGCCCATAGAAGCCAGATTGTCGAGGAGGGTATTCAGCGACGCCTCGTTGGCGGCCTGCTTCTCGGCATCCTCACTAAAGGTAAGGTTTAGTTTGACATTGACGCCGTCGATCTTTGCACCGTTGGCATCCCAGACACCAATCCAGTACTTCAGACTCTCATACCGCTTCTGGTCTTCCAGTCCTGTCTCGCTGATGAAGAACTTCAACAGCGCGGGATCACCCCCGTAATTCTGGTATGCAGCACTTGCCACCCTTGACACGACAGGCGCATACTGCTCGCTGCCGAGCACATCCTGCCAGAAGATCTGCGTGTCGGAGTGCTTCAGGTCGAGCATGCCGTTCTCAAGCTCTGCCCTTGCGTCGAGGGCCTCATCGATGAGGTCGAAGGACTTGATACGTCCGGCGTTGATCTTCATCATACCGTCGCACCAGGTGTTGAGCGCATAGTTGATCGTATCACGCTTCTCTTGTTCTGTCTGGGGACGATGACTGTCGGGTTTATGCGATACTTGGACTTTCTGGATATAGACGAGCGAGTTCAGGTTACCCTCAATCATCAGATAGCCCGCGGTAGCTCCTTCTGCAGGTTTGGCCTCAACGACCACCTTCACCCATTTGCCAGCCTTGAGGGTGTATTTCTTGTCTTTTCCACCCTCCTGGATCTTATTGTCAGAGAACGTGCAGATGATCGACTCGTCCTTGTCTACCTGGGCATAGAACGTCACGGTGTATTCGCCCAGCGGATCCACGTCGAAACCTTCCACGATATAGACCTTGGCCCTCTTAGGAACCTTCAGCGCGTTGGTGCCATCGTCGTAATTTTTCTCGATAGACGGTTTACCGCTTATCGCCGTACCCGTGAACTCCTCCATGGTGGTGTAGTCAACGTTCTTATCTTCGATCGTGGCCACCTGCACCTCGATAGGAGCCGTCAGCATGTTCAGCCATCCCTCGGGCTGATTGGCATTGGCAACGATAGGACTGCCGAACACCTCACCGCCGATTTCCTCGACATGGTCAAGCAGATCCTTCATATCCAGGAAGTTCATCATACCTTTCTCGTTGATGATGGCACCCGACATCAGAGAGGAACCGAAAGCGACATCGTCGAAGTTGGTGACAGCAGCGGCGTGGGCCAGTTCCTGCTTGTTGAAATCCGACACCTTGAGCTGGGCACCGAGTTTCATGTTGGCATACTTCTCTCTGTCGATGTACGACTTCACAGGCGCATACTCCTTGAAGGGCTCCACATACGTCGGATCCGGGTCTGCCGTGAAATCGTCTGTCACATTATAGTCAGCACAGGATGCTACAAGAGCCCCGACTGCCAATAAACTGCATATTTTATTCATATTCTTAGCCTCCTATTATTATTTAACGTATTTCGGTGTGAAGGTCTCTTTCTTGTTCGACTCACGCGTCTGGACCACCAGCGTATCGGCAGTAGACACCTGAATGTCGCTGTTAGCGAAATTGACCTCATATGCCAGACGGAGGATGTCGCGCTGCACAGGTTCACCGTTGTTGCTACCCCACTGGTAGTCCTTATACTCAGCCTTCTCCGTTCCCTTCTCAATGAATTCGCCGGAGCCCGTGGCTGTCACGTTCTCATCGTCGGTAGAGATGGTACACTGGTTGCCGCTGAATGTGAGGATGAGGTTACAGGAGATAGAAGCACCAGAGGTCTTGAACGATACGGGGAAGATGGCCTGTGACATGTTCTTGGTCTTGATGCCGCACACCTCGTCGTTCTGGTTCACAGGGTTCTCCTGGTAATGCTCCAGATCGGAGTTCACCAGCGAGAAGTCCTTGCGGACAATCGTTGTCGTTGTACCCTTTTCTGTCACTCGGTCTACACCACGGCGGATATACTTTCCCTGCCAGGGGTTCATATACTTCACACAGTAAAGTACATAGTCCTTGGCCAGCACATCCCAGTCCTCGGTATTCGTGCGCGACGGAGAGAGGCCTTCGCGGGGCGTGCCAGTGAGGATATGGTCAATGCCTGTCGCCTTCGTCATCCTCAGCGGGATCACATAGGTATTCCCGATAGCATCCTCGTCGTCGAAGAAATCTTTGGTGAACTGCACTTCCACGTAGCCTCTGGAGTCGCCGTTGTAGGGGATGACGTTGCCCGAGAGCTGATAGTATGCCGTTGGCATAGGCTGTACGGGAGCAGCAGGGTTTCCACCTTCGTCGACAAACCAGAGATTCTCACAGAGCGACTCGTCGACAATGAAGTCTACCGTCGCATTACGTCCACTGTATGCGCCACCCATCGTCGACCATATCCGACACTTATGCTCATTGTCGAGCGTATTGTCGTAGATATCATTACCAAGTATGAGTGTACGTACCGGGTACTGGTAGGCGAAGTAGGCTGTCGTTCCTTCCTGATAGTCGGGGAATTCTCTGTCTGCATTATAGCACGATGTCCACGTGAGAGCAACAGTTCCCAAGGCTATGCCGTATATATAATTCTTGAGTTTCATCATCATATAACTCTTAATTCTAAATTCTTAATTCTAAATTCTCTATTGCCATCCCTTGTTTTGCATGAGGTTGCTCCATTTGAGCAGTTCACCCTTCGGAATAGGACCATAACACTGATAAGAGTTGTCGTATTTACGTTCCTCCACATCAATGATGCTATAGGAAAGCTCGCCCGTCTCTTCGTTGCGGTCTATCTGCATGCCTTTGACGGTCTCATTGAGCGGCAGCATCCAGCGACGGAGGTCCCAGAAACGCTTGTTCTCGAAGCAGAGCTCAATACGACGCTCGTTGCGAATCAGAGAGGTCATCTTTGTCTGATCGCCTGCACACTCTTCAAGATAGGCGTCACCCTCGGGCAGAGCGGCTCCGAACTCATTGGTAGCGAGACCTGCACGACTACGGATGGCCTTGATCACATCGTAAGCCGTGAAGCCCACACCTGCACCGTCGACCTTGGGTCCCCAGGCATCGTTAGCAGCTTCTGCATAGGCCAGGAAGATCTCCGTGTAACGGATGCGCGGGTAGATATGCTGCTGCTCGATCAGTGAACTTGAGAGCGGACTCACATCGTCGCGCAGGAGCTTCTTCAGGTAATAGCCAGTACGTGTCGACGTACTGATACTGTTGATATTGTCGTCTGTTTCATTGAGAGGATTGGGATAAGTACCTGTGATGATCATCGACTTTCTGAATGTGGTACCGTTATAGATCACATCATCGTCGAGACGCGGGTCACGGTTAGCATAAGGATCTTTGGGATCATATCCAGAATTGGCATCCGTGATAGGACGACCGTTACGCATGGGGAAGGCATCCACGAGATTCTGGGAAGGATTGATGCGACCACTGCCAAACAACGTTGGCGGGAAGTTTTCTCTCTCCTGGTCTACATTCTTATGACGGTCTTCACGCCACAGGATCTCTGCCATCTCGCCTCCAGAGGGTTCCAGTTTGGTCTTGTTCTTATACCAGATGTGACCTGACGTGTCGAAGCCATCCATTCCACCGATGCGCTTCAGCACATTGGCACAGAGCGTGGCTGCCTCGGCAGAGGTCACACCACTCTGATCGCGGAAGGCGGGGCTGGCAGCAAGCAACGCCACCTGAGCCTTCACAGCCTCAGCCACCTTACCAGACAACAGTCCCGTAGACCTGCTGCCAAACACGAGGTTATATCCGGTGGTCTGTGCTCCGAGTGCCTGATACTTGGCCGGAATCTGACTCACGTTGTCCACGTCTTGGTAGTCTGCAGGCAGCAGCGCCATGGCACTATCACAGTCAGCGAAGCACTGCTTCACGCAGTCAGCGAAGGTGGCACGGGGCTGATTGTAGTCAGAGCTACCGTCCTCAGGCGTTGTCAGCAGGGGCACGCCATAGAGTACGCCATCGTCTGCATAGCCTCCATGAGCCTGCAGCAGATAGTAATAGAGTATAGCGCGAAGGCCGAAGGCCTCGCCTTTGAGGCGGTCGACAAACATCCGCTGCTTGGATACTGCACTGGGTGCCCATTTCACATCCTCCACAATGGTGAAGAAGAGGTTGATATACTGGATACCATCCTTACAAGTGTCCCATTGCGACATAGGGTTGTTGTCTGAGGCCCATGTACCCGTTGCCATATTCAGGAAGTTGCTGCCCTTCAGATTGGTCACAGCATCATCGGTAGCAACGTCCGTCCAATTCCACTGACTGGCCACATTGGTGATATAGGGCAGACGTCCATAGCCGTACATCAGCAGACCATTAGCCCACTTAGACTCTTCGGTCAGGTCCTCCAGCTGTCGATTGTTCTCATCTGCCGGCTCAAACATGTCATCGCAGGAGCAAACAGCGAGGAGACCCAGTAAATAGAATATAATGTTTCTAATCTTCATATTCTCTTAATTCTCTCTTAATTCTAAAATCTCAATTCTCAATTCTCAAAGCGTCACTTTCACACCCAGATTGTAGAACCTCGTCTGTGGAGCATTGCCAATGCTAGTCTCCATCAACTTGCGCTCTTTAGCAATCGTGAGGAGGTCGTTTCCATTCACATAAACAGAGAGAGCCTTTACCCACTTGCCCTTGAACATATCCTCGGGGAAGTCATAGGTCAGCTGCACCTTGCGAAGGTTGAAGCGGTCTGTGCTGTAGAGCCAGAACGTAGATGCCGCAGCATCGTTTGCATGACCCATCGTCGTCAGGCGAGGATGAGAGGCATTGGGATTGACAAAACCATTAACGATACCGTTTTCATCATAAGTGTACTGTATACGGTCGCGTACATTGACAGAGTACTTGCTGTCGCCATTCATATAGTAGTAGCTTGTGCCACCGTTGGTCTTCAGTGCGTATGCACCGAACTGTCCATTGCCCAGCACGAAGAGCGTCCAGTTCTTATACTTGAGGGTGAGATTGACACCCAGTGTAAGAGGCGAACCATATCTGCCGTCCTTGCCAAGATCAATCTGGTCTTTCGAGTCGATGACACCATCGCCGTTCACGTCTTCATACTTCAAGTCGCCAGGCTGGATATTACCGCCGATCTTGGCTTTGGGAAGACCATCCTTCAACTCGTATTTGCCCTGTTCCAACTTTGTCACGTCAAAGTCGTCAACCGTGTAGAAGCCCAGACAGTTGTAACCCCAGATGGCATCCAGTGCACGACCTTCCTTGTGCTGGTAGTCGTATTCCACGAGCTCGTCGTATTTCTTGTTCTCCGTCTTGAGCCAGGTACCCACGACGCCGAGCGTAGCATGGACCTGACCAAACTGCTTCTGAGCAGTCACGCTGAAGTCAAGACCCTTACGGTTCTGGATATTGTTGTTGATAGCCGGCTTGAATGAACCGTTAGAGAGACCATTCTGCAAGTGCGAGGGGAATTGCGTGGGGTTCTGGATGATGAATCCGTCCATATCCGTATTAAAGAATGTGAGGTCGGTAGTGATCAGTCTGTTGAAGAACGATCCGCGCAGACTGACAGACCACTCCTTGCGATGGATGAAGTCGAGGGCAGGGTTGCTACTCACTTTAGAGTAAGTCAGGTTGGTGCTCGCTCCTTCGTTCCAGCTGAATCCACTGCCAGCCTGATCCCAAGTAGCCTCGTAAATGTAGAAGAAGTTATCCGTGTTATTTGTTCTCAAATACACATCGATATCCTCGTTCAAGTTGCTGTAGGATGCGCTGAGCATCAAGTCGTCCACGAAGCTACCCTTCATGAATTTCTCCTTAGCCAGGTTCCAGCCAATCGTGAAAGAGTGTGAGATGGCTTCACGGTTGCCTTCAGGCAGACGGGCAGAGTGGACACCAGCCAACGATACGTCAGCGAAATAACGGCCCATATAGTCGTAACCAGCCTGAAGACCTAAGTTCGCGTTGGCATAGCGATGGTAGCCACCCTGACCACTGGACGTGGTGGTAAACATGTTTGCAAGGAGCATGCCCGTTACATGATGCTTGTCGGCGAAGGTGTAGTCGTAGTCGAAATGGCCATTCCAGCTAATGGTCTGGCGGTATTTACTGTTCGACTGGTTCATGTGACCACTGATAATCTCGTCATTCTGCTGGGTAAGGCCCACAATCAGGTCGTTTTCACCGTTATAGTTACTCCATGTCGGAATGAACACGGCGTACTTGTTGTCGTACGAGAGGCTGTAGCTAGCAGCATAGTCGATGGAGAACAGTGTCTTGAAAGACAAACCTTTGACCAAATGATTCATGTCATAGTTGATACCAGCATCGAACTGGAACTGACGACTCACGTCTTGCGTCTGTCCACCGAAATAGCAGTCAGCAATGGCATTGTTCTGGGTGGCCTTGGTGCCGCCAGGGAAATATCTGCCGTCGAGCAGGTTGAGCGATTTGCCCAGAATGGCCAGAGCCTTGCTGGCATTAGGATCAACCATGGCGATATCAATCAGCGGAGCAGCGTTTTCCGGGAAGTTCGGACGTCCGTATCTGCCATTATAAACCCAGTTGCCGTTTACCACCTCTATGCCTGCTGCCTCACGCCAGAAATCACCCTTGTTCTTATGGGCATTCCAGAATGTGGCGCTGGCGTTCACATAACCAGAGATGAACTTGTTGACAATGAGATCCACATTACCACGTACACTGAAACGATCCGTGTAGTTGTCCTTGGCCTCACCAAAGTTGAGAAGATCCTCACTGCGATAGTAGTTGATGTTCGTATAGAAATGGGCACGCGTACCGCCACCCTGTATCTCTACCGTACCCTCAGAACGATTATACATCTTACGCACATACTCGTCGCTGAAATAGTTCACATTCGGATAACGATAAGGATTCTGACCAGAGGCATGATTGTAGATGTCCATCTGACTGTACCTTGCAGCGAGGCCGTCGTTCAGACGGGCTTCGTTGTAAAGTGTCATGTACTCTGCAGAACCTAGATACTCAGGGAATTCCTTTGCCACGTGGAAACCCGTGTTGGCATTGGCCTGAACCTGAAGACCGTTGATTTTACCACGCTTGGTGGTAATCAGGATAGCACCCTTGGCACCCTTCGAACCATAGAGCACGACAGCCTGTGCACCCTTCAGGAAGGTGATCTGCTCAATCTCAGAAGGCAGCACGTTGTTCGACGGACGTTTCACACCATCGATAATCACGAGCGGCATGTTCGAGTTGTCGTTAGTGTCCAGACGGTCGTTGTCCATTCCCCAAAGGTTATTGCCGTTCCAACCGCCAACGAGCGCAGACATATCTTCAAGGCTGCTCATCGTATAATCCTTCTTCGACAGTTCTTCCATGTCGACATAGGAGATGCCTCCGAGCAGATGGTCGGCATCCTTGTCGCGGAAAGCAACATGGACTTTCTTTTTTACCACGATAGAGTCAGCGTCGCCGTCGGTCTGGGCATTGGCCACCAGTGGCGATACTGCAAACATGGCTAAGAGAAATATGTTTGTTTTCATATTTTACTTTTTACCTTTTACTTTTTTACCTTTTCACTTTTTCACCTTTAATTACCATCCCGGGTTCTGCTTAAATCCTTCATAGAGATAAGTATCCTTGTCGGGAAGCGGGAACCAATAGTGCTTAGACTCCAAACGACGGGTAATCAGATCTTCCTTATGGAAGTTTCCTACCTTGGCATCCTTCGGATCATGGCTCTTAAACCAGTCATCATCCTCCAGACGCTCAAACTCATGAGAGTATTTTACCGTGTAAGGAGGCTCTGTCAGGAGGAGCCAACGCTGAAGGTCACACCAGCGGAAGCCCTCGAACGAGAGTTCCACAGCACGCTCACGACGTACTTCGTCGATGAAATGCTCTCTGGTGTCCATGAGGTTAGCCTGGACATGCTCCATGGGATAGTCGACAGAGTTCACACGGTCGCGGAGGGCGTTGATGGCATCAACGGCAGACAGTGAACAGTATTCCGTTCCCTCCTTCAGTTGGCTGGCAGAGGTGACTATAGCAGCCTTTGCCTCTGCATACATCAGATAGATGTCAGCCAGACGCATGTAAGAGAGATAACAGTGGAATGCATGGCCGCCTTCCCATCCGTAACACCATCTGTCTAATTCATTACACTGGTGGGGTACGAGTTTCTGTATGAAATAGCCCGTGCTGCTGCCATGGTCAACTTCGCGCATAGCACCATCTGTGTAAAGTGAACAATAATCAAGTTTCAGATTCTTTTGTGCATCAGTGAAATTCTCAGTATTGAGCACATAATGGAAACCGTCGAACACGATATCGTGATAGAAGCGTGGGTCGCGATCCTTATAAGGATGCTCCGGGTCCCAACCAGATGCCGGATTCAGCACATATACACCATTCTGCACCAGATAGATAGGCTGTCCGTTAGCCATACCGTACTGGTCGATGAGGTTGGCTGTAGGATGGTGGATAATGTTGTCATGGGGCACAATACCTAAAACCTTCGGACCAAAGATCTTGGAGCAGTTCCAGTTACAGTCGTCCGTTTGAGAAATGCCACGGAAGATGGCCTCTGTAGAACCAGGCTGCAACCAGTTCTGATGCTCCGTATAGAAGATGTCTGAGTAGCAGGTCTCTGCATTATCATCCTTCGTGTGGTCGTAGATGTTGGAATACTTGAACTCAGCAAGCTTGTACTTCACCTGACCTTTGTTCACCATGTCAAGGGCCCTGCCGAGTGCCTCGACGGCCTTCTTACAGTATGCCTCATCGTAATCATAGGTCTTACCGTTGCTGCTGGCACCCAAGAGTTGGGCGACACCACCATTCTTGGTTTTCTCGAACTCCTTCATGAGCGGCGATCCTGCCCAGAGGTAGCACTTGCCAAGGTAGCAGAGCGCCATGAACTTGTTCACACGCAGATCGTTCTTTCCAGATGTCTGCATACCAGCCAGCGTCTCATCCCAGTCCATGGGCAGAAGGTTGTATGCCATTTCAAAGTCCTCGGCACAACGGTCGGCACACTCCTGGAACGACAGGCGCGGCAGTTGAGGAATGCTGGCAGCCTCGAAAGCCTCGTCAATATAAGGCAGGCCACCAAAGTAGCACATCAGCTCAAAATGCCACCATGCACGGAAGAAGTACAACTGTCCAAGCAATATGTTGCGTTCTTCGTCTGATCCGATAAGAGACTTGATATTCTCAATACCCATGTTACACTTACGGATAGAGTACCAAGCACCTTTCCAAAGAGAATATTTATTCGCCCAAGATCCGTCTTTTCCTGCACCATTGAGCCAACACTGGCCATTGGAGTACCAGTTACGATAGTTACCAAGGTCCACCTGATGATCCATGTGCGCATAACCTTCCGGATTGTGAACGGCGTCATCTCCCCAGTTCCATGAGGTACAATAATTGGCCATTTCCTTATTGGGGATGTTATCATAGATTTCCTCAATATATCCCTGGAAATTGCGGAAGTTCTTGAATGCCTCATCCTCTGCCACAATAGCCTCTTTCTCCTTGTCAAGCCAGTCTGTGCAAGAAGTGAAGATAGTGCCGCCAGCCAAAAGGAGAAGCGAACCACATAAAAGGGATTTCATATAATTACTATATTTCATATATAATGTACGCGATTAAATGTAAAGCTTAAATCCGAAGTTATAACGTCTGACAGTGGGGTAGGCACCGCCAGCACCACTCCATCCGTAGTTACTCTCACGGTCATCAGGCATCTTTGTAATCAGGAAAAGATTGTTACCGTTCACGTAGAGCTTCAGACTTGAGAAACCAAGTTTCTTAATCCAGCCCTTTGTCCAGGTATAAGCAATTTCGACGTTCTTCAGACGGAAATAGGAACCATCGAAGAGGAACTGTGTACCGTTGTTGTATGAGACCTGAGTTGTATAGCGGGGTACGACCACCTCACCGTTTCCATCCACATGATTCCACCATGTACCGGTATCATATACAGTAAGAAGTTTATCGTTGAAAGAGGTGAGAGTCACATCACGTGTGACACCTGTTACACCATACAACTGGGCAAACATGCTCCATCCCTTCCATTCCCAGCCGATGGTGGCGTTATAGGTATGCTCGGGATTTCCCGTGTAGCCGTAAGGAGCCTGGTCATTGGTCTCGTCGACGACACCGTCACCATTGAAGTCAACGATATAATGGTCACCGATAAGTACCTGACTGTCATCCTTCTCTCGTTCCGGCACACTGTAGAGCTCATCGTAGGTACCGATAAAGCCGTTGTCAATGAATGAGACATATTGTCCCTGAGAATATCCCTGTGCCTTACGGTAGCTCGGTATCAGCTCCGGGTCATCTTTTAATATAATCTCATTGTGCGCATAGGTATAGTTGGCATTGGTCCAGAAACGCATACCGTTGTTCAACACCTTGTTGAAGCGGACTTCGATTTCAAAACCGTGGTTCTTCATCTTACCCTTGTTGATATCAGGAGTCTTAGCTGCACCATAATATGAAGGCACGGTGCGATCGCCACCGGAAATGAAGATGTCATAACGGTCATCGCGGAACCAGTCGAAACTTCCGGCAAACATACCACCGAGGAAGGCGTAGTCGAAACCGATGTTCACCTTCTTTACCGTTGCCCAACGAAGGTCGGGGTTGGCAATAACAGACTCCTTGTAGCCGGTAAAGGGGCTGTTGTCGCCACTGAGACCCATCTTGAAGGGGCCAACGACAGACCATTCTGTCAGATAAGCCCAACGGGCACCAGCGTTATCGTCACCGATCTCACCGATAGAACCACGGATCTTGAACATATCGACGATCTTCTTATCCTTCAGCTTCTTCATGAACTTCTCTTCTGAGAGCATCCAGCCCAGAGCTCCTGAGGCGAAGAAGGCGAAACGGTTGTCGGGAGAGAACTTCTGCGAACCGTTGTAAGCACCGTTGACCTCGGCAAAATAGCGACTCTTATAATCGTAAGTGGTACGGAACACCCAGTCCTCACGACGCCACTCGAGGTCGGAGCCACTTGCATTGATACGACGTTTCCAGTTACCCATCAACGTCACGTTGTGGTTGCCAAACTGACGTCCCCAGAAAAGCTGCAGTGACATTTCCGTTGCACGGCTTGTACTACTGACGCTACCATCCTGTTCACTCCAGTCACGACTCTCATAGAAATCGAAGCCTGTAGTTGCATCTATCAGATTCTCTGGCATCAGCTGACCGTCCTCAGGAAGCATGTATGCTCTCTTCACTGTGTGCAAGTCTGAAATACCACGGCTACCCTCATTGAACTGGTTGTCCCAGGAGATGGTTCCACGAGCGACAAGGCCCTTTGTAATGAAATCGAGATTCTGTTCGAGGGCAAAGTCGGTGAAGACGCGCGTGATGGTGCTCAACTCATAACCCGACGTTGCTACGCTCTGAGGAGAGTTCTCGATGTTGGAAACCAACGGGTAGTATCCCCACGATCCGTCAGAGAACTGAACAGGGAAGAGGTTGGGCGGCATCTTATAAGCACCAGACCATTTCTGCTGTTGGAAAAACTCGCCATTATTACCCCAATAATAACGTGGGGTCTTCTGCTGAGCATTCGAACCTGCCAGATTCACTTTGAACTGAGTGGTCTTAGTAATCTGGAAGTCCAGATTTGAACGGACATTCAAACGATTGTAGGAATAACCGCCTTCATAACCCTGATTGTTATTCCAAATCTTGGTCATATCACCTTCGTCCTGGTAGTCGAATGCTACGAAATACTTCACGAACTTAGTACCACCAGAGAAGTTGATGTTTGCATTATAAGACAATGCCGTTGTTCTGAACATCTCGTCTTGCCAGTCTATGTTCGGATAGCGCTCTGCCTGACTATAGTCACCAAGGTAGTTCCCGTTAGCATCAAAATTCGGCTTAACGGTATAATCCTGGTTGCGGAAATTGTTGATGAATGTCTGGGGGCGGTAGAATGTCCATGAAGCATCGCCGCCAATGGCCAACTCATGCTCGATGGCCTGGTTGCGCAACATATAGGCATCGTAGGAGTCGTACTTACGTGGGAGTTTTGACACAGCCTTCAGCGTAGCGTTGAAGCCCACATCGATACGGGCCTTACCTTCCACACCACGCTTGGTCGTGATCAGAATCACACCGTTAGCACCTTCCACACCGTAAACTGCTGTAGCAGACGCATCCTTCAACACAGAAACTGTTGCTACAGAAGAAACGTCAACGGACTTGATTTCACGCTTGACACCGTCAACGAGGATCAGTGGCTGAGCATCCTGGTTCCAGGCTGCAGCACCACGAATGTAGATTCGCGGATCCTCTTCACCAGGCTGACCTGAAGAAGCGATAGTGGCAATACCAGGAAGGTTACCGGTAAGAGCAGCACTCACACTACCGATACCAGCAGCTCGCTCCAGCACTTCACCCGTGGTCTGGGTGATAGCACCCACCACCGAGGCCTTCTTCTGCTGGCCGTAACCTACGACCACCACTTCCGAAAGCTGTGTGTTGTCAGTCAAGGTCATGTTGAACGTGCGGTTCTTACCCACCTTCTGTTCCTTCGTGTTCATTCCCACGTAAGACACCACGAGGATCGATGACTCGGACGGAACATGCAGCGAGAAATTACCGTCGAAGTCGGTAATGGTACCCACCGACGTGTTTCCCTTAATCACAACGGAGGCGCCTATCAACGGATCTCCGTTAGAGTCGACAACTGTTCCCTTGACGGCAATGCCCTGAGCCCACGATGTGGTGCACATCAGGAGCATGAAAAACAACACCGACAGTCGGCATTGCCCTTTTGCCCTTGGCAGAACAGTTCTCACAAAATTAGTTAATTGTTTCATCTTAAAATTGATCTTGATTCAAATTTGGCTGCAAAATTATACATAATTTATTAAAATTTACCATATTAAAATACCAAATTATTCACGTCAAGCACCACTCACAGCGTAATGTTACAATTCGTAAAGTAATTGTTATTATTGATAAAATATATTTTTCCTGCGAGGACTTGGGCTCACCACACTTGTGAACGGTATTCCCCAGGCTGCTAGTCAATCGTACAGATAGTCCGGACTAGGAGTTTACATAGGGTAAACTGCCAGTTTAGACTAGGTAAACTGACAGTTTAGGCTAACTAAACTATCATGAACTACTACCCTTTATCCGATTCTGAAGTGGGAATAGTCATAGTCCTAGGCCAACAGAGCGGTGATGATGATTTGGTTTTTCATTTGACCTTCAGATGTGTGCTGCCTTCGGGCATGGAGGCTGGAGGGGTCACACTGGGCGAAATGATCTGACTGGTAAAGTTAGCGATCGGCTCTCCTTCGGCAGGGATATAGTCGCCGACAATCTTATAATGGTTGGTAACACAGGTTTTGGCCTTCTTCATATCGGCACGATAGGCGTCGTACGACATATGACCGACCTCCACACCCGACTGGATGAGCTTGTTGATGGGAACATTCATCTTGAACTGCAAGAAAGCAGGAATCTCTATGTCGCATGCCGAGCGCACCGTCGGGATATCCTCTTGAAACACCCAATCGTAAAGGAAGGCGGGGCGGATGCTGGTGATGTTGTATTGATACTCGATGATGCTACCAGCCTGGACATCAGGCACCTGGACATGCAGCACCTCGTAGTTGTCGTCAACGCGCTCTTTGACAAAAGCGTCGGTATTGACGGTTCGCTTCTCCACCTTCCCCTTTTCGTTCTTGGTAAAGACTCGGACTTTCAAGTCGGACAACTCATCGGCCAGGATCTTTCTTTTGTCGTTGACATTAAAGTACGTGATATCGATATTGGCGTGACGGGCTCCTTCGGGCTTCAGGATCTTCGTGCGAAGGCGACATTCATAATTAACCAGGATGTTGCTGTCGTCAATATCGTTTTTACCGAAATCCGACAGGTTACGGGCGTCGATGTCGGAGAACGACTCGTTATAGCTGGACACTTGATCGGAAAGCTGATAGGTGACCTTCATCGTTTTGCACAGAATGACGGCGTCGGCATGAATGGCATCCCCCCAGCCAACGAACTCCCATTCCATCGCTGAAGGCTTGCCGAATTTCTCATTAGGCAACTGTGCATTCGCCTTCGTGATGCCGAAAGCGAATGCCAAAAGCCATAAAGTGCGGAGCTTACTCATCGGGATTCCCGGTTTAGTGGTTGCGGAAGTTCCACTTAGAGTTGTCGCTCGAGAAGTCGTATTTGGCGAGCGTCGGTGTAGAGTCACCAGCTGAATAGAGGCAGTACGTGGTGTTCACGCCCTCGATGCCGGGGATGGCCTTCGGCATGATGCGGTAGGTGCCGTCGGTAAGCTGCTCGATACGCCAGAGCTGTTCGTCGCCACCCGTATAGGTGGGTACGGTGGTCACCTCTTTGTCTGCCGTAGCAGCGAGTGCACGCTCTGTGCCCTCGATGGTGATCTTGAAATAGGGTGCGCTGAGATAACCGCCTGCAGATTCAACGGGCGTAACGGTCCAGCGCTGCCAGGGACGGAACATATAGTCACCGATGCGGGCAGGGATTTCACCCTCAGGCCATGTACCAATAACCTCTTCCAACGTCTGGCAGGCGATGGGCTTGGCAGGCTCCTGCATCTGACTGCGGTTGAACCAGCCCTGACGCTGCTGTTGCATGCGGACGAAGTCGACGGTCAGCTCAAGGGCATAGCCACGACGCTCGCTCTCAATCTCGAAGGTGCCACCCGTGAACTGCTCACCGGCATAGGGCCAGCCGTTCTTCCAAAGCAACGGATGGACAGCGAGCGTAGAACGGCCACTGAGTTCGAAGTCGGCCTCCCAGTGGAACGACATCACCTCGACACCCTCGTCAACGATGAAACGTCCGAAGTGACCAGCACCGGCCTTGCGGTTGCCGGCAGCGATGACCATCTTACCACCACCATGGAACATATCACGGCCCACATTATCGAGATAAGGACCCTCCACACTACGAGAACGGCCTACCACGATATTATAGGTAGAGTTGACACCGTCGCAGCAAGTGCCGTGGGTGCCGAGCAGATAGTACCAACCATCACGATACATCAGGTCGGAGGCCTCACAGTCGATGGCAATATCTTTCTCCTTGTTCCCCTTCACACGGAAACCCGTCTTGGGATCGAGCTCGATGAGACGGATGGTGCCGAAGTAGGTACCATAGGACGCCCACAGACGACCAGTGGTGGGATCGAGCAACAGACCCGGGTCGATGGCATCCTGATCCTCCATACCGTCGGAGTAGCACACCTCGACAGCCTCAGACCACTTGAAATCAGGCGACTTGGGGTCGAGTGTCTTGTTCCACATTGTCAGGATGCGACCTGCATGGCCACCTCCGAGGCCACCACCCGTGGCGCCATAGATACAGAGGTAACGGTCACCGATCTTCAGCACATCGGGGGCAGCACCGCCACCAGGACGGTCTGCACCGCTCTGCCAGCTCCAGCCGTCGGCAGAGATAAGACCTCCGCCACCCGTGCCGAAGGTGTAATACTTTCCATCGCACTCGGCCAGTGTCGAGGGGTCGTGAATATAGGGTGCGCCAATCTGCGCGTTTGCGGCTGTGGCCAGTGTCAAGGCCGCCAGAATGCTATGTAGTCTTTTCATAATAATATCTCTAAATTCTCTAAAATCTAAATTCTTAATTCTTAATTACCCTATAGTTCTTTACAGGGTTACCTTTCTCGTCGAGGAAGCGGACACAGAAGTCGCTCATACCGGGGCCGTTGATGATGGCACCACGGAGGATGTTACGTCCCTTCTTGAGGGTGAGACGGGGCGACATGGCGTCGTCCTTCACCATACGGCGGTCGCCGGAGAGCAAGAGAGCCTCCTCACCATTGAGCCACCACATAGAGGCGGAGTTGGAGCCGACGGCGAGACGTACGTTCTCGATGTCCTCCTCACAGTCGATGATTGTGACAGTCCAGAAGAGGACACCATAGACCTGCTGGCCCCATTTCTCTGCGAAGCGGAAGAGCTTCACGTTATAGTTCTCGCTGTCGAGGGCGTGCCAGGTGAGCGTCTGCTTGACGGTCGTGACCTTGGGCTCTGCGGGAGCCTGCTGTCCGAAGCTGCGTCCGAAACCGGGAGCCACTTCTGTCTTCTGATAGACAGCCTTTACCTTCTGGCCGTCCTTCGGTACGATGGTCTGCTGACCTTTGAAGTACTCGATGGCAAAGTTCTCACGCAGATAGCTGTCGGTGAAGACGGTGTTGCCGCTGTTGGGCTTGTCGAGGGGCTCGAGGATGAGCCAGCGACGGATGAAGCCGTCGTCGTCGGGCTGTGTAGAAGCGGTAGTGACAGGTGAGAAGTACTTGGGACGGTTCTTGAACTGTACCCAGTCGATACTGACACCAGGATCACCTTCGCTGGTGATCACCAGGTCGCTGACGCCCTTCGGCACATAGGCCAGAGGAGCAGTCATAGTGAGCCACTGGTTGCTGAAGTCGCGACGGAACATGGCGGGAGCACCTGCAGGCGACTCGGGCTTAACGGTCATATCGATCTTTGCCAGGATCTTTCCGTCGGCAGTCTTCTCGCGAACATAGAAAGAGGTATTCTCAGCAGCCTTGGCGCTGACGAGGATATAAGCATCGGTGAGACAGTTGAAGTCGATGTCGCTGTAACAGATCCAGCTGCCCTTGTTGGGAAGGATGGCCTCGTAGCCACGGAAGGTGTTGACGGTGTCGATGAGTTCTGTAATCACATCGCTGCTGGCACCGCTGTAACGGTCGATCTCGATCTTCTCCGTAGCCTTGTTGATACCTACGCCACGCATAGTGGGCTTCACCTCCTGGATGGTACCGTCGGGATTGAAATAGAGTTTCTCGATACAGACAGAACGACGCTTGTCATCGCTGGGCGAGAACCAGTTGCGGTGGTAGAAGAGGTACCACTGACCCTTATAGTTCACGATGCTGTGATGGTTGGTCCAGCAGCCGTTGTCGTGTTCGGCCATGATCAGTCCCTTATATTCGTAGGGTCCCATGGGGTTCTTACTCATGGCATAGCCGAGGACCTCGGTATTCTCACGCACATAAGGATAGGTGAGGTAGTAGTTGCCGTTGTACTCGAAGGCGAAGGGACCCTCAGCCTGACGGTTGGGCAGGTCTTTCAGACAGTGCACACCCATCATCTCCATCTCACGGTCGCGCCACTTGACGGTTTCCTTCGGGGTGTCGTCGGCCAGCTCCTTCATATTGTCTTTGAGCTTGGCACAGCGGCCGTTGCCCCAGAAGATGTAGGCATTGCCGTCGGAAGCCAGGAGCACGCAGGGGTCGATACCGTTGATGCCCTTGATGGGTTCCGGCTCAGGAATGAACGGTCCCTCGGGACT
>JAEEGG010005194.1_pt1 | contig 31113 bp, 27 predicted proteins | sample 9134161 | NCBI WGS metagenome assembly JAEEGG01 (sample SAMN16246543, study PRJNA631951) | gut metagenome | biome: gut microbiome; feature: rumen; material: CR-attached | host: Bos | place: Iran: Karaj | collected 2018-10
AGGAAGTTCGCACTAAACATCCTCAAGAAGGACAACTCCAAGCTCAGCCTCGTAAACAAACGACTCAAGGCTGCCTGGAATTGGAGCTATTTGATGCAATTATTACAAATTTGATGCGTTTGCCCTGAGTTGGGAGGACAATTGGCCTGAAAAGACAAAAAGCCGAGAAAAGTCCCCACTTCTCTCGGCTCGGTTCATAATCATTATAATGCTTCCCCTTATTTCAAAATGCCCGGCAAGCGATAGCTCGTCTGTGCCTCCATCTTCCTGAAGATCTCCTTGAAGTCTTCAGGAATAAGTCCCCAAATCTTCAACGCCATGCCGTTCGGGATCTTCTTGTAGAAGGCCTCGGCGATGCCGCCTGTGATGCAGGCGAGGGTGTCGCTGTCGCCACCAAGCGAGACCGCCAATCGGATGGCCGACTCGAAGTCAGTGCTGTCGAAGAAGGCGACCATCGCTTCAGGCACCGTGCCTTGGCAGGACGAATCCCAGTCGTAAACCGGACGGATTTCATCGCAAGTGCGGTTGAGGTTGTAGCCATATTTTACTGATATGTAATCCCTTATTTCCTCCTTGCTGGCTCCGTTACGTGCCATGAAAATGGCCGCAGCCGTCGATTGTGCCCCTTTGATGCCCTCGGGATGACTGTGTGTGATGGCTGCCGAAAGGCCTGCCACACGCTCAGTCTCTTCTAAGGTGTCGAACATCCAGCCATTCGCGCTGCAACGCATGGCGGCACCATTACCATACGAGTTGTAGGGATGGCGCTTGCCTTGCAGTTCTTCGTTGCCATTGTAATCACTCAGTTTCTCGGGATGAAACAGCCATCTGGAGAATCCACCGCCGTAGCCGCCCATGGGGCAGGAGTACTTCTTGGCGAAATCCAAGAAAATGGTCTCCAAAGTGTCCATGCCATGCTGCGGGTCGGAGAGCAGCCATTGGGCCACGGCCATGGTCAGGATGCTGTCGTCGGTGTAGTTGCACCGTGGGTCGAACAGCGGAAAATGTGTGGTCTTTATGTTGTTGAATTCATATACCGAGCCAACGGTATCTCCTATTATTGCTCCTAACATTGTGTTTAAGTATTAGATTTTTAATTGTTTAGTTGTATTTGAACAAAACTATCAAAACCTGCAAAACTTTTTTCAAAGGAGGAGGAAGCACGCCAACCGGCTGCTTCCCGGCGACGCACGGTTGTGCAGTCGCCACACACTTCTTTTTTTAGGTTTTGCCTTGTTTTGCAGGTTTTGTGATTAAACCAATTCCGCCCAGAAATCCTGCGGTAAATGAATATTCTCCACATCCACGGCCCCAGCAAACAAAGGCGCAATTTCGTCAGGCGTAAAGCCCGCGATGCCGCATCCGATTTTCGTGACCAAGAAGGTCAACTCGGGATGTTGCTTGGCAAAGGCGATGAACTCGTCAACGTAGGGTTTGATGGTGTTCACGCCGCCTTGCATCGTCGGGATGGCGTAGCTTTGTCCTTGCAGACCAACGCCTTGACCCATGATGGCACCAAATCTATCAGCGGCAATACGCGCTGCTCCACCACCATGTGCTCCAGCCAGGTTGCTGCCGAAGACAAAGATTTCGTTTTTGCCGAGGCTCCTGATGTTGTCGGGCGTGACGCGATGTTGGAACTCACTCATCTCGCGGTAGTTGCGGTTCTCTCGGTTCGACTTGGAACGGAACAGTTTGCGGGCGAAGGAAGGCATGGCAGAGGTGGCTTCAAAGTTTTCGGAGATTCTGGAGTACATCATCGTCCTCGACTTGCGCTCTTTGGCCCAAGCCTCGCGCATTCCGGCATCATCGTCGGCGAAAGCCATGTGGTTGTCGATGCTGAGCGAGGCGGAAGTGGCTTGCACATCCTGGTTGGTGCCGATGTAGGCGAAGTTCCAGCCTTCCTCGTCCTTCATGCGTTCCACAAGGGCCTTGATGGTTGCACCGTTGTATTCCTTGGAGGCGTTCTCCAATCCGTCGGTGATGATCGTCACCACGGCGGTGGCGTTTTCCTTGTCCTTGATGGCCTTGTACAAGGCGTTGATGCTGATGCCCATGGCGTCATAAAGCGGTGTGCAGCAGCAGGGACGGTATTCCTTGGAGGTCAGCTCTTTGACTTCGGCAACGGGCACCTTGTCGTAAACCATGGTCTTCTCGCAGTCGCAGAAGATCATCAGTGAGACGAAATGTTCTTGTGTGTCATTGAAGCGTTCCTGTGCTGAGCGGATGCCGCCCACAGTTTCATTGAATCCAGAGATGGCTGCCTTGGCGATGCTGCTCATGGAACCACTCTTGTCGAGGATAATCAGGTTATAGACCTGTGTCTTTGCGGTAGTGCTTTTCGTTTCCATAATTTATTGTTTTTTAGGTGATTTGTGTTGTTTTGTGTCGGGGCCTTCGACAGGCTCGGGCACCCTTGGCTTTTGAATAAGTTGAGGTCCCTGAGCTTGTCGAAGGGCCGTATTTAGAACTCTAATCTGAAATTGTTGTCTTCTTTGAACTGGTCATAGCGTTTTTTGTTGAACGAGAACCGCGTTCCTTTTCGGCGGCGGCTGTCGTCATCGGAGCGAGTGGAGTAGGAGGGACGTGCTTCTTTTGCCATGCCTCCAAACAAGGCGCCGATGTCCATACTGCGCATCTCATGATGTTCGCCAAAATAGGAGAACGAGTTGCCTTCATCATCATCTTCCACCTCGTCGAGGATGCCGGTCTGCAAGATTTTCTTGTAGAAGTTGCGGCGGTCGAACTGCACCCTAAGGATGGCTTCGTAAAGTCGTTGCAATTCAGGAATAGTAAACTGTTCGTCCAACAACCCGAAGCCAATCGGCTCAAAATGAATGTCTTTTCGCAGCTTCTCCATGGTTTTCCTTAGGATGTAGTCGTGGTCGAAGGCAAGGCGAGGCACCTCATTGAGGGCAAACCATTGCGCTTTGGCAGCATCGTCGCCACCTTGCACTTCCGACTTTTTCGCCAAGGCATAGAAAGCAATGGTGATGACGCGGGTGCGCGGGTCGCGGTTGACATCGGAGAATGCCCCAACCTGCTTGATGTAACGCAAATCAAGTCCTGTCTCTTCTTTCAGCTCTCTCAGTGCACCTTGCTCAGCGGTCTCGTCCATGTTGAGGAAGCCGCCGGGGAAAGCCCATGCGCCTTTGTAGGGTTCGATACCACGCTGGATAAGCAGGATTTTCAGGTCGTGTCCGTCAAAGCCGAACACCACGCAGTCGGTCGTCACAGCCGGTCGAGGATAGTCGTAAGTGTATTTTTGCTTTTCCATATTGTGTAAATTTGACGCAAAAGTACAACTCTTTCTGATACTGACAATGGAAAAATGTGTAAAATTTACACTTTATTTTGTTTTTGAAATGTAAATGTATGGTTTTTAATGGTTTGTTATGTGTAATTTTTACGCATTATAAACAATCAATCGTCAATATCAAAATTGCAAACTGCACTTTGCAAAAATCGGTGAAAATTGTCGGGTGGAGGTGGAAAAGTAAAACTATTACGGTTAAAAATATGTTTATAATTTACTGTAATCCCATTGCTTAGTAGGTATTATACCATGTGAACTGAGCAGTTTGGCATATCTAGAATTTGGAAGGATGGAAAATTTACTCGTAAAAATCCAGTGATATGGCCGTTTGTCTTTTGATTTGAGTGCATCAATTTCAGGAGCTTTTTCTTTCAACCATTGTTTTAGCCAATTCAGCTTTGCGATGATAGTTTGAATCTCGGTCGTTGAGCCAGGATGAACTTCAATAAAAAAGGTCTCATTATTATATTCTACCGCATAATCCCAACGAAAATCATCAGGATACTTGGTCTTGGTAGATGAATCAATATCCAAACTGCCTCCAATCAAACGAGGATTAGGTACCACAAATTTTTGTCTCTCATTATTTTTTATGGCACCAAAACCAACTTTAAAATTACCTCTGACATCTTCTGTTTGCTCAACAGCGGCCTCTAATAAACTTGCCTTGGGATTGCTATTCATAGTCAATAGAGTATTTCGAAACGACTTCTGAAACTTTGCTTGAGAACTCTGATAGGCCGCCCCAATTGGAAACAATGCTATTGGCATCTGTAACATCTAACGAAGATATGTCGTGGGAAACAACTTTTCCGTTTTTACTTTCTCTATCAAAATAATAGGTTCTAATACTCTTATCGAATAGCCCAGCAAGCATTTCCTTAACAGGAGATATTTCCGGGATGTCAAACAACTCGTATAAAGCTTCATATTGTTGAGGTTTGGATCTCAATAAATTGAAACCCCATGCAAACTCAAGAAACACGGGTGAATGCGATGAAACTATGACTTTGTAACCCCCTGTTTGAATCAGTTCAAGAATTTGTAATATAACACTTATTATTGCTTTAGGATGAAGCCCCATCTCAGGCTCTTCGATAACAACATAACGATATTTCTCTTTTTTTATCACCTTTGAAGGTGGTCCAGAAAGGCAATAAAAAGCTAACAACAGAGGCATGAACTCTTTTTGTCCAGCACTCCATGACATAAAAGGAATACTCAAGTCGTCCACATTTAAAACCATTTTTTTCTGGCCTGCTCTTTCTTCAGTGATAATTTTTGCATTGTGGAAAATGCTTTCGTCAAATGAGCGACGCAAGAAGCCTTTCAACCTGTTTTTTATCGGAAACAACACATCTGCTTGTCCCATGCCATTTTGCATGAATAGACGTAAGGTTTCACTAAAGGAGCGAAGAATGTATGGGGAAGAACTGTCAAATTCCATGAAATTTTTGGGTCGGCCGTCCGAAATACTGAAAATACGCTGGGCTGGTATGTAAAAAAGTGTTTCATCGGTCTCATCCGCTTTCTTTGGTAGGTTTTTTTTAAGGAAAGAAATGTCATCATATTCAATGCGAGTATTGTCTTTCCAGATGTCTGACATACCTTCTCCGAAATACACATTAAGGATTTTGTCGGTATTATGCCCAATGATATAGTTATATCTGTCTAATGTATTGATGATATGGTCTCGGTCTATGACTAATTTGAGCGTTTCTAATGCGATGCTTTTCCCGCTAGCTTGAGGGCCAACTAATAAAGTCAGGTCGCCAAAATTAATAGAAACATTTTTAATCAGCCCGAAATTTTCAATGATAAACTTCTCCATAATAAGTCATATAATGACTGCAAAGATATATTATTTTTCTGAAACACCAAATTGTTTTGGACAAGAATGTTTTTCATCGCTTTCTATGAATGAGTGAGGTGGTCTCGGATTTTTTTGCAATATAGAATTGTATTCGGGATAGAAAGAGTGTGCCTGTCTTTGGATTTATTCTTCTACAAGTTTATCCCACAATTCTTCATCCAGCATCTTTTTGAATTTTTCCCTATGAAATGTTTCTATGCCAACTACACTTTTCAAAAATCGGTGAAAATTGTCGGGTAAAGATGGCGAAAACAAGAAAGTCAACTTAAAAAGGCGTGTCTGTAGCGTGTAAGTTTTTTCTTTTACCTCTTGCAGTTTGAAAAAAATGTGTACTTTTGCCCCATGAAGTAAAATTACTTAATCTACTGAGTAAAATTACTCAATCTACTGAGTAAAAATGTATAATATGTTTCAAAGAGCTGAATATCAAATAATAAAGAAAAGACTTGAAGAGCCAAGAAGGTTCATTCAGGTGGTGATGGGACCGCGTCAGGTGGGCAAATCGACCGTGGTGAGGCAGGTTTTGGCTGATGTTTCACAGCCTTATTCCATGTTTACGGCCGATGCAGTACCGGCAGGCAATCTGTTTTGGATCAGTGAGTGTTGGGAAACGGCGCGGCGAAAAATGAAGGTGGAAGGTGCTGAGGAATACATTCTTGTCATCGATGAGGTGCAGAAAATTGATTCGTGGAGCGAGGCCGTCAAAAAGGAATGGGATGCCGACACTTTTAACAATATGAACATCAAGGTGGTACTGCTTGGCTCGTCGCGGGTGATGCTCGACTATGGCTTGGCCGACAGCCTGATGGGTCGCTTTGAACGTATTGTGATGCCGCATTGGTCGTATCCCGAGATGCGTGAGGCTTTTGGCTTTAGCTTGGAGCAATACGTTTATTTCGGTGCTTATCCAGGCGCTGCGCCTTTGATTGATGACGAGAACCGATGGTTGGAATACATCACAGGCTCCATCATTGAAGCCACCATTAACAAAGACATCTTGCAGGGTGTGAAGGTGATGAAACCGGCCTTGCTTCGTCAGGCCTTCGAACTGGCTTCTGCCTATTCGGGCATGGAATTGTCGCTGACCAAGATGATGGGCCGGTTGCAAGACGCCGGAAATGTGACCACTTTGGCGGTGTATCTCGAACTTTTGGGCGAGGCGGGTCTGGTGCGCACTTTGGGCAAGTATTCCGCCGATGTTGCGCGGAAACGAAACAGTGTACCGAAGTATCAGGTTTTCAACAACGCTTTGAAGAACATCTATTGTGGAAAGCGTTTTGGCGAGGCGATTGCGGATTCACGGCTGTGGGGAAGGTTGTTCGAGTCGGCCATCGGTGCTTATATTATTAATGGTGCCACCGCAGGGAGATACAAAACCTACTATTGGCGCGACAAGTCAGGCCGCGAGGTGGACTATGTATTGGAGAAAAACGGACAGCTTCTTGCCATTGAGGTGAAAAGCAACACTGACGACAGCAATTCGGGCTTGGGTGAGTTTCGCAAACAGTTCAAGAATGCGAAAGTCCTCGTTGTCGGCGAAGGAGGCCTCAAGGCAGAGGAATTCTTGCAGATGAAGCCAGAGATGTTGTTTTAGAAAAAATTGCAAACTGCGCTTTGAAAAAATTTTTGTGAAAAATAACTTGATTTTTCAAAAAGTCGCCCCGAAAAGTGTATCTTTGCCGCGAAAAGTCGCCCAGAAAAGTGTATGGATTGGCGAAAAAGTCGCCCAGAAAAGTGGCAAATGATTGATAATCAATACTAAAAAATAACGGTGTTGTTATGTATAAGAGAAAGATAGAAACAGTTCTGTTGCAATGGAAGTCGAAAAATGGACATAAACCGTTGATTGTCAAGGGTTGCCGACAATGCGGAAAGACGAGTTCGGTTTTGGATTTCGCCCGAAAGAATTATGCGCATGTGGTGTATCTCGATTTCCATGAGCATAGGGAATACAAGGCCTTCTTTGCGGGCGCGCTTGATGTGGACACTTTGACGCTCAATATTTCAGTGGGTGTCCCCGACGCGAGGTTTGTTCCCAACCAAACCTGCCTCGTGCTTGACGAAATCCAAGACTGCCCCAATGCCCGCGCTTCGCTCAAGTTTTTCAAGTTGGACGGGCGTTACGATGTGATTTGCACTGGTTCGCTGTTGGGCGTGAATGGTTATAAAACCAAGGAAGAACAAGAGGAAGAAGCGGTGGCGTCCATTCCCGTGGGCTTTGAGCAGGTGGTTACCATGTTTCCGATGGACTTCGAAGAATGGCTTTGGGCTAACGGTGTTGAAACACAACATATTGATTATCTGCGAGATTGCTTGGAAAAGGAAATCCCTGTGAATGAGGCTTTCCACCAAAGGATGCATCAGTTGCTTTTGCGTTATGTGGTGGTGGGCGGTATGCCGGAGGCCGTTTCCTCTTTTTTCGAAACCAACAATATGGGTGATGTTTGGGAGGTTCAACATGGCATAGTTGAGACCTACAAAGCGGACATGCTGAAATATGCGCTTCAGGAAGACAAGTCACGCATCCGCGAGTGCTTTGAGTCGATTCCGGCGCAGTTGGCGAAGGAAAACAAGAAGTTCCAGTATGCCATCGTGCGCAAGGGTGCCCGCTCGCGCGACTACCAAGGCAGCCTGCAATGGATTGAGGATGCGGGCATCGTTCATCGCTGCCACAACACCACGATTACCGAACTGCCTTTGTCGGGCAATGCCATCCCTGACATATTCAAGGTGTATTTGGCCGATATTGGGCTGTTGGTCAGTATGTTGGAAGAAGGCACGGCATGGAGTATCCTCCAAGGCAATTTGAAGGGTTACAAAGGTGCCATTTTCGAGAGCCTTGCCGCCGACATTTTTGGCAAGATGGGCCGCAAACTCTATTATTTCCAAAAGGAAGGCGGTTTGGAGTTGGATTTTCTGATTCGTTATAAGGGAGAGTGTGTTCCCGTTGAATGCAAGGCCACGACGGGCAACGCCAAGTCAATGAAGACCGTGCTGAAATATCCCGAGCATTATCATGTCTTTCACGGGATAAAGTTGGGCGACTACAACATAGGCCGCGAAGGAGCTTTGCTCACCATGCCTTTTTATTTGGCTTTTTTACTTACGGAAGTGGCTTGAAATGCTACACCAGTTCTAAAACCAACTTTAGATTGCAAACTGCACTTTGCAAAAATCGGGGAAAATTGTCGGGTGGAAGTGGAGAAAACGGTAAAAACTACAAACCCATAGAGACTTTCATTGCATTAAACCAAGATTCTCTAATAGAAATCTCGTGATCCTTTTGCTCTCGTGTCAAATTTGGATTACTTTCAATATTGCGTTTCATTTGCGCTTTGAAAAACTCCATTGTTTCTCTTGCTTGGTCTTTAGTGATGAATCGGCCGCCAAACATGTTGTATAGGAACTCTGCGAATCCTTGTGAATGTGCAGCCATTTCTAATTGATGCATTAATGCTTTTTCGTTGTCGTTCATGTTTAGATCCCTTTAAAACTATTTGATGTAATATGATACCTATTGTTTTTTCTTTTCTGAGTATCTTAACCAACTGTCAAGTGAAATCCTAAACAATTGAAGAGTTTCTAGTCTCATCAACCAATCATTATAACTCTTTTCTTCATTGTTCTCATCGAATGATAATTCATAATCGCCGAGGAATAGTTTGCCCGAATGTGTTATTCTGCTACGCAAGTTGTATATATCCTTGTACTTTTTCTGAGACTTTGCACTACCAGCAACAAATTTTGATAAGAAACCGACAAACTTTTGATTAATACTAAAAATTGGGCGGTTGCACTGAGGGCAAATCTCGGGTGAAGAATCATCTTCTAATCCAACAAGACCTTCAATAGCAGAAATATAAGATAGAAAAGACAAACTTCGTTTATTGGAGGATATATCCATCCCATCACATGCGAGATAAATGCAGGAATTCACTTTTTTTCTTGTTTCCGAAGAAAGGTTGTAATAGTTATGTAGAGCGGTATATAAGGTGTTCGGAAAGTGCACTTCATGCCTGTAATCATCAATAGGATTGTCAATAAAGTACTCATGCATCTGTGCTTCTTCAAAGGATGCGGTAGGTTTGAAATCCGTGAATTGTTCTATTTTCAAGTCATCTTTCAATCCTTTATAGGAATACACACCTATAAACAAACAACTCTCTTGACTGTTCAACTTTTGTCTTTCTTCTTCGGTCATAGCCAATTTGTTAGGCATTTTAATACCCCATCCAATCATCGATGTATCGTAATGGAAAAATCTATGATTTGTTAAACAAGATAGAAGATTAAGTATCTCTTTTTCTGCATTGTGTTTAATTGAAAGAAGTGTAAAAATGTCTGTTGGTTCATTGTTTTGATAGTCAATCGTGTACTCGAGAAACAAAGGAAAATGACGAGCTGCAGGGCTTTGCGGCTTTCCTCGCAAATCAATAGGTAAGACTTGAAACTTGTCTTCAAATCTAAAACTGGTTTTCAAAACTGAATTTGAAAATACAAGTGCTTTATAATACTTTTTCATTTGCCTGTTTGGTTTTATTGTTCAATAAGTTTATCCCACCATTCTTTATCAAGCATAAAAACATCTTTGAATCTTTTAATTGTGCCTTTAGGAATAATGATTTTCCTTAACGAAGAACAACCGCGAAAGGCAAACAACCCTATTCTTGTTGCAGGGTTTGTTATTGTTATTTCCCGCAATGACGAGCAATTGTTAAAAGTCCAATCTTCAATATATGTTTCACTAACTGGAATTGTTATTTGCAATAATGAAGTGCATTCCGAAAAAGCAGAAGAGCCTATATGAATAACAGAATCAGGAATAACAATATGTTGTAATGATGAGCATTCTTCAAATGTATTTTTTTCAATCATTGTAACACTATCAGGAATAATGATTTGCTGCAATGATGAACATCCTAAGAATGCAGAGTGTCCTATTCTATTTACAGAATTAGGAATAATGATTTGCTGCAAAGAAGTGCATTCATTAAAAGCAAGCGCTGGAATATTACTAATGGAATGGGGGATGACAAACTCCTTTAATGACGAGCATCTATAAAATGCGAACTCCCCAATAGTTGTTACAGAATCAGGGATTGTAATATTCCTCAATGAAGAGCATCCATGAAATGCTCCATTCCCAATTTTTTTAATAGAATCAGGAATCAAAATCTGTTGTAAAGAAGAGCATTCACTAAAAGTACGTGCCGCAATACTTGTTACGGAATTGGGAATAACTATCTCTTTCAAACTAGTACAGCCTTCAAAGGCAAAAGCCCCAATAATTGTTACGGAATTGGGTATTATTATTTCTGTCAATGATGTACATCCTCTAAATGCTCCTTTTCCTATAATTCGTACTGAATTTGGAATGAAGATTTTTTTCAATAATTTATTTGAATCGTGGTAATCTCCAAATGTATTGTCACATATCACTTTTGTTCCGTTTTTTATTGTGTATGTGTCTAACTCGTAATTCTTGCATTTTAACAACCGTTTTCCGCTTTTACTATACACAACCCCATACTCATCTTCAACACCGTTTTCCATATTTTCATCTGTTGCCTCCGTTGATATATCTTTGTCAGTAAAATACCCATTAGAAAAACATAGTATTTGCGCAGTCCATTCCTTCTCTTTACTAATTTCGTTTTTTTCGAATGTTTTAAAGCAACTCTCTTCTCCATCTATTAGTGAAAAGAATTCTTTAGTTCTTTCGTCTTTGACTAAATATTTAAAATATGGCCCCACACAAACAAATTGGTTGTAACCATTTATTCCTTTAATCAAATCAGCAAATCTCTCTAAATCAAAATCCAAAATGTCCAAGACATTGGAAAGGATATGCAGAGTCGGAACATGTACACCACAATAAAGGTCGTCATCGTTTAACTCATCAAAGGTTTTATTTACTGTTTTAATTTTTGCATCCGGGAAGAACACTGAAGCATGAAGCGCAGCGCGTTTCAAACACATCTCGGAAGGCTCTATCAAATTGACGCACCTTACCCTTTGAAAACACCCATAGTGATGAAGGAAATCCGCGTAGCACATTGTGCCTATGGCTTGCCCGCAGCCGTAGTCTATTATATTAATTTCAGGTTGAATAAAAAACTCTCTGGGCAAATGATTGAAAGCATAATTCAACTTGGCTTGGTGCATCGGGCCGAAAGCATAAAGATAGGTCACCATTTGTGGCTCAGAATCCAGAATGTCAATGCCTCGGTTCAATGCCTCATAAAGTTCATCTTGCAGTGGCTTGGGCAATTCGCGCATGAATTTGATGGCCAAATCCCGAACCTTGTCAAAGGTCGGATTGTCCATGTATTTCAGCTTATAGGCGTAGTTGGTGTTTTGCTCTATTGTCATAATGGTTTCTTGATTAATTCTTTTCAACTTTCAAATCGGCAACTATAGCTGCCGAATTTGCATCTATTTGATTTTCTATATCTTGTAATTCGTCAATCATGATTGCCGAATTTTCGTCGGTCATGACCGATGAATTTGTTTTTCCAGTTATCATTTCTGCAAGCGAATTCATTTGTCTTTCAATTCGCGTTCAATTTCCTCAATGCTGGGCAAGGTGCTTTTGAACTCGGCAGGATAAATCTTTGAAAGTTCATATTCTGAAATGCCTAATGGTTGGTTGTAGCCTTCCAAAGCATATCTAGCCAGCACATTGTCTTTGCTTTTGCAGATGAGCAGTCCTACCGTCGGATTGTCACCTTCACGGCGCAACAGATGATTGGCACTGGAAACATATCCGCTCAGTTGCCCAAGAAAGGCATTGTCAAACTTGGTTGTCTTTACCTCCACTATCACATAGCAGTGCAAATAGGTGTTGTAGAAAAGCATGTCGCAAAACAATTCCGTTTCACCTACCAGCATACGGTGTTCGCGCCCCATATATGCAAAGCCGTTCCCCATCTCAAGCAGAAAACGCTCAACATTTGTGACCAATTCGTCTTTTAGTTCCTTCTCGTTAAATCTTTCGGTGAGTTGCACAAAATCAAAGCAATAGGGGTCTTTGAGCAATTGTTGGGCCAAGTCGCCATGTGCATCGGGCAGCGTCATTTCGAAATTGGTGATGGCTTTGCCTTGTCTTTCAAACAGGTCTGAGTCAAGAAAATTGAGCAACACGGAACGGGACCAATTGTATTTGATGGTCTGCTGGACATAAAACAAGGCTTTCTCTGGTTGTCCCATCAACTTGTCTATGATGAGTTTGTGGTGTCCCCACGGTACACAGCAAATTTGTGTTACAAGCGGTGACAATATCTCATTTTCATATTGGTAATGAATTGATTTTGAGACACCCCCAACTTGAGGGTGTTCGCTATCAGACATTCCATTTTCCCAAGCACCCCCAACTTGAGGGTGTTCGTTTGTCGTCATGGAATATAACAGATAGAACCTTCGGGTGTATTGTAGATTTGTAATCGAAAAACCTTTTACACCAGGCAATGCAGTTTGCAAATCATGGCTCAAGTTTTCCCAAAAGTTTTCCTTCCAACGTTCCTCTGCTTTCAGCTTCACAATATCTCGTCCCAGTTCCCAATAAAATCGGATGAGTTCGCTGTTTACCTTGACAGCAGCCTTGATTTGACTTTGCCTGAATCGCAAACTTAGACTTTTGATCCATTCAGCATAGTTTGTGTCCGTTTTGATTAGATTGCTCATTTCTTGTCGGGTTTGTATTGTGTAAATAAGTTAGTTTCCTATAATCGTTTCTCCCAACGGATTCATTTTGTGTTTATTATAATTCTCTTGGGCTTTTTCCTTGCTCGCATTGGCATAGCAATACTCGCACAAATGCGGGCAGGTGTTGTACTCGCCGATGTCCTTGCTCACCATGCAGCCGCAGAACTGCCGCTGGCCCTTGTCGCGGTTGTCCTTTTTCTTTAAGGCGTATTGCGTTTCGCTGAGCATCATAGCATTGGCGGGAATCGGTTCCGTGCCAAACAAGGAGTTTTCAATGGTTTTTATCTCCACACCGAGGAAGTCCATCAAAGCCTTGTCGTGGTGTGCAAAGCGAATCATCAATTCATCATCCACGCAGCGGTTGTGCAGGATGCCGTATGGCGCAAGGTCAATCTTCTCGCCGCAGGTGGCCAACTGGTAGTGCCATTTCTGGTTGAGCTCAGAAAGCCTTTGGGCAAACTCTTCCATCTGGGCGGTCGTCCATTCCGCATAGTTCACATGGCTTTTCTCAAGGTTGGCTTTCACCTTTTTATATAAGGCGATGTCGGCATAGCTGAAAACGAGTTTCTCCGTGTAGTCCAAAAGTTGGTCGCCGATGTTTTCCACTTTCCTCAACAAGTCGTCCAAACCGATTTGGTCGGTCAGGATCAGCGGGTCGAAACGCCAAATCACACGGCCTTTGCCTAACTTGTCCACCAACCTTTTGAAGGTGTCTATTCTTTCCTCCAAAGCTGGCACACCTTTTTCCAAGCCTTCTTTCACATAGTCGTTCAGTGTGTATTGGATGTAGCAGCCGATGTTTTTTTCCTTCAGTTCGTCCAAATGCTCAAGCAACGGCTTCGGGTTCTTCGACCAAAACACGATGAAGCGACATTTCTCGTACGAGACGAAACTTCTCACACCATTGAAGGGATTGGTCCAGGCAGAATAGCCCACCTTCAGCCGATGGAAGAACCAGTCGGCATAGAAAGCGGGTATGTCCGTGCTGCGGCTTGCAGAAATGATAATTGGAACCTGAGCCTCAGCTGTCATGCCGTTATCTCGCTGAATCTGTGTTTTTTGCCATTGGGCCATGTTGGTGTTTTGAGGATTGGAAGTTAAATGCAAAATTAGGCAATGCCATTATCATTCGCAATAGAAAATCATACTTTTCTTGGGGAATGACCGCTTTATAACTTAATCCGCCACGTCAAAGTTGTTGGATTCAGGCCTGTTGTTGACGGCACCGGGGTGGTCTTGCTCTTTGATGATGTCCGAAATGACTTCCGACTGAAACATCTCATCGACAAACTCATGCGCCTTTGAGTGCTTATTGCGCCGTTTTTCACTTTCATATTTGGTCTTGGCCACCGCATCCTTCATCTTTTGGTTGAAGCTGAACATGCGCAGATAGAAACGGTAGAGGCCTTCCTCCTTGTCAATCACAGGGATGAGGATGGAGTTGATGACGATGCTGAAAAGGATGACAGAGAAGACGATGTTTCTCACGAACATGGCGGTTTCCATCTCGGGGATGTAGATGAGGGCTTGCGTGGCCAATACGGCTGCCGTCAGTCCCTTGGGATTGAGTGCCGACATGAAGACCACTTCCTTTTCAGGGATGCCTTCTTTCTTTGAGATGGCGAAACGCACGGCTGGGATGCGGATGATGAAAAGTAAAATACTGATTCCCAATCCAATGACAATAGGTTCCCAGCTTTTTAACTGGATGGAGATACCCACATAGATAAAGAAGAAGGTTTTCAAAAGCAGCACCAATTCCGAAAACAGCGAGCGTTCGGTTTCGTTCAGGTTGACAGGTACCTTTTTGATGAATTTCTTGAGCCAAGCGTTGTAGATGCCGTCGATATTGGCCAAGCCGATACCGAAAGCTAAAGCCGCAATGGCACCGCTGAAGCCCATCCATTCGTTGATGCCGTAAATGATGAACACGAAAGCTGGGGTGGTGAGGATGGAGTATTTGATGTTGCGCACTTGGTCGAGAATCAGGGCCCAGAAAATGGCGCCAAACAAACCCATCACCGTGGCCAGGATGAAGGAGGAAAAAATATCACCAAGAATAGCACCGAACTCCACATGCCGCGACTTGATGGCCTGCATCAAGGCCAAGGCCAAAACGATGCTGAACACATTACCGATGGCGGCTTCCAAAATGAGCATGATGGCAGGCTTCTCCGACATGTGCATTTGCCTGACGATGGGGATGACGACCGCCGAGGCCGTGCCGCCCAAGATGCAGCCTAACATCATACTGACCACCGGGTCGATTTTCAAAACAAGCCAACCCACCAACCAAACAGCAACGGCTGACAAGATGAAATTCAGCGCGGTGAGTTTCAAAGCACCTCGGAATGAGTCTTTCAACGCGCTGAATCTCAACTGTGTACCGCTTTCAAACAGAATGGTCACCAAAGTGATACCTGAGAACAAACTGCCGGCATTGCCCAAACTTTCCGGCGAAATCCAATGGAAAACAGGACCGATAAGCAGGCCGATAATGATGAGGAACAACACATCAGGGATGCGCTTGCGGCTGAAAATTTCGCTGAAAAGGTGGGCCGTGAAAATGAGCAGGCCGATGATGGCGATGGTCAGGCCGATTTCGCGGGATGAACTGCTGTGGGTCACTTGCTCTATCATCTCGCCGACCACACTTCCGTTGGCAAGACTATCGGCCACCGGTGTAAAGGTGTGGTCAAGCCCTGACAATGTGTTGGATGTTGGAATGAGGTCGGATTGGAGCATAGGCCGCATGAAAGTTATTTGGCAAGTACTCCGTATTTTTCAAGATAACGGAGGAAGGTCTCGAGGTTAAGTTTGACGTACACACTACCGTGAAGTTTTCCTGAAGTTGTGGCAATAGGCTCGTATTCAAGTTGGTAGGTAGTGTATTTCAGATAGTTGTTCTCTTGTTTGAACAAGTTGTTTTCGTTGCGCCAATACTTGAGTTCCTTGCTGCTCACAGGTTGGCCGTTTTGAATGCCGCTGACGCCTTGGGTCAGAAGGGTGATGAGCAGGGCTTCACAGGCGCACTTCTCCACCGAGGCTTTCTTGTCAACATCGACCGTAACGGAGAACAGAGCTGCTTTTCCGTCGTTTTCCAACAAGGCAATCTCGCAGTCGTAGGTGTTTTGGGCCTTGGCGACGAAGGTCATGGCCAAAAGCAAGAACAAGGTCGTGGTCAGGTGTCTCATGGCTGTCGGTTATTAATGCCAGATTTTGTTGATGCCTTTTTTCAGCGTTTCGCCGAAGGTGTCCTTGGTGTTGGAAGTCAGAACGACGGTGATGTCGTCGTCAAGCACCTTGGTGATTTCCTTGGCACCTTTGGTGATTTGGCAGAGGGTGATTTCACCGCTGAGGATGTCCTTCACTTTGGCCTCGCCGATGGTCTTGTAGATTTTCTTACCAGCGATTTCCGATTCCATCTGCACGTCGAAGGTCAAGCCATCGAGGATGCCAATGTCGGAGCCACCATTGACGACCACCGTTTCCACAATGCCTTTTTTGGTCACGTCTTGGATGACCATGACAGGTACACGGATGGCGCAGTTCTTGTAAATCAGTCCATTGTATTCAGGATCTACGGAGCCGTCAAGTTTAGCGCAGTCATTGACGGAAGACTGTCTGTCGGTGTGGCTGCTCTTGCGACTGGTGCTGCGCGATTCCACTACCTGACCTGTGGCGGCATCCGTCAAGGTGAGGCTGAAAGGCAGGGTGCTGTAATAATAGGTCGTCCCATTAAGTGTTTCCGTTTTGACGGTTATGTCACCTGCATTGCCTGAGAGGATATAGTCGACAGAGGCGGCCATATCGGTGTCTTTCACCTCGTTCCAGTTGAGGAGGGTGATGCCGACGCGGCATTTGGCAGCGGAAGCGGTAACAGAAGTGCGCAGTATGTCGCCATGTCTTCCGGTGAAGTCGCCAAGGGCAACCACCGTCATCTTCTCGGTGTACTGCGCGAAGCCCATTTGAATGCCCATCAGGGCAACGAGTAAAGTCAAACTAATTCTTTTCATAATGTTGTGATTTTGATGTTTCTGGATTTATGGATTTAAGATTTCAAATTTAAGATTCAAGATTTAAGATTTCAATTGTCCATTGCAAGTCTGAAACCGATGGCAGGTGAGGCCTCGTCAGGGTCACGGTGCGAACGTGTGGTGCCGCGCAAAGTCCATTCGGTGAGGTCTTCATACGATCCGCCTCTCACCACACGGTGCGTGCCTTTGGCCGGACCGGTTGGGTTGGTCTGCTTCTCAGTGAGATAGGAGCCAAACCAATCTTGGCACCATTCGGCTACATTTCCATTCATTCCTTTGATACCCAATGGGTTGATTCCGCATTCGTTGACGGATTTGCAACCGTTTTGTTTGTAAACCGAACCCGAAGGAATCTTCTTCCCATCATCAGTTGCCTTGGCGCGTGCTGCGTATTCCCATTCGGCTTCGGTGGGAAGGCGGAAATGGGAACCGCTCTGGGCGTTAAGTTTTTGGATGAACTCTTGGCAATCGTCCCATGTCACGTTGCTCACAGGCAGGTTAGGGGATTGGGTCATCGAAGGATTGCTGCCCATGACCGCCTCCCATAAGGCTTGGGTGACTTCGGTGGCTCCTATGCTGTAGCTTCTCAAAGTCACGTCATGGATAGGGGCGATGTTGAGGGTGGCTGTCTTGTTGATGTTTTCGGCGGTGCCCATGGTGAACGTGCCTCCATCCAATTTCACCATCTCGTAAGAAATGCCGTTCAATGAAAAAGTGCCGGCTGCATGCATGGTAATGTTATGGGTTAGGGTCTGTTTAGGCTTGATGTCAACGGTCAGCCTTTCATTATTGTATCCGGCATGGCGCAACTCAATCTCGTGTTTTCCTTCGGGCACTTCAATTTTGTTTTTGTTGTCTTTGAGGCTTCCTTGGTTCTCACCGTCAACAAAGACTTCAGCATCTTTGATGTTGCACTCGATTTTCACCGTTCCAGTAGGTCCTTCGTATGCGATTTGCGGCTTTTCGATGTTCATGATGTAGGTGACATTGCTCTGAATCGGCTCAAATTCATAGCGCAAAGGCAGGTATTTCGAGGATTTGATATTGATCCAATTGGCACCTTTCATCATATAAATCCACCATTCTCCGTCTTTGTATTCGGAGGAGATGATGTCGCCCTCGAAAATGGCATCAGGGAGCACGAGCCCCAACTTGATGAGTCCGCAACGGTCACCGTTGAAGTCTTCCTTGGGGAATCTGACGGCATCCGTGATACTCAAATCAGCTTGGAATTCAAGTACTTTCAACTCTTGGGCATGGGTTGAAAAGAAGACTCCCGAGAGGAATGCGATAAGCAGCAGAAGTTTTTTCATATCGGATTGGTTTTGCTTAATTCAGTTTGAAATTGCTCAGGTTAAACACTTCGCTGTCGTCCACTTCCATAGGTTGCCAGGTACGGACGAGGATTTTCGGGTTGAACTCGTCGGTGAAGTCCCAAACGATGAACACGATGCCTTCGTCGCTGTAGGTACTCGACGACCAGCCTTGTTTCAGCGTGACACCATAGAAGTTGGGCTTTGAGCCGTGACGCACCACGGAGATGTCGTCAAAGTGCACATTGATATAGCTGTTGCGTGCAAACACACGGCGCAGGTTGGCCAAATATTGTTGTTTGCCCATGACATTGTATTCGATTTTCGGGCCTTCATAGTTGACGCGCTTGATGACCTTTCCTGTCACAATCAGTGCGTCTTCGCTGAACACGGCATCCATGAAGTTGATGTCTTTCTGGCAATAGGCATTGCGGAACTGTTCCACCCAGTGCAGGATTTGCATACGGCGGTCGAAGTCGTCCAGTTTCTCGCCTTCGCGGATGATTTTCATGTATTGGTTCAGTCCCATGGCAATGTTGAAGTCGCTTATGGTGCCTTTTTTGTCCAAGTTGATGCACACTTCCTGATAGAGGTCGCCTTCGTAAGTGTTGTCGAAAGGTTTCATCTCCACGGCAATGTTACGCACCTGATAGCCGATGACCGAGCCGTTGCTGGCTTTGATGCTCAGGCAATGCTCCACAATGTCGTCGTCGCTGATGCGGAAATGCACGTTGTTCCACATCATGCCGATGCTCTGTGAGGCCAAGTTGTCAATGTTGATGCCAGAATAATTAATGTCGGAGTTGCTGCTTTCGGCGCGGTTGATGGCCGTGAGCAAGCCTGAAATCTGACGTTCCATCGTCGCTTTCAGGGAAGCGTTGTTAATGCCATCGGAAAACTCGAAGTTCACGTCATCTTGCGCGTGAAGTGTCATGCTGCCCATGATCAGGAGGGCGATAACGAATATCTTTTTCATATCGGAAATTATTTTGCGAAATTAAACCATAAGGCGTTTTGCCCTTTGTAGTTGTCTAATGAGGAATAGTGCATGTCGCGGTAGCTGACCCTTTCGGATGAACCGGGGCCAAGTACAGTAGCCACGCTGCCGTCTTGTTTAAAGATAACCCAGAAAGCGTCGTTGACCGATGTGCATTTGTCGGGCGTACCGTATTTTTTCAGTTTGTATTCTGCCTTCAGGCGATTGAATTTGGCCTTCACCGCGTTAATGTCCTGACAATCCATAAGCTCGTTGATGGCCTGCAACTGCCAGGCAGGGAGGTCGCTGGATTCGACCGCCTCGCCTTGGGATGAATTTGTTGTTGAACTCGAACCAAAATCCTGCTCGTCGTTAGATTCCTCAACAGGGTCAACCGAACGTTCTGGGGCCGAAATGGGGGGCATAGATTGCTCAACAATCACTTTGGTCGTGTTGGTGGTTGTGTTGAAGGCGGTTGCGTTGCTGATGGCTTCGATGTCGCTCTTTTTGACATAGACAAACATTCTGTGCATCGTGCCGCGCATCATGCTCAGCGATTCACATTTTCCGTTGATGTTTTTCACCAATACGTCTTCGGTATCCATAAACTTCGATTTGGTGCCGATGTATTCTTTCACTTGTTGCATCAGCAACTCGCGTGCCGCCGAAAGAGCTTCTTTCGGTGACTCCATTGTGGCCTCAGCATAAAGGTACGAACTGTTGCGCTTGATTTGGTTGATTTGTTTCGAGGGCGATTCCTGCGCCCATGCCATAGTCGCAAGCATTAGGCTCGCCACAAGTGTAAGAAAGATTCTATTTGCTTTCATTGAATAATGCTTTTACGTTTGACATAGGGACATAACTGTTCAGCCGTGCCTGAAAGGTGCCTTTCCGTTCTTTCAGGAGCGATGGGTCGATGGTGAGTTTCATCACATGACAATAGGCTAAGGCTTCGTTTTGCATAATCAATTCACCAACAATCTTGTTTTCTTCTTGACTGATGATTCCGAAATAGGGAGAACAGCCCGATTGTATACAAAAAGCGAGCCAATTAGTAAGGGGTATGTTGAAATCGTCCACCTGATAGCCATATTTCACCAACTTGACATTGATAACGAATTGATTTTCAATTTCAATGCCTGTCATGAGATTGGCCAAAGTCTCCAAAGGATAATCTTCGCTATACAAGAGACTGAAAAGTCCGTTTCCTTCTTTGACATAATAGCGGTTGGAGTTGAGCTCAGGCAGGAAGAAGATGCTGCCTTTGAGAAGATGGACAGGACCGTTGCCGATGCACTGCATCAATGCTTCGGCAGGGACAAATTGTTCTGTTTCTTCGATTTGAGTGCGTCTGATGTCACCAAACAGGCGGTTTTCGGCCTCCGTCATGGCCAAACCAGTGATGAGGTGGAAATTGGCAGGGTAGGCGAGGGTCAGGTAGCGTTGGTTGCCTGAAGGGGTGTACCAGCAGGCGATGTAGGTCTTTCCGTCAACGAGGGTGCTTTGGAAGATGTAAGTGGTGTCGTTGAGGATAGTCTTCAGATAATCCAATTGACCGTCCAAGAACTCCACTTTCTCGTCTCTCAGGTACTGCCTGATGGCGATGCCGTAGAAGTCTGGAATGTCAGCGGCAAGCGAAATCCGTTCCAAGAAATTGCATTGAGTCTCATCGATGAATTGTCTTTGGAACGGAGTGAAGAGTGCGTGCCCGATATGTCGAACCTCCCCATCTTTGACGATAACCGTCACAGGTAGCCCTTTGTATTGGGTCGCCTGATAATGTACACCGTCTTTCGTGGGTGCCGAAAGGCCGATTTCTTTCGCCAGTTTTTCAAGTTGCTCAGAGGCAAAGTCTTGGCCTACAACCACCCTTAAGCCTCCTCCAAAAAGGAAGAGGCTTAGGATGATTGCTATTTTCATACGGGCATTCACGGAAATTAGATGTTGAACCACTTGCGGGTGCCGTCCTTGCGGTGCAGCTCGCCTTGGCGCAGTTTACCGTTCTCGAACTTGGTGTTTTCGATGGTCTCTCCAGCCTGAATGTCAAGTTTGGTGCCTTTGCCGTCCTTCAGGTCAAGCGAATAGTTGCTCTTGAAGGTCAGTTTGCCGCCGATGCCGTTGGGTTGTCCGCCTTGCATGGGACCGCTGTAGGTGGCCACACCGTTCCAGTTGCTGGTGTTGCTGGTTTGGGCAGGTTTGTTCTCGGGTTTGGCCTCTGGTTTAGGCTCTTCTGCAACAGGCTCTTCCACTACGGTCTCTTCCACTACGGTCTCTTCAACGGCTGGTTCTTCCACAACAGGGGTCTCGACTTTAGGTTCCTCAACTGCGGATTTTTCCTCGTCTTTGCCTCCGAAGGCGAAAATGCCGCCTACGATTAAACCGATCACGACTACTGCGATACCGATGATAAGTCCCAGAGGGGGTTGGGTTTTTGGAGTTGGAATTTTGGTCAGTGCTTCACCACATTCCTCGCAAACAAAGTCCTTGCTGGCGCGGATGGCTTGCTTTTCCTTGTTTTGACATTTTGAGCAGGGCGTTCCGTCTGCCTTGCCACTCGTGTTTGTGCAAATGCCCCAGTTCACGTTGGAGCTGCCGCCTTGATTTCTTGCCATGATATTCTGTTTTTACATTATTTCTTGTTAATCATTTCTAATGCCTTTTTGGCCTCGGAGCCAAATTGTTGGTACTTAGGCGAACTTGTGCTTGAGCATTCCTTGGAGACAACATCGCGCATCATCAGTTTCACCTTTTCGACAAACTCGTTGCGCTTCGCCATAGGAAGCTCGGGATTCTTCAGGATGTCGTCCACAAGTTCCTGGATGCGACCGCGTTTAGAAGAATCCATCAACTCGCTGGTGGGCAGTTCGGTGAATTGAGCCGAAAGGAAGGTGTTGGTTGGTGAGCCCCATTCGTCTTCTTCAGTCATGCACCAACCGCGACCGTTGATGGCATCTTCGGCGATGTTGAGAATGCCGGTGGCGGCAGCAAGGAAGAAGTATGGCATAAATTCTTGTGCAGTAAGTACTTTTTCGCCCATGATGGGGGGCAGGCAGGTGCCATCGCCTTCGCTGTGAAGCAGAATACGAGCTTCCTTGGCATCGGCGGGGTTAGGACTTTCTGTCATCATCTTGTACTCACGTTCAAATTCGGGTATCCATTTCAAGGCACGAAGCGGGAAGCAGTATTTGACGGCTGCAATGGTAATCTCGTTCTTGGTGTCGTCAGAGGTGTCGAAGTTGATGGTGCTGCCAGGTGTGGCATTGCCAAATGCGCTCTTGAAGGCGTATTCAAGTTTCTTGGCAAACTCCTTGAGCGTGTCGTCGCCATCGTAGTTCGGCATGGTGACAAGAATAGTCTTGCGGTTCATCGACTCGGGCTGAGCCACGGGGTTCGGGTTGTTGTTGAGGGTCTTCTGCAATTGGGTGTCGTCAAGTAGGATGAAAACACCGCTCTTTTCAACGGCATCCTTGGCAAAGGCACGCACGTCATCATCGGTGGCCAACACTTTTTGCAGCTGTTGCAGGATGTTGATGCCGATGAGCTTGTCCTTCGTGCATTCCACTTCGTGGATGTCGCGCACGCGTTGTCCCATCACACTGTCTACCACGTCGAAGGCTTTGTCAATGGAAATGCCTTTGGCGAGGTCGTCAAAGTGGGCAAAGGTTTTATTGCCTACCATCTCGTGACGCAAGGCTCCCGAAAGGGTCTCCATGGTGTTGCGGTTGAGCAGGAGGCTCTTCTCGAAAGCATTCACTTTGGCATCTTCGCGGACTTCGATGACGGATTGCTTCATGTCTTTGATGCTGCCTTGTTGCTGGTTCCTGTCGCTGATGCGTTTGCCAGCTTCTTCCATACAGAGGCCGAGTGCTCCGACGAAGGTCTGTACTTGGTCGTGGAATTCTTCGAACTTGGCTTGAAGCTTACCAAGCAAACGTGTGGCGAAGTCCATGGACACACGACGCGTTTTTTCAGTATAAAGGTCTGTCAGGATAGCTTGGTGGTCGGCGAAGCAGTCTTTGGGCTTACCAGTGAGCTTTTGAATGGGTTTCAGATTGTTGCAGAACTCGTGATTGCCTGTCATTTCTTTCATGAAACCTTCAATCTTCTCGTCGCATTCTTTGATGTTGCCAGGGAGTTTGTTGCGACGTTCCTTGATGTAAACCAGAATCTCGTCGCAAACGCGTAACAGGTCGGTGAGGCTCAACTGACCCTCATACCATTGCGTGTAAAGGTCTTTCTCAATGGATTCAACGATGAACTCAACCTGTGTGTTAAGTATTTGGTCTTTACTCTTATCTTGGTAATATTCTTCAACGCCTTGCTTCAAGCGGAAGTCTTTTTGGTATTTCTCCAACATGAATTGCTCGATGTAGTGGAGCGGGTCGCTATCGGCGTTCTTGGCATCGTCGTAACTATAGAATCCGGATTGGTTTTGCCAGTATTCATCAATTTTTTCGAACTTCTTGTCAGACTCCAGAATACGTTCGTTAAGGGTGAAGTAGGTATCGTCAAGCATCCACTTGCGCATTTGGCTGCCGTCCTTGATGTAGAGCTGGTTGTAGTCTTTCTTCTGAGGCTCTTTGGTGAAGCCGAAGTCTTCCTTGTAGTTGTTGTAAGCCATTTGGTTGAAGACGCTGTCGGCCAAAGTATAGCTGATGTGTTCCACAACGCGCTGCTCGGGATAAACGATGCGTTTGATGCCGAAAGAGCTGACGGCCTTGGTGCGAGCACGTTCCTTGTCGGTTCCTTTCGAAGTGGTGCTATATTCCACACAGAAGTCGTTGATGTTTTCGCAGGAAAGGCCACGTTGGAAATCGTCGGTGACACCGTTTTTCAGGCGCATGAAGACAGAGAAGTAGACTGTGTCGGCCAGCAGCTTGGGCAGTTCGGTGAATGAATTGACCGTGGCTCCGTTTTCGTTGACGTTGGAGTAGACCATCAGACCGAATTGTCTGTTGGCCATGGTGTTGAGGTTGGTGTGCTCGTCACCAGTCTTGACGTCACAGGGCAAATAGCTGCCGATGTTGAGTGCCGAAAGTTCGCAAAGGGCAGCATAACCGTTCTGGTGGTAACGTCCAGCCTGGCAACCAGCGGGAATGTCCAATTCGGGAACCATGGCATAAACAGTGATTTCCGTGTTCTCGCCTTTGAAAGAGGCATCGGCACGGAGTTGAGTCACGGCATCAATAATGCTGCCTGAACCTGTGCCACCGGCCAAACCGGCGAAGATATGGATGTGGCAATAACTCTTGCTGCCACTGGCCGAGGTCACTTTCTCGTATTGCGACTTGACGGCTGCCAAATACTTGCTGATGTTGGAGGCGAAAAGGATACGTCCAGCACGACGCTTTTGTCCGGCAGCGGCACCCACTTCACCGAGGGTCTTGCGCATCATCTCGCCGTTCTTGACGATGTTTTTCAGTCCAGGGAAGGCATCAGGGTTGTTGAGGATCATGCCGAGGTCGGTCGTCTTGATATTGACGAATTCCGATTCTTCAAATTGGGCACTTTGTCCGAACACTTTCCATGATGGGTCGCCGGGCTTCATCATTTCATCGGTCGAGTCAACGTAGACGAATCCGATGGGGAGTTTGCGGCGATCTTCTGATTTCGGAAACTCTTCCCAAAGGCGTTTGCGGAACGCTTTCAGTACTTTGCCGCCTGTGCCACCGATACCTATAAGAATGTGGTTAGGTCTTGTTTGGTCAGTCTGTTTCATTTTGTCTTCTTTTGTTAGTTATTGATGTTGATTTGATTAATTATTATCTATGTACTCTGCGTGGAGCTCGATGGCTTTGTAGCTGTGCCGGTCTTCCGTTGCGTCCACCTCTTGATGCTTTTCTTGATGAACCGCCAATGCTTTCACCTATGTTGAATAATACATACATTAAAATGGTGATGACGACAGCGGTGATGACCAGTAGCCATACGCTTTTTCTTACCAATTTAGCCGTACTTTGTTCCACAGAAAGTCGGAGCGCATCGGTGGCTTCCATGACCGTTTTGTTGGCAATGTCGTCCGCTTCGATTTTGTTGCCAATGGATGGTACGGCAACATTCAGGGTGAGTTTCACGGCTGTAGCCTGCTCGGTAGTGATAACATAGTCCTTCCCCTGTGAGGGCAGATAGTTCATGAGGGTCTCTTGGACGAGGGAGACGGTATTATCGGTGCTTTTCTTAGCTTTGATGGCTGTGCTCATCATAACGCCTTCAATTGAAAGTGCTACTAATGCAGCCACTAATAAAATAAGGGAAAGAAGTGATGGATTATCTCCTTTTCTCAGAAGCCACACCACTAAAAATGACAGTGCCGCGACTCCAATTCCGATGAGTATACCTCCGACCATAAATGTCCTTTTTTAATTGAAGTGCAAAGAAAGCGAATTTTTTTGAAAAGAGAAAGATTTAAGTAGACAATTTTGCAAAAAAAATCTTCTTTTAAACAAGGAAGGCAAAGGTGTTTCATAATTTTCAATGTGAAGAAGACTTTTGTTGGTCTTGCCTTCGGGTGCATTCACCAAGGACTCATATTTCTCTCCCAATGATGCGGTCGGTAGGCATGGCTTCAGCGATGCGCTCCAAATCGGCTATCGCATTGCTTTGACTATTTTCTATAATGCTGTTTAACAATGAATTATATTCAAAGTCTAATAATCCAAAGGAAGGATACCCATCGTTGATAAGAGAAGCAATAAAGAGTTCTCTGGCCTTTTTGGCATTTCTCGACTGGCTCTCATGGTCGGCTATGCACCGCATTACGACGGCCTCCACTTTGTCGAAGTCGCTTAATCCGATGATGAGATGGTTTGACATGAATAATAGTTTATGTATTAGTTAAATAGCCTCCAGTTGATACCAATGAAAATTCGGCTGTCGCGCATGGGGTAGTGGGGCGCGATGAAGGAATTATAGTTGCCGGAGAGCAGGAACATGTTGCTGTAAGAGAAGTAAATATGAGCCTTCTTTACTTTGAGGGCTATGGCCAAGTCGATGAAGGGGAAATTGCCGATTTGGACCTCGTTTTGGAGGTAGAAAGTGCGTGTGGCGGGCATGTAGGCATCGGCGTAATACTTGGTGAAATAACGCACCGTAATGCTCGGATACAAAGTAGCAGCCTTGTGGAATACGGATTGAGCATAACCGATTTTCAACTGACCAAGGAGCAAGGGCAGATGCATAACCTCTTCATTGCTCGATTTTTGCAGGCTGGCAAAACCCTCAAACTCAAAACGCCATAGTTTTTGGTAGAAGCTGAGATAAGCCTCACGGATGCTGAAAAGGCCTTCATACTGGGTCGGGCGGGCATCGGTGCCGAAATAAATCAGGTTGGCGATGCTGGTCTGCTTGACCCCGATGCAATAGCTCTTATAGTTGTATTTCAGGTTGAAAGTCAAGTAGGTAGCAGCTTTGAAGTCGTTTTCCCAACGGAAATGGTTGGAGGTGTATTTTTCCTCAAACCAGTTGGCGGATTGCCGCTTGATTTCTGCATCAAAAGTGGCAAAACCAAAATTTTTGTTGCTTGTCCCGAGAAACTGTTTCCATTGCCCTTTGATGTCGAAATCCCCGATTTGATAGCCCAAAGTGATAAGGTCGGCATGTCCTGTGATGCGCGTCGACTTGAACAGGTTAATGATGATGCCGCCGTTCACGCTGAGTTGTTGGTAGTTCCTTGAGAGAACGGTTTCGCCTTCTATATAGTCGAAATGTTTCACAGAGTAGAAGCCATGCGTGAGACCTGCATAAAGGAAGAAGGGGATGTCGTCGTTGTATTTTTGGTAGCCCAAACTGTTCCATCTCACTGTGTTTCTGATGGCTCTGACTAATGTGGTATCAGTTGTTTTTGAGGTGTTGAGCAAAGTGTCGAAAGATTGGTAGAAAGCAACGGAAGGGGAGGACTCGTTGTAATACAACTTGTTGTTCAAGTAACTGAAACTGTGGCAGATTCTTCCCAAAGTAAACTTTCTGGCTTTTGTTTTTGGGACGATGTCTAAAGTGTCAGAAGTGCCAGTAAGCAATGAATCCATTGGCTTTTCCATGTCCAATGAATCTACTTGGATTTCATCATGGATGGAAATGCTGTCTATTAGTGAAAGTGTGGAGTCGATAGCGATACTGTCATTGATGTTGGGAATGCTATCTATGATTGATGGGATGCTGTCAATGATGATGGGAATGCTGTCATTGCTGAAAGCGGTACTGTCATTGATAAACGAGGTACTATCGTTGATGAACACTGTACTATCATTAATAAACAAGGTGCTGTCAACGGTGAGGAGGTTTTCCGCAATGGTGTCGTTGCTCTTTTCAAGGATGGGGTTGTTTTCCTTTTTCTTTTTCTTCGGGGTCTTCACTTTTCCGTTTTGGGGCAACAGATTGAAGTAATGCTCGAATCCGATACCGCTTGAAACGACAAAATTGGTCGCCGTGGTTAGGTTAACATTGATGACGGAATTGTCTGACTCTGTGTGTGAACTGTAGTCATCGTCACGGACAATGCCACCGTTTTCGCCCATTTCCAATTTGTTGCGGTAATAGTAGGCCATAACGCCATAGCGTTTGCTGTCAGTTAAGTAGTGTGCATTAACCCAGAAGTAGTTGTTGAGGGTCTTGTTGTTTTTGAATACGCCGGGCGAAAAGTCGGAGTTGAAGGCAAATGAGATGAACAGGTTATGAGTGAACTGACGCCCGAATTTGACATTGAGATGCTGCTCTTTGTCGCCAGTGGTCATCACATAGCGAATTTCGGAGTAGGGTAGGACGGACTGGTAGGAAACGATGTTGCTTTCGTTCTGCATAAAAGCGGAAAAGGCAGGCAAGGTCATATCGAAACCCACCTGATGCAGATGTTTGAATCTCATGGATTTATGAGCCAATCCTGTGTTACTCAGCGTGCTATAGATGGTCCGCTCGCGTTCCAGAACCTCATGGTCGGAGGCATGGAAGGTGAGCGTATCGATGACTTTGGAAGCATTCAGGAAAATGCTGTCGAAATGATAGGTATTATATGTTACGAAGGTGGAATCGATGGGTTTTGTCGGCTTAGGAGTGGGCCTTTTGGGGACAATACTATCTTGGGTAGGATTTTGTGAAAATCCTAATAAATTGGTTATCAAAAGAATAAAAATAAACATCAGATTCCTTCGCATAGCTTGGAAATTGGCGGTAAAGATAATAAAAATGTTGATTATGATGATAGGGGAGATTAAAAGGAATGGAAAAGGGTAGGTGTTTGCATTTTCCGAGACGCGATAAATCGATGTCTTAGTTCGTTCGGATTTGCAATCCGAACGCATTGAATATCAGCATTTGTAATGCGGAACAAACAAATTGTACATTGTCGTATCGGATTATAAATCCTTATATTCCAACACGGCTGGATTGCAAATCCATCCGAACCAAGTGTTTGCCATTTATCACTTTGCCACATGGAATAATTATTCCGCATTGCGAACAAGGCGAACAGAATGTCCAATATTTCGTCTTTCTGAATGTGACATAACAACGCCTTCTCCAAAATATACACCATCGTATGCAGGTGCCTCATTACAATAAGAAGCGGACCAATAGTAACCGCAAGCACCCACTCGAGTAGGACTAGATGTATAGCGTTCTCCTGCTGCTGGAAGAAAAACGGCTCCGTTACTTTGGAATATATTAATCCAATCGGATTCGGAAATAATATTACTGCTAAAACTAGCACTTTGATTGGTATTTATCAATACATAAATAGAATTAGTCCAATCATCTGGTAATAAAATAAGTCCATTGATTCCGTTGACTTGTGCTTCTGCATATCGTATACCTGTAATTGTATTACGATTGGTTAAGACATAAGACCATTCATAATATGTCAAAGTCCGCCATAGATTTTCTTCATCTCCTCCATTTGAGATGGCATTATATCCCCAATCTGCCTGACCTGTAAATTCATAAAGATTGTGATTGTAAGAGCCATAAGCATAGTATTTAAAGTAATCGTTATAGCTTGATATACTCCATGGCTGATAACAGATAGCCCCATGGTTATAACCACTTGTACCCCAGCCAAACAAATCTCTATCAAGCATTTCGGACGTTCCTGTCTGAGCATCGCCTATATAATCCCATTGGTGGTCGGCAAACTTCCAGTAAGGTGTGGCCGCACTACCAATATACTGCAAATTCCCTTGTGAGAAATAAACTTGGTCGCCATTGGCATTGATGGTGAACAAACCATTAATTGCACCTTCAGGAACATTACCGCTACTATCAAGCGTTGTAAAACTTTGCTCCTCACCGTAAGTAAGACCATAATCCGTTACCACATAAGCGCGTACAAAAAAGGTGGTGTTTTGAGTCAGCCCTGTCAATATAGTGGAGATATCACCTGTGTCAGTGCCATCTGATGTATGGTTGTCATCCATGGTGGGCATCTGCACAGTGTCCCAGCATATGCCACGGGCATAGATGTGATTGCTCTCACCAATGGTAACGGTGCTACCCACTACCGCGGTTGCAGCAGTAATATCTGTCGGTTCATAAGTAGTCACCACCATTTGCGAAACAAGTTGCTGCGCACTGAGTATCAATGTGACAAGCTCTGTGCGATTCGACTTGTACATGTAGCCATGGCCGGGGTAGAACTGCGAAATGGAGCCTCTCCATTGCCCATTCAAATAAGTGGCATTGCCAGTCTGCGACTTAATCATGTCGCCCGCCGCTGGGGTGAAGGTTCCCAACACCGTTGCGAAATCCAACGTGTCCACATTCGGAATGCTGATCCAAGTCCATCCTGGATTCAAAGTAATCGTAACTTCTTGAGCGTTAAGGTTCAGGCATGTCGTCATCATTGCCGCCATGCACATCAATGTCAGTAATACTTTTTTCATGATGATTGTTTTATTTGGTGATTAAATGTTTGATTCCATGATTCTAACCTGTTTTCAGCAGCAGACAAAAAAAGCGTGAACTTTACCGTTTCCCGCTCTTCGAGGTATTTGCCGAACCTGTACACACGTTAAATGGTTTTGCTCATGCTCTAGCGTGAGCATCAGACCAAATACTTGTGTACCTTCTCGTAAAAATGGCAAATTCTCGAAGAGAAGAGATTTGTCTAAATGCTTTTTTCAACTATTTAAATATCAACGAATTGTTATGCTATATATTCAAGTTAAGTTGGACTTCCGTTTATTGCATTGCAATAAATAGCAATAAATTGGAAACGAAGGAACAATCCATATCTTTTTTCGGCACGAAATCATGGAAAGGTAGGGGAAAGGGTAGGAGGGTACCCCTAAAAACAGAGAAGCCCGCACCGTTTATGGTGCAGGCTTTCCGTTGTGGGTGGGCGGCGAACTACTTTCCCACGTGTCACCGCAGTATCATCGTCGCGGCGGGGCTTAACTTCTCTGTTCGGAATGGGAAGAGGTGCGCCCCCGCGCAATGGCCGCCACTTTCGTCTCTCCCGGCCTCAACCGGATGGGTGAAAACAGACACACGGACAACTCCACACGGTGTGCACGGCACACCGGACGGAAGCGTTCGGGCCATTAGTGCCGCTCGGCTCAACGTGTCGCCACGCTCACACCTGCGGCCTATCGACGTCGTCGTCTCCGACGGCCCTCCAAGGAGGCCTCATCTCGGGGCGGGTTTCGCGCTTAGATGCGTTCAGCGCTTATCCCGTCCGGACGCGGCTACCCGGCCGTGCGCCTGGCGGCGCAACCGGCTCACCGTTGGTCCGTCCGACCCGGTCCTCTCGTACTAAGGTCAGCGCCCCCCAAGCCTCCGACGCCCGCAACAGATAGAGACCGAACTGTCTCGCGACGTTCTGAACCCAGCTCGCGTGCCACTTTAATCGGCGAACAGCCGAACCCTTGGGACCTTCTCCAGCCCCAGGATGTGACGGGCCGACATCG
>JAEEGG010005196.1_pt1 | contig 31110 bp, 30 predicted proteins | sample 9134161 | NCBI WGS metagenome assembly JAEEGG01 (sample SAMN16246543, study PRJNA631951) | gut metagenome | biome: gut microbiome; feature: rumen; material: CR-attached | host: Bos | place: Iran: Karaj | collected 2018-10
GGGATATACCAGACTTGGCGTGGATTTTGAAAGCATCAATCCGTCGGGCAGCGGGTTTTGGCTCAAGTTTTTTCATGCCTATACCAACGGCGTTGTGCGCAGGATAGATGAGCGGATTATGCAGAGAACTTCTTTGATATAATCTCATAGGATATTTTTTACAGACAAATTCCCGTTTGTCGGGATATGGATCATCGGCAGCTGCGGAGGTAGCATATGGAATTCAGAAAGATATTTGATACGATTCCGGAACAGTTCGACAGGTTCAGGCCCAGATACAGCCGGGAATTATTCCAGTTCCTGATCCGCTATGCCGAGATCGATCCCAGGAAAAGCGTTCTGGAGATCGGGCCCGGCACAGGACAGGCCACGGATCCCATTCTGCAGACCGGATGCGACTACAACGCCATTGAGCTCGGAGAGCATTTATACGCAAGAATGAAAGAAAAATACAGCTCGTTCTCCAACTTCCACATCGTGAATGATGATTTTATTACATATGACTTTGGAACGCAGAGATTTGACATGATCTATTCCGCGGCGACCATCCAGTGGATTCCCGAGGATACGGCATTTTCAAAAACGTATGAATTGCTGAAACCGGGCGGCGTTTTGGCGATGATGCTGACACGGGCAGATTACAAAACCTCCAATGAAGAGCTCTACGCGAAAATCCAGAAGGTGTATGATCGATATTATCGACCGGACATTCCCTATACACACGGCGGCTTCCGATATCATAACGCGACATGCTACGGTTACGTGGACTTCCAGCAGCATGATTTCTACGGGAGACGCGAAATGGACCCGGAGGAATATGTTTCTTTCTGCGGCACCCATTGCGATCATATCGTCATACCGGAGCCATATAAGACTGCTTTTTTTGAAGGGCTCAGGAAAACCGTCGCGGAAAACGGCGGCAAAGTCATATTTGAAGACACCTATGTCCTTTATCTGGCCAAAAAGCCCATGAACCCATAAGCGCAAAGGGTGATGAAGCGGGATCAGGTGACGCTGCAATATGCAGCGTCACCTGATGATATGCCCGCTTTGCGGGCGTGAATTCCCGCCGTGCGGGGTGAAATACGGCCTGAGGCCGTGTGATATCGTGCCCTTTGGGCACAGTCAAGATATCCCCTTCGGGGATGATTGGAATCTAAGGTTTCTATTGCAGCGCAGCCCTTTGTCAGGCAGGCGCCCAGACCCTTTTTTATCAAGGCTTTCTGATGGGCGCCCCGCTTTCCGGGCCGGGGGCCAGCTGGGGGAACCATGTGGGCTCCGGCATGCCGCTTCGCCGGTCGTTGAGGACCTTTTCCATGATGACCGTGTCGTACCAGCGGCCGAACTTCGCGCCGCTGCCGGGGAAGCGGGCCAGCTCCCTATAGCCCAGGTGGGCGTGGAATTCAGCGCTGTCCGCGGTGACGAAGGGGTCCCCCGCCTCCCGGGGCACGGTGATGCAGGCATAGAGGCTCACGAGGCCCATGGCGCGGCAGGCCTCCTCCAGGCTTTCGCAGAGAAGCCTTCCCCAGCCCCGCTTGCGGGCCCCGGGGGCCAGGTAAACGCTGGTTTCCGCCACCCACTGATAGGCTTTCCGGCTGCGGAAGGGGGCGGCGTAGGCATAGCCCGCAAGACCCTCCTCCCCCTCCAGGCAGAAATAGGGATATCTCTCCAGGGTCTGCCGGATGCGGCGGCGGAATCCCTCCGGAGAAGGGACCTCGTATTCAAAGGTGATGGCCGTATCCCGCACATAGGGCGCGTAGATCGCCAGCAGGGCTTCCGCGTCCGCCTCCGAAACGGCGCGCAGCCTGGGTCCGTTCATCATTCTCATCTCCTTCCGAAAAACAACCGGCCTGCGCCCTGCAGGCCGGTTTCGCTTATCTCGGTATCAGGTCCAAAGCCAGGGGAAGGGGCACTCCGGCAGATAATCCTGCGGATCGTCCGCCGCGCCGCCGCCGGGATGGAACTCGAAGTGCACGTGGTTGCCGGAGGCAACGCCGGTGCAGCCCATCAGGGCGATGACGTCCCCCTGCTCCACCTCGTCGCCCTCCTTCACCAGGTTCTTGCTGTTGTGGGCATACCAGGTCTCGTCCCCGTTTTCATGCCGGATCTTCACCATCAGCCCGTAGCCGTTGTAGGTGTCGGCAAAAATGACCACGCCCCCGTCGGAGGCCATGATGGGGGTCCCCCCGTCGTTGGCCAGGTCCATGCCCTGGTGGTTGGAGGAGCCGATGCTCCCGTCCCGGTGGCCGAAATAGGAGGTGAGCCAGCCGCTGTCGATGGGCCAGATGTAGCTGCCCTCGGAATGGTGGACCCTGGTGCCCACCACCCGCACCTCCGTCACGGGCTCCTCCCGCAGGTGCAGGGTCTCCTCGCAGCGGACCATGCTGCCGTTTTCATAGCTGGCCCGGTATTCCATATATTCGGACCCGTCCCGCCCGGGGGTGAGGACATAGAATTCATCCTCAAAGAGGTTTTCTTCCTCGATGACCTCCACGGGGTGGGCCAGGACGGTACTGGCGGTGAACTGCTTGGTGGTCTCCACGGTGACGGCCTCCGCCAGACGTTCCCCGGCGTCTTCCGCCAGGCGGGCGTTCACGATCCCGGCAGCGATGACGACCTCTTCCAGGAAGCGGGCGCTCTCCGTGGCGTCATTCTTATAGGTATCTGCCAGCTTCTCCAGGGCGGCGGCGGCTTCTTCCCTGCTCTCAAAGGCGCAGACGGCCCTGCCGTCCACATAGACCACCTGGAGCTCCCGCGCCTCGGAAGCCACGGAGGCGATGAGCCTTTCCGCCACCTGATCCTCCGACCGGTCCGTCGCCAGGGCCACATAGGTGGTCAGCGCGGGCTGCCAGTCGCGCCCCAGGGCGTCGCTGACGGAATGCTCCAGACGGCTCACCAGCTCGTCATACTCCTGGCGGGAATTGACGTAGCCCAGCACTTCCCCGTCCATATTCACGGCCAAGGCGAAGTTCAGCTTGCCCGCCGCCATCAGCACCGCAAGGCAGACGGCCGCCAGCAGGATCACCCGTCCGCTCCCGCTGAGCTTCGCGGTCAGCCTCCGAAAGCCGGAGCTGGGATTATTCACTTGTGCCTCCGTCCGCTTCCGCATTCCCTCAGGCTTCTCCCGTCGAAAGATTACAAAAAGAGTTACATTTAGGTTACAAGCATTCTACACAGGTTACAGCCGCATGTCAAGGCGAAAAATGTCGATTCCCCGGAAAAATTCTTATGAAATCCTTCCGGCATGGAACCGCGCGAACGGGCATATTTATCGGATGAGGTGATCGAATGGCTATGCTCTATGAAGACAACCGAAAGCCGCCCCAGTCCCATGTGCTGAACCTGACGGACCGGAAGCGCCTCAGCCTCAGCGGCGTGGAGGACGTGGAGGCCTTTGACGAGGAAACGGTGGCCCTCTCCACCGTGGGCGGCGCCCTCACCATCCATGGCAGCGGACTGAAGATCAGCCGCCTGACCCTGGACGGCGGCGAGCTGCTGGTGGAGGGCCGGATCGACGGCCTGGAATACGCCGGGGAGCGGGAACGCCGCCGTGGCTTCCTGGGCAGACTGATGGGCTGATGCGGATCGACCCCGGTATGCAGGGCCTGCAGGCCCTCCTGAGTCTGGCCTGCGGCACGGTGCTGGGCTTTCTTTACGATGTGATGACGGCATGTCTGCGCCGCGCCCGGCTGGAGAAGCTGGCGCCGGCGGCGTATCTGCCCTATTCCCTGCTGGCCGCGGTGCTGCTTTTCCTCCTGGGCAGCATCGCCGGCCGGGGGCAGCTTCGGCTGTTCATGCTGCTGGGCATGCTGCTGGGAGGCCTCCTTTATCTGCTGCCCCTGCGCCGCCCGGGCCGGGCTCTGGCGCGGGGGATCGCCGCCGTGCTGGCCTTTTTCGCCCGCATTCTCCTCTTTCCTCCGCGGTTTTTGTTGAAAGCATTAAGAAAATTTTTCGTTTTTGCAAAAAAGTACTTTTCTTTCGCAAAGAAATGGTATATGATGCACTTTGGGATTTTGGTTTCCATGTTTGCAAGAATACCTGCGGAGGCGAATCATGAAACGGCGGAAATCGGGTATCGTTATCATTATGGGGCTGCTGATGCTGGCCCTGATCGTTTACGCCGCGACGTCCCTTTCGCGCATGAACGCGCGCATCGAGGCCGCCGAACTGGCAAAGGACGCCCTGGCGGACGAAGCGCTGGCGCTGGCCGTCAGCAACGCGTCCCTGGAATACGAGATCGAACACAGCTCCGACCTGGACATGGTGGAAAGGGTCGCCCGCGATAAGCTTGGCTTGGTTCTGCCCGGCGAGATCATTTACTACGACATCGGCAGCTGATCGGGATTTGGTTTTACACAGCTCAGGGGGAGGAACCGGCGCTTCATGGAATTGACAGTTGGAAGCATCGTGGACGGGAAGGTCACCGGCATCATGAAATTCGGCGCGTTCGTCTCGCTGCCGGAGGGCCGCAGCGGCCTCGTACATATCTCCGAGATCGCCTACACCTATGTCAGTGAGGTCAGCGATTATCTCCAGGTGGGGCAGGAGGTCAAGGTCAAGATCATCGGCATCGACGACAACGGCCGCATCAATCTTTCCATCAAGAAAACCGCCGAGCCGCCGGCCCGGCCGGGCCGCCGCAGCCCGCCGCAAGGCCAGCCGAGCGCTCCCGCAGCGCCTCGCAGCGCCTCCTTTGAGGACAAGCTCAAGCAGTTCATGCAGGATTCCGATTCCAAGCTCTCCGGCGTCCGGCAGTACAGCGAACGCTCCTCCCGCCGCCGGGGCGGCCGCAGCGGCGGCTACGACGACTACAATTGAAACTCGAAAACGAACGGACGGTCTTTCGTGACCGTCCGTTTTTTTGTCCCGCGGCAGCGCGTCGGGCAAAAAAGATGCGGGCCCGAAGGCCCGCCGATGGGGTTGTGGGGTCGGAAGGGCGCTCGGCCCTTCCGAGAGATATGCGCCTGTGCCGCTTTGGCTGCCCCAGATAAGCTGTGCCCAGAGCATAGCAGGGCGAAAGCGAAAAAAGCGTCGAAAAGTGTCGCCCGCGAAAGATTTTGTTGGAATAGCTCTGCTCAGAATTGCAAATTCAATTACAACGAATTACAATAAATTGGTAAGTTGTTTAATGCATAAAAAGCGGAAGATCACGTTTCACTGTCCGTTTTATCGGACAGTTCGGATTGTATGTTATGATTCGGCAGTAGCGTTAGTTGAAGCGGAATCCCGATTACCGACCATGAACGCAAGCAGTATATAGGCGTCGGAGGAGGTACAAGTGAATTCGGTTTACCTTGCACATATTTCAAGCGATGGCGCCCGAGCACAAAGCGTAGCAGAACATGCTTTCAACACCGCAGGATTATGCGGGAAGCTTGCCCGAGTCTTTCATATGGAAGAACAGGGGCGGCTGATCGGCCTGGCGCATGATACCGGGAAATGCTCCATACCGTTTCAGGAACGCCTGAAGGGCGGCCGAATCGTTGACCATTCCACCGCGGGCGCTTATGAATGCGCGAAGATGGATGCTTTTTGGGCAGCCTGCTGCGTTGCAGGACATCACGGCGGTCTTCCGGACTTTGGGAACATCAGCAACGACTCGGCAGACGACCCTACGCTTTTCGGTCGTCTGAAAAAGGCGAACGAAAAGCAAATCCCACCGTACGAAGTACCGGTCTCACTGCCGGACGCCCCTGCGCCGCCCGGATTCGGTGAAAGCCTCTTGACCGACTCTTTTATCATTCGTATGCTGTATTCCTGTCTGGTAGACGCAGATTTTCTTGACACGGAGGATTTCATGTCCGAGGAGCCTGTCCTGTGTGATTCCGGAGAACCTCTTTCCAAGTTGCTGGACAGACTGGAACGACATATCGCACCCTGGCGGCAGCCTGTCGGCGAGCTCAACAAAAAACGCTGCGAAATCCTGCAGGCCTGTATCGACGGAAGCGCGCAGGCGAAAGGGCTTTACACCCTGACAGTTCCCACCGGCGGAGGAAAAACGATTGCGTCCATGGCATTCGCTCTGCATCATGCGGTACGGCACGGAATGGACCGGGTCATCTATGTTATTCCGTACACATCCATCATTGAACAGACGGCAGCTGTATTTCGGTCAATCTTCGGCGAACGCAATGTCGTCGAACACCATTCCAACGCACTTTTTGAAGTTGCAGAGGGTAGTTCATCCGGGCAATACGGGAATATAAAAGCGACGGAGAATTGGGACGCCCCGATCATCGTAACGACTTCGGTACAGTTCTTTGAATCCTTATATGCGAATCGCCCGTCCAAGTGCCGCAAGCTGCACAGCATTGCCAACAGCGTCATCATATTTGACGAAGCGCAGATGCTCCCCTCCGCCCACCTCCTGCCCTGCGTCGCCGCAATCAGTCTGTTCGTCAAGTCTTTCGGAGCAACGGCAGTGCTGTGTACGGCAACGCAGCCCTCTCTGAATGATCTTTTCTCCAAATATGCGCCGGGAATCGAACCGAAAGAATTGTGTCCGAATACCCCTGCTCTTTACGAATCCTTCCGGAGAGTTGTTTTCGAGGATATCGGCTCTATGGATACAGACACTTTGTCTGCCAGGCTGGCAGCGCTTCCGCAGGTGCTCTGTATCGTCAACAGCCGCAAGTCCGCACAGGAGATCTTCGGGAAGCTTCCGAAGGAGGGCAGCTATCACCTGTCCACGCTGATGTATCCGGCCCACCGCCGCGCGGTGCTCTCGGAAATTCGTTTCCGGCTCCGGGAAGGTCTTCCCTGCCGGGTAGTATCCACATCTCTGATCGAAGCAGGCGTCGACGTGGATTTTCCGGCGGTCTATCGGGAGATGACAGGGCTGGATTCGATCCTGCAGGCGGCAGGCCGTTGCAACCGTGAGGGCAAGCGCAAACCGGAAGAAAGCATTGTTACTGTTTTCGACGGCGTTTCCGCAACGCCACCGCTGCTGCGGGTCAATATCGGCGCTGCAAAGGAGTCTCTGCGGGACGGCGCTGATCCTTCCGCACCTGAAACGATGACCCGGTATTTCAACGCTTATCGTTCTTTGGCCGGGAACCTCGATAAAGCGGAGGTCATCCGCGCATTTGAACACGGCGTACAGGGGCGCATGCTCCCGTTTCGGACCGTGGCGGAGAGATTCCGCCTGATCGACGACGCATCAAAGACCGTTTATATCCCGCTGGGCGAAGGCGCAGCACTGGTACAGCGGCTGCGGAACGGGGAACGTACCCGTGCGTTGTTCCGAAAGCTGGGGCAGTACAGTGTCAACATTTATGACTGGCATTTTCAGGAACTGATGAAGCGGGGTGCGATAGTGCCTCTGGAGGAAGACAGCGCAGTATTGACAGACCTGCACCTTTATATCGCCGATATGGGACTCGTCTCGGCCGGCGACACAGGAACCGGCCTGTTTCTATGAGTATTCAGACAGAAAGGAGTGATTCGGGTTGTCCATTTCTTTGGAAGTATGGGGCGACTACGCCTGCTTTTCCAGACCGGAAATGAAAGTCGAACGTGTAAGCTATGATGTCATCACACCGTCTGCTGCCCGCGGTCTTCTGGAATCCATTGTCTGGCATCCGGGCATGCGCTGGGTAATTGACAGGATTCAGGTGTGTAACCCTATCCGCTTCACCAATATCCGGCGCAATGAGGTCAAAGACGTGATTTCCGCCCGCAACGTAAAAGCGCTGATGGAGCGGGGTTCCGGAGAACTGTATCTTACAACGTCGGACAGTATCCAGCAGCGCGCAGCCATGATTCTGAAAGACGTACGCTATATCCTCGACGCCCATTTTGAGTTGACGGACAAGGTAGCTCCCGGCGACAATGCGGGGAAGTTTCAGGAAATGACCCGACGGCGCATGGAGAAGGGGCAGTTCTACCATCAGCCCTATTTCGGCGCCCGCGAGTTTCCTGCGCATTTCCGCCCGTGCAGGGAACCGCTCCCCTGCCCCGATGAATTAAAGGGAGAGAAGGACTTGGGCTGGATGCTGCTGGACATGGACTACTCTGACCCCTCGAATATCCGCCCATTGTTTTTCCGCGCCGTGATGCGGGACGGCGTCGTCATCCCGCCCGATCCCCGCAGAGAGGGGGTGAGGGGATGATCCTCCAGGCGTTGACGCAATACTACGAGGACCTGGTGAAGCAGGAAAAAATCGCCCGCCCGGGCTGGGCAGTTCAGAAGGTCAGCTATGCGCTGTGCATCAGCGAAACCGGCGAATTGGAGCAGGTCGTCCCGCTGCTGGAAGAAATCGAAGGCAAAAAGCCGCAGCCCCGACGATTCTCTCTCCCCGCTCCGGTCAAACGGACGGTCGGCATCGCCCCGAATTTCCTATGGGATAACAGCAGCTATCTATTGGGAATCGACCGGAAGGGAAAGCCGGAACGAAGCGTGAAATGCTTTGAAGCCTGCCGTGATTATCACCATGAACTCTTGGACGGGATCAGCAGCCCGGCGGCAAAGAGTATTCTATTCTTCCTTGATCGCTGGCAGCCGGCGGAGGCGCAGCACCACCCCGTACTGCAGGCAAGCATGGACGATATCTTGTCGGGGGCGAATCTCCTGTTTCGTGTGAACGGCGCCTTTCTCCATGAGGATGAGAGCATCCAGCAGGTATGGCAAAACGTGTATGAACAGGTCGAGGGTGATTTGCAGCAATGCCTGGTCACCGGACGGGAGGACATCATCGAAGCCGTACATCCGTCTATTAAGGGTGTGGACGGCGCGCAATCCAGCGGCGCGGCCATCGTTTCCTTCAATGCGCCTGCCTTTTGTTCTTACGGTCAAGAACAAAGCTACAATGCGCCCGTGGGAAAATACGCTGCTTTCGCATATACTGCCGCCCTCAACTATCTTCTCGCCGACCGTGAAAACGTGCAGAAGATCGGCGACGCTACCATTGTCTGTTGGGCCGAAGGGGGCGAACCGCAGTATCAGGCTTTGACCTTCGCGGCCTTGTTCGGCAAACAAGAAGCGGACCTCAGCGAGGATGACCTGCGGGACGCCGTGCGCAGGCTGGCAAACGGGCTCCCGGTGCCGGAGCGGAAGCTGGACCCGAAATGCCGCTTCTATATCCTGGGGCTTTCACCCAATGCGGCCCGCCTCTCCGTGCGTTTCTTCTATCGGGATACCTTCGGGAATCTGATGAAGAATGTGAACGCTCACCATGAACGGATGGAGATCGTGCGCCCTGCCTATGACGGCTTTGCGGCGATCCCCCTTTGGACGATGCTGCGGGAAACAGCGCGTCAACCTGCGCCGGGAAAACCCTGGCCAATCAACCCGGTCCTGGCGGGCGCAGTCGCCCGTGCGATTTTCACCGGAAGTCTTTACCCGGCGGCATTGCTGGAGCAGACCATACTGCGCATCCGCGCGGAGCGGAATATCAATCGCGGCAAAGCCGCGATCATCAAAGCGTACTATCTGAGAAATCCCAACGACGGCTGTCCAAAGGAGGTTTTGACAGTGGCTCTGAATGAGGCAAGCACCAATCCCGCATACACTCTCGGCAGACTGTTTTCCGTCTTTGAAGCGGTGCAGGAAGCGGCGAATCCCGGCATCAACGCAACGATCAAAGACAAGTATTTTAACTCGGCGGCGTCTACGCCGGCGACGATCTTCCCGCTGCTTGACAATCTCTGCCAGAAGCATCTTCGCAAGCTGAATACGGGAAACCGCATCTGGTATGAAAAGCAGATCATGGCTCTGACCGGCATCTTGGGTGAGGAATACCCCGCCCGGTTAACGCTGCCACAGCAGGGCTCGTTCAATCTCGGTTACTATCATCAGACGCAGAAGCGCTATGAGAAAAAGGAGGATAAATAAGATGGAGCCTATCAGGAACCGCTATGAATTCGTCGTCCTGTTCGACGTGGAAAACGGCAACCCCAACGGAGACCCCGACGCGGGCAATATGCCCCGCATCGACCCCGAAACCGGCTATGGCCTGGTGACCGACGTCTGCCTCAAACGGAAGATCCGCAACTATGTGGAGACTGTGAAGGAGGACAGCACCGGCTACCGTATTTACATCAAAGACGGCGTTCCCCTGAACCGCAGCGACAAGGAAGCCTGCGTATATGTGGGCGTGGATGCGGACAAGCTCAAAGAGGCCAAGAAAAAGGATGCACAGCTGGATGAAAAGCTCCGGGACTTCATGTGCCGCAATTTCTTCGACGTCCGCACCTTCGGCGCAGTGATGACGACCTTCATGAAAGGCGCGCTGAATTGCGGCCAGGTGCGCGGGCCGGTTCAGCTTGGCTTTGCCCGCAGCATCGATCCCATCCTGCCCCAGGAGGTGACCATCACCCGCACAGCCATCACCACGGAGGCGGACGCGGAGAAAAAGGATACAGAGTTCGGGAACAAGTACATCATTCCTTATGCGCTTTACCGTTGCGAGGGCTTTATTTCTGCCAACCTGGCCCGCAAGACCACCGGCTTTTCGGAGGATGATCTCGCGCTTCTGTGGGAGGCGATCCTGAATATATTTGAAAACGACCGTTCAGCAGGGCGCGGCAAAATGGCCGTGCGGGAGCTGATCGTGTTCAAGCACGATTCCGAGCTGGGCAACGCTCCGGCGCATAAGCTGTTTGAGCTTGTCAACATCAGTAAGAAAGACGGCGTCACCGCGCCCCGCGCATACTCGGATTACACAGTCACTGTGGATGCAAACAGCCTGCCCAAGGGTGTGACCTGCACCCGGATGGCGTAAACCGGTCCCTCCCTTATTCATGGAAGCGTGGGTTGAAATTATAATACGCCAAAGGGCGCCCTGATGATCGGGAAGGTCTCTCCCCGCACGGGGAGAGTGGATTGAAATGTCATAGGCAAAATGGAAAAGATGCCCGTATTCTGTCTCTTCCCGCACGGGGAGAGTGGATTGAAATTGGACTAACGGATGGTGCAATGCCTGGATGTACGAGTCTCTCCCCGCACGGGGAGAGTGGATTGAAATAACCGGATGGCGGCCTATGTCAGCAATACGAGCTACGTCTCTCCCCGCACGGGGAGAGTGGATTGAAATCAGGTGGGTCAGCAGATACTCCAGCTCCTGCGTGACGTCTCTCCCCGCACGGGGAGAGTGGATTGAAATGTGTTCGGGTCGAGAATGTTTTGCAGGACGCGGCCCGTCTCTCCCCGCACGGGGAGAGTGGATTGAAATGACTACGGCAAGGCTCCGGAGTGGACCGGCACGGGTCTCTCCCCGCACGGGGAGAGTGGATTGAAATATCATTCAAAAGCGACACGAAATTGAAAGCAGCAAAGTCTCTCCCCGCTCGGGGAGAGTGGATTGAAATAACCTCACCAAGCGGCAGCTCATATGTTTCGGCAGCCGTCTCTCCACGCGCGGGGCAAGGGTATTCCCTCCGCGCGATTCCTGGCGCACTGCGCCGGAAGAATCATCTTCCCTTTTTCTCCCGGCTGTGTTATACTCAGTTCAGGGGCAGGCTTTCCCTGCCGCACAACCCCAGAAAGGAGAGAATCCTATGAACTTCGTGTTTACCGAAAAGAAGATGTCCTCCTCCGACGACCTGCGCGCCTATGCCGAAAAGAAGATCGGCAAGCTGGACAAGCTGTTCCGCGGCGAATCCACCGCCTACGTCACCTTCCGGGTGGAGCGCAACCGCAACATCGCCGAGGTCACCGTCAACTCCAACGGCATGTTCTATCGGGCCAGCGAGAGCACCAACGACATGTACGTTTCCATCGACGCCGCCGTTGCCGCCTTGACGCGGCAGGTGCGCAAGTACAAGACCCGCCTGGAAAAGCGGATCCATGAAAACGTCCTGGATGTGGATTTCGCCGCGGCGGTGCCCGTGGCGGAGGAAGAGGAGACCGAATTCAAGGTCATCCGCACGAAACGTTTCTCCATCAAGCCCATGAGCGTGGACGAGGCCATTCTCCAGATGAACCTGCTGGAGCACGACTTCTATGTGTTCCGCGACCAGGACGAGGACGATTCCTTTGCCGTCGTTTATCGCCGCCAGGCCGGGGACTACGGCCTCATCGTGGATTCTGACGAAGATTGATTCCCGACCGCAATGATCCGGGCCCGGAGCTTTCAGCTCCGGGCCCGATTTGATGGTTCACCGGCTCCGGGTCCCGGGCGGCACATGGTCCCGCAGGAAACCCAGCACGAAATCGAAATCCTCTTTTTCCGCGTAGACCTGGTTTCTCACCAGGGGCTGGTTCAGCTTCACCGTGTTCCACCGGCGCAGCACCTTCATGCTCCGGACCCTGTCGAAATCCGTGCGCAGACTGCCGGAGCGGGTCGCCTGAGCAAAGCCGGCGCCGGCCAGGGCGGGATCATGGAGGGCCGCGCCCGCCATGGCCGCCAGCCAGTGGAGCCCCTGGGCTCTGGTGAACTGCTTCGGCTCCTGGGTGTGGGTGACCCCCTTCTCATCCATCTCGAAAAGGACGATATACCGGCCGCCGTTGACGGCGGAAACGATCAGATAAGAGGGCACGGTCAGCACCGCAAAGCCGGCGAAGATCAGAAGTATGACCTTGCCGGGGCCCCACAGCGCCGCAAGGAAGGGGTCCCCGTCCACGAGGGAGAGGATCGCCAGCAGCACCCAGAGGCCCGCGCACACCAGGCCGAACACCTTCAGGATGGTCAGCAGGATCACCGGATTCTTCTTCATGTCGAATTCATAGATCCAGCGATAGACCCCGTCGGGGCAAAGCTCCACATTGGGAGAGGGCCGGGGAGCGGCCGCCGGCTGACCGGCAGAGGGAAGCGCCGCGCCGCAATCCGGGCAGCGGACGCTGCCGTCCGGCACGCGGACGCCGCATTCAGGACAGAACATTTTCCTTCACCCTCAGGCGTCGGTCTTCTGCCCGCACTTCATGCAGAATTTGTCTCCGGGCTGGAGCGGATTGCCGCAGTTCATGCAGAAGGCCCGCTGAGCTGCCGCCGGGGCGGGCGCAGGAGGCGCTTCCTCCGGGATCGTCGCGCCGCAGTTCATGCAGAAGCGGCTGTCTTCCTTCACCGGCTCGCCGCACACCGGGCAGCGCTTCGCTGCAGGAGCCGCCGGCGCGGGGGCGGGGGCCGCTTCCTCCGGGATCGTTGCCCCGCACTTCATGCAGAAGCGATCGCTCTCCTTCACCGGCTCGCCGCACACCGGGCAGCGCTTCTCCGCCTGGACCGGTTCCGGCGCGGGCGCGGGGGCTGCTTCCTCCGGGATCGTCGCGCCGCACTTCATGCAGAAGCGATCGCCCTCCTTCACCGGCTCGCCGCACACCGGGCAGCGCTTCTCCCCCTGGGCAGGTTCCGGCGCAGGGGCGGAAACGAGAACGGGTTCCGGCGCGGGCTCGCTTACCACGACCGGCTCGGGTTCGTTCACAACGACGGGCGCGGATTCCGGTTCCGGCTGCCAGACGGGCACAGGCTCCGCGGCGGGGGCTTCCGGTTCGGGGATGGGTTCGGGTTCTGCGCTTGCTTCCGTTTTCGCTTCCGGGATCGGTTCGCAGACCGCTTCGGGGGCCGGCGCGGCTTCCTCCGCTGTCAGCTCCAGCACGGCTTCCCGCAGCTCCTGCAGGGCCAGGGTCATCTTGTCGATGGCTTCCAGTAATCTTTCAGTGCCTGCCATTTTGCAACCTCCGTTTCCATGATAGCCGCCCGGGGCGGCGGATTTCTTTACTATATATAAATATAGCAATTGCTGGGCGGATTTGCAAGGCGGCAGCGCAGATTTCGCCGAAATTCGGACGGACAAAAGGGCCGCCCGGCAACCGGGCGGCCCTCAGACTGTAGACAAACCTATCGGCAGAGGTTCGACATGCATGGGGGAACCGTGAGGGGGGACGGGAATCCCCCCCCTCACGTAATATCCTTGCAAAATCAGAATGCATTTCTGATTTTGCGCTCAAGCTGTCGACACTTTGTCGACAGCTTGAGGGCCGCCCGGCAACCGGGCGGCCCTTGCGCGCGGACTTATCTTTTTTTGTAAAGGACCAGCTCCGGGTCGGCCCCATTCTCTCCGTAGGTGCAGACGAGGATAAAATCCATGTTCGCCAGAACGCCGAAGCAGCGCTCTCCCCCGAATTCCGACTCCAGCTGGTTTCCCAGATAGGTCGTGCCGTCGTCCAGGAATTTCGCTTTCATCCCGCCGGGAAGCCGGTATTCCAGATTGACGTAGCTTCCCACCAGGGCGTTGAGCCTGTCGACCCTGGGCAGCCCCTCGATGTGAAGCTCGTTGATCTCATTGATCAGCTGCTGCTTGAAAGCCTCGAACTGACCGCCGTCGCTCAATTCCTCATACCGCTTCCAGTAATCCAGCTTCGGCAGCGTCTGTTTCAGATAGGCGCGGGCCTGTTCTTCGGTGAAGTTCTCGCCCACCATATTGCCCACGCAGACGTCGATCAGCGTATCCATGTCGCTGTAGGTGTAGGTCCCGTCCGCGTAGCACCACTGGCAGTAGTCCTCGTTGGGCGTGCCGTCCCTGTCCCTGCCGAGGATGGAATCCTCAAGGGGCATCCCGCAGCACTGGCAGATCAGCTCGTGGGGCGAACCCAGCAGCGTGTTGATGGAAACGCGAAACAGCCTGGAAAGCAGCTTCAGGGTCTCCGTGTTGGGCACCGTCTCCCCGTTTTCCCAACGGGAGACCGCCTGCCGGGTGACCAGGACCTTTTCGGCCAGATCGTCCTGGGTCAGTCCGTTCTTCGTCCTGAGCTCATAGATCACGTCTTTCGTATCCATTATCATACCTCCCGCCATCAAGCTTGCAGTTATTATAATACAGCGGACGTACTTCCCGCAAGCAACCCGCTGTTGCTTCAAAAAGCGTCAGCGCTTCAAGTTGCTGACAGCGACGCCTCAAGAGCAGTTGATTTCTCGCCCGGCTGCATGTATAATGATAAAATAAGAAAAAAACAGGAAGGGAGAGACCCATGGACCTGCAGGCGCTGTTTGACCGCATCGGCTATACCGAGGGGGGCACGGACACGGAACGGCTCATCCGCCTCCACCGCTGCTATGCCACCCACGTCCCCTTTGAGAATCTGGACGTTTACAACGGCAAGGACATATCCCTCAAGACCGAGGACCTTTTCGACAAGATCGTGACGCGCCGCCGGGGCGGCTACTGCTTTGAGATGAACGGCTTTTTCTGTGCCATCCTGCGGGACATGGGCTTCCCCGCCTACGGGGTGCTGACGCGCCTGAGCCGGGACGGGAAGACCTTCGGCGGCTACCTGCACCGCATGAACCTGACGGAGGCGGACGGGGTCCGCTATATCTGCGACGTGGGCTTCGGGGGCGACTGCTTCTGCCGTCCCCTGCGCCTTGAATACGACGTGCCCCAGACCGTGCACGGCATGGTGTATCGGGTGGTGCCGGGAACGGTGCCCGAGGTGGAATACACGGTGCAGATCCGGCGGGGCGGGGAATTCCAGGACCTGATGGGCTTTATCGACAAGCCCGCTATGGACGAGGATTTCCAGGTCAGCAATTATTATGTCAACCACAGTCCCTGGTCCGTCTTCCGCATGATGCTCATGATCAACCGCTTCACCGACGACGGGAAGATCAGCATGTCCAACCTGAGCCTGAACATCACCACCGCCGCGGGGACCGAGCACCGGGACGTGACCTGGGAGGAGCTGCCGGAGGTGCTGGAAACCCACTTCGGCCTCACCGTGACGCCGGACCGCCCGCCCAAGCCCATGCCCTGGGGCTGATGGAATACGAGCGCTGGATGCGGGCGGCCCTGGCCCTGGCGGACGAGGCGGCTGCCGCAGGGGAAGTGCCCGTGGGCTGCGTGATCGTCCGGGACGGGGTGATCGTCGGCAGGGGCCGCAACCGGCGGGAGGAGAAAAAATCCGCCCTGGCCCACGCGGAGATCGCGGCCATCGACGAAGCCTGCAGGGCGCTGGGAGACTGGCGGCTCAGCGATTGCAGCCTGTATGTGACCCTGGAGCCCTGCCCCATGTGCGCCGGGGCCATCCTCAACGCCAGGCTGAAGCGGGTCTGCTTCGGGGCCAGGGACGAGAAGACCGGCTCCTGCGGCAGCGTGCTGAACCTGTTTGAAGAAAACTACGGCTACCGCCCCGCCGTCTACGGCGGCATCCTGGAGGCGGAATGCCTGCGGCGGATGCAGTCCTTTTTCCAAGGCCTGCGGAGCGCCGATTGAGGAGCGCCATGGAAAACGCTTTTTTCGCCCTGGCCGCCCGGATGCGCAACATCCGCCGCTGGGGCCTCATGCGCAACAGCTTTGAGGAAAACCTGCTGGAGCACAGCCAGATGACGGCGGTGCTGGCCCATGCCCTGGCGGTGATCCGCAGGGACGTATTCGGCCGGGCCGCCGACCCGGAGGAGGCCGCTGCAGCAGCCCTTTTCCACGATATGAGCGAGATCATCACCGGAGACCTGCCCACGCCGGTGAAATACCTCAACGAGGATATCCGCCGCTCCTACAAGGCGGTGGAAAGCCAGGCGGAGGCGCAGCTGCTTTCCCTGCTGCCGGAGGACATGCGCCCCGCTTACGGAGAGCTGCTGCACGGCGGCAGCGGCGAGACCAGGGAGCTGGTGAAGGCGGCGGACAAGCTGAGCGCCTACATCAAGTGCATCGAGGAGCTGCGGGCGGGCAACGAGGAATTCCGAAGCGCGGAGAAGCAGATACGGGAGACCCTGGAGGCTTCCCGGCTGCCGGAGATCGCCTACTTCATGGAACGCTTCCTCCCCAGCTTCGGCATGACCCTGGACGAGCTGACCCAAGGCTGATGGCGAAGGGCATCCTGGTCGTCACCGGCCCCACCGCCACGGGCAAGACCGCCCTGGGGGTCAGGCTCGCCAAGGCGCTGGACGGAGAGGTCATCTCCGCCGACGCCATGCAGCTCTACCGGGGCATGGTCATCGGCACCGCCGCCCCCACGCCGGAGGAAACGGAGGGCGTCCCCCACCACCTGGTGGGAACCGTGGACCCCCGCGAAAGCTACAGCGTGGGCCGCTATGTGCTGGAGGCCTCCGCCTGCGCCGACGACATCCTGGCGCGGGGCAGGCTGCCCATCCTGGTGGGGGGCACCAACCTGTATATCGAAGCGCTGCTGCGGGGCACGGGCTTCGCCGCCGGGGACGGCGACCTGCGAAAAGCGCTGGAGGCGGAATACGACGCCCTGGGCGGCGAGAACATGCTGGAAAAGCTCCGCGCGGCGGACCCGGAACGGGCGGCAAAGCTCCACCCCAACGACCGGAAGCGCATCGTCCGTGCCCTGGAGATCTTCCGGCTCACGGGAAAGACCATTAGCGCCTTCGACGAGGAGAGCCGCGCCGCTGCGCCGCGCTACGCCGCCTGCACCGTGGCCCTGAGCTTCCGGGACCGGGCGCAGCTCTACGACCGCATCAACGCCCGGGTGGACCGTATGTTCGCCCAGGGGCTCGCGGAGGAGGTGCGCGCCCTGCTGGCCCTGGGCGTCACGGAAAAGGACACGGCCATGCAGGCCATCGGCTACAAGGAGACCGCCGCTGCCCTGCGGGGAGAATGCACTCTTGCGGAGGCTGCGGAGCAGATCAAGCTTGCCTCCCGGCGCTATGCCAAGCGGCAGCTCAGCTGGCTGCGGGGCAAGGAGGATGTCCACTGGTTTCTTTGGGAAAAAGAAACGAATTATCAGGAAGCCTCCCTGTTTTCGACAAGAATCCTGGAAATTTCTGGTATAATTTGACCTGTCAAAAACAGGTCGGGAGGCGGCATACGTCCCCTGCCGGAAACAGAAAGGATGCGGAAAACATGCAGAAAACCATCAACATACAGGACAGCTTCCTGGCGGGCGCCAGGAAAGAAAAGCTGCCCCTGACCCTGTTCCTCATGAACGGATTCCAGATGCGGGGCTGCGTCACCGCTTACGACAGCTTCACCGTGGTGCTGGACTGCGAGGGGAAGCAGGAACTGATCTACAAGCACGCCATTTCCACCATCATCCCGGCGCGGCCCCTGCCGCTGCCGGCGGCGGCGGAATGACCCCATACCCCCTGACGGGACCTCCGGGAGAGCCTAGAAATGAGAAACTCGAACCTGACCCTGAAGCTGGCCTGCTACCTCATCGTCGCCGCACTGCTGGTGTGGCTGGGCATCTATGCCTATCAGGCCCTGAACGATCCCTATCGGACGGCGCCGGTCACCGGTCTCAGCATCCGGGACAGCGTGGACGTCCGCGGCATCGTCGCCAGAGAGGAGCAGGTACTCTACAGCGTCTACAGCTCCGTGCGCGTCAAGCTGTCGGAGGGCACCAGGGTTTCCGCGGGGGGCGTCGTGGCGGAGGCATATGATTCCGAGGAAGCGCTGCTGCGGGCGGTCCGTCTGGCGGAGCTGCGCGCGGAGGCGGAGGAGCTGACAGCCCTTCTGGGCGCCGCCGGCACGGAGACCTCCCAGCAGGCGGACAGCGAGATACAGTCCGGCATCCGCCGCCTGCGGCAGAGCGTGTTCGAGGGGGATTTCGGCGCGGCGGAAACCATCAGCCAGACCCTGCAGACCCAGGTCTTCGCCGCTTTCAGCAAGCCCGCGGAGGTCCAGATCCGGCTGCGGGAGATCAGCGAGGAGGTCCACCGCCTGGAGCAGGGGCCCGCCGCCCGCTCCGACGACATCTACGCCCCCGTTTCCGGCCTTTACAGCGCCAGCGTGGACGGCTGGGAGGAGCTGGGCTACAGCCGCCTGAAGGAAATTTCTCCTTCGGAGCTCCGTTCTCTGCTCAGCGAGGAACACGGCGTGCCCGACTGGTCTCTGGGCAAGCTGGTCAGCGGCAGCAAATGGTATTTCGCCGCCCTGCTGGACGACGCGGACGCCGTGCGGCTGGACGGCGCGGAGAGAGTGGACGTGCGCTTCGGTCGGTATTACGGCGAACAGCTCACCATGAAGGTGGAATGGCTGAGCCCGGAGGAGGACGGCCGGCGCGCCGTGCTCCTCAGCAGCGGCGAGCATCTGGGCGACGTGATGACCATGCGCTTTCAGGATGCGGAGCTGGTGCTGGCGGAGGCCAGCGGCCTGCGCATCCCACGCCAGGGGCTCCATGTGGACGATCAGGGCCGCGCCTGCGTCTATGTGCAGACCGCCCTGCTGGTGGAAAAGAAGCTGGTGAAGGTCGAGCGGGACTTCGGGGATTATTACATGGTCACGAGCGACACGCTCCGCCCCGGGGACCAGGTCATCGTCAGCGCGAAAAACCTTTATGAAGGAAAGGTCGTGGGCTGAATGAGCTCCATTGCAGAAAACGTCAGGCGCGTCCGGGAGGAGATCGCCGAGGCCGCCCTCCGCGCCGGAAGAAAGCCGGAGGATATTTTCCTGGTGGCCGCCAGCAAGACCAAGGACGCCGAGGCCGTGCGCCAGGCCGTGGCCGCCGGGGTGGACGCCTGCGGGGAAAATCGGGTGAACGAGCTGCTGGAAAAGGACGCCCAGGGGGCCTATGACGGCGCGCCCAAGCACTTCATCGGCCGCCTGCAGCACAACAAGGTGAAGCTCGTCACCGGCAGGGCGGACCTGATCCAGTCCGTGGACAGCACGGAGCTGCTGGAGCTCCTGGAAAAGCGCGCCGGCATGCTGGACATCGTGCAGCCCATCCTCCTGCAGGTGAACATCGGCCGGGAGGAAACCAAAGGCGGCTTCCTGCCGGAGGCGGCGGACGAGGCCGCCGCCATGGCCGCTTCCCTGCCCCATCTGCGTCTGGAGGGGCTAATGGCCATCCCTCCTGCGTGGGAAAATTCCGGGCTTCCCTGGCCCGGCGCAAAAAATTATCCTTATTTTGACGAAATGTATCAGCTTTATATTGACATACGGGAGAAAAAATACGATAATACCCATATATGGTGTTTGTCCATGGGAATGAGCGGAGATTTTGCGCAAGCGATAGTGTCCGGCGCCAATATGGTCCGGGTAGGAAGCGCCATCTTCGGAGCGCGGACGGCATCGCAGCCTTGAGAAACGGAGAAGGGTAATATGGGAATTCTGGATAATCTGAAGCGGATCGCACGGCCCTATGACGACGAGACCTTTGAGGACTATGAGGAGAAGCCGAAGCCGGCTGCCGCCTCCTCCTCTTGGATCGAGGGCGAGGATTTGAACGTACCGGAAAAGCGGACCGGCAACAAGGTCGTGAACATTCACGCCACGGCCCGTCTCCAGGTGGTGCTGGTGATGCCGGAGCAGTATGAGGCTGCCCGGGAGATCGCCGACCATCTGCGGGACAAGCGCACCGTGGTCCTGAATCTGGAGAACACCAGCAAGGAGGTCTCCCGCCGCATCCTGGACTTCGTCAGCGGCGTCGCCTATGCGCAGGACGGGAAGATCAAGAAGGTCGCCGTCAGCACCTTCATCGTCACGCCCTACAACGTGGATATCCTCGGCGACCTGATCGACGAGCTGGAGAACAACGGCGTCTACTTCTGATCGCGCTTCTGCCGCTCCGGGAAAGGATGAATCACATTGCTGACACCCCAGGAAGTTTCGAGCAGCGAATTTGAAAAAGCCGTTTTCGGCGGCTACGATACCGCCTCGGTGGACAAATTCCTGGCCCAGGTGACCCAGGATTATTCCGCCCTCTACAAGGAAAACGGCATCCTGAAAAACAAAATGAAGGTGCTGGTGGACAAGGTGGAGGAATACCGCTCCACGGAGGACGCCATGCGCATGGCCCTGCTCCAGGCGGAGCGGACGGCCAAGGAGATCACCGCCGCCGCGGAGGCGGAGCGGGATTCCATCCAGGAGGATGTGGACCGCAGGCGCGGCGAGCTGCTGCGCCAGGCGGAGGAGGAAGCGGAAGCGCGCCGGGCCGAGCTCCGGGCGTCCCTTGCCGCCGAGGAAGCCGCCCTGATGAACGCCAAGCGCGCCACCGCCGGCTATATGGACAAGCTGAAGGCCGCCATGGCCGCCTATGCGGAGAGCCTGAGCCGGATCTACGATTTCGTGGAGCCCGTGCCCCCGCAGCCGGAGCCCCAGCCCCAGCCGGAGGACGCGCCGGAGGAGACGCCCCCGCCCGAAGCGGAAGCGCCAAAGGAGGGCGGCGTCAGCCAGGATACGGTGGAGAACATCGCCGAGATCATCAACCGCGCCTTTTCCTCCATGGAGGAAAAGGAAAAGACCGCAGAGGAAGCGGTGGACCCGGAATCCACCATCTCCAAGCTGCCCAAAATCGACTACGACAATCTTCTTTTCGGAGAAAACTACGATCCCAAGAACAAGAAATGATCCCATGCCCGTTTTCGCCGCGCAGCCATCCGCTGCGCGGCTTTTTTTCGGCGGTGAAGGCGAAAATGACCGTTTTTCTTGAAATCATCCGGAAATCCCCTGTTTTTTTGTTACGTTTCCGTTCGCTTGCCATGATATACTGCAACAAAAATATAAGGATTTCCAGGGCCGGCCGCAGCATGACCGCGCAGTCGCCGGCCCGTTTCGAACAAAGGAGGAAGACGGATGCCCCTGACTTATGAAGAATTCCGCACAAAACGAGACAACATCCTTTACCGGAACGAATTCACGATGACCGTCGTGCCGGTGCTGACCTATCTGTCCGCCGGGATGCAGGCCGTCGCGGACAAGCTGGTCGCCTATCCCGGCGAGCATCCGGAGCAGGACCTGTTCCGGGAGGAGGTCTTCGAGCCGGCCCTGCGCGACCGGAGCAAATGGCTGGCGCTGGGCAAGGCCCTGGGGCTTCCCAAGGAGTTTGCTTCCGGGTTTATCCACGATATGGAGGTCCTGACGAAGATCGCGCGCATGACCGTCAAGAAAGAAGCGGTGGAAAAGGACCTCTTTGACGAACTGGCGAAGATGCATCCCGAGGAAGCGCTGGAGGATCAGGCGGAGGCAGCGGCGGAAAAATCCCTCTACGCCTCCCTGCACCCGGAGGACCCCGCGATCAACGAGAGCGAGCTGGTCTACGAATGGGTCCGGGACCGGGAACTGGAGCGTTCCCTGGGGGACAGGCAGGACCAGCTGAAGCTGCTGCGCAGGCTGGATGAGGATGCGCAGGCGCTGAAACAGGAGTGCCTGGCCGCAGCGAAGGAGGGCAAAAGCCCCGCCGGCAGGGACCATCTGGAAAAGGCATCCCGTCAGATGAAAGCCGCGATGGCCGACCTCATCTTCCTGAACGGGAAGGACGAAGCGCTGTATCAGGAGCTGGCCGGCGACCTGGACGAGGAATGGGTGAAGATGGACCTCCAGGGAAGCAAAAAGATACGGGAGGAGCAGGGTATCCCGGAGCAGTATCTTTGGAATCCCGAAGCGAAGGACGCCTCCGCCTGGCCCTTCCCGTCCAAGGGGGCGGGCGCGAAGCCGGCGGAGCCGGTTTTCCGGGAATACCGGTATCACGCCTTTGACGGCGAGCTGCCAAGAGAGAAGTGGACCGACGAGGAGGTCAGCGAGGAGGAGCTCCTTCTCCAGGTCTGAAGAACATCGAAGCGTTTTCGGGGCGCTGCATTTTGCAGCGCCCCCGATGATATGCCCGCTTTTGCGGTAGTGATATTCCCTTCGGGGATGATCGAAATGGGGGACTGCTGCGGTCTTATTTCCGCAGCAGTCCCTTTCTTTTTCCTTGCAATGGCGGCGCGGATACGGTAGAATAAGCTAGATTATTGTGCCGGATTGTGCCCCCATGGGACGATCCCTACAGGGAGGGAAGCAAATGGCAGGCACCACCACCGTCCGCACGACGGGCGTCCGCGGCATCCGCGGCTACGGCGTGACCGTGGAGTGTTTTGCCGCCCACGGGGTGCAAAGCGTCTTTGATATCGTCGGCCTGCCGGACGCGGCGGTGAAGGAAGCCAGGGAACGGGTCCGCGCCGCGGTGCGGAGCCGGGGCTTCCGCTTTCCGCCGGGGCGGATCACGGTGAACCTGGCCCCTGCGGACATGCGCAAGGGCGGCACCGCCTACGACCTGCCCATCTTTCTGGGGGTGCTCACGGCCACACAGCAGTTGCCGCCCCTGCCCGAGGACTGCGCCTTTTTCGGCGAGCTGAGCCTGGACGGGCTGCTGCGAAGCGTTCCCGGCGCGCTGAGCATGGCTCTCGCCGCCCGGCGGGAGGGCGTCAGGACCCTCTTTGTCCCCGCCGGCAACGCCGCCGAGGCCGCCTTTGCCGAGGGGCTGGAGGTTTTCGGCGCGGCGGACGTGGGCGCGCTGCTGGCCCACCTGCGGGGGGAAGCGCCCCTGGAAAAGGCGGAAGCGCCCGCTCTGTCCTCCCTCATGGGGAGCGAGGCCGACTTTGCCGACGTGAAGGGGCAGGAGGATGTGAAGCGCGCTCTGGAGGTAGCGGTGGCCGGGGGCCACAACGTGCTGCTTTCCGGCCCGCCGGGCGCGGGCAAGAGCATGCTGGCCTCCCGTCTCCCCTCCATCCTCCCGGCCATGACCCTGGAGGAGATGCTGGAAACCACGGAGATCCACTCCGTTGCCGGGCTCACGGGTCCCGCCAGCCCCATCGTCACCCGGCGGCCCTTCCGGGCCCCGCACCACACCATTTCCTCCGCCGGCCTGGCGGGCGGCACCGCCAACCCCCGGCCCGGAGAGATCAGCCTGGCGCACAACGGCGTCCTCTTTCTGGACGAGCTGCCGGAATTCAGCCGCCAGACCCTGGAGGTCCTGCGGCAGCCCCTGGAGACCGGAGAGGTCACCATCTCCCGCGCCGCGGGGGCGGAGACCTTCCCCAGCCGCTTCATGCTGGTCTGCGCCATGAACCCCTGCCGCTGCGGCTGGTACGGGCATCCCTCCGGCCGCTGCACCTGCTCGGAAAGCGCCGTGCGGTCCTATCGGCAGCGCATCTCCGGCCCTCTGCTGGACCGGATGGACATCATGCTCTCCGTCCGCTCCCTGGAATACGACGAGCTGCGGGAGGAAAGCGCCGGGGAACCCTCCGCGGCCATCCGGGCGCGGGTGGAGAAAGCCCGGGAGATCCAGCGAAAACGCCTTCCCGGCGCTGCGGATACCTTGAACGCCCACCTGAGCGGCGAAGCGCTGCGCACCTTCTGCCGGCTGGACGCGGCGGGGGAAAGCATGCTCCGCGCCGCCTATGACCGCCTGGGCCTCACCGCCCGGAGCTATGACAAGGTGCTGCGGGTAGCGCGGACCGTGGCGGACCTGGCGGGCAGCGAAAACATCGAAGCGCCGCACCTGGCGGAGGCGCTGCAATACCGCGCCAGGCTTTGAATGCGCCTGCGGGCATACGACTTTCGACCATAGACAAGGAGTGGTTCCCATGAAAAAGAAGATTTTCCTCCTGCTGGCCCTGCTGGCGGTCCTTCTGCTGACCGGCTGCAGCGGCTTCCTGAAGCCGGCCTCCCCCACGCCGGAGCCCGCTCCCACGGCTGCCCCGACGCCCACGCCCCCCGCCGAGATCACCATGCTCCTGTCCTCCGAGGAATTCCAGAGCTATTCCTGCATGGACGCGGAGAAAAAGCTGCGGCTCATGGGCTTCGATTCCATCCGCCTCAGTGAATACGCCGACCTGAGCTCCACCGACGCCGACAGGGTGGACAAGATCCATTCCATCTCTATCGGCGGGAAGGACCGGTTCAGCATGGGCGAACGCTTCCGGGCGGATTCCGAGGTGGTGCTGGAGTACCACGTCGTGCGGAAGCTGGCCCTGCCCGCTTCCCCGGAGGAGATCAAGGTCCAGGAGGCCACCGAGGCCGCGCGGCTCTTTACGGAAGCCGGATTTACCAACGTGTCCACCGAGGTGATCGAGGACCTGGACGCCGAGGCCGATCCCGTGGTGGAGGCCCTGGTGGACGGGAAAAGCGACTTCGCGAGGAGCGACAAGGTCCCCTTCGATGCGGAGATCCGCATCCTGACCCACGTTTACGCCGGGCCCTACGCTCACCTCACGGAGCTGACGCCGGAGCAGATCTATGCCCGCTGCGCCCCCGCCGTTTTCTATGTGGAGATCTACGACGCCGGCGGCTGGTGCATCAAGACCGGCAGCGGCTTCTTCCTGAGCTCCGACGGTCTGGCCATCACCAACTACCATGTGATCTCCGGCGCGGACAGCGCTTACATCACCGTGTCCGACACCGGGGAAGTCTACCCCGTGGCGGGGGTCTACGACTACAGCGCCGCAGAGGACTGGGCCGTGCTCCAGATCGACGGCAGCGGTTTCCAGACCCTGGAGATCGGGGACCCCGGCTATGACGTGGGCGGTGCCACGGTCTACGCCATCGGCAGCCCCCTGGGCCTGCAGAACACCATTTCCGCCGGCATCATTTCCAACCCCGCCCGCGTCGACGGCGGCATGACCTATATCCAGATGAGCGCGGCCATCAGCCCCGGCAGCAGCGGCGGCGCGCTCCTGAACAAATACGGACAGGTCATCGGCATCACCTCCGCCACCTACACCGACGGCCAGAACCTGAACCTCTCCATCCCCCTGACCTATCTGGAGGGAATGGACACGGACAGCTATGTGCCCCTCCACGCCGCCCAGGATTCCCCCAGCGGCACCCTCACGCTCTCCGACACCCGCCTGATCCTGGGCCTGGGCGAGACCGGCAGCGTCACCATCACGGCCATCGAGCAGAACTGCGACGAGACCGTCTCCGTCCGCTATGTCATCGGCGACGAGGAAGTGGTGTCCTGCTCCTGGGCCGGCTGGGTCGGCGATGACAACACCCTGAACGTGACGCCGAAGAAGATCGGCAACACGGACGTGACCGTGTATTTCCTCATCAGCGGCACCGATACGGTGCTGGACGCCAAGACCTTCTCCGTCACCGTCACGGCGGACGGCAGCGACCAGATCAGCGACGATTCCACGGTCTTCAGCGTCGACCGGCATGTGGTGAACCTGAGTCTCTTCGGCGACAGCACGGTCATGGTCCACGGCTACACCGACTATATCGGCGACCCCAATCACCAGGTCTTCGTGACCTATTACATCGGCGACAGCTCCATCGTATCCTGCGCCTGGGGCAGCTGGGAGGGAAACGACATCCCCCTGAATATCACGCCTCTGGCCTCCGGCAGCACGGAGATCACCCTGGTCTATCACCTGGAGGATGATACGGTGCTGGCCCAGGAGATCGTGACCGTCAACGTGATCTACGGCGCCATCAGCTTTTCCGAGGACGAGCTGGGCCTGGCCGTGGGAGAGAGCGTGACCCTCACGGTTTCCTGCCGCCTGGAGGGCTGCGAGCGCATCAACTACCGCTGGGAGGTCTACGGGGATCAGATCCTGGGGCTCCAGTGGGGCGACTGGCAGGAGGACGGTCTCACCCGCAGCCTGACCGTCACCGCCGCCGGCAGCGGCGAGGCGGACCTGCAGATCTGGCTGGAGGACAGCGAGACCCTGCTGATCCTGGACTGCGCCTCCATCCCCGTCTCCGCAGAGTAACGGCAATCCGCCGAATCCCGAAAGGGGGGCAAGCTTATGAAAATCGTGATCGCGGGCAGTGGCAAGGTGGGCGGCGAGCTGGTGCAGCAGCTCTGCCAGGAGGGCCACAGCGTCACCGTCATCGACGTCAGCCCCGCCCGTGTGGAGGAAATGAACGGGCAGTATGACGTCATGGGCATCGTGGGCAACTGCGCCACCCTCCAGGTCATGCAGGACGCCCAGGTGAGCAAGGCGGACCTGATGATCGCCACCACCGCCTCCGACGAGCAGAACCTGCTGGCCTGCCTGCTGGCAAAAAAGCTGGGGGCGCAGCACACCATCGCCCGCGTCCGGGACCCGCAGTATGTGGGCCAGATGGAATACCTGACGGAGGACCTGGGTCTGAGCATGTACGTCAACCCGGAATACTCCGCCGCCTCGGAAATTTTCCGCCTGCTGCGCTTCCCCTCCGCTCAGAAGCTGGAGGTCTTTGCCGGCGGCCGGGTGGAGATCGTGGAGGTGACGGTGCCGGAGGGCAGCGGCCTGGCCGGCGTCACCCTGCGGGACCTGCCCAAGGCCTTCGGCGCGCGCATCCTCATCTGCGCCGTGCAGCGGGGCGAGGAGGTCTGCATCCCCAAGGGTGATTTCATCCTGGAGGACGGGGACAAGATCAGCATCACCGCCGAGCCCAACGAGGTGACCCGCGTCTTCAAAAAATGGGGCCTTCTGCGGAAAAAGGTGGACGACGTGATGCTGGTGGGGGGCGGCCTCATCAGCTACTACCTGGGCCGGATGCTCTGCGGCATCGGCACCAGGACCGTCATCGTGGAACGGGACGCCGGCCGCTGCCGGGAGCTCTGCGAGCTTCTGCCGGAAGCCACCATCATCAACGGCGACAGCACGGACCACGAGCTTCTGGGCGAGGTGGGCATCCACAACATGGACGGGGTGGCGGCCCTCACCGGCTCCGACGAGGAAAACATCATCCTGGGCATGTACGCCGACTCTCTGGGCGAAGCCCGGAAGGTGGTGGTGAAGGTCAACAACGGCAATCTGGTGCGCCTGGGAGAGCGGGCCGGGCTGGAAAGCGTCCTCAGCCCCAAGCACATCACCGCCAACACCATCCTGCGCTACGTGCGGGGCATGTCCAATTCCCTTGACTCCAATGTGGAAGCCCTGCACACCTTCTGCTCCGGCCAGGTGGAGGCCCTGGAATTCTCCGTGGGCAAGCAGGCCGAGGGCGTGGCGGGCATCCCCCTGAAGGAGCTGAAGCTGCGGCATGACCTGCTGCTGGCCTGCATCATCCGGGACGGGCGGCCCATCATCCCCGGCGGCGGCGACATCATCCGGCGGGGCGACCACGTGCTGGTGGTCACCACGGCGGAAGGCCTCAACGACATTACGGACATACTGGAATAAACAAAGGGACGACGATATGGACAGGAATTGCATTCATCCCGGTGGGGAAGAACTGACGCTGGAGGCCGCCCGGGCCTGCGGCTGGAAGGAGGGCGACCGTATCCTGGACGTGGGCTGCGGCGGCGGCGAAAGCATGCTGCTGCTGAAAAAAGCCCTGGGGCTGAGGCCCGTGGGCTGCGACAGGGACGAAGGGATGCTGGCCAGGGCCAGGCTCCTGGACCCGGACTTCAAGCTGCGCGTCACCGACGGCATGAGCCTGGACTTTCCCTCCCTCTATTTCGACGGGGCGCTGCTGGAATGCTCCTTCAGCCTCATGAACCGGCACGACGAGATGCTCAACGAGCTTTACTGCGTGCTGAAAAAGGGGGCGAAGGTCGCCATCAGCGACCTCTACTATATCAATCCCGACCCGGACAAGGCCGGGGAGGTCTATTACGAGGCAAAGCGCATCCTCAACACTCCCAAAGAGGAGGGGGACTGCGAAAAGGCGGACGAAACGCCCTCCCCCTATCTGCTGGACGGGATGTTCGTCATCGACAACCTCCTCTACGCCATCCGGGAAACGGGCTTCGAGATCACCTATTTCCGGGACAGGACCAGGCAGCTGCAGGACTGGTACGCCCAGCTGCTCATGGATTACGGCAGCATGGAAGCCTACTGGAAGGCGACGCTGCCCCCCGGCACGACGCCCTTCTGCCGGGCGAAGGTGGACAAGCACACCGGCTATTTCCTGCTGACGGCGGAAAAACTGTGATCGGCGGCGTGATCCTTGCGGCGGGCTATTCCTCCCGCATGGGGGAATTCAAGCCGCTGCTGCCCGTGGCGGGCGTGCCTGCCCTCCGGCGAAGCATCAACGCCCTGGCTGCCGCCGGGGCGGAGGTCGCCGCGGTAACGGGCTACCGGCGCGAAGCGCTGGCCCCTCTGCTCCGAAGCTGGGGCGCGGCGGAGATCGTGAACCCGGATTACGACAAGGGCATGTTCACCTCCGTGCTGGCGGGGGTCCGATACTTCGCGGAAAAGGGAGCGGAAGCGCTGCTCCTGCTCCCCTGCGACTGCGCCGCCGTACCCAAGGAGGCGGTGCGGCAGCTGATCGCCTGTGCCGGGGACAAGGGGGAATATGCCCTGCCCACCTTCGGCGGGAAAAACGGCCATCCCCTGTTCATCCCCCGGCGGTATTTTGAGGAAATCCTGCATTTCAGCGGGCCGGGCGGCCTGAAGGGCGCCCGCAGCCTCCATGAGGAGAGCCTTCTTCGCCTGCCCATGCCCTGGGAGGGCACGGTGCTGGACATGGACACCCCGGAGGATTACGCTTCCCTCTGCGCCTATGCCGGGGACGACGGCCTGGCGGCGCTGGCCGCGGGGCGGACCTTCCGGCTGCTGCGCCACGGGGCCACGGAAAGGCACAGCGGCAAGGTGGTCATGGGCCGTTACGACGCCCGGCTGTCCGAGCTGGGAAAGGCCCAGATGGAGGAAATGGGGGCGCGGCTGGCTTCGGAGAAGCTGCAAGCCGCTGCCCTTTATGTGAGTCCCCTGCGCCGGGCCAGGGACAGCGCCGTCATCGTGAACCGCGCCCTGGGGCTTCCCCTTCGGGAGGTGCCGGATTTTACCGAGATCAGTCTGGGGGCCTGGGACGGTATGCTGATCGAGGATGTAAAGAAAAAATGGCCCGCCGAATACACCCGGCGGGGAGAATACCTCATGAGCTACCGCTTTGACGAGGGAAGCGAGAGCTTTTATATGGTGCAGCATCGGGTGCGAAAGGCGCTGGTGAAGCTGCTGCAGGAGGACGACAGCCCGGATATCCTGATCCTCAGCCACGCGGGGGTCGTCAAGTGCCTCTGGGGCCTGCTCCAGGGCAGGGATATCGACTGGGCCTTCCCCCGCTGCCGCCCGGACAAGGGAGAGCTGACGGTACTGGAGACATAAGAAGGCGCGCTGCTGGAGCAGCGCGCCCGATGACTGCGAAGAAGCTCCTCCCCGCCGAATCGGAGCCCAGCGCAGCGCCTCCGATTCGGAAAGGACGTTTCGCCGGAATCTGCGGGTATTTGCGCTTGCGCGGATACCCGCCATTCCGGCGAATGAGGACTAGATGCCCGCTTCCGCCTTGATCTGCTTCAGGGCCTGGGCCAGCTGGTCGGGGCAGGAGGTGGGCTTGGGGCCGCAGTGGATGCCGTCCACGATGGCGATCACCTCGTCGATGGGGCGGTTCTCGCTGAGCCGCGCAACGCCCTGGGTGTTGCCGGGGCAGCCGCCGATGAATTCCACCTTGCGGATCATATCCCCTTCCATGTCGATGACGATGCTCCTGGAGCAGACGCCCTTGGTTTTATAGGTATACTGCATGCTGATTCTCCTTTGATCAGATTTTTCCTCAATATAACACGCCGAAAACGTTCTTGCAAGAGCCGGAAACGCATATACTCCTCTCTATAAGGGGGGTGGCAGGATGAAACGGCTGATACGGGACGCGGCGGTGCTGCTGGCGGTGACGCTGCTGGCCCTGGGCATGGACAGGCTGGGGGCCTTCTCCTCCCTGGCCGCCATGCTGGAGATACCGGCGGCGGAGGCTTCGGCGGAGGCTCCCATGCGGTCCGCTCCGCCCATCTGGCCGGGGGAAAGCTCCCCCTATCTCCCTCCCGCTCCGGCCCCGGAAGCGCGGCCGGGGGCGGCGGTGCTGGAGGAGGTGGAGGCCGCCGCGGCCCTCTCCGGCGGGGACCTTCGCTGCGGCGGCAGCTGGCAGGTGGATCAGCTGACCCTGCTGCGGGAGGGCTGGAGCTATTCCGTCCCCGGCCAGGGGCCTCAGGTGCTCATTTTCCACACCCACAGCTGCGAGGCCTACACCCCTCAGGGGGAGGACAGCTATGCGCCCTCCGGCGACTTCCGCACCCTGGACGAGAGCCAAAGCGTCATCGCCGTGGGGGACTGCCTGGCCGAGGTCCTGGAGGCCCGGGGCTTCACGGTGCTCCACGACCGCAGTCTCTACGACTATCCCAATTACAACGGGGCCTATGACCGCTCCGGGGCGGCGGTGCGGCAGCTGCTGGAGGACAATCCCGGCATCCGGGTGGTCATCGACCTGCACCGGGATTCCCTGGGGGGCAGACGGACGGAATACCTGCTCCCCGACGGGACGAAAAGCGCCCAGGTAATGCTGCTGCTGACCACCGGTGAAAACGGCCTCTATCACCCCAGCTGGCGGGAAAACCTGAAGCTGGGGCTGGAGATACAGAACCGCATGGCGCTGGATCATCCGGGGCTGGCAAGGCCCCTCTACCTCTCCCCCGCCCGCTATAACCAGCATCTCTCCCCCGGCTCCCTGCTGGTGGAGGTGGGGACGGAGGCCAACACCCTGGCAGAGGCGAAGCGGGCCGCCGCGCTCTTCGGCGATTGTCTGGGGCAGGTC
>JAEEGG010005198.1_pt1 | contig 31107 bp, 26 predicted proteins | sample 9134161 | NCBI WGS metagenome assembly JAEEGG01 (sample SAMN16246543, study PRJNA631951) | gut metagenome | biome: gut microbiome; feature: rumen; material: CR-attached | host: Bos | place: Iran: Karaj | collected 2018-10
CCGCGTGTCCCGTCAGCTGTTACAGGAATTAGGGCGTGAACCGACTCCGCGGGAAATTGCGGAACTGATGGAGACCACGGAAGACCGGGTGAGGGAAATCATGAAAATTGCCCAGGAACCCGTTTCTTTGGAGACCCCGATTGGTGAAGAAGAAGATTCCCATTTGGGCGACTTTATCGAAGATCATGATGCTCCGGCTCCGGCAGATGCAGCATCTTTTTCGCTGTTACGTGAAAAATTGAACGAAGTACTCGATACGTTAAGCAGTCGTGAAAGAGAAGTACTGGAGCTCCGGTTTGGCCTTAATGACGGCCGGCAGCGTACGCTGGAAGAAGTGGGTCAGCATTTTGGCGTTACCCGTGAACGTATCCGTCAGATTGAAGCTAAAGCATTGCGCAGGCTCCGCAGTAAACGCAGCAGTCAGTTACGTGCCTTTGTGGCTGATACAGATGAAGATACCGACAAGAAACCAAGAATTTAAAACTGTTAAAAAATGTAAACACGACACGTTTTAGTAAAAAATCAAACCCGCTTCAGGTAGTTTTTCTGAAGCGGGTTTATCCTCAAAAGAACAAGCCTATCCCATAGTGAGATAGGCATTTTTTGTTTTGTCGCAAGGAAATTTTGATTAACACTCTTGCGTTCTGTATAGAAAATTATGTACTGTCTGCAGAATGGTGGGCCTAGTAGGATTCGAACCTACGACCAAGCGGTTATGAGCCGCCGGCTCTGGACCAGCTGAGCTATAGGCCCGCAGTTTTTCAACAACAATTATTTTACCCGAAGTTCACGTTGGTGTCAAGTTAATCTGTAAATCAAAAATGTAACGAAAAAATGTGAAAAAACACGGAAAAATGTTAAATTGGGCTTGCCAATGCTGATAAACACTGGTATTATAATCTTAGATGCAGATGTAAACAGGCATCTTAATATTTTTTTATAAAAAGGAGATTTTACGATGAACAAAAAAGAACTTATTGTAGCAGCTGCTGCAGCATCTGGATTGTCTCAGAAAGACGTTGAAAAAGCATTGAAAGCCTTTACTGAAGCTGTTGTTGAAGAAGTTGCCCAGAAAGGCAAAGTACAGCTGATTGGTTTTGGTACTTTCGAAGCTCGTGAACGCGCTGCCCGTACTGGCAAGAATCCGCAGACCGGCGCTGCAATCAAGATTGCTGCTGCTACTGTTCCCGCTTTCAAAGCAGGCAAGGCTTTCAAGGAAGCAGTTAATGCCAAACCGGCAAAAAAAGCTAAAAAAGTTAAAAAATAAGTTCTGTTTCCCGAACGGTCTGTCTGTTATACAGGCAGACCGTTTTTATGTAACGTACTGCATAGCAAATGAATGTATAGTTGACAGATGTATAGACAGAGATTTTTAGATTACTGAATAGTATTATATTTTAACGGAGAAAATGATGATTCACATTGGTGAACGGCTGAAAACAGTGGCTTCCATGGTTCCCTTGTGTCAAACGATGGCTGATATCGGTACAGATCATGGGTATGTGCCGGCGTATCTGGCGCTGTCAGGGCAGTGTCGGCATGTGATTGCTTCTGACATTGCTGAAGGACCTTGTCGGGCAGCTGCTGAAACCAGAGACAGATACAGTCTGTTTGGTCAAATGGAAATCCGTACTGCACCGGGATTGAAGGGACTGCGCGCCGGGGAAGCGGAAGCAGTCGTAATTGCAGGAATGGGCGGCGCGACGATTGTCAGTATTCTGGAAGAAGATCCGGAGATTGCTGCAACCGTAGAAACCTTTGTTCTGCAGCCGATGAATGCGGCAAACCTGTTACGCCGTTGTCTGGTACAGCACGGATATCGTATTGCGGACGAGGCTCTCTGCAAAGAAAATGGTCACATATATGTAATCATCAAAGTAATTCATACGGAGAAAAAACAAAAATTATCTGCGATTGAAGAGGAACTGGGTCCCTGTATAATGGAAAAGAAACCTGCATTATGGCAGGAATTTATACAAGAAAAATCGGAACATTACCGCCGTTTATTGCGGCAGATGGAAGTCAGCTCTGCGGCAATGAACAGTGATAAATATAAAGATATGAAAAACATGCTTGTGAAAGTTGACGCACTGATAAATAAATCGATATAATAATATTTAAGGAACTTTTTTTTCATGTTTATTTAAAGAAGAGGAACTGCAATGTTTATTTTAGTAAAAGATATTGTTAAGATTATGAGCGAAATGGCGCCGGCACGTCTGGCGGAAGACTGGGATAACGTGGGACTGCAGGTTGGCCGGTATGAAAAAGAAGTGCGGGTGATTTTATGTGCGCTGGATTTTTCCGCAGAAGTGCTGGAACAGGCTGCGCAGCTCCATGCAGATGTTATTGTAACACACCATCCGGCTATTTTTCGCGGCATCAAGAAGCTGACCGATTTGGACTGGCGTACCACATTGCTGCTGGAAGCAGCGCGGCAGGATATTGCGGTTTACAGTGCCCACACAAATCTGGACAGTGTGGCCGGCGGGGTAAATGATGTACTGGCAACTCTTTTGGAACTGGAAAATGTGAATGGTTTTTCCGGCGATGATACACTGGAAGGCATCGGACGTATCGGTGTTCTGAAACAACCCATGGATATAACTGCTTTTGCTGAAAAAGTGAAAAGTGTTTTGAAACTAAACCATGTGACAGTTATCCCGGCAGACCGTCCGGTACATAAAGTAGCTGTATGCGGCGGCAGTGGGATGGATTTTCTGGATTGTGCTGCGGAGGCCGGTGCGGATACGTATGTGACAGGCGATGTAAAATATCATGATGCACAGGATGCAAAGGGAAAACATATCAACCTGATTGACGCCACCCATCAGGGGACGGAACTGCCGGTGGTGAACGAGCTGGCAGACCGGCTGGCCCTGCGGCTGAGCCGGGAAGGTTACACGGCTAAAGTACTGGTGGCAAAAGAAACAAAACTGATGCAAATTTTGTAATGTTTAGGGGCAATTTTCGATAAGGTAATAGCTAGGATGGTTTGTAATATCAGGCTTAAACGCAAAGTGTAAGCCGATAACGTATAAATGGTAAAGAGGCGATACGAATGATTGAAAATATAAAAGCGGGGGAACGGATCACCCAGGCGGTGCTGTTGCGCCTGCAGAAAGTGGGCAACTCTTCCAACGGAGGTGTGTTTGCCAGAGGGACGGTAGAAGATAACAGCGGAAAAATCCAGTTCATTGCGTTTGACCGGGATATTGTAAACCGGCTGCGTGACCTGGACGCGCCCAAAGCGTTTATGATTTCCGGTCCGGTGGACATTGTCAAATACTCGTCCACGCTGGCGCTGCAGGTAGTGGTACAGAAGCTGGACAATATCATGCCGGAGGACGATATTTCCAATCTGGTTCCCACCGGCGGTTTTGATATGGCCGTCTATAAAAGCAAACTGGAAACGCTGATCAACGGCGTGAAGACGCCCAGCCTGCGTACGCTGCTGAAGAAAATATTCAGCGGTTCCTTTTATGAAGAATTCTGTAAGAATCCTGCGGGTATGAAGCTGCATCACGCCTATCTGGGCGGATTGCTGCAGCACTCGGTGGATGTGACAGAACTGGCTCTTGCCATGGCGGAGGCCATTGGCAATACAGATAAAGACCTGATTACGGCAGGCGCTCTGCTGCACGATATTGGAAAAGTCAAAGAAATTTCTTCCGGCATGGGTTTTCCTTATACCACGGAAGGCCGGCTGCTGGGGCACATCACCATGTCTGTGCTGATGGTGCGGGAAGCCGCGCTGGAACTGAAAATGCCTGCTACTGCGGTGCAGCAGTTGGAGCATATCATACTGTCCCATCACGGCGACCAGGAAAAAGGTTCGCCTATGGCCTGCGCCACTAAAGAAGCGTTTATTGTGCACTATGCAGATGAAGTGAATTCCATTATGAACCAGTTTGACGTAAAAGAAAGCAAATCGGCCTGGGAATACAACAATATGATGAAGCGCTATCTGATGGTGAAGTGAATCATTTGATATACTGCGATGAGACGTTTCAGTATCGTTTGCAAGTCGGACTTTGTGGCAAAACTTTGGCGAAACTTTGAAATAATCCAAACCGTCTTGACAAGTATATTTCCTTGTGCTACGATACACACGTGAGTGTGAAAGGCAATCGCGGCGCCTGTGAATTTTCGGATTTGCAGGCGGTGAGGAAAGTCCGAGCTCCATAGGGCGGAATGCCGGATAACGTCCGGCGAGGGAAACCTTAGGGATAGTGCCACAGAAAAGTGTACCGCCAGATTTATCTGGTAAGGGTGGAACGGTGCGGTAAGAGCGCACCAGCAAGTAAGTAATTACTTGGCTTGGTAAACCCCATTCGGAGTAAGACCAAATAGGGAAGGGATGAAGCGGCCCGCTGAACCTTCCGGGTTGTGTCGCTGTATCTTGCGAGTAATCGCAGGAATAGATAAATGATTGCCACCGCTTGTCGGAACAGAACTCGGCTTATTGAACACTCACCTCGCATATAACAGGGAAACTGCGTAATCGCGGTTTCCCTTTTTTGTTTCGGGACTGAGATTCCATATAAAAACGGCTGCCAGACGGCAGCCGTAGAATTAATGTATGGAGTTAATTAACAAGCGGAATGATGATGCAGTTTCATTTAGGTTTAAAAAAAGCTGAACTGATGGGCTTGCTGCGCATGTTGTTCTGTTCCCCCGGACGACGGGATTCTTCTTTATCGGAACGGGCATCCCGGAAGCCGGGCTGATTCTTTTCTTCAATATGGATGCGCCCCCGTTTGTTTTCGTAATCACTGATAACCCATTTTAAAATCTGCTCAATTTCTTTATTTACAGAGCGGCCGTTTGTTTCTGCAATATATTTCATCTTCTCCATGATCAGTGGATGAATGCGCAAAGTAAAACGATATTGTTCGATAGAAGCCATAGAAGATACCTCCCCCTGTAAGAATGATGTCAGTTCAATGTCATGTTATCTTAATTATACGTTACAAATGGCATTTAATCAATAGATATAACTAAAAATTGTTTTTGTGAATTCTTTGCAAAAATATGACTTCTGTAGTTCAGCCTTTTGTTTTACGGTGTAAAGTGTGGTAAAATATAAAATATCTTTCACAATGTTTTGACGCGAAATGATTATGGCAGCGAGAGATTAAGGTTTTTCTGGTTTGCAGCCAACCGGATAAATTCTGCGTTTTATAGTATTACTACGAATCATCTATCATAAGTAAGGAGTAAGAATAGTGGAAACAGGAAAAATGTATTGCGGGTTTCGTATTTGTAAAAGTGATTTTATTAAAGAAGTGGATTCGACGGCATATCTTATGGAGCATGTGGTAAGTGGTGCGCGTCTGTTATATCTTGCCAATGAGGATGACAACAAGGTATTTACCATTGGCTTCCGTACGCCTCCTTTTGATGATACCGGCGTAGCCCATATTCTGGAGCATTCCGTGCTGTGCGGTTCCCGTAAGTATCATTTAAAGGAACCGTTTGTGGAACTGGTGAAGGGCTCCCTTAATACTTTTTTGAATGCCATGACGTATCCGGATAAGACCGTGTACCCGGTGGCCAGCCGCAACGACAAAGATTTTCACAATCTGATGGATGTGTATCTGGACGCGGTGTTTTATCCGCTGATTTATGAAAACAAATTTACCCTGAAGCAGGAAGGATGGCATTACGAACTGGAAAATGCCGATGATCCGCTTCAGTACAACGGTGTTGTCTACAATGAGATGAAAGGCGTGTATTCTTCTCCGGATTCCTATCTGGAATATTACGGAAAGAAAATTTTGTTTCCGGACACCACCTACCGGTTTGAATCGGGCGGGTTACCTTCTGCGATTCCGGAACTGACCCAGGAAGATTTTATCCGCTTCCATAAGACCTATTACAGTCCGGAAAATTCTTATATCTACCTGTATGGGGATATGAACATTGAAGAAACGCTGACCCATCTGGATTCGTATCTGAAAGAGTTCCCGAAAATGGGGACGGTTCATTCTGAAATTCCGTTACAGCAGCCGCTGTTGAAAACGGCGGAATTCGAAGGAACCTATCCGGTTCCCGAAGGAGCGCCAACAGAAGGTATGACCTTCCATGAAGTACAGATCGTGGCAGGGGATATGCGGGATCAGAAAACGATCATGGCGTTACGCCTGCTGGAGAATGTGCTGTTGGAATCAGAAGGTGCGCCGTTGCGCCGTGCTTTGCTTGACAGTGGCGTTGCCAAAGATATTTCCGGCAGCATAAGCGGCAGCATGCTGCAGAATATTTTCTCTGTTCGCGCCAGTGGCAGCGAGCCGGAGCAGAAAGACGCTTTCGTGAAGGCGCTGTATCATAATCTGCAGAAGATTTCCATGAAAGGAATAGACAAGGAGTTGCTGGAAGCTTCGCTGAACAGCGCGGAGTTCAAGCTGCGGGAAGCGGACTTCGGAACCTATCCCAAAGGATTGATCTACGGTCTGTCTGTTATGGATTCGTGGATTTATGATATGGATCCGTTAAGCAGCCTGAAATACGAACAGATGCTGAAGGAACTTCGGGACGCCGTACAAACCAACTATTATGAAACGCTGATTGAGACCAACCTGCTGGACAATACGCACCGTGTCATTCTGACGCTGGCTCCGGAACAGGGTAAAGAAGAACGGGAACAGGCGGAACTGGCGAAGAAACTGGAAACCGTGAAAGAAACCATGGACCGGAACCTGTTGGGGCAGTATGCGGCAGAGTGTGCGGAACTGCATCAACGTCAGGCCACACCGGATTCCGAAGAAGCGCTGGCTTCCATTCCGTTGTTGGAACGGACGGATATCCGGAAAGAAACGGAAATGCTGAAAGTAGAAAAGGAAGCCGTGGAGGGAGGGACCCTGCTTTATCAGGTGCTTCCTACCAATAAGGTTACATACCTGAACTGGTATTTCGATATGACTGGTATCAGCCCGGAACTGTTGCCGTATTGCAATCTGCTCAGCGATGTACTGGGCAAATTGAATACGGAAGAGTATTCCTATGCGGAACTGGCCAAATATACGGATATGTACACCGGCGGTATTTCTTTCCAGATGGAAGCATTGAGCAAAGACAGTGACTGCAACGATTATACGGTGAAATTTTCCCTGGCGGCCAAATGCCTGACGGCCAAGCTGCCGGAACTTTTCAAAATTTTGAGCGCGATGACATTACATACGCAATTTGAAGATAAAATCCGTATGAAAGAACTGGTAGACCAGATTAAAACGGACTGGGATAACACATTCTTTGCCAAAGGTCAGGCTGTGGCGACCGTACGGCTGGCTTCCTATTTTTCCGCTAAAGCCCGGGTGACGGAGCAGGACTATTACAGTTATTACCAGTTTATTAAAAAGCTGTCGGACCATTTTGAAACTGAAGCAGACCAGGTAATTAGCAACCTTCAGAAATTGTTACCTGTTTTCTTCAATAAAGCGCAATACCTGCTAAGCTATAGCTGTGATGTATCTGACAGGGAAGCTGTGCGTCAAATGGCGTTGGCATTTACGGAGTCGTTGCCGGACAGCAGTGAAGCGGCCGGAAAAAATGCAAAATATCTCCCTGCGCCGGAAACGAATGAAGCTATCGTTACACCGGGTAAAGTACAGTATGTACTGGCCGGTGGCGATTATCACAAACACGGTTACGCATACAGCGGAAGCATGCTGGTACTGGCGACCATGCTTCGCTACGAATACCTGTGGACGAAAATCCGTGTACAGGGCGGAGCCTATGGAGCAAACGCCGTGTTTGACCGAAACGGCGTCATGTATTTTTCCACCTATCGCGATCCGCAGCTCAAAAACAGTCTGGAAGCTTTTCGTATGTTGCCGGACTGGCTGGAACAGTTGGAACTCACTGACAGGGAAATGACCAAATATGTCATCGGCACTATGAGCGGAGTCGATGTACCGCTGACCAATTCACTGAAAGTTTCCCGTGCTGCCATGCAGGAACTTCTGGCCGTTACGGATGCTGACCGGCAGAAGACCCGCGACGAAATTCTGGGAGTTACGCTGGCTGATATAAAAGCATTGGCCAAAATGATCCGGAGTGTGCTGGCGGACAATTACATCTGCGTCGTCGGGGGACAGCAGGCCATCGAAGAAAACAGGGAAGAGTTTAACAAAATTTTAAAACAGTAAGCAAGTACTATATATACATAAACAAATGTGTCAGGAAAAGTTATGAGCAAAACATCATGTAGGGTTTTGCAAAATCTTTTCCTGATATTTTTTTCATTTTATAGTTGACCAAAACTGTAACAAACTTTATAATATATATGTTTATGCTTGTTTTCAGTAATCCATTTTTATAGTTTGCGGTAAGTTTTATCGCAAAGGTAAGAGAAAGTGTAAGAGTATAGGAGGAAAAATGATGAAGAGTTACACAATGGACCTGGGCGGCAGACCTCTGACGCTGGAATTCGGCGAAGTCTGCAAACAGGCCAACGGCGGTCTGCTGGTGCGTTATGGCGACACGGTTGTAGTGGTTGCCGCTACCGGTACCAAGACCCCTCGTGAAGGCGTGGATTTCTTCCCGCTGACTGTTGATTTCGAAGAAAAAATGTACGCGGTAGGCAAGATTCCCGGAGGCTTTATCAAACGGGAAGGCCGTCCCAGCACCCATGCGGTACTGACCAGCCGTCTGATTGACCGTCCTATCCGTCCCATGTTCCCGGACGGGTACCGGAATGATGTGCAGATTGTTGCCACTGCGGTTTCCGTAGATCCGGACAATGCGCCGGATATCCCGGGCATGATCGGTGCTTCTGCTGCTTTGTGCGTATCTGATATTCCGTTTGAAGGACCCATCGCCGGTGTGCGCGTCGGTCTGATTGACGGGCAGTACATTGTCAACCCGACTGTGGAACAGTTCAAGGTGAGCCGCCTGAACCTGGCGGTAGCCGGAACCACGGACGCCATCCTGATGGTAGAAGCCGGTTGCAAGGAAATCTCCGAGCAGGAAATGCTGGACGCGATTTTCTTTGCTCATGAGAACATTAAAAAGATCTGCGAATTTATCAGCGGCATCCAGGCTGAAATCGGCAAACCGAAAATGGAAGTGCCCAAATACAATCCGCCGGAAGAACTGGTAAAAGAAATCGAAGAGTTCGGCGCTGAAAAACTGAAAGCGGCCCTCATGGACGCCAATAAACTGCAGCGCGAAGAAAACGTGGACCGCGTGAAGAAAGAAATTGCGGAAGCGTTTATCGAAAAATATCCTGACAACGGCACCGACGTTGCCTATATTACCCAGAAGCTGGTTAAGAAAATCGTACGCCGCACCATCGCGGTGGACAAGATCCGTCCGGACGGACGGGCGCTGGATGAAGTTCGTCCGGTTACCTGCCGGGTAGGTCTGCTGCCCCGGGTTCACGGTTCCTCGCTCTTCACCCGCGGTCAGACCCAGATCATGAACGCCTGCACCCTGGCCCCGCTGCGTGAAGCACAGGTCATCGAAGGCCTGGGACCGGAAGAGATGCAGCGTTACATCCATCATTACAATTTCCCGCCGTACTCCGTTGGCGAGACCAAACCCCTGCGCAGCCCGGGCCGTCGCGAGATCGGTCACGGTGCACTGGCGGAACGCGCATTGCTGCCGGTAATTCCTTCCGAAGAAGATTTCCCGTACACCCTGCGCCTGGTTTCCGAAGTACTGGAATCCAACGGTTCTTCTTCCATGGGTTCCGTTTGCGCCAGCACCCTGTCCCTGATGGATGCGGGCGTGCCCATTAAAGCTCCGGTGGCCGGTGTGGCCATGGGTCTGGTAAAAGACGGCGACTTCTTCACCATCCTGACGGATATCCAGGGCCTGGAAGACGCGCTGGGCGATATGGACTTCAAGGTTGCCGGTACGGAACACGGCATCACCGCCATGCAGATGGATATGAAGATCGACGGCATCAACCGCGAAATTTTTGAACAGGCGCTGGCGCAGGCCAAACGCGGCCGCGAATTCATCATGGGCAAGATGATGGAATGCATCAGCGAGCCTCGCAAGTCCCTGTCCAGATGGGCTCCCAAGATTACTTCCATCACCGTGGATCCGGAAAAGATTGCCAAGATCATCGGGCCTGGCGGAAAGACCATTAAGAAAATCGTGGAAGAAACCGGTGCCAAAATTGATATTGAAGATTCCGGTAAGGTTTATATCGCTTCCCCGGATTCTGATGCTATTGAAAAAGCCATCAAAACGATTGACGGCATTACGGCAGAAGCAGAAGTGGGCAAGGTCTATACCGGTAAAGTGACCCGCATTATGAACTTCGGCGCCTTTGTAGAAATCCTGCCGGGTAAGGAAGGAATGGTTCACATTTCCCAGCTCTCCACCGAACGGGTAGAGAAAGTGGAAGACGTGGTCTCTGTGGGCGACGAGATCATGGTGAAATGCGTGGAGATCGACAGCAAGGGCCGTATCAATCTGTCCCGCAAGGCGATCCTGCAGGGAAAATAAGAGATAGAAAACTACACAGTATTTGTTGGCCGGCGTCCTTTGGGCGCCGGTTTTTTATGCGGTTTTCAGGACAAACCGGTAAAGAAAAACTGAATTATTTGTCTCACTAAAAAAACCGGCCGTTTTTCGGCCGGTTTTGATTTTACTGTATTTATTATATTGCGTTTATTGTATTTCGAAACTTATATTTTTAACCGCATCGACTGCTTCCGGTAGTTGATCGCTGGTCTTTTTCTCCGCCGTTTTCTGGAATTTGGTTACAAGCACGCGGGTCAGGCCCTGCTGCGCCAGTGAGCCGGGTCCGTTGACACAGCCGTTGCAGCAGGCCATGCCTTCAAAATACTCTGCAGTGAGTTTACCGGATTTGATCTGGCTCAGTTTATCCTTGCAGAATTCCAGTCCGTCAGCATATTCTGCAGATAATGATGCCTGACGGTCCAACGGCAGAACCTCTTTCATGGAGGCCTGTACGCCCCGTGTTAACGGGAAACCGATGCCGCCGGCCGTGGCTTGGGTGACATATTCCTTGTCTGCCGGCTGTGACAGATCGATGCCGGTCCCTTCGAAGATGCACTGCAGTTCTTCATAGGTCAGCACAAAATCAACGGCGTCCGGGTGTTCCAGAGATTCCCGCTTCTTGGCGATGCAGGGGCCGATGAAGCAGGTCATGGCTTCCGGGTTTTTGTTTTTGACATATAAGCCGCAGGAAACCATGGGGGATGTGGTCTTTGAAATGTTTTCTTCGTATTCCGGAAAATGTTTTTTTACCAGGGAGACAAAGGCAGGACAGCAGGAACTGGTCATGAAGGACAGCTTTTTCGGAACTTTTTCCAGAAATTCTTCCGCTTCATGCAGGGTCGTAATATCGGCGCCGACAGCGACTTCTACCACATCTGTAAAACCTAATTTATATAATCCTGCGATTACCTGGGCAGGGGTTATTTTCATGCCGAACTGTCCCACGAACGAGGGAGCCAGCATGGCAATAACAGGTTTATGTTGCTTCAAGGACAACAGCAGGGGTACAATCATGCTTCGTTCATCCAGTGCGCCGAAGGGGCAGGCTTCCCGGCAGTTACCGCAATTTGTACATTTTTCATAATCGATTTTTGTTCTTTTATCTTCTCCGGCGGAAAGTGCATTCAGGGCACAGGCCCGGATACAGGGACGGCTGATTTCGATAATGGCGCCGTAAGGACAGGATTTGGAACAGCGCCCGCATTCGATGCAGATATCACGATTGATAAAAGCCCTGTTGTTGACAATGGAGATGGCTTTTTTTGGGCAGTTGTTCATGCAGTTATGCTGGATGCAGTGCCGGCACAAATCGGTAACATAGTATTTGTCAATGGGGCAGGCATCACAGGCATCCGGCAGCACGTCGATGACAGGCAGTTTTTTGTCGAATTCCCCATCTAGTGCAGCTTTTGCCGCATTGATGATATTGAGGCCCAGGGGCTGCCATAACGCCATTTGGATGCGGTTTTTCAATACGGCCCGTTCTTTATGTACACAGCAACGGACACGGCTTGTATTGTCTTTTACAGTATTATAAAGAATATCATAAATGTGTTCCGGCAGACAGTCGTTCCATGTGTATTCTGCAATCCGGCGCAGAACCTCTCGCCTGAAATTCACGACCTGTGTTGTTTCCATGTGTTTCCTCCTTTTTCTGATGTTCTTTCTTTAATCTTTACCAAATTATTAATAATGTCTTTATCAGTATTATATATGAATCATTGTGTTTTTGAAAGTAGAATTGCGGAACTGTGAATATTTTTCGATAAATTGTGAAGGATATGATATAATAATTATGATAGTTTTTTAATGCCCGGTGCTTGTGCCGGGAAACCGAAAATGAAATGGGGAGGATGTAAAATGAAAATCCGTGGTTTTGAAAAAATCAATAAATATAAAGATGTTGTTTTTCCCATGCCGGTTCGCAAGACGAAAACCTCTGCCGGATATGACATCTGTGTTCCGGAAGACGTAGCGCTGCTGCCGGGCCGTATGGTGATGGTACCTACCGGCGTCAAGGCATATATGCAGGAAGATGAATTCCTGGGTGTGCATATCCGTTCCAGCATGGCAATTAAAAAGGGAATCCGCCTTGTCAACAATGTGGGAATCATCGATGCGGATTATTATAATAATCCCGACAATGAAGGACATATCATGCTTGCGCTGGTGAATACCGGTTTAGAACCAATGGTATTAAAGAAAGGCGAGCGGGTAGCCCAGGGCATTTTCTACAAATACCTGACGACAGATGACGATAAAGAAACGGAAAAAGAAGAGCGGAGCGGCGGTTTCGGCAGTACAGGAAAAAAACGGTGATGTTCCGGTTTCCATCATTGTAAATACCGTAATAGTGTTGCGAATATTACAATAGAATTGCGGTCAGCTGGAATATAAATAAAAATTAAAATCAAGTCTTGTCATATCCCATATAGTGTGATATAGTATACGCTATATTCACCGCATTTCGGTTTATTATGTACACTAATTAGGAAAGAAGGACTGCTTTATGTGTTTACCAGGTTTATTGATTGGCGTGCCTTTCGTGGCGGCAATCCTTGCGTTCTGCCTGCGGGGCAATGGGGCCCGTAACATTCTTGTGAAGCTGGCAGCGGCCGTTACTATGGTCTTATCTGTAGGTACGGCAATCCGGTACTTTGGGCATCCGGCATTTTTAAAAATTACCGGGGGCTTTTTGCCGGCGGTTCTGCTTGCTGTAGATGTCATTGCCGCTGCTGTTATTTTCTATTACACGCTGATAAAGTTTAAAAAATTCAAGATCGCGTTCCTGGAACTGATACAGCTTGCCGGGATCCTCTGGTTTGAAAAGGGGATAGGCCACGCGATTGAAGCGCGCCATGATCTGATTATTGACAATTTTGCGCTGATCATGGTACTGATTGCCGGCATTATCGGCAGTCTGATCGCCGTCTTCTCATTAGGTTATATGGAAGAGTTCCAGAAAGAACATCGCGACGTGCAGGACCGGCGTCCGTTCTTCTTCTTTGTTATCTTCCTGTTCTTGTCGGCCATGTTCGGCCTGGTCATTTCCAACAACCTGCTGATCATGTACACCTGCTGGGAAATCACCAGCCTGTGTTCGTTCCTGCTTATTGGTTATACACAGACGGAAGAGGCTGTGGAAAATTCGTTTAAGGCCCTCTGGATGAACCTGCTGGGCGGCGTAGCGTTTGCCGCCGCCATTCTCTGGCTGGGCGCGGAGTATGAATCCGTGGAACTTTCCATGCTGATCAATCTGGGGCGCAGCTCGCAGCCTGTGGACATTGCGGTTGCGCTGCTGGTCTTCTGCGGTTTTACCAAAGCTGCCATGATGCCTTTCTCCGGCTGGCTGCTGGGAGCCATGGTTGCGCCTACGCCGACTTCGGCTTTGCTGCATTCTTCCACAATGGTAAAGGCAGGCGTGTTCCTGATCATCAAACTCTGTCCCGTGCTGGGCTCGAACCATGCAGGCCTGATGACCATGTTCATCGGCGGAGCTACATTCCTGTTTGCATCTTTTGTGGCTATTTCCCAGTCAGACGGCAAAAAAGTGCTGGCATATTCCACAATTTCCAACTTGGGCCTCATCGTTTGCTGCGCGGGCATCGGTTCCTATGAAGCAGCCTGGACTGCTATTATGATCGTAGTTTTCCACGCAGTGGCCAAGAGCCTTATGTTCCTTTCGGTGGGCACGGCGGAACAGCAGCTGGGCAGCCGTAACATTGAAAACTTTGACGGTATGTTCTGCTCGCTGCCGGGCCTGTCTCTCTGCATGATCATCGGCATCTGCGGCATGTTCCTGGCGCCGTTCGGCATGCTGATCTCCAAATGGGCCGCCATGAAAGCCTTTGTGGATGCGGGACATCCGCTGTTATTACTGGTCCTCGTGTTTGGTTCTTCCACCACCTTGTTCTACTGGACCAAGTGGCTGGGCAAAATTACGGCGTACATTCCCGCAGAGAAAAACCTGGAAGAAGGGATCCACGGTGTAGAGTGGCTGGCATTACGTACGTTAAGCGCCCTGACCATTGTGACCTGCGTACTGTTCCCGATTATTTCCCAGATGGCGGTCATTCCATATCTGGAAGTTACCTATGAAACAACGATGGAAGTTATTTCCCGGAGCAACCTGCTGATCATGTCCATGATGGTCCTGTTGCTGGTGGTCCTGCCGCTGCGTTTCGGCAAAGGGCAGGAAAAGAAACTGGTGGTCACCAACCTGGCCGGGGAAAACCTCGGCGACAACCAGTCGTATCGCGGCGCGGCCGGGCAGGTGATTCCGGTCACGGTCCGGAACTGGTATATGGAAAAATGGTTCGGGGAGGCAAAAATGAAACCGTGCGGATTCATTCTTTGCGGTTCCTGCCTGTTAATTGAGTTTGCGATAATATTCGGAGGTGCTTTCCATGTCTGAGATGGTCATCAACATTATTTCGGGGATTGCATATCTGATCCTGGCGCCGGTTATCGGCGGCCTTCTGGCCGGTGTTGACCGCAAAATTTCCGCACGCATGCAGCGCAGGGTTGGACCTCCCATTATGCAGCCCTTTTACGATTTTTTCAAACTTTGGGATAAACAGCCTGTGGCGGTAAACAAAGCCCAGAGTTTTTACGTGACCGGCTTTCTGCTCTTTGTGGTGATCAGCGGTCTGTTCTTCTTTACACATGGAGATATTCTGCTGGTGGTGTTCACGCTCACCATGGCCAGCGTCTGCTTTATTGTCGCTGCGTATTCTTCCAACTCTCCCTACAGTCAGATCGGCGCGGAACGGGAACTGGTGCAGACCATGTCCTATGAGCCCATGCTGCTTCTGATGGCGTTGGGGTTTTATCTGAACTGCGGCACATTCAGTATCGGTGAGATATTGAAATCCCCCCAGATGAATTTTATCTACATGCCCGGAATTTTTGTCGGGCTGAGCTATATCCTGCTGATTAAATTCCGCAAATCGCCCTTTGACCTTTCCGTTTCGCATGAAGCGCATCAGGAACTGATCCAGGGGGCGCTGACGGAAATTTCCGGACGTTCGCTGGCGCTGATTGAACTGGCGCACTGGTATGAAAATGTGTTCCTGCTCGGTTTTGTTTACCTGTTCTTTGCCTGGACCGCGCCCTGGAGCCCGGCGCTGGGACTGTTCATGTGCGCGTTCACTTATTTTGGCGACATTCTGGTGGACAACTGCTGTTCCCGTGTAAAATGGGAAAACATGCTGGCCTCGACCTGGCTGGTAACATTGGTTGCAGGTTTTGTAAACATTATGTTCCTGATGCAGATACGCTGATTATGTTTGCTGTCATATTATGAAATTGCAACAGAATTCGGCAAAAATGATAGTACAATAAGCATGGCAAGGAAAGGATGCGGCTTATATGAGTTATATAAAGAAATCTCCCTGGCTTGTTCATTACGATGGCTCCAGCTGCAACGGCTGTGACATCGAGGTGCTCGCCTGCCTGACCCCGCTGTATGACGTGGAACGGTTCGGTATCGTAAATACCGGCAATCCCAAGCACGCGGACATTTTTCTGGTGACGGGCGGCGTAAATACCCAGAACCTTCCGGTTGTAAAACAGATTTATGAACAGATTCCGGAACCGAAAGTGGTCATTGCGGTAGGGACCTGTGCCTGCAGCGGCGGCGTATTCCGCGATTGCTACAATATGCTGGGCGGAATGGATAAAGCGATTCCTGTGGATGTGTATGTACCGGGCTGTGCGGCCCGGCCGGAATCCATTATCGACGGCGTGGTGAAAGGCCTGTCTGTGCTGGAAGAAAAGCAGAAAGCGCTGGCAGTTCCTGTGAGAGAAAAACAGGCTCTGCGGGAAAAAGAATTAGAACCGGAAGTGGCTATCAATAGAAGTCAGGAGGCCGGGAAATGAAACAGATTTTTATTCAGACAGCAGCTGCTGATTTGCTGGGCAAAGCAGCGCAGTATAAAAAAGACGGGTACCGCATGGTGCAGATCCTGTGCACCCGGGTTCCGGAAGGCTACGAACTGACCTACAGTTTTGATAAGGATTATGTGATGGAAAACCTGCGGGTCGTGGTGCCGCTGGAGGGTTCCGTGATGAGTGTGACCAGCCAGTACTGGTACGCCTTTGTCTGGGAAAACGAGATTCATGACCTGTTCGGCCTGAACGTGGAATTCATTGCGCCGGAAGTGGATTACGGCGGAAAGTTCTTCCATCTTGCCAAACCCATGCCCTGGCACGAGCTGGCTAACGCGAAACAGCCGGCCGCGGCCGTAAAGGTGAACCTGCGGCCCGGACTGGGTGTGGACGCTGCGGTAAAACCGGCGGCGAAACCTGCTGCACCGGCAGCAAAACCTGCGGAAGGAGGAAACTGATATGGGCAAAAGTACAGTTGTACCTTTTGGTCCCCAGCATCCGGTATTGCCGGAGCCGATCCATTTCGATCTCGAGCTGGAGGACGAAAAAGTTGTAAAGGCGATTCCTTCCATTGGGTATGTTCACCGGGGTTTGGAAAAACTGGTAGAGAAGCGCGGCTTCCAGGAATATGTGTATGTAGCGGAACGGGTCTGCGGCATCTGTTCTTTCGGTCACGGCTGGGGTTACAGCAAGGCCATCGAAGGCCTGATGGAAATTGAAATTCCGAAACGGGCGGAGTACCTGCGTACCATCTGGCACGAAATTTCCCGTCTCCACAGCCATCTGCTTTGGGCAGGACTGGGCGCCGACGCCCTGGGGTTTGAGAGTTTGTTCATGCAGTGCTGGCGTATCCGTGAAACGATTCTGGATATCATCGAACAGACCACCGGCGGACGGGTCATCTTTTCTGTCTGCAAAGTGGGTGGTGTGCGCCGGGATATTCCCGATCAGGAGTTAAAAGAAATCGTGAAGCGCCTGGATGCGCTGAAGAAAGAGATTGACGGAGTTGCGGATATCTTTCTGAATGATGAAACGATCCATGCCCGGTTGAAAGGCGTCGGCACGGTGACTTATGATGAAGCGGTGGCGCTTGGCTGCGTAGGCCCTACGGCCCGGGCCAGCGGCGTGCCGCAGGATTACCGGATAGGAGACGAAGGGGGAGCCTACAAAGAATTAGGTTTTACCCCGGTCCTTGCTACCGAAGGCGATTGTTTCGCCCGTGTCAAAGTCCGCCTGCTGGAACTGTATCAGTCCCTGGACATCATCAAAGGCTGTGTGGAAAATATGCCGGCCGGGGAAATTGCAGTACCGGTAAAAGGCTTCCCGCCTGCAGCGGAATATTTTACCCGTGTGGAACAGCCCCGGGGCGAAGCGGTGTATTACGTAAAAGGCAACAAGACCAAGAATCTGGAACGGTTCCGTCTGCGTACGCCGACCAACGCGAACATCGCGGTGCTGGTAAAAATGCTGCAGGGATGCGACCTGGCGGATGTGCCGAACATTATCCTGACCATCGACCCTTGCATCAGCTGCTGTGAGAGATAAAAACAGGCAGCGTAGTGTCACTGCATTTTATGAAACTATATTGTTAGCAAAAACGCTAAATCATAAAACGAGGAGGTCTGGCGATGAGTTTTATGTCCTTTGCCAGCGAGATGCTGGGCAATCTGTTTAAACCGCCGGCAACCAGTCAATATCCATTTAAACCGAGAAAAGTGTATGAAGCAGACCGGGGCAAGGTCATCAACGATATCAACAACTGTATCTTCTGCGGCATGTGCATGCGGAACTGTCCGTCCGACGCCATTACGGTGGACCGGAATGCCCGCACCTGGAAGATCAACCGCTTTGCCTGCGTTCAGTGCAAGGAGTGCGTGACAAACTGCCCGAAAAAGTGCCTGTCCATGGACACGGAATATACGGCGCCGGCAACCGAGAAAACGGAAGAAGTGCTGCAGGGACCGCCGCCTCCGCCCAAGCCTCAGGTGGTTTTGACGGAAGCACAAAAGGCTGCCATCGCCGCGGCGCAAGCAAAAAAAGCGGCGGCGCAGAAAGAGTAATCTCATGCATGAATATCCCGTTACTGTTCAAATCGTGGATATCGCTTCGGAAACTGCCAGAAGGAACAAGGGCCGGGTGCGCCGTATTGATTTGGTAGTGGGAGAAGATTCTGGTTTTATCGGCGAGTCCATCCAGATGTATTTTGACGTGGTGGCGGAAGGTACGCTCTGTGAGGGAGCAAAGCTTGTTATTGAAGGCGTGAAGCCCCAACTGCGTTGTGACAGTTGCGGAAAACTGTTTGAGCGAAAACGCTTTTCCTTTCAATGTCCTTATTGCGGTGGAGACGGAAGCCCGACGGAAATTGGGAAAGAATTCTACGTGAAAAGCGTGGAACTGGAAGTAGAGGACGAACCTGCTGCGGACACAAACTCCACTTCTTGACAGTTTTTTTCCTTAAATGATTAGAGTTGGAAACGGAGGAAGGATTCCAATGCATATGATGAAAGCGGATGTGATGGTGGACATCCACGCAAGGAACAACCACATTGCGGAGCATGTTCACGAACATCTGGCGGAACATAAAATTTTCACGGTGAATATCATGGGGGCGCCGGGAGCGGGGAAAACCACCACCCTGGAAAACCTGCTGAAACATCTGGATGTGCCCGGATATGTCATCGAAGGCGATATTGAATCGGATATCGATACGGAACGGCTGCGCAAGCAAAACATCGCTGCAACACAGATTAACACCTTTGGCGCCTGCCATCTGGACGCGCCGCTGGTGCACAATGCCATCCATGCGCTGCCGTTTGACAAGCCCGGTATTTTGTTTATTGAAAACGTGGGCAATCTGGTTTGTCCGGCTGAGTTTTCCATCGGCGAAGATATCAAGCTGTTGCAGGTCAGCGTGACGGACGGCAGCGACAAACCTTACAAGTATCCGCTGGCCTTTGAAAAAGCGGATATTATTGTGCTGAACAAGATTGACCTGCTGCCTTATGTTGATTTTGATGAAGAGTTTTTCATGAAAGGTATCCGGCATCTCAATAAAACGGCGCCCGTGTTCAAAGTCAGTGGCAAGACCGGGGAAGGTTTCGCGGAAGCCGCTGCGTGGCTGAAACAGCGGGCAGGGTTCTGAATATGTATTTATTTGCCGATGTTTCGGCAGGGAAAGGCATCGCAAAAACGTCAAAGATTGCTATTCCATGGATTTATTCGCCTGTGGCTTCGGAACTCGGGACTTCGTCCCTCAGACAACCTCGCCACGGCGGCGAATTTCATCTCATGGAATAACGCAATCCTTTCCTATGTTTTGCTCAGGCCTTTCCCTGTCCGCATAAGTCTGCAAATAAACCCCAATTTGTGATACAAGAAATGAAACAAAATGTTACTGTTGCAATAATTGTATACGGAAAAGTGCAGGGGGTCGGTTTCCGTCCCCTTGTTTGTCGTTTGGCAAAAGATAATAAACTGACAGGGTTTGTGCGCAATGCAGGAACCCATGTGGAAATAATTGCCACAGGATTTTCGGATGCTATACAACAATTATGCGAGAGTCTTTATAAAGCAGAACTGCCGGTGCGTGTTGAAAAACTTTTATGTGAAACCGTTTTGCATCAGCAATTTGAAAATTTTGTTTCCATTGCAAGTACGGAAAGCGACGAAGTGAAAGCTGTTTCCGCGGATATCGGTATTTGTGAAAACTGTTTGCGGGAATTAAAAGAAAATGGAAATCGCCGGCAGGGCTATTCCTATATTTCCTGTGCTCAATGCGGACCGCGCTACACAATTATCCGCAAGCTGCCGTATGACCGTGCCAACACGACCATGGATCAGTTTGCGTTGTGTGATGACTGTGCGGAAGAGTATGGTGACATGCAGAACCGGCGCGGGCATGGAGAGACCATTTCCTGTTACCGTTGCGGACCTCAGCTGCAATGTGTCGTGAAAGAAGAATACAAAAGCTTCATAACATCTGGCTACATAGAAGGAAATTTATCTTCAGAATCTTTTTCCGATTCGTTGAAACGGCAGGTCCAAGACAAAACAGTAATTGCCATCGGCAGTGAATTGCTGAAGCAGGGCAAGATTATTATGGTCAAGGCGGTAGGAGGTTTTAATCTTCTTTGCCGTGCAGATAAGGCGGAAGTTGTAACGCGACTGCGGGATTTGAAAAAGCGAATGTCCAAACCCTTTGCCGTGATGGTTACGGATTTGGCTCTGGCGGAAAAGTTTTGCTATATGTCTGCAGAAGAAAAATCATTGCTCCAGTCAGCGGTCCGTCCTATAGTATTGCTTCAAAAAAGGAAAAGCAAAAACGATTGGCTGACTGAAAAAATAGCTGAGGATTCTCTGAAAGTTTCTATAACGAAGAGAACAGATGCAACGAGTTCGTCTCAAATAAATGTGGAAGCAGAGGAAAGAAATCCAGTTCCATCGTTTCTTGCGGACAACGTGACAGACGTTTCCGACCAGGTGGGCGTGTTCCTGCCGGCTATGGGTTTTTACAGCGAACTGGACGTGGACTTCCCTTTTATCGTTACCAGCTGCAACTATACGGGACAGCCGATTATTTATAAAGATGAGGAAGCACAACGTTTTTTTGAAGAGCATGCAAACATTGCCGCACTGTTTACCTATGAACGGGACATCCTGCGCCCGGCTGACGATTCGGTAACGCGAATTATAAATGGCAGGGTACAGGTGTTGCGCCGCACAAAAGGCTATATGCCGGAACCGATTCCAATCCTGAATTATAAGAATAATTGTGATACTGTCATTTCAGATTTGCAGTGCAAACTCACGGCATATTGTAAGCAATCTGAAAGGAAAGCCTCCACCCATGAAAAATTCTCGAAAGATGACGTTTTGGCCTTGGGCGCCCAGATGGAACCGGGCTTTTGCCTGACAGCAGAGGGACAATTCTTTCCGGCTGAGATTCCGGGGGATATATCGCTGGAAAAGACAGAACAGTTTTTTGCTGACTCTGCGGCAGACTGGATGCAGCTTCTCAATATAAAACTGCAATCAGTGGTGGCGGATTTGCATCCGGGATATACGTCTTCCCAGTGGGGCAAAAAGTTTGCGGAACAGAACGGATTACCGTTTTATCAAGTGCAGCATCATCACGCCCATGCTCTGGCGGTGATGGCGGAGCATCATCTGAAAGAAAAAGTGCTGGCGGTGTGTTTTGATGGCACCGGGCTGGGCACCGACGGAACGGTCTGGGGCGGAGAGTTTTTGCTTTGTGAAGGCTCTGGTTTTACACGGGTCGGCCATCTGAAATCTATCCCCATGTTAGGCGGAGATGTTTCCATGCAGCAGGCGTGGAAGACAGCACTCTGTCATTTGGCTGCGGCAGGTTTGCATAGTCATGATCCGCGTTTTGCCATAGTGCAGAAAGCATTAGCGTTAGACGTCAATGTAATTCAGACATCCAGTATGGGGCGCCTGTTTGATGCAGCATCCAGTCTGTTGGGGCTGGCTGATTTTAATTCCCATCAGGGCCGCTGCGCCATGGCGTTGGAGTCAGTAGCACGAACTGCACTGATGGAAAAGATAAAGCCGCTTCCGCTTGCGTTCACCAAAGAATGGGACAAGTCGGACGAAAATAATAAAAACAGCAATGATAGAAGGTTCAACGAAACGATCAATGCGGATGTAAAAGATAATTATAATTTTGAAAAAGTTCTCTACAATCCTGCGCCCGTATGGGAGGCGCTGTTACAAGTAAAAAGAGAACGTAAAGATATTTGTGCCGCTGCGCTGGGTTTTCATTTTGCTGTTGTCAACATGGTAACAGACATGGCGGAACGTATGGGAGTAAAACAAGTTGTTCTGGCAGGGGGCTGTTTCGCAAACCGGATTCTGTTGGAAACCTGTACAAAGGAACTGCAGGAAAGAGATTTTCAGGTTTATTATAACGAAGCTGTGTCCTGCGGCGACGGAGGCATCAGTCTGGGGCAGGCGTATTACGGGTTATTGCAAAGCGAGTAATGTCTGTATCAATGTCTTGTCGGTCTGATATTCACTGCTTAAATTGTTTTAGTTTTGTAATTTTGCGAGGAGTTCACTATGTGTGTAGCATATCCGGGAAAAGTTTTATCAATAGAAAACCATCACGCCCGTGTTGATTTTACAGGCTCGGTTGTGCCGGTGAACATTTCTATGGTAGATGTGGCGCCTGGCGACTATGTGCTGGTTCACGCCGGTATGGCAATTCAGAAAGTGGAAACGGAAGAGGCGCAGGAGTGGATTGCGCTGTTCCAGGATTTGGAAAGCGCAACCGTTTAAAGATTCTTAAACGGATCGCAGTGAAAATCGAATTGATTTTTGTTTGGGAAGCTATAATGTAATATGATTGTATTTCAAAAAGATTTAAACGGGAGAAGATTGCCGTGCGTGAAAAAGAACTGGCAGCTTTTTTACAACAGTATAAGGGACGTCCGCTGAAGCTGATGGAAGTGTGCGGCACTCACACATCTGCGTTATACCGCACCGGATTGAGGCAATTGTTGCCGGAAAACATTACGCTTGTGTCCGGTCCGGGCTGTCCTGTCTGCGTGACGCCCACGTCTTACATTGATAAACTGGTGGAATATGCATTTGCTCCCGGCTGCCGGGTGATGACTTTTGGGGATATGCTGGCGGTACCGGGCAGCAACATGTCATTGGCGGAAGCCAGAGACCAGGGCGGCGCTGCAGATTTTTTCTATTCGCCGGAAGAGATGTTGGAAAAAGCCAAAGCGCAACCAGAAACAACGTTTATTTTAGCTGCTGTTGGTTTTGAAACCACCGCACCGGTGTGGGGCACGGTAATCAAAACGGCAGGAGACAATCATATAAAAAACATAAAATTTCTGACAGCCTTAAAAACCATGCCTCAGGCCTTGTCTTTTCTCTGCAGCAAAGGCAGGATCGACGGCTTTTTGTGTCCGGGACACGTGGCCGTCATTACCGGCAGTGAACCCTTTCAGAAACTGGCGGAAGAATTTGATGAAACCATGGTCATCGGCGGCTTTTCTCAGTCACAGCTGTTGCGGGCGATGACCCGTCTTGTACTGGAAAGCAGCAGGGGATACGCCGGTCTGTGGAATGAATATCCGTCTGTTGTGAAACCGGTAGGAAACGCGGCAGCCCAAAAGATGGTTAATGAAATCTTCGAAGCCGGCGACGCAGTCTGGCGGGGAATCGGTTTATTGCCGTGTTCTGGTTTGTATATAAAAGAAAAATACAAAGAATTTGATGCAGGAAGCCGCGGTTTAAACGAAGACAAAATTCCGGCAGGCTGTCTGTGCAGCAGAATTGTATTAGGGGCTGCGCTGCCGGTTCAGTGTCCTCATTTTGGTAAACGCTGCACACCCGAGCATCCGGTTGGTGCGTGTATGGTCAGCAGTGAAGGAACCTGCTGCATAACATTTCGTGAAGGAAATGATGTATAGTTTTATGCAAACAGAAAATAATTAAAGGTTGCAAGAGTCACGCGACAACTCTGTCATTCTTGCAATCAGTATTCAATAGTTTTATGCCAGCAGAAAAATAATTAAAGGTTGCAAAAGCAGAACGGCATAATTGTCATCCCTGCAATCAGAATTCAATGAGGAACTGTATATGAAAATTGCATTACGTCACGGAGCAGGCGGCGAAGAAACATCAAAACTGATTCACGACATCTTCGCTTCCCATTTTCAAAACGAAATTTTAAATAAAATGGAAGATGCGGCGGTGTTACCAAAAATGGATGGCGTTCCCGTCTTCACTTCCGATAGTTTTGTGGTGGAACCGCTGTTTTTCCCCGGAGGAGATATCGGAAAGCTTTCTGTTTGCGGAACGGTCAACGACCTGGCCTGCATGGGAGCCAAACCGTTATATCTTACAGCATCTTTTATTCTGGAAACGGGGCTGGACAGCGAAACGTTAGAAAAGATTGTTGCTTCTATGGCAGCAACAGCTGAAGAAGCCGGCGTAAAAATTGTGGCCGGTGACACAAAAGTGGTGGAAGGGAACGGCGGACTTTATATCAATACCGCCGGCATTGGCGCGCGTCCGTCTGTCTGCAACATCTCTGCCGCGAATTTGAAACCGAAAGATGCCGTCATTATTACAGGCACGTTGGGTGACCATCATGCAACGATTCTGACGCAGCGCCTGCAAATGGAAACTTCTCTGCAAAGCGATTGCGCCCCGCTGAACCACATGGTGCAAACTGTACTGGATGCAGGTGTTGATGTCCATACTATCCGGGACATTACCCGGGGCGGACTGGCCACTGTTGCCACCGAACTAGCGGAAGCATCCGGCTGCCGCATTAATCTGGAAGAGGAAAAGTTGCCAGTAAGTGAAGCGGTGAAAGGGCTCAGCGGTATTTTGGGGCTGGATCCCCTGACCATGGGGAACGAAGGAAAAATGCTGCTGGCAGTGCCTTATAGCGAAGCAGAGAAAGCATTAGCAATTCTGCAAAATACAAAATACGGCAAAGACGCTGTGATTGCCGGAGAGGTTACAGAAGGAACCGGTGTTTACCTGTTAACTGCGTTGGGCAGTTACCGTAAAGTGTTGCCATTGCGGGGAGAAGGACTGCCCAGGATTTGCTGAATAACCAGAGACTCGCATTATATTCTGCCTAAATCAAAAACCAGAGTTCAGAGATTGAAGTCAGGTTATTTTATATTACACTTTATTCTTCTCCATTTTTCCCGCACGGCGAAGTGGCAGCTTTCCCGAACAAAGCAATCAAATGAACGAGAGAAGTTGTCACCTGGAGACAGACAAATAAGCTGTCTATAATTATAACAGAAAGCAGGCTGAAAAACCGCGCCACGACTGGAATTACAAAAAAAGTCCGGTCACTAAAGTGACCGGGAAGGGTAGTTTGAATCCAAAGTGATATGTAATGATTTTAGAATAACTAAAAAATCGCCTGCCGTTTTAGCAGGCGCTACAGTAGCAATGTTCAGTTTTAAAGTGTAACGTAAAAAGTATAAGCGACCTGGCTTTGCAATGGCAATTTCTGAGTGAATCTGCTATAATATAGTTGCCGAAAGGCAATTATCTATAAAGGGGGAATTGGTATTCGTAGTCAAAAAGTGAATAAGAAAATGTTGCAGGAAAATGTGTTGCCGGAGGTAGCATCACAACAGCAAAAACTGCAGGAACAACAAGATCTGCAGGATAAGCTGCAACGTATCGCTCAAATGCGCATGTTCGATGACACGCTGATGAATGCAGTATTCGACAGTCGTATTGCGGAAACAGAGGTCTTGATTCAAATAATTTTGGGCAGAGATGACATCAAAGTTACTTCAACCAAGACACAGGAAGAGTTCATCAATGTGTACGGCAAGATGGTCACGCTGGACATCGTCGCACGGGATGCTGATAATAAGCTGTACAACATTGAAGTGCAGCGTGACAAGTACAAGGCGCCACCGCAGCGAGCACGATTCCATGCTGCGGTGATGGACATCACATTACTGAAAGACAGGCAACCGTTCAAGGAAATGCCGGAGCGGTACACGATTTTTATTACAGAGGAAGACAAGTTTGGAAGTGGCTTTCCCATGTACCACGTGGAGAATGTGATTAAAGAGTTGCGTGATGAGCCGTTCCGGGATGGCGGACACATCATTTTCGTGAACGGCGAGTATCGTGATGTTTCTACTCCGATTGGGCAGTTGATGCATGATTTTGCCTGCACACAGGCCAGTGATATTTTGAATCCGGTATTGCGTGAACGGGTGCGGTATTTGAAGGAGAGCGAAGGAGGGACTGCAGAGATGTGTGAACTGGTAGAAGAATACGCAGAGAAAAAAGCAATGCGTAAACAATTGGAAATTGCGAAGGAATTGATTGAAACTACAGATCTTTCCCTGGAACATATCGCACGAGTTGTGAAATTACCGCTTGACACCGTGAAAGAACTAGCGCAAGGAAGAACTGCGTGAACAAACTATTGTGAAATAACAGCAACAATTGCGAACCGGCATGGGATTTCTCCTGTGCCGGTTTATTCGTTTACTCCTCCATTTTTCCTGATTGGTGCAGAACAGTTTTTCCAAACAAAACAATATAACGAACGGGCGGCATTAATAATGTTAGCTTTTGCGAAAGATTTATAGTATAATACTATTGAGATATAATATCACTAAAGTTATTATAATTTAAAGACTATTGATTCAATTTTCGGGTGTTGCATTTGGAGGGCTTATTATGAGACCGATGACAGATGAGGAAATCATTCGCTTTTTCGAGATGGCAATCGCTGGAGGACAGATTTTTGTGTACTATCAGCCGCAGTACAATCATTCCACCGGGAGGATCGTCGGCGCGGAAGGGCTGATGCGATGGAGACATCCGGAGTTTGGACTGCAGTATCCGGTAAACTTTATCCCGATCCTGGAAAAATACGGATTGATCCACCGTGCCGATTTGTTTGTGTTTGAGCAAATCTGCCGCTTTCAGAGCAACTGCCCACCCTCCGTCCGGATTCCCATTTCTTTTAACGTTTCCAGACACGATCTCTTCGGCCACGATTATGTGAAAGAGCTGGAGGCAATCCGGAAAAAATACGATGTCCCCGTAAAATACCTGCATGCGGAGATCACGGAGTCTTCTGCCATTGGCGGTATTGACCTCTTTATTAAGGCAATCAGCCAGTTCCATGAAGCGGGTTACCTTGTGGCAATGGATGATTTCGGGAGCGGGTATTCTTCTCTCAGCGTACTGAAAGACCTGCCGGTAGATATTCTGAAATTTGACCTTCAGTTTCTGGCTGGAGAAGGCCTCGGCGGCCGCGGGGGAATCATTCTTAATTCAGCCATACAGATGGCGAAATGGCTGGAAACCCAGGTTCTTGCGGAAGGCGTGGAAACCATAGAGCAGGCGGACTTCCTGAAAAGCGTCGGCTGTAATTATGTGCAGGGATATCTGTATGCAAAGCCGATGCCCGAAGAGGAAATGCGAAATCTTCTGGAGACTGGCAGTTTCGAGACGACCGTGCCGACACTTACGTTTATCCGGGGGCTGAAGGCGCAACGGTTCTGGGATCCGGATTCGCTGGAGACCGTGATCTTCAACAGCTTTATCGGCGCGGCGGCCATCTTCAGTTACGAGGATGGGAGTATAGAGATTCTTCGTGTCAATGAGAAATGCGTGAAGGAAATTGGCATGAACCTGACGGAAAAAGAGATTATTGCTTCGAATCCTCTGGATACTATGAATCCGGCCAACCGGAAGATTTATATTAATACCGTGAAAACCGCGATTGAGTTTGGGGAAGAAGAAAGCTGTGAAACATGGCGGACGATTAAGTCGGGATGTTGCGGAGAAGAAAAAATCTGCATCCGCAATAACATGCGTGTGATTGGAAAGGCCGGAAACCAGGCGATTATTTATACCATCATCCGGAACATCACCGATGAGAAACGACTGTATGAGGAGTTGGCCAACAGTGAACGCCGCTTCCGTTTTGCCAGTGAACAGGCAAACGTTTACGCGTGGGAGTATATAGTAGATACGAAGGAAATGCGGCCCTGCTTCCGGTGCATGCGTGATTTGGGGCTTCCTCCCATTGTACGGAATTATCCGGAGCCTGCCATTAAAACCGGGATCATTCCGCAGGATTATGTGGACCTGTACAGAGACTGGCATAAACAGATCGCTGCAGGCGCGAAAAAACTGGAGGCGATCATTCCTCTGACAGTGGGGCGGATACCTTTCCACGTACGGTACACTACAGAGTTTGATGAAACCGGAAAGCCCTTGAAAGCCTACGGGTCCGCAACGATGGTGATAGAAAAAGAATAATGCAAGGAGTGATGAAAGTGAACAGGACGAACAAAATTCTGGTGACAGCATTGACAACCTGTATGCTGATGGTCTCCGGCGCCTTTGGTACAGTAGCCGACGCGGCGAAAAAACCAGTTGTGGCGGAAGGATTGCAGGGAATCTCTGTCAAGGGTTCAACTGACCTTCCGGGGCATTTTTTCCTTTCCTTTGCATTCAGCCGTAATCTGATCATGCTGGACGGGAAGGGCAACATCGTCTGGTCAAAGCATGAGGCAGAACCCAAACCGGGCGGCCATACCGGCTGGTGGGATTTCAAGAAACACAAAGTGAAAGGCAAAACCTATTACAGCTATCACGATCAGACAGGCGCCTACGACAATTACGGTCTGCTCGGTTATGCTCCGGGCGAACGGGTGATCCTGGATGAACATTTCAAAGAAGTGAAACGGATCACCTTTGAAGCGTCGGACGTCACTGCCAAAGGAGCTCCGCTGGACGGGCACGACTTTCTGCTGATAGATTTGGATCATTATATCCTGTCGGGTTATCTCCACGACAAAGTGTATAACATCCCGGGCTATGCGCAGGGATCAAAGGTTGTGTATTCCTACCTGCAGGAAGTGGATCATGGCAAAGTGGTCTGGGACTGGAAGAGCATTGATTATCCGGAACTGTACGGTTACACGGTAACAGAAGGGGATCCCAGGAGCAAAGATTTTGCGAACCAGAAGACGGACGCTCCGGACTATGTTCATTTTAATGCCATGCGGCTCGATGAATCCGGCAACCTGGTCTGCTCGTTCCGTCATCTAAGTTCCATTCTTTGTCTAGACCGGAGTAAACGGAAAGACCAAATCATTTGGAAACTTTCCGGCCTCGGTGACGAATTCGGGCTTGCCGAAAATGAAAAATCTTCCTGCCAGCACTACGTGACAGTGGACGGCGGATACCTCACCATTTTTGATAACAACAACCGTGACAAGCAGACCCGCATTACGTCCTACGCAGTGAATACGGCGGACAAAAAGGCGGAAGCGGCCCGTTTTTACTACATTCCCGGCAAATATTCCCAGGCCTGCGGCTCCGTCCAGCACTTGCCCGGCGATTTATATGTAATCGGCTGGGGTTGGGCTGCAAACGATAACGAATGCATGTCTGTCTACAACTTTGCTACCGGGAAAAAGCTTATGTCCGTTACGCTCGATAATCCAAAGAATATAACCTATCGCTGCGTGTATTACGAATGAGAAAAAGAGGGGATTCACTTACATATGGCAAAGAAAAGCAGTTGCCATGATGAGGAAGACGCACTGTCCGATGCAACGGAATTAGAGGAGAACATAAAAGATACCATCAAACGAAACGTTTTGCGGTATTGAATAGACGACAATCATTTCATCTCATACTGCTGTGGGAGCAGCGGCGGCGGGAAGTTCTCAGAAAGCTTTTTGATTGACGATGTAAACTGTTTGTATTATAATTATTGTGAAAGGAGATGATTTCTATGGCAACAATACCAACCCAAATCCGTATTGATACAAACGTAAAGGAGCAGGCCACAATTCTTTTTGACGAACTCGGAATGGATATGTCCGGTGCGGTAAATATATTTCTCCGTCAGTGCATTCTGCACGGGGGTCTTCCTTTTGCAGTAGTAATTCCCCAATACAATCAGGAAACACTTAATGCTATGGCTGAAGCAAGAAGAATTGCCGAAGATGCTAACGTGAGAGGATACAAAACTATGAAAGAACTTAAAGCCGCTTTGGAGACGGACGACTAATGTATACAGTTAAGTTTACTTCCGCTTTCAAAAAGAATTATAAGCTTATGAAGAAACGGGGAATGGATATTTCTCTTCTTGATGATCTCATTGAAGAGTTACGCAGGGGCAAAGAATTGGATGGAAAATATAAAGACCATGTCCTCAAAGGTGAATATGCCGGTTTCCACGAATGTCATGTTAAACCGGACTGGTTGCTGATTTACCTGATTGAGAATAATATACTCACACTTACACTTGTTAATACCGGTTCTCATGCTGATTTATTTAAATGATAGAGGAAAAAGCTATGCCAAACATCATACCGCTTGACACCGTGAAAGAATTAGCGCATGGAAGAACTGCGTGAACAAACTATTGTGAAATAACAGCAACAATTGCGAACCGGCATGGGATTTCTCCTGTGCCGGTTTATTCTTTTACTCCCGGTTTTTCCCGCACGGCGCAGTGGCAGCTTTCCCGAACAAAGCAATAAAATGAACGAAAGAAGTGTCACCTGGAGACAGACAAATAGGCTGTCTATATCTATAACAGAAAGCAGGCTGGAAAACCGCACCACGACTGGAGTTACAAAAAAAGTCCGGTCACTTAAGTGACCGGGAAGGGTATCCGTTATAGTAAAAACCGTTTGGCTTTCAGCATGGCAAATGCGTGGTACAGATCTGCTTTTTTCCGGTTGCTCCGCGTAAGCCTGCGCTTCTGGTTGGGCGTTACCGGGCGCGGTTTCCACGTTCCCCGTAGGAGGGCTCGTTTCTTCAGGGTTTTATCCGCCCGTTCCTGGAAGTCCTGCAGCAGGGTCCGCATCCGCCGGTCCGGGATCCACACGTAAACAGGCTGGCAGGATTCCCGTACCCGTACGTTGGTACGCCAGACAAACTGTACCAGTTCAGACAGGGCGTAATTGTCATTATTGAATAGCAGTTCCGGATTGTTCTCGGCTTTGGCCCGCTGTTCCAGAAATTTCGTGCAGGTTACGTCAAAGAAACGGTTGCACAGGTAAGCAACGCCGGTACAATTCTGGTACGAGTTGGTGGCTTTGGTGTTACAGGGCAGAAACCGCCGCAGGGAAGGGTAATGTCTTCCGTTGCTGCGTAACAGGTTTTTGTATGCGTTGAAGGTAGTGAACAGAAAGGAATCGCTGCGCACGCCCATGGCTTTCATGAATTCGT
>JAEEGG010005199.1_pt1 | contig 31104 bp, 24 predicted proteins | sample 9134161 | NCBI WGS metagenome assembly JAEEGG01 (sample SAMN16246543, study PRJNA631951) | gut metagenome | biome: gut microbiome; feature: rumen; material: CR-attached | host: Bos | place: Iran: Karaj | collected 2018-10
AGGCATTGGTGATAAGGATGCTTAACGAGATAAAAGAAAACGAAGGTGAATATGATGTGATTGAGGTGCTGCTGGGCGTGAAGCGGGAGGAAGTGAATGGGGTTATTAGGGATTATTTGAGGGAGAAGTATTGAGGGAGAATTTTCGTGCTGACGTTATGCATGCTAACGGGATTACGAGGGAAGTTGATAAAAGGAAGTATTAACCATTAAATAAATGAACTATGAAAAGATTGGTATTATTCGCAATGGCACTGGCGGCGGTTTGCGTTATGCCGTCGTGCAACAAGGAACGCACTGGGATCACTTTTGGTGATTATACAGGCATGATTGTCACATCATACGACACCGTAAGCGCGCAACATACAATAACAGATTTCTCTGACCAATGGGGATATCTTGTAGATTTGAATGGTGATGGGAAAAACGACATTCAGCTTTATACTAGCGTGACTCCTTTTGGGGTGTCTGTGTCTGCAATCGATCGCATTAACGATGACGAAACGCAGATTATATGCAAGGAGGTTGAAAAAAAACGTTATCTTCATAGCGATACAACATATTGGCAAACAGGGGATACATCACATGTTACCATTACAAAGATTTATACTTTCCATAAGATTGATAAGGCCGACATTGTGGAACATTTAGAGACGGTATCTATTCCGCAAGCGTACGATGACGGTGATTTGTTCATACTAAACAAGAACTCTTTTCCGGAATTTGTCACATTGTATATGCAAGCTACAGAGAGTATTTATACTGCTTATGCGGCAGACCCCTATAAACAAACACATTATCACACAATTTATAAGAATGACTATGACCTGTTCCCATTAGATGAGGAAAAATATATTGGATTCAGAATGACAGATGCTGACAGGTTCCGTTACGGATGGTTGAAAATCAAGCTGTATAATAACGAGGGAAACTACTTTGTGAAGCTTTTGGAGACTGCGATCCAGGAATGAATGGACTTTTTCGTTATGCGTGCATACGTGCTAACGGGATTACGACGACCTCACCACGGCCCTCTCCTCCAGGAGAGGGAGATAGCCGGACGCGAGGGATGGGACGGATAGGACAAATAGGACTTAATAAGACTAATAAAAAACATAGGACAATGAAAACAACAAGAATTTGCACCTTGCTTGCGATGTTGATGGTGGGTGGGAAAACTGCTTATGCCCAATCATGCCAGCCGTTTGTCGATTCCTTGAATGCTATGAGTTATAAGGCTTGCATGGCTTATTGGTCGGAGGATTTCCAAACAGCGTATTCTCTTTATTCGAAGCGGGATTCGATTGAGCCTATTGGTGGATTTTATGATTTGTGGTATTATTATGTCACTGCAGAAATTGAGAACCACCCATTAAAAAGCAAAGAGTTGTTGTTTCGCTTGGTGGCAAAAGGTCTGGATAAAGGTGGAGCAGAGCAATTGTTCCTGCATGATATTGGCTTGTTTGAACGCGTTTATTGGCATGAATTGGATTCACTTATTAGTCTTGGGGAAAGCAAAAGATGTCATCCTTTCATTGATTCGCTGGCGGCGATGGCAGAGATTGACCAAGCCATCAGGAGAGAGCCTTGGTCAGAAGAGAACAGGCAAAAAATGATTGCCATTGATTCAACAAATACCGCCAAACTTGAAGCATTGATTGCACAATATGGTTTCCCTACATGGGAATTGGTGGGACGCGAAGGTTCGCATAATGCCTGGTTGATTGCCCAACATTCCCATACCCTTTTGCCTTGGTATCTGACACGACTCAGACAAGCCGTGCAGGAAAACAATGCGGATAGTTATGATCTCGCCTATATGGAAGACCGTTTTTTGATGCATCAAGGGCAGCCTCAAATCTATGGTTCCCAAATGTCGTGGAGAATTGTTGCTGATGATACCATTAAGGGTTTCTATCCTATCGTCGATGTCGAGCATGTCAATGAGCGCAGGCTTCCTGCCGGTTTGTGCCCAATCGAATTCATTTCACGAAACTATTTGGGAACGGATTCTATTATTATACTCAAAGAAACACCACTTATTGAGGAAAAGAAATGAAAAAAACACTCTTTGTCTTAATGGCCATAGTCGCCTTAACCCTAAACAGTTGCTGTATGCCACGCGAAATGGTGTGGGACATGATGGTGTTACCGTTTTCGGGGATGGACAAGGAACAAGTACACAACATCGACAAGTTTATGCCGGACTGCCCACACGGCCAGTTTGAGTTTGACGCGCAATACGATGACAGTTTGAAGCATAATGTGCGTTATTTCCTCAATACGCAGAGCGCACAAAAAGGATCCTATTCGCTTATACAAACACGAATGTATGATTCGACCGGACGCATTGTCGGCGGCTATGAGATTTGCATGGGCAACGCTAAATTCCTCGGAATTTTTGAGACAGTGCCTATTGCAAGCAAATATGAGAAGGTGAACGGGTACGTCAATCCCAAAGTGAGTTTTTACAATGATGTTCATTTTCTCGTGGCCACCGAACAAGAGAAGCAACAGCTATTGGAAGAAACACAAAAATACGATTATACACTCATGGTAATATGGCCCAGCAGTTCACGCTACTACACGAAAAGACATCTTCGCCAAGTGCGGCAATATGTAAAGCGGTTTGGTGAAGAAAACAAGCTTCGGGTGGTTTATGTGCATTTGCCAGTTCAAACAATAAAATGACTTGCTTGGAGATTATCTTGTCAATTAATAAACGAAATATCATGCGAAAAACAATCTTTTTTCTTTTCCTTCTGCTGCTGTCGGTTTCGGCGATGGCGCAGAAGCATTGCATCAGCGGCTATGTGATGGATGCCGCGAGCCGTGAGACCTTGATTGGGGCGACTATCCTTGACCGAAACACTGGCCAAGGTTGCGCCACCAATAACTACGGCTATTATTCTTTGACACTGCCGGAAGGCGCTGTCGATTTGCAGTTTTCCTTTGTGGGTTATGATGCCGTCAACCAGGCGTTTAACTTGGTTGCCGACACCGTCATCACGGTGAAAATGAGCAGCAATATCCAGTTGCAGGAAGTGACCGTTGAGGCCAACCGCGCCACGGTGGCTGCCAACAACCCGCAAATGAGTGTCATCGAGTTGCCTGTCAAGCAAATCAAGGCCATCCCGACCTTGATGGGCGAGGCTGATGTGCTGAAAGCCATCCAATTGCTGCCTGGGGTGCAAAACGGACAGGAAGGTTCGGCAGGCCTCTATGTGCGCGGCGGCGGCCCGGACGAGAACCTGCTCCTCATGGACGGCGTGCCGCTCTATAATGTCAATCACATGTTCGGCTTTTTCTCGGTCTTCAACCCCGACGCGCTGAAGAATGTCACTTTATATAAAGGTGGTTTCCCTGCCCGATATGGTGGCCGCATCTCCTCGGTCGTGGACGTGCGTATGAAAGACGGCGACATGCAAGGCTATCACGGCAATTTCAGCATTGGCCTGATTTCGAGCAAAATCAACGTGGAAGGCCCGATTGTGAAGGATAAGTTATCGTTCAACCTGTCGTTCCGTCGCACCTATTCCGATGCTTTGACCAACCTTTACGGCCTCATCGGGAAGATGGCCGACAAGTCCATCGACAAGTTCTCGTTGGGGTATTATTTCTATGACCTCAACGCCAAGCTGAACTGGAAGATTTCGGACAAAGACCGACTTTATCTGAGCTGGTACAGTGGCGACGACAAGATCTACGCCAATGTGAAATGGGACTATACCTACGAAGACCTCTATGCCGACCATGAGAAACTGGGGCTCAACTGGAAATGGGGCAACAAAGTGGCGGCCTTGCGATGGAACCACATCATATCGCCGCAGCTTTTCATGGATGCCTCGGTGAGCTACACGCAATACCGCCACGACCTAGGCATGGACCAAAACTACACTTACGAGGAGTTTAAGCCCAACGCCTACACCTCAACCGATGCGATTGCCATGAACTACCAATCAGGCATCCAAGACCTCACGGCACGCACTGACTTCCATTTCGCTCCTAATCCGAGGCACGACATCCGTTTCGGTGGCGGCTACACCTATCATTTCTTCCGTCCCGAAGTGCAGGCGATGAAGGCCTATTCCACCATAGATAACATCGACACCGACACGGTGACTGGCTCCGGCAACGTGAATGCTCACGAGGCCATGCTGTATGTGGAGGACAACTTCACGATAAGCCCGGCGGTGAAAATGAACCTAGGTCTGCATTATTCCGCTTTTGCGGTGCAGGGCAACTTCTACCACTCGCTTCAACCTCGTTTCGGCATGAGCGCGATGGTGGCACCCCGATTCTCGCTCAAGGCGGGCTATGCCTACATGACGCAATATGTCCACCTGCTCTCGAACAGCAACCTCACCATGCCTACCGACCTTTGGGTGCCTGTCACCGCCCGAATTGCTCCTGAACGCGGGCATCAGTTCTCGCTCGGCGGCTTCTACGAAATGCCCGACCTGTTCGACATCTCACTTGAAGGCTATTACAAGCTGATGGACAACGTGCTGGAGTACAAGGACGGCACCACTTTCTTCGGCTCCAGCCAAGGCTGGGAAGACAAGGTGAACATGGGCAAGGGCTGGGCCTACGGCGTGGAGCTGTTGCTGCAACGTTCCTTCGGCAAGACGACAGGCTGGATTGGGTATACATGGTCGCGCTCCATCCGGCAGTTTGACCGTGAGGGACAGATGATCAACAGCGGAAAGCCTTTCCCTGCCAAGTACGACCGTCGCCACGACCTCAGCATCACCGTGCAGCACAAGTTCAGCGACCGTTTTGACTTGTCGGGCTCGTGGGTCATCAGCAGCGGCAATTGCGGCACCTTGGCCACACAAAGCTATCCTGGTGTGCCGTTATACTTGATTGACCGATTTGCAAGCATTTGGTACACACCCAACATCGGTGCCATAGAGCGCAACAACTACAGGCTACCTGCCTATCATCGCCTTGACCTCAGCATGAACTTCCGCAAGCAGAAGAAACATGGCGAGCGCGTGTGGAACATCAGCATCTATAATGTGTATAACCGCCAAAATCCTTTCATCGTCATGCGAGGCCTTGACCAAGCGACAGGAGCGGTGCAATTACAGCAAGTCAGCATCTTCCCAATCATTCCTTCAATTTCCTACGGATTCAAATTCTAAATCAACAACTATGGCCAACGGCTAATGACTATGGCCACTTCAACCTCGGAAAAAGCGGCCATAGTCATAGGCCTTAAGCCATAGTAAAACAACAATAAAAAAAATGAAAACCATTAAATTAGCAATAGCATTTATCATTGGCACAGCTCTATTCTCAGCCTGCACGAAGCCCCTCCCTTTCCAAGGCGAGTATGTGGAACCTAAATTGGTCGTCAACTGCATCGCAACGCCTGACGAGCCTATCAAAGCATACGTTTACAAAAGTGATTTCGTTTATGACACCATCACCGACTACGAAATGCCTAATGGGACACAAGTGTTCCTCTATGTGAACGGAGAATCCAAGGGCGAGATGTGGATGGATGCCGACACCAACTATTATGCGCATTACATCCATCCTGTCGTAAACCAGTATTTCACCAGCGACTATGTACCGCAAATCGGCGATGTCGTGAAAATCAGCGTCACTGCACCTGGATTTGATGAGGTGGAAGGCAATTCTGAGCCATTGCCCAACGAGCCTTTTGGCCGTATCGCCGACTCGCGTGTGACGAAATGGGACACTACCAGCATGAAAGGATTTAGGGTTCCCATCCCAGATACTGACACGTTCGAGGTTGTATGGCTTAGAGAATACAGGAAACACATCACGGTTGCTTTGGAAGTCACCGACCCCAATCCAGGGTTGTTGGATTACTATTGCCTCGAAGCCTCGCTGCGAATAGACGGCGACTGGACCTATCCAGACGGAAGCGAGATGGACTATAATGTCGGAGAATTGGAGCGCATCTATTTCAACGACCCCATCATCGGCACCTCGACGGCGGAGTTGGAAGACCAGTTCGGCATCAATGTAGGTTTGGGTAACCGTTCAAAAAGCACTTTCAACGATGCCACTTTTGACGGCGGGAGTTATCGTTTGGAAATCCCTATGGTCACCAGCACACTTTTCAAGGCCAACGACAGCATCAGTGCATACGTTGACATTCGTCTGCGCCACCTGACCGAAGGAGCTTACAATTATTTCAGCACTATCACATCGGGCAGCGCTTACTCACAGTATTACAGCGAGCCAGTCAGTGTGTATTCCAATGTGAAGAATGGGTTTGGCCTTGTGGCAGGAAGCAACGATGCCGTGGTGAGTTTTTCGGTATGGTGAATCGCGGGTAGACTATATCAGACACCTGCCAAGCAGTTCAATTCTGCTTCAACATCTTCACCGTAGTGACGGCATCATTCTCATCCACGATGCGGACGAAATACAATCCATCGGGCCATGAAGAAACATTGACCACGTTGTCAAAGCCCACATGGACAAATTGGCCGAGAATGTCAAACACACGGACTTCCTTCACCTTACCCTCAATCTTGAAGCTGTCGGAGGCAGGATTGGGATAGAGGGAAACTCCCTCATGGCGTTCCTCAACCGAAGTCACCTCAACCGTCACTGAAACTGGATCGGATTTGCATTGTTCTCCGCTTTCCCGACGATAGAGGACGGAAACTTCAAAGTCCATTGTAGCCGGAAAATCGAAAGCTAAAAAGATCGATTTATAGTTCAAATCACCTATTGTCGTGACAAGCAGACCATTATTAGTAATCTCATAGCGTACAAACTCTTCCTCATTGCCATCCCAGTCCCAAGTCAGCAATGCACCATATTCTTCTTCATTGTGCCATTCATAGACGCCTTCCAGATTGAAAACAGGCTGGCAGTCCATCTCACAACCAATCTCATAATCAATGATTTCGCCCACTTCTGGATAGCCATTGGAAGCCACTATCAAGTTATCATTCCAATCATAAATCTCGTATGAGACCTCTTCAAGGCTACCGTGGGAATAGCAAGTGTTGTCGTAGGTCCAGAAAAAAGTTGCCGTCTGGTCGTTGGGCACAGGGACAACGACGGAAGCCTCTCCGCCTTCCCAAAGTCCCACACGTTGTGAGACCTTTCCATCTTCGTCAAGTACGGCGATGGACGACAAATCCCATCCATTATTACCGCTATCCGCAAGCTCAAAACGAAGATCACAAGTGCGGCCGATGGTCACCGTATCACGCGTCACCTTGCTCATTCCGGCATCGTTGACGGCATACACTGCATAATAATAGGTACCGGCTTTCTCTAAATGATCAAAATAAACATATTGATTTTGGCTCCATGAGTAATCCATCACTGAGTCGATCACCACGCCATCGCGCATGATATAGACACCTACATCTTCATCGTCCAAAGGCTCACCACCACGAGTTTCGAGGACAGGAGTGATGTGCATAACAACCACACTATTGTTATGAGCGTATGCCTCCAAAGGCCCCACCGCTTTCGGCGCATCATTATACTCATCCACCGGATGCAAGTTGAAGACGGCGTTATGCTGCCATGGGAAGGAATAGAACGTCAGATAGAAAGCGTCGATGGCATAATAGCCATTGTCGAAACCTGCCCAGCCCCAATTGAGGTGAAACATGTCATTGTCGTCATAGCCGTCAAGCACGTATGCATGGCCGCCGGCTTCACCATTTGAGGCATAGTATAAAGGCATACCGGCATCAAGGTTGGCACGTAAGTCATTTTTCCACTGGTTGCTGGAGCCATTAGGTTTATAACGATGTTCCCATTCAGGACTATATCTAAAATAGTCCCGCATGGCAGGACCCACATCTTCAGAATAAGCACCACTAGCATTGGCGCCATAACTCATGTCAACGCTCACGCCCGCATGATACTCCAACAAGGCCGTGGCATCCACCTCTGCTTGCGGGCTGGCAAAGTCGAGGAAATCAGGCATCAACTCAAAGCGATAAGTAGCATTCTCGAAATTGGCCTCCTGCCAACCATAATTGCCGTAATAGCCAGAGGCATCGTAACCGTGTCCCCCTTGTCCGTGGCGGGGCCATTCCCAATAACGCATGATTTGGCTCATGGTGTTGGCCACACAACCTGACTTGCAATGGCCGCTATAAACCGAATTGGGGTCTTCGGGACACATGTTGTTGTAAAGGTCCGTCTGGTTCCAAAGGGAAGCCATCAACGGCCCAACGCTTCGATTGGCTTTATTCGCCACAAGTCTGCCTGTCTTTTCCAAACTTATCCAATCGGCAACGGCCTGCTCCGTACGCTCATCATTGTTGGCAAACATCTGGCTGAAACCTGCCTTGTAGTTGTCGAAAAAAGTCATCAAGCCATCGGGAAGCTGGGCAGTGAAATTGCTTTCGGTGGAATAGCCCAAAATAGGTTTGGCACGGTCGTCGGCACTGACGATGACGAAACCCTTCGGCTGCACAGCGAAAACATAGAAGCAAGCTTGACCTTGGCTGGTATAGGCTGTGTAAGTCAATTCAGCCGTGGCCGACTTGATTGCAGTGTTTGTGTTCATAAACTTGACACCCAATGCCTTAGCCTTGTTGACATCAACAGGATTGGCTTGAAGTTCGCCAAAAAACAGCGTGACAAGCAGTAAAAGAACAAATGTACGTTTCATAATATTAGTTTTTATTAGTTAATTATCAGAGTTTTGCACCAAAACAAAAGAATTGCTGTCATTTTCCTTCAGGACATAGCCTTGGTTGTAAACAAAATGATAGACAGCACCGGCTTTGGTCGTGTAGATACTCGTAAAGTACTTGAAATCAAAGCCTTTTTCGGTCAGTTGCTGGCGAGTCGCAAAACCTTTCCCATTCGGATTCAGTTCAGTTAAAATGTTATGGTTGCGTGCCAGGATGCCGTTGATTTTCCGAATCACATTGACCTGTTTGTGTGTCTTCTCGTAGTTATAGCTGTTGCGGCACGAGTCGCAGCAAAACTTCTTGTCGACGCGACCGATAATAGGCTCACCGCAATAGAGACATTTCTTTTTTTCGTCTTCCATATTCTTAATTTTTTAATTTTCATTTATTTAGTAAATACATAGCGTAAAATGTTCGCTCCCATCTTTAAGGCTTTTTCTCTTGTTTCCTGCGAGTCGTGATGCACACGCTGGTCTTCCCAACCGTCGCCGAGGTCGCACTCGTAAGTAAAGATACACACAATCCGACCTTCGTAAATTAAAGCGAAGAGCTGGGGCGGTTTATTGTCATGCTCGTGAATTTTTGGCAAACCATTCGGGAACGGATACGGCTTTTGAAAAATCTCATGCGTATAGGGCAATTCCACGAAATCCAGTTCGGGAAACACCTTTTTCATTTGAGGTTCAATGTATTGGCGGATGCCGTAGTTGTCGTCGATGTGGAGGAAACCGCCGGCCAGCATGTAGTTGCGGAGGTTTTGCGCCTCGGCGGCATCGAAAACCACATTGCCGTGACCTGTCATGTAAACGTAAGGATAATTGAACAAGTCCGGACTTGAAGGCTCCACGGTGGGCACATTAGGATTGATATCCGTCCCAATTTCTTGGTTGCAGAAACGCACCAAGTTAGGCAAAGAGGTCGGATTGCCGTACCAGTCTCCGCCCCCACGGTATTTCAGCAAAGCGATGTTGAGTTGCTGGGCTGAGGCAACAAACGAGAACGCTAATAATATGACAATCAACAGTTTTTTCATTTCATCTGGTTGATTAGTTGGATAGTATGACAAGCCACGATGGCCGCTGTTTCAGTTCTCAAACGTGCCTCACCTAAGCTGCATGGCACAAAACCGTTCTCTTTGGCCAAGGCCACTTCCTCAGGACTGAAATCACCCTCGGGACCGATGAGCACCAAAGCATTTGCACCTTTATTATATAGGTCGCAGAGGCAGTCTTTCACATCATCGTCAATCCAGGCGATAAATTTTTGCCCTTCAAAGGGTTGCTTTACCAATTTCTCAAACGACACCAAATCCTCTACCTTCGGCAGTCGCGATTTGATGCTCTGCTTCATCGCCGCCACCATCACCTTTTGGAAACGCTCCACGTTGGCGGCACGACGCTCGGAATGGTACGAAGTGAACAATTTTACCTTATCGATACCGATTTCCGTGGCCTTTTCGAGGAACCACTCCGTGCGTTCATTGAGTTTGGTCGGAGCGATGGCGATTTCGAGCTTAAAGCCCCAATGGTCATACCCTTTGCGCTGGTTCATCAAGTTGACGGTGGCCCGCTTGGGCAAGGCCTCTACCAACTCGGCGTCGAAGAGATAGCCTTCGCCGTTGGTGACACAGAACCGCTCGCCCTCAGTCATACGCAGCACCTTGACGCAGTGCTTCGACTCGTCCTCGGGGAGGGTGGTCAGGCCTTCGGTGGCATCGGGTATGTAAAAGACGTTCATGATTGATTTCTTATTGATTGCTTTTCGGTGTTTTGTTTCCAGAATTAAACTCAACCAATTTCTCCCAATCAATCTCTCCACTATCCTTGCAGAAATCATCAATAAACTCCTTGGTGAACACATTAATCATTTGGGCATAACGCTTTTGGAACTCCTCGTTTCTTTCCCTCGCTTTTGTCGCCAATGGCTCAATAATATCAACGTATAAAGTCTTTTCTCCCGAAATGAAATACCAAAAATCCTGACCGCAATACTTGATATAATCGCCTTTGTCGGGGCTGCTATCTTTACCATAACAACAGCCATTGACAGCCTCAATCATCAAATTTGACCTACTGGTTCGCAAAGTCTTTTTGGCCGATTTGAAGTCTTCTTTCAATTTATCAATCTGGCTGCTATTACCCCAGTTGGGGCCCGACTTGATAGAAACAATGTATCTAATCCCTTTTCTATCAAACTCCAAATCAATACCTGTTGCCGCTGACTTCCAACCACCATACACCTGCTGATTCACAAAAATGGCCAGACCTTCCATCCAGTCGCCAAAAATGGTTTCTTCAGCTGAAGACAAAAAAGCATCTGTCAAGGACTTAACAATGTCTTGCGCCGTCACATAATACTTTGCCTTGAAAAGATAAGGATTTTTCTTGCTCAAAATGGTTTTCAAGCGCAAGGTTTCCAACTTTTTGATACGATTCTGGTGGAACTGTCCAATGTTTTGTTCCACATATTCCTTGACTTTTTCGATAAGATTATGATTAGTTTCCATAGGCTACTTCTGTTCCGAAAAGGAGCCATTCAGAAGGCTGAAGACGCTCCTTAATCTGTTGATAATAATCTAGTTTAATTTCTATTCCAATACTATTCCGATACATTCGTTGAGCCACAAAAAGAGTCGTACCACTGCCAGCAAACGGATCAAGTACCATGTCGCCTTCCTTTGTAAACAGTTTGATGAACCATTCGGGCAAAGCTTCAGGAAACGCCGCACTATGATTCTTGTTGCCACATTCGGTGGCCAAATGTAACACATTGGTAGGATAAGCCATTTCGCGGCCTTCCCAATTGGAAATGTTTTTGCCAAAACCGCTTCCAACCTTGGAATTGTCACGAGTTTTATCCGTTTCACTCAAATTTCTCAAACGAGTTTTCGCCCAATCGCCAGTTGGCACCATCACTGCTTCTTGATACATATTGAATTGTCTGGTTTTATTGAATTGCAACAACCTCTCCCACGCATCACGGAAACGGTTGGGCCATTTGCCAGGATAGCAATTCTTTTTGTGCCAAATGAATTCCTCTGTCCAAAGCCAACCTTGCTTGCGCATCTCCATGATAAGTTCTAGAACGTATGTGCTCCGTTCTCCGTTCTGAACTTTTTCCTTGATATTCAAAATGAAAGTTCCTGTAGGCTTTAAAACTCTCAACAGCTCTTTCGTGATAGGAAGAAACCACTCAACATATTGATTTACAGCAATTCCACCGTATGTTGTTTTCCTCTGGTCAGCATACGGAGGCGAAGTGACAATCAAATCAACGGAATCGTCGGGCAACTTTTTCAGTTGCTCCGCACAATCTCCATAAATTATGTTTGCATTGACTTCCATGATTCTAATCTTTTCAATTAACAGCCATTGGCTGTTGAATTATCACATTCTATTCGGCATTCCAATGCCAAGCAATTCAGAAGCATTACGCAGCAAAGCGGCCACCATGTCGCAGACCTGCAGGCGGAACATGCGGCGGTCTGCATCGGGCTCCTTCAGGATACTGCACTCTTGGTAGAACTGGTTGAATTCCTTGGCAAGGTCGAAGATGAAATTAGCCACCATGGCGGGACTACGGTTCTCAGCGGCCTGGTTCAAGACCATCGGCCAGCCGTACATCATCACGATGATTTCCTTTTCTTTCGGTTGCAAGTCGTTGACCTTCACCTCACTTTCGAGCTTAATGCCTTGTTCCTCAGCCTTGCGCAGCACCGAACAGATACGAGCGTGGGTGTATTGCACGAACGGACCTGTGTTGCCGTTGAAGTCGATGGACTCCTCCGGATTGAAGAGCATGGTCTTCTTCGGGTCGACCTTGAGGATGAAATACTTCAAGGCACCCAGACCGATGGTGTGATATAACTTGTCGGCTTCTTCGGGTGAAAGGTCTTTGGCTTTGCCAAGTTCGTCAGAGACGGCTTTGGCTGTGGCCACCATCTCGTCCATGAGGTCATCAGCATCGACCACGGTGCCTTCGCGGGATTTCATCTTGCCGTTGGGCAGTTCCACCATGCCGTAAGAAAGGTGCTCAATGTCATTACCCCACTCGCGGCCCAAGCGCACTAAAACGCGCTTCAACACATCAAAGTGATAAATCTGCTCATTGCCCACAACATAAATCAGCTTTTCTGGGTCATATTCGTTGTAACGCAATTGAGCCGTGCCAAGGTCTTGGGTCATATAAACAGAGGTGCCATCGCGGCGGAGCAGGAGTTTTTCGTCCAAACCCTCATCGCGGAGGTCACACCACACGGAGTTATCCTCACGGCGGTAGAGAACGCCCTTTTCGAGGCCTTCCTGCACCAGTGCTTTGCCTAAAAGGTAAGTCTGTGATTCATAGTATATCTTTTCAAAGGACACACCCATACGCTTGTAGGTCACATCAAAACCGTCGTACACCCATTGGTTCATCATCTCCCACAGGTGGCGCACTTCTGGGTCGTTGGCTTCCCACTTGCGCAACATCTCGCGGGCTTCCTGCATCAGCGTGGACTCGGCTTCGGCCTTGGCTTTGGCCTCTTCCTGTTCTTTTTCGCTCAAATCGGCAAAGTTCGAAGGCAGCAAGGTTTTCAGCTCCTCTTTATATTTCTTGTCGAACAGCACGTAGAAGTCGCCAATGAGGTGGTCGCCTTTCTTGCCTGTCGACTCGGGGGTGCAACCGTTGCCCCACTTTTGCCAAGCCAACATGCTCTTACAGATGTGGATGCCACGGTCGTTGACCAGATTGACACGCACCACTTTTTTGCCATTGGCCTTCATAATTTCCGACACACTCCAGCCGAGGAGGTTGTTACGGATATGGCCCAAATGCAGAGGTTTGTTCGTGTTGGGTGAGGAATACTCGATGACAACATTCTTGCCTGAAACAGGTTTGCGGCCAAACTCACAATTCTCGTGGTTCGCCTTAAAGAAATCCATCCAGAACTTGTCAGAAATCAACAGGTTAAGGAAGCCTTTCACCACGTTGAACTTGGCAATCATGTCCGATTCCTTGATCATCTCGGCACCCATCTCGTTGGCCAATTGTTCGGGATTGCGGCCTGCCAATTTTCCGAAGGGAAACACCACGATGGTCATGTCGCCCTCAAACTCAGGGCGTGTTTTTTGAAAATTCACCTGCTGCACAGGCGGTTCCTGGCCGTACAAATTCTTGAACGACTTTATGAATAACTGTCTTAATACTTGTTCTAACATAGCACTGAAATTAATTGCACAAAAATAGTAAAAAAGCTGGTCACGGAATAAAAAAAAACTTATTTTTGCAGTCCGATGAGATACCAAAACAAGCCATCGGAAAAGATTATCACCACGGAATCAACTGATTCCATTAGAATGATTTCCCTATTATCCCATATCGACGGTCAAAGTGTTGACCGTCTTTTTTTTGCCAAAACAACAAATTAAAACCATACGCCTATGTCAATTTCACTGAAAAACCGCAGCCTGATTTCCATCAGCGACTACACGCCGGAAGAAATCTGCCACGTCCTCGACATCGCCGAGGACTTCGAGAAAAACCCGCACCAGAACCTGCTGAACGGCCGCATCATCGCCTCGCTGTTCTTCGAACCCTCGACTCGTACACGTTTGAGTTTCGAGACCGCCATCCAACTCTTGGGCGGTAACGTCATCGGCTTTAGCAGCACGGCTGGAACGAGCATCCAGAAGGGCGAATCCCTTGCCGACACCATCACCATGGTGGCCAGCTATGCCGACCTCATCGTCATGCGCAACCCCATCGAAGGCTCAGCACGCTTTGCCTCAGAAGTGTCGAAAGTGCCTGTCATCAACGCGGGCGACGGCGCCAACCAGCACCCCACCCAGTGCATGCTCGACCTTTATAGCATCCGCAAGACGCAGGGAACATTGGAAAACCTTGAAATCACCCTCGTCGGCGACCTGAAATATGGCCGCACCGTTCACAGCCTCGTCGAGGCCATGTGCCACTTCAATGCGAAGTTCAACCTCGTCTCGCCTGTCGAGCTGAAACTGCCGAGCGTGGTGAAGCAACACATCAAAGACCGCAACCTTGAATATCACCAGTACACCGAATTGGAGGAGGCCATCCCCCATTCCGACATCATCTACATGACCCGCATCCAGCGCGAGCGTTTCCCCGACCCCGAGGAATACGAGAAGGTGAAAAACTCCTACGTGCTGCGCAATTACATGCTGGACGCCTCCAAACCCAACTGCCGCGTGCTACACCCGCTGCCGCGCGTCAACGAAATCCACGTCGACGTCGACGCCAACCCGAAAGCATATTACTTCCAACAGGCACAGAATGGCGTGTACGCCCGTCAAGCACTTATAGCATCCATCCTAGGACTTAAATAATACAAGTCGGCGTTTCGACAGGCTCAACGACCTTAGCTTTTGCAGGTCCCTGAGCCTGTCGAAGTGCCGTCAACTAACAATTCAACAGTTAAACAATCAACAATTCAACATATACGCTATGGAAAAGAAAAAAGAATTGACCGTTTCCGCCATTGAGAATGGCACCGTCATCGACCATATCCCCGCCGACAAAGTGTTCCAAGTCGTCAAGATTCTGGGCTTGGAGAAAGTCAGCAACCCAGTGTATTTCGGCACCAACGTGGAAAGCAAGAAGTACGGCAAGAAAGGCTTCATCAAAGTCTCCGACAAGTACTTCGCCGCCGAAGACGTGAACAAAATCGCCCTCGTCGCCCCCACCGCCTCTATCATCGAAATCAAGGACTTTGAGGTCATCAGGAAGCAGACTGTGACCATCCCCGAGCGCATCGAGCATATCGTGAAGTGCTTCAACCCGAACTGCGTCACCAACAAGGAGCACGATGTGCCGACCAAGTTCGTCGTCATCAAGGACGCGCAAGGCAACATCAAACTGCACTGCCACTATTGCGAGAAGAACACCACCCAAGACAAACTTGAATTCATTTGATCATGAAGAAGATAGCTCTTATCATCGCCATCGTTGTGGGTATCATCCTCATTTGGGGCATTGGTGCCTACAACGGTTTCGTGAAGAAGCAGGAAGCCATGACCACGGCCTGGGGTCAGGTGGAGAACGTCTACCAACGTCGCGCCGACCTTGTGCCTAACCTCGTCGCCTTGGTGAAGAATTACGCCGAATACGAACAAGGCACGCTCATCGCCGTGACAGAAGCCCGAGCCAAAGCCACCAAGACCACCGTCAACACGGAAAACTTCGACGAAACCGAGTTTGCCAACTTTGAAGCTGCACAAAAAGAGTTGGGCAACTCATTGAACCGCCTCATCGTTGAGGTGGAGAACTACCCCGACCTGAAAGCCAACGAGGAATACCTTACCTTACAGGCCCAACTGGCCGGTTGCGAGAACCGCATCCAAACGGAGCGCGAACGTTTCAACAATGCTGCCAAGGCCTATAACCAAAGCATCCGCCAATTCCCGAACAGTCTAATCGCCAACATGTTCGGATTTGAGAAACGGCCTTATTTTGAGGCTGAGGCTGGGGCTGAGAAGGTGCCGGAGACGTTCTAAACGTTGCTTACATTAAAACAGAATCGGGCGGAATCCTAGTGGGTTTCGCCCGAGTTTTTATCCAGAAAAATTACCAACCTTGGAAACAAAATGGCTTTCTATCGTTTTAGTTCATAATATGTACCACGGCCTGTGCCCTCCCTGACAATCAAGCCTTTCTGCATAAGGTCTTCGATGTCACGCAAAGCGGTATCAGAAGAACATTTGACCAGTTTTGCCCATTTGGAACTAGTCAACTTACCTTCAAAACCATCCAACAGCCTGTTGAGGACTTTCCACTGCCTTTCGTTGATGGGTATCTCCTTGCTGTTTTCCCAATACTCAGCTTTTGAAATGACCTTGTCAATGACTTGTTCCGTATGTTGCAACGCTTCTTCCATACAGGACAAGAACCATGTAATCCACGGCGTTATATTCATGCCTCCATGCTGGGTTCTCTCCAACATGTCGTAATACTCTGAACGGCGATTGCAGAATGTAGCCGACATGCTATAGAAACGGTGTATCATGCCATCGGAGCGGGTCAGGAACATATCCGTTAAGGTACGTGACAGTCGACCGTTGCCATCGGTGAAAGGATGGATAGTGACAAACCAAAGCGGCACAATGGCTGCCTTGATAATGGGGTCTATGGATTCGGCATCGTTGGCCCATTGAATTAATTCTTCCATTAGTCTCGGTACTTCGGATGAGGGCGGAGCCTCAAAATGCACCTTCTCGCGGCCTAAAGCACCAGACACCACCTGCATCGTCTCCTGACCTTCGCGCCACGCACCTACCTTGAACCTAACACCATGTGGAAACAAAGCGGCATGCCATCCGAACAAACGCTCTGCGCTCAATGGTTTGTTGCAGTTTTTCACTGCGTCCACCATAACGTTCACGATGCCTTCCACATAACGGTCGGCGGGTGGCAGGCCTTCACGTTCCAAGCCCAATTGTCGCGCCACCGATGAACGCACCGATTTCCCATCAAGCAGGATGCCTTCAATTTTCGATGATTTCATCAAATCATCGGTCATCACATCGAGGGCGGTATTCAACTCGGTTTCAAAACCCAAGGTGGTGATACGGCCAATCAATATCCCCTGTTTTATCCTAACCTCCGCCAGAGGCTTTGCCAGCTGTTCGGCATCCCAGGTGAAATGTGGCCATTCTGGATGTTGCCAAATGTAAATTTCCATGTCCAGAAAATGTTTTGCGGTGCAAAAATACGATTTTCGCCGCAAATTTGCGGTGCAAATGGAAATTTTTCGCCGCATTATGTTAAAACTGTTATTTGACAACCCATCGGCCACCTTTGCGTCCACCTTCACGAACAAGAGCACCCTGCTCTTGAAGGGCTGCAAGCTCTCTCAAAAGTGTTCTTTGTGACATTCCTGTCTTTTGTGTCAAATCATGAGTTGTTATTGTGCCATCCCCCTCAATCAATCCCAATATAAGCAGTTGACGTTCAGTTAGTTCTTTTGTGCCATCTTTTATGCCATCTTTTGGGCCATTTTGTTCTTTTCCGACATCTTTTCCGACATTTTTTCCGACATTTTCTTCTCCTCCCTCCAACACAAGTGTCATCAAACACTCGTCTGGTTGCACCCTTTCCGACAACACTGGCTGAGGCCATTTGTTGTCTGTCCAGCCTTTCTTGATGATGTCCGCACCACTGCCAGCCTTCTCGCCATTCCCCAAAAACATGAAAAGCTTCTGTAGCAACGGGTTCCTGCAAATGCTATGGCTACCAGCATAAAAGTCAGCCACTGAGATGAGCATACAACCAGGATTGCGCATCATGATTTCATTTCTGTGCCCTACCACAAGTATATTCCCTTGCTGGGCATAATTGCAGTGAATCAGGCAGTTGGCCAATGCTTCCCTCAATGCAACATGCGCCGATGTTTCCTCCTGTCTGTCTGTACCTTTCAACATAAACGGTGTGGGCAACAACTGCGACAGCTTACCGTATGTCCTATAAAAGAACTGGAAGAGATTGGCCTCCCATGTACCATCAGGGTAAAGCCGGTCCGTCCAACGAAGCATCGGGTCTGACGACAGCTTCTCCTGATAGTCCACAAAATACCAAGGCGCACAACTTTGGTCTGTGATGCTATCCGTCTTTCCCAACATCAGTATTCCTGCACGAGTGAAGCCCTCACTACCATCTTCACGATTCACATAATAGGCACCGATTTTGGTTAAGAACTTCCTGTCGTCCAACTCATTCCAAGGATGATTCTCGTGTCGCAACAGGAATCGCTGACGATACGCACGAAGCGTCGCCATGTCAATATCGTCTATTGTGTAATTGGCCAATATCTTGCTATCGAATGAATGTCCCTGACTCTCCGCATCGGCAATCATCAACCGCACTTCCGCATCGGTGCAACGATAATCGCCCTCGTGATTGCGGCGATAGGTGTTGCCAAATGGATTACCGTTCAGATAGACTGGCTTCAAGTCGTATGCCGCCTTGGGAATGCGGAATACCAACACTTGGTTGCCTTCCACCTCCTCCACACTCACATCATGGTCAGTCAGCATCGTGGCGTTTACCTTCCGTTTGTTGTGGGCACAATCCCAAAAGTTTTTCTTGAACTTGGCTATCTGCGTCTCGCCCAGTCCATCAAGGACAAGCTTATTGTCTTTTTCCTTCACGCCAAGAACAATGATGCCTCCATTGGTGTTGGCAAACGCTGAAAATGTCTCCCAGAAACTCTCTGGGAAACCGCCTTTGGCAGATTTGTATTCCAATTCAGTGTCCTCTGCCAGACCAATCTGTTTTCTTATCTGTTCTGTGGTCATATTATGTTTCTATTCTATTTTGCTTGCAAAAATCACTCCTTAAATTGCACCTTGGTCACTTCGCTATGGTCTTTAGTTGCAATATTTCTTGTTCTGTCATGCGATTCGAATCTCTTTTTTTCAGTCTACAAAGTTACAATTTTTCCCGACACCTAAAAACTGCCATAATCCGTACTTCGGGTAACCGCTTGTTTTCCACAAATTCCGCAATCACTTTTTCTGCAAAAATCCAACTCTTTTATTGCATGAGATGTTATCCTATCTTCGAAAAATCAAGATACCTGTTTTTGAAATAGATAAATGGGGCTTTTTCGTTTTGAGGGCAAAACTCCAACGTTTTCTCAATAAAATCCTCTAATGTAACAGAAGTGATTTTGTACCGATACTCTGGTTTCAATTCATCCTTCAAAGAATTAACCTCGGATAAAGTCGTAGGATGTTGGGCTGGAGCAAGAATAACAGAATAATATCTATTGGCACCTTCCAAAACTCCGTAACATTCCGTTAACAAGAAGTTTCTATATATCTGACTAATAGGCTTCTTATCATTCAACAATTCATTTTCTGATTCCTTTTTAAACTCACTCAATCGTTTTATCCATTGTTTATGAAGCATTGTGTTGCTTGCACTATTTGTACCTAACACATCGGTATACTTAGTTTCAATTGCGATAAACGATTTCTTTCCTTCCGTATCCATGTAACGGATAATTACATCCATTGCAGTTCTGTCATTAAGGTAATTCTCAATATCCGTATGCAAATACTCCAACTCTACGTTCTCCACTTTATCAATACCCTTATCGGGAAAAATCGCTTGGAAAATGGAACTCACCTCCTTTTCCTTCCCATTTTCCATCATTTCTTTGAATGGGCAAAACAGATTGAACGCCATCGGCTGACTTGAGAGGAGATTATTAAAAAGTCTGTACTCATCAAATGTCTCATTCTTCTCTCTTTTCGCCACACGACGCTTTGCTTCTCGAAAAGCAAAGTCATTTACGAAATTCTTTCCAGTGTTTTCACCGTCAACAATCATATTGATTTGTTTCTTCTTGGAAGAACGGTAAGGGCCAACTCCCATTGGTTCATTCATTTCAACACGGAAACATCCTTGCAATTTTCTACATCTTTCAGTAAACTCCTTTATATTCATAGGATTGGTATTATTTGTCGATTTTATAAACTTTAGTTCTCTCATTTGTCGTTTTTTCTCTTCATCAGCCGCGTTAATAGCCTCAATTTGAAATTTATAGCACCAAAACTCACTTTCAGGCCCATTCTGAACATCCAAATCCAAACCAAGACACAAAGCCTTCATTCGATAAATATCAGCCGTCAGTTTATTCATTTCCACAACAAATTCATCACAAATCCACTCTCCATTATTATTACGGATGAGATGCCATTCATTTTCTTTCAATTCATTCTTCATGCTAATTCCAATTGAGGTACATTAACTATTTCTATTGATTCTCCATCACCATCCAATGTGGGTACAGAAAGTCTCACTTCTCCATCCCTCATTTCATTGTCAACCAACAATGTCAAAGGATAAATGGATTTATCCTTATCCAATCTTGGATACCCATTTTCTTCCAAATCTGTCATAAACGCCGAATCAATTCCATATACATAGATGCTCTTGCCATACGATTCCATCTGATGATTATATGTCGGATCTATTGCTGCATCAAACGAATCTCCTTGCGTCAATTCCATTCCATAAATCAAAAACGGAGCAGCATCGCATGACCTTGATAACAACCTCATTGTGTTTGAATTGGCATACAGATTCAACGCATAATCCGCACTATGAAGTCTGTGAAAATCCACCTCAAACTCTTTTACTACATCTCGAAACCTCGCACCATCATGACAACGCCGACCGTTTTCATCAAATTTTGATGGGGTAAAATAATAAGTTTCGCTTAATTCACACTCCATATAACTCCTTAATTTTTAGTTCATTGCCGCAAAAATAATAAAAATGCACCAAATCCAGTGCACTTTTTATCAAAAATTGCACCTTTTTTGGTGCATTTTCCGATTTAATCGGATAAGAAACTAAAAATCAATATTGTAAATCAGGTAAACTCAACTTCTTCTTCCCAAACAACCACCCAAACAGCCCCGCCGTGGAAAACGCCTCATCCCAACACCCATGCGCCAATTCGGGATAAGTGACGAGAATGGCCTCTTCATTACCAACCTCTCGCAGGGCATCATACATTTGTATGCTTCGCGAAGGCATGACTATCCCATCTTGCAGCCCATGAAAGATATAAATGGGAATGTCTTTCATCCTATCAGCGTATGCAGGGTCTCCCCCACCGCAAATGGGAATGGCCGCTGCAAACTTCTCTGGCCAGCGTTGCAGCGCATCCCAAGTGCCAAAGCCGCCCATCGATATGCCGCAGATGTAAACCCGCGTCGAATCCACGGCACCACAATCGATGAGACTGTCAAGCACGGCCATCACGCCACGCAATTCTGTCGTAGGAACGCTGTCCATCGTGTGCTCGGGCAGGCTCCAATCGGTGTTCACCCAACGCCTTTCGTTCGGGCATTGCGGCACCATCAACAGGAAAGGATAACGGCTTGTCACCGTATCGTTAAGGAAATACTTGATGCAATGCTTCAACTGTGCACAATTGTCATTGCCGCGTTCTCCTGCTCCATGCAAGAAAATGATCAAAGGCAAGGCTTCCTTCATTGTATCGGCTTGCTGCGAGCGATAGAGCCGATAAGGAAGCGTGTCATTGCTTTCGACATGACAACGAGCTATAAACAAGCTTGTATCATGAAGTTGTTCCTGGGCCTTCAGACATGTGCCAGCCATCAATGCCAGCACTAAAAAGAGGATGTGTTTCATCGCATTGCAAATGCTTATATTCAAAAATGGGCGGATTCGGAAATCCGCCCAAACTTTTGTCGTAATAGTTGTAAAAATCAAGCCTGCGCCGTAGGTGCGCCCATCGAGAAGGGAGCGATATTGCCGCCCTTGTCTTGGATGGTGCCGAACTGCTGCTCGTATTTGGCGATATTGTCGGCCAGAGCCTTGTACAGACGCTTGGCGTTCAAGGGGTTCATAATCACTCTTGAGCGAACCTTGGCTTTGGGTGTGCCAGGCATCATCTGAGCGAAGTCGACGATGAATTCATTGGGCGAGTGGGTGATGATGGCTAAATTGGAGTATTTGCCCTCGGCCACCTCGTCGCTGATTTCGATATTCAGTTGGTTTTTCTGATTGTTTTCCATAATGTTTTATTTTTATAGACGCGAGACTACGAGACTGCGAGACGCAAGGCATTGAGCCAGTCCCATGTCTCGTGTCATAACATGATGCAAATTTAATAGTTACTTAAAAAAGCGGGGACAGCCTTCCGGTCGTCCCCGCTCAGTTCAACACTTGTTAGAGAGCGGCCTTTGCTTGCAGCTCTTCGTACTCTTCACGAGAGCCCACAATCAAGTCCTCATACTCACGCAGACCTGTGCCGGCAGGAATCTTGTGACCGACAATCACGTTCTCCTTCATGCCGAGCAGGAAGTCACTCTTGGCAGCGATGGCGGCGTTGGTCAGCACCTTGGTGGTCTCCTGGAAGGAGGCTGCCGAGATGAAGCTGTCGGTGGCCAAAGCAGCGCGGGTGATACCTTGCAGCACCTGAGTGGCCGTTGCCGGACGAGCCGGACGCACGGTGGGCAGGGTCAAGTCCTTACGCTTCAGTGCGGACTCTTCCTCACGCAGCTTCATGGCCGAAACGATTTCACCCTTCTGCAACTTGTCGGAAGCACCATTGTCCTCCACGAAGAACTTACCGTAGATGTCGTCGTTCTCCTCTTGGAAGGTCAGTTTGTTGACTAACTCACCTTGCAGGAAGCGGGTGTCGCCTGGGTCGATGATTTCGACCTTACGCATCATCTGACGCACGATGACCTCAAAGTGTTTGTCGTTGATGACCACACCTTGCTGACGGTACACGCTCTGTGCCTCGTTGACGATGTATTCCTGCACCTTCATCGGGCCCATGATGGCCAAGATGCTGGCAGGGGTGATAACGCCTTCCGAAAGCGGTTGGCCTGCCTTCACGAAGTCGTTCTCCTGAGCCAAAATCTGCTTCGAAGTCGGGATGAGGTAACGCTTCTCCTCGCCTGTCTTGGCCGTCACGACGACCTCACGGTTACCACGCTTCAGCTTCTTTTCGAGATGGACGATACCGTCAATTTCGGAAACGATGGCCGGGTCGATGGAGTTACGAGCCTCGAACAGTTCCTGCACACGCGGCAGACCACCAGTGATATCACCGCCGCCAGAGACGTTACGCGGAATACGCACCAACTGGTCACCAGCTGTGATGGCCTCGCCTTCGTCAACGATGACGTGGGCATCCACAGGCAAGTCGTAAGAAACCAAGGTCTCACCATTCTCATCAACGATGTCGATGAGCGGGTTCTTGGCACCTCTCCTACCCTCGATGATGACGCGCTCGTTAAAGCCGGTCTCAGCGATGGTCTCGTTACGGTAGGTCACACCTTCAACCACATTCTGGAAGCGAACCTTACCAGTAAATTCGGAGATGATAGTTGCGTTGTAGGGGTCCCATTCGCAAATCTTGTCGCCCTTCTTCACCTGATCGCCAGCCTTGAAGAACAACTTGGCACCGTAAGGAATGTTGGTCGTCATCAAAACGACATCGGTGTGGTTGTCGTGCAGCTTCAGTTCAGCGGAACGGCCAATGACAATCTGGTAATTGTCGTTGTCCTTGTTGACTTCCACGGAACGGAGCTCATCGATTTCAAGGTAACCGTCATACTTGGCTTCGGTGCTGTTGGCCACCAAACCCTTCGATGCCTTACCACCTTGGTGGAAGGTACGCAAGGTCAACTGGGTACCAGGCTCACCAATGGACTGAGCAGCAATAACGCCCACAGCCTCACCTTTCTGAACCAGTTTGCTTGACGACAAGTTACGGCCGTAGCAGTTAGCGCACACGCCGCGCTTCGACTCGCAAGTCAGCACGGAACGGATTTCGACGCTCTCCAAAGGCGATTCGTCAATGGCCTCAGCAAGGGTCTCGTTGAGTTCCTGACCGCTGGCTGCAATGAGTTCACCCGTCTGAGGATGGAACACATCATGCAAGGCCACACGACCAAGGATGCGGTCATATAATAAGGAGTGCTTGCCAGGTTCCTTCTGTTCCTCACCACGTGAGATGGTCATGCCACGGAGCGTGCCGCAGTCCTTCTCGGTGATGATGACATCGTGGGCGACGTCGACCAGACGACGTGTCAAGTAACCAGCGTCAGCGGTCTTCAGAGCGGTATCGGCCAGACCCTTACGGGCACCGTGCGTGGAAATGAAGTACTCCAACACGGACAGACCTTCCTGGAAGTTAGACAGAATCGGGTTCTCAATGATTTCGGAGCCGCCTGAACCAGCCTTCATGGGCTTGGCCATCAGACCTCTCATTCCGCAAAGCTGTGACACCTGAGCTTCGGAACCACGAGCACCGGAGTGCAGCATCATGTACACAGGATTGAAGCCTTGGTCGTCAGTCGACAACACCTTCATCACCTCTTGGGTGAGCTTGGCGTTGACATCAGTCCAAAGGTCAACGATCTGGTTGTAACGCTCATTCGGGCCCATGAAGCCCATCTTTTCGAACTCACGGATTTCAGCGGCCTTCGAGTTAGCATCAGCGATGAGGTTGCTCTTCATCTGAGGGACGAGGACGTTACCCAGATTGAACGACAAACCACCTTTATAAGCCTGATAGTAACCCATATTCTTAATGTCGTCCAAGAACTTGGTGGTGACAGCCGTACCTTCCATACGCACCATCTCACCAACGATGCTACGTAGTGACTTCTTGGTCAACAACTCGTTGATGTAGCCATAATCATCAGGAACGACCTGGTTGAATATAACACGACCCACGGTGGTTTCGACCAACTTCGTGACGAGTTTGTCCTCTTCACGCACCTTGACACGCACCTTAATGATAGCGTGCATGTCAGCACGACCTTCATTGTGGGCGATAATCACCTCTTCTGGCGAGTAGAACGACATGCCTTCTCCCTTTACAGGATGCTCAGGCGTGCTCTTGCGCGGCTTGGTGATATAGTACAGGCCCAACACCATGTCCTGCGAAGGCAGGGTGATAGGTGCACCATTCGAAGGGTTCAGAATGTTGTGCGAAGCCAGCATCAAGATCTGAGCTTCGAGCACAGCGGCGTTGCCCAACGGTACGTGGACAGCCATCTGGTCACCGTCGAAGTCAGCATTGAAAGCCGTACACACCAAGGGGTGCAGACGGATGGCTTTACCTTCGATGAGCTTCGGCTGGAAGGCCTGGATACCCAGACGGTGCAGCGTAGGAGCACGGTTCAGCAGAATCGGGTGACCCTTCAGGATGTTTTCGAGGATGTCCCAAACGACAGGATCCTTGCGGTCGACAATCTTCTTTGCCGATTTCACGGTCTTCACGATGCCGCGCTCGATGAGTTTGCGGATCACGAACGGTTTGAACAGCTCGGCGGCCATGTCCTTAGGCAGACCGCATTCGTTCATGTTCAAATCGGGACCGACCACGATAACGGAACGACCAGAGTAGTCGACACGTTTACCGAGCAGGTTCTGACGGAAACGGCCTTGCTTACCTTTCAGGCTATCGCTCAACGACTTCAGCGGACGGTTCGAATCAGTCTTCACGGCGCTCGACTTGCGCGAGTTGTCGAACAAGGAGTCAACGGCCTCCTGCAACATACGCTTCTCATTACGCATGATGACATCAGGAGCGTTGATTTCAATGAGTCTCTTCAGACGGTTATTGCGGATGATGACGCGACGGTAGAGGTCGTTCAAATCGGAAGTGGCGAAACGGCCACCATCCAATGGAACGAGAGGACGCAACTCCGGAGGAATCACCGGCACCACCTTCACAATCATCCATTCAGGACGGTTCTCGATGTGCGTGTTGGCCTCGCGGAAAGCCTCAAACACCTGCAAGCGCTTCAACAAATCTTGCTTACGCTGCTGGGCCTTCACCTCGTTGGCTTCGGCACGCAGACGATTGGCTTCCTCGTCAATATTCAAGCGGGAAAGGAGGTCGTAAATGGCCTCGGCACCCATCTTGGCGATGAACTTGTTCGGGTCATCTTCAGGCAGATACTGGTTCTCAATCGAAACGGTCTCCATCAGGTCGAGATACTCTTCCTCGGTGAGGAATTCAAGCTTCGTCACCTTACGGCCTTCGTTGTCGTTCGGAATCTCCTTGCCTTCGAGGATACCGCCTTGAATCACCACATAGCGTTCGTAATAGATGATGGCGTCAAGCTTCTTGGTAGGAATACCGAGCAAGGCACCAATCTTATTGGGCAAGGAACGGAAATACCAGATGTGGGCGACAGGCACCACCAATGAGATGTGACCCATACGCTCACGTCTGACCTTCTTCTCAGTCACCTCCACACCGCAGTGGTCGCAGATGATGTTCTTGTAACGGATGCGCTTGTATTTGCCGCAGTGGCATTCCCAGTCCTTCACAGGGCCGAAGATGCGCTCGCAGAACAAGCCGTCGCGCTCGGGTTTATAAGTACGGTAGTTGATGGTCTCAGGTTTCAACACCTCTCCGTGTGAACGTGCAAGAATCGATTCCGGCGAAGCCAAACTTACCGTTATGCTAGCGAAGTTGCTATTTACTATATTGTTAGTTGCCATATTTCTGTGTTTTTATCCTAGCATTATTAAACTCAATTCAAGACTTTACCATCCTTATCCTTAAAGGTGATTTCGAGGCCCAAGCCACGAAGTTCGTGAATCAACACGTTGAAGGACTCAGGAATGCCCGGGATAGGCATGTTGTCACCCTTAACGATGGATTCGTAAGCCTTGGCGCGACCGTTCACATCGTCCGACTTCACGGTCAGAATCTCTTGCAGCACATTGCTGGCTCCGAAGGCTTCGAGTGCCCAGACCTCCATTTCACCGAAACGCTGACCACCGAACTGAGCTTTACCGCCCAAAGGCTGCTGCGTAATCAGTGAGTATGGTCCAATGGAACGTGCATGCATCTTGTCGTCAACCATGTGGTGCAGCTTCAGCATGTAGATGTAACCCACGGTGGCAGGCTGGTCGAAAGGCTCGCCAGTCTCACCATCATAGAGCTGCATTCGGCCATTAGCCGGCAGACCCGCCTTGGCCATGTATCCGTTAATCTCTTCAAGCGTGGCACCATCGAAAATCGGAGTAGCAAACTTCAAACCCAGTTCGTGACCGGCCCAACCGAGCACTGTCTCGTAAATCTGACCGAGGTTCATACGCGAAGGCACGCCCAAAGGATTCAGCACGATGTCGACCGGAGTACCATCGGCCAAGAACGGCATGTCCTCGGCACGGACGATTCTCGAAACGATACCCTTGTTGCCGTGACGACCGGCCATCTTGTCACCAATCATCAGCTTGCGCTTCTTGGCCACATAGACCTTAGCCATCTGGACGATACCATTCGGCAACTCGTCACCCACGCTGGCCACGTACTTCTCGCGGTTATACTTGCCTTCGATTTCCTTGTGCTTCACCGTGTAATTGTCGATGATGGCACCAATCATCGTGTTGACCTTCTCGTCGGAGGTCCACTTGTTCGGGTTGACCGACAGATAATCGATGTCATACAAGGCCTTAGCCGTGAATTTGGCTTTCTTGGCAATGAGGTTCTCCTTGAAGTTGTTGTAAACACCAGTGGAGACACGGCCATTCAACAAGGTCATCAGTTTCTCAACCAGCACATCCTTCAAGGCAGAAAGCTCCTTCTTGCAAGCGGCGTCGATCTTTGCAATGTCCTCCTTGTCCTTGGCGCGGGCCTTGCGGTCCTTTTGCAGACGCGAGAACAAACGCTTGCCGATGACCACACCCTTCATGGAAGGACCAGCCTTCAGTGAGGCGTTCTTCACGTCACCGGCCTTGTCGCCGAAGATGGCGCGGAGCAGTTTCTCCTCAGGAGTCGGGTCAGACTCGCCCTTAGGTGTAATTTTACCCACCAGAATGTCGCCTTCCTTGACTTCGGCACCCACGCGAATGATACCGTGCTCGTCCAAATCCTTGGTGGCATCGGTGCTCACATTCGGGATGTCGTTGGTCAACTCTTCCAGACCACGCTTCGTGTCGCGCACTTCGAGGGTGAACTCCTCAATATGAATAGAGGTGAACAGGTCTTCCTTCACGATGCGCTCCGAAATCACGATGGCATCCTCGTAGTTGTAACCCTTCCAAGGCATGAAGGCCACTTTCAGATTACGACCGAGAGCCAAGTCGCCGTTTTGGGTGGCGTAACCTTCCGTCAGAATCTGGCCGAAGGTCACATGGTCGCCGCGACGCACGATAGGCTTGATGTTGATGCTGGTGTTCTGGTTGGTACGCGCATACTTCGTGAGATAATAAGACTTCACGTCGTCGTCGAAGCTGACTAACCGTTGTTCATCCGTGCGGTCATATCTAATCGTGATCTTTTTGGAGTCAACGAAGATGACCTCGCCCTCGCCTTCGGCAGTGATAAGAACGCGCGAATCCTTGGCAACAGAGCGTTCAATACCGGTGCCCACGATAGGACTTTCGGGATTCATCAAAGGTACAGCCTGACGCATCATGTTCGAACCCATCAAGGCACGGTTGGCGTCGTCGTGCTCCAAGAACGGAATCAATGAAGCAGCGATGGAGGCGATTTGGTTGGGACCCACGTCCATTAAGTTGATTTGATCGGGCGTGACAATAGGATAATCAGCGATATAACGCGCCTTGATTTCCTTATCGGTAAATCTGCCCTCATCGTCTACAGGCGTGGTGGCCTGGGCGATGATCTTGTCTTCCTCAAGCTCAGCGGTCAAATAAACCGGCTCCTTCTCGAAATCGACCACACCGTCAACCACTTCACGATAAGGTGTCTCGATGAAGCCCAAGTTGTTGATTTTAGCGAACACGCAGAGTGAAGAAATCAGACCGATGTTAGGACCTTCAGGGGTCTCAATCGTACACAGACGACCGTAGTGCGTGTAGTGCACGTCACGGACTTCGAAACCTGCACGGTCACGCGACAGACCGCCAGGACCCAGAGCGGAAATACGACGCTTGTGCGTGATTTCCGAAAGCGGGTTGGTCTGGTCCATGAACTGCGACAACTGGTTGGTGCCGAAGAACGAGTTAATGACCGACGACAAGGTCTTGGCATTGATCAGGTCGATGGGCGTAAACACCTCGTTATCACGCACGTTCATGCGTTCACGGATAGTGCGAGCCATACGAGCCAAACCGACACCGAACTGGGCTTGCAACTGCTCGCCCACGGTGCGGATACGACGGTTGCTCAAGTGGTCAATATCGTCGATTTCGGCCTTGCTGCTCAGCAGTTCGACCAAATATTTGATGATGGCGATGATGTCTTCCTTGGTCAGGACTTTGACATCGTCGGGGATGGAAAGGTTGAGTTTGCGGTTGATACGGTAACGACCCACCAAACCCAAATCATATCTCTTGTCGGAGAAGAACAGCTTGTCGATGATGCCGCGTGCCGTTTCCTCATCGGGCGGCTCGGCGTTGCGCAACTGGCGATAGATATATTCGACGGCTTCCTTTTCCGAGTTACAGGTATCTTTTTCCAAGGTCTTGAAAATGACCGAATAGTCGGAAATCCTATCATTCTCATCGCGTTCGGATTCGCAGTGGAGCAGGATGGTCTTCACGCCGCTGTCCACTATCTTCTGGATGTGTTCCTCTTCAAGCACCACATCACGGTCGAGGATGACCTCGTTACGCTCGATGGAGACACACTCACCGGTATCCTCGTTGACGAAGTCCTCAAGATAGGTGTGAAGCACACGGGCGGCGAGCTTACGGCCCAAAACGCGCTTCAAGCCAGCCTTGGAGACCTTCACTTCCTCAGCCAAGTTGAAAATATCGAGGATGTCCTTATCGCTTTCATATCCGATGGCGCGGAGCAAGGTAGTGATAGGTAATTTTTTCTTACGGTCAATGTAGGCATACATCACGTTGTTGATGTCGGTCGAGAACTCCATCCAAGAACCCTTGAACGGAATGATACGCGCCGAGTACAACATGGTGCCGTTGGCATGTTGGCTCTGACCGAAGAACACACCGGGGGAACGGTGCAATTGTGAGACCACGACGCGTTCGGCACCGTTAATCACGAAGGTGCCACGAGGGGTCATGTATGGAATCATGCCCAGATACACGTCCTGAACGACGGTCTCAAAGTCTTCATGTTCCTCATCGTTGCACGAAAGCTTCAGTTTCGCTTTCAGAGGAATGCTGTAAGTAAGTCCACGTTCGATGCACTCCTCGATGCTGTAGCGGGGAGCGTCGATATAGTAGTCAAGAAATTCTAAGGTAAAATTGCCTCTTGCGTCGGTGATGGGGAAATTCTCGGAGAAAACCTTGTAAAGGCCTTCGTTTTTCCTGTTGTCAGGGTTGGTCTCCAATTGGAAGAAATCCTGGAATGATTGAAGCTGAATGTCCAGAAAATCAGGATATTCGAACGACTTCTTAATCGACGCGAAGCTAATTCTTTCAGTTGATTTTGTTGCCAAGGTATTATTGTTTTTTAGGTGTTTATTGGGAAAGACGAACGAACTAAAAGAGGAATTTTCGCATAAAGCGAAAAATCGGCACAAACCTCAGCCCCTATTTTGGGACTGAGGTTGAATGCCGTTGTGTACGGAGTTGAATCCTTTATTTCACTTCCACTTCTGCACCAGCTTCTTCGAGTTGAGCCTTCAGTGCATTAGCTTCGTCTTTGCTCACGCCTTCCTTCAGAGCCTTAGGAGCTGCGTCAACCAGTTCCTTAGCTTCCTTCAGACCGAGGCTGGTGAGTTCCTTCACCAACTTCACGACTGCCAACTTCTGAGCACCAGCGGATTTCAGAATGACATCGAAAGAAGTCTTTTCTTCAGCAGCAGCGGCAGCGCCACCGGCAGCAGGAGCAGCAACAGCAACAGCGGCGGCTGCGGGTTCGATACCGTATTCTTCTTTCAGGATGTTAGCGAGCTCGTTCACTTCCTTCACGGTAAGATTCACTAATTGTTCAGCAAAAGCTTTAAGATCTGCCATTTTACTTAATATTTTAAATTGTTAAT
>JAEEGG010005200.1_pt1 | contig 31103 bp, 19 predicted proteins | sample 9134161 | NCBI WGS metagenome assembly JAEEGG01 (sample SAMN16246543, study PRJNA631951) | gut metagenome | biome: gut microbiome; feature: rumen; material: CR-attached | host: Bos | place: Iran: Karaj | collected 2018-10
GACGATTTTGTGCAGCGCGTCTCCCTTCTCCATTCTGCGAAGATCCATGCCAAGCATCAGCGGAGAATTCATCATGGACCACATGGCAAAGTGCGTTCTGCACATGGTTTCCGTCAGTCCATTCATGCCGATCATCATCATGTCAGGATCGTTCCAGCCCTTGTCAAGTCCTGCAAACTCATCCATGATCACGGCTTTGTTATACTGCGAGGTCACGCTGGTCGTGTAATCGCTCTCCCATGCTCCGCGTCCGGGATCTCCGTTCGAACCAACCTGAAATGTAATGTCATTCAAGATTCTCCAGGAATCCCCAACCTTCCAGCCCCAGTTTTGAGGATGCGTCTTTCCCCACTCACAGATCGATAAAATAACGTCTCCCTCGGGATCTGCCAGTCTTAATCCCTCCAGCATGGCAGCATAGGAATGCAGGGTGTTCTCCTGTCTTCTGTGATTCATTAAGCGAAGCAGGTTCTCTCCCTTCTTTAGCGAAAGCCTGATCGGCGCAGAGGTCACAAATGCCTCCTTGTCTTCCGTCTCGGGAAGGAAGCCATCCAAACAAAGCTCTGCATCCTTGCCTTCTCCCAAGGCAACCTGTAGCCAGGCTCCAACGCCCTCTTCCTTACCCGTTGCATAGGTCACGCACAGCTCCGCTTCCATATCCGCCGGTGCCTCGATCACAAAGCGAAGCTCGCCGCTTCGAATGCCTACGGGAGAAGCTGCAGGGCCCGTACCGTCAAAGGTACCAAGGCTTGTAACATAGTTCTCCTTCTTTTCTGCCCTCTCGCCCCAAAGCACGCCATCCTTCACGGCTGAGAGCTCAAGCTCTAACCCTTCACCATTTACGCTAATCTTAGAAACGTTCGGTGCATAGACATACCTGGCATTGGCTGCATCTGAAAAGGTCGCATTATCCCAAAGATAATAGCAATTGTCCACCTTTAAGAAATCAATGCCCCACTCTGCATAGGAAGCGGCATCTGTCTTTTCGTGACCACAGGTTCCCACGGCCGCGCCTGCGCACAGATTCGTTCCAATGTCATTATACATGCCAAACTTTAGTCCCATCTGATGGAGCTTGTCCGCCAGCGCACGGAAGCCTGAGGGGAATTTCGTCTCCTCATTCAGAATCCTTCCGTCCTTGCGATACGTCTGATAGCATCCATCATCCAAAACCACATACCTGTAACCAAGCTTATCAAGTCCCAGCTCTTTTAGCTTTTCTGCCATGGCAAGGGTCAGGGCCTCCGTATTTCCGCTGCCAAAGGCATTCCAGCTGTTCCAGCCCATGGCGGGCAGATGCCCCTTTTTCTTTTGATAAAGAACCTCCTGATTCGTAAAAGCGTCAAAGCGCCACGCGGGGTCCGTAAGCTCTCCCGGTCCCTTTTCAATCAATGCTTTTACTTCCTCCTCAAAGCTCATTCCCATTTCCTCCGTTCATCCTATTATCTTCTTACTTTGTTTGTTATTCCATTACTGCTTTTGCCTGTCGTCTCTCATAGGAATATAAATCGTACAGCATGTCCGCCACATCCTCGGCACTGTCCTTCTTACCCTCCTGCTCCCACTTTAAGAACGTATTGAGCAGGCCTCCCGCATAGGAATACAGCTCATAGACGGATACCTTCTGCGTTGTCTGAACATTCTCATCCATAAAACGATTTACTGCCTCCAACATAATACCATGAAGTCCCTGTTTTGCCAAGGTCAAAAAAACTTCCGCATAGCGATCAAAAAAGGTCAGGGCATATAAGATGTGGTCCCTTTCCATATATCTGTCCCGCGCCTGCGCGCCCTGCTTATCCTCCATATATTCGGAGATAATAATCTGAATGTAATCCGACAAGGCCGCATACAAAGAATCGTAATGCTTATAAAAGCTGGCCCGCGCGACACCGGCCTTCTTCACGACGTCGGACACCTTCAGTTTGGTAAACTCCATTTCCCCCAAAAGCTTTAAGATGGCCTCGCCAATGCATGTCCTGGTAAATATCGTCTTTGGATTTGTAATCGTATTCACAATCATTGCTTTTCATGTCCTTCCCTTCCAACGAAGCAGGCCCAAAGTAGACAAAAACGCCCTTTTTGTCTATTGTAACAGTTCTAGGTTTATAATACAATATCATGTAGTTATGAAAACCACATTCATTTTATACTAGATATGCAAAAGGAGTTTTTTATGATCAAAATCATTGCTGATTCTTCCTGCGACCTCAAAGATTTTCCAGACATTCCTTTCGAAACCGTTCCCCTGACCCTGTCCACGGACGAAAAATCCTTCGTGGATGAGCCAGACCTAAACGTAGGCGAGGTATTGGATTATCTTTATTCCCACAATGGTCGTTCCTATACGGCCTGCCCTTCCACCCAAAGCTGGCTGGATGCATTTGAGGGGGCGGACGAAATCTATGTCGTTACCATTACCAGTGGTCTCTCTGGAACCTACGCCAGCGCAGGAATTGCCAAAGAGCAATATCTGTCGGAGCATCCTGAAGTCAAGATCTGCATTGTGGACTCTCTGTCCACGGGTCCTGGCATGGTGCTTCTCATTGAAAAAATCGCCGAATTAAAGGCCCAGGGAAAATCCTTTGAGGAGGTCTCATCCGCGATTGTTACCTATCAGAAATCATTAAAATTATATTTTGCCCTGCAGTCTCTTCACAATCTTGCCGTGAATGGCCGTGTCAATAAAATCATTGCCTCCGCCATCGGAATCATGAACATTCGCATTCTTGGCACGGCAAGTCCCGTCGGCACCATCGACCCGGTTGCAAAATGTCGAGGGGATAAACGAGTATTAGAAAAAATCATAGAGGAAATCCGCGCCTGTGGATACAAGGGCGGAAAGGTTCGCATCTGCCACGTGGAAAACCTGGAGTTGGCCAACGTCATCGCCGAAAGGCTCCGCGAAATCTTTGGTGACATTGATCTTCGCATTGTTCCCGCCAGGGGACTTTGCAGCTATTATGCAGAGCGTGGAGGCATCATTCTCGGCTGTGAGCGCTAAGCCCTTATTTCATTGCCTCTCGCGCTGCTTTCTTTTTCTTGTGTTTTTTTATGACGCCCTTTACAAAATTGATGATGGAAACGATGGTGGCACCGATCAGAAGGATCGTTGCCGCCACCAAAATAATCATCGTCAAATAACTCTTCCCACCCGTTCCAAACAAAAGCACGTCCAACTTTGCGCCAAGTTCAATCACAATGACATATAAAAAGAACTGTACGGGGATTTCCAAAAGATAAATCACTGGATATTTCTTTTTCAATGACTGACCCTCTTTTCTATTATCGCTGAAATCTAATAAGATCTTTTCTTCTTACGATTCAACATAAAACCAATCACCGCACCAATCACGCCGCCAATAATATGTGCCATCTGAGAAATATTATCTCTGACGGTGATGCCCTGAATGATCTGACCACCAATGTACAGAACTGCCACCACGAGAAAGCTTAGTGGAATCTCTCCCTCATGAAATCCGGTAAAGGACGCCAAAATGATAAAGGCAAATACTATGCCGCTGGCTCCGCACAGTGCAATGCCAGGGAAGAAAATATAGCTGATGATTCCCGTGATGACCGCCGTAATTCCAATGATCTCCGCCAGCGTGGCAGAGCCATGCTTCTCCTCCAGCATGGGGCCAAGGATCAACAAATACATGGCATTATTAATAAAATGCTCCCAGCCCGAATGTCCAAAAACATGCGTAAAAAAGCGTAGATAGGTCAGCGGATTCAGCAGGGAAGAATGCCACGTCATGAAAAACTGTTTCGTGGACGCTCCCTTCGTCAGAATTCCGATCAGCGTAACCACAAAGCAGAGGAACACAAATCCCAAAGTCACCGGCGCATTTAGCGTGATAATAAATTTATGCTTTCTCTTCATATTGACTCCTTAATAAAATCGCTTCGCGATGTTTTGCTACATTCCACTCGGCTCCGTTACAGCGATGAAAATTTCGTCTCAAGTTCAGTGCCGCAATTTTCATCGGTCGCCTCGCTTCATTTCGCGTATTGTCGCTTACTTTTCGCCGCTCATGACGTCATTCAGGTCAAAATCCTGAGACAAGAGTACGGACAGCTCTGCATCGGGTTCCGCAACAAGACGCTTCGACTGATTCAAAACGGCTTCCTCGATCTTGTTTCTTGCAAGGCGGCCATTTCCCGCATCCGTAGCGCGTACTGCCTGTACTGCATTAAAGTATGCCAACAGTGCGGGATCCGCACCCTCGTCGATCGTATAGCCCTTGGACTTCGCAATGGATTTTGCAATTAAGAGCAGCTCCTCGCCCGTGTAATCAGGGAAGTGAATGACGTTCGGGAAACGGCTCTTTAATCCGGAGTTCGAGGTCAGGAACTGCTCCATCTCCTTAGAGTAGCCTGCAAGGATGACAATCAGGTTGTCACGGTTATCCTCAATGCCCTTTACCAGCGTGTCAATGGCTTCCAGGCCAAAGCTGTCGTCACGTCCGCGATAAAGACTGTATGCCTCATCGATGAACAGCACGCCGCCAATGGCAGATGCAATGACTTTATTGGTGAGGGGTGCCGTATGACCAACATATCGGCCTACCAGATCCGCCCTGGAAACCTCCACAAGCTGACCACCCGTCAGTACGCCGATGGACTTCAAATACTTACTGATGATACGCGCGATGGTCGTCTTGCCCGTTCCGGGATTTCCCGTAAAGATCATGTGCTTGCTCAGCTCGCTGACCTTCAATCCTTCCTCTGATCTTCTTTTCTGAACCTTATAGTACTCTTCGAGACCCATCACATATTCCTTGACCTTCGCAAGACCAACAATTTCATCCATCTCCTTGCGAATCTCGTCGATCTCGCCGCGATACCCCTCAGGAAGAAGTGCCGTAAGGTCAATGACGCTCTCCTCGTGCTTTGCCATGACCCTGCCGTCCGCAATGCTGAGCAGCATCTTTGCATCCTTGGGATAATCATTCTCAAGCTTAGCCTGTGCCAGCGCCTGCAACACGCCATCATAAAAATCGCGGACGCCCTTAAGGCCCGCCTGACGCTCTGATTTCGTCACGCTATAATCCAAGAAGTCCTCCGAGGTATCAATGTCGAAGAAGAACCTCTCCTTTGCCTTTTCCTTCAGCTCTGCCAACTCGCCCTCCGCGATTTTGCGGATTGCCGTCTCATCCAGCTTTGCCGTTACGCAGACGTCGCCAAGCGCATTGATAAAGGGTGCACCCATGATGCCAGCCACCTTATCGATGGATTTCTCCGTCACAAAGATCAAATATTTTCCGGATGCCGTAAAGGTGCTGACCACCTCTGACGCCAACGAGTTTTGTACGTTCACCAACTGGCCCTTCTGCATGACGTAACGCTCGGAAAGACGAAGCTGTCCATCAATGACAAGCGATGCCACATGGGTCAGGAAGGAGGGGTGACAGTTCTCAAAATTTTCGAATAAAAGCACCTTGGAATTGCTGGACAAAGCAGAGTACATATCCTGCAGGAACAGCTTTTCCATGGATGCATCCGTATAGATGCCAAGATCCATTACCTTGACGTCAGAATTCTTAAAAACACCACGCTTGGAAAGCTCCTTCGCCGTCTCAAAAAGGGCGAAATGCTTTCCCGTATCATTTTTACCGGACAGGAACACGCAGTTCAGCGCCTTCGGCTCCTCAGGTGGCATGACGAAGGGACGCTTAAATGCAATGATCAGCTTCTTGATAAACTCTTCCTGTCCAAAGACGGACTTCTCTATTTCCGTTGCCAGTCCATTAAACTTCTCGAGGATCTCTTCTCTGGTTGCCTCTGCCTGGGCAGGCGCCGCAGAAGTGGATTCTAAGCGATCCAGCGCGGAGGTTCCCGTAACGCCAGCGCCAATTCCGAAATCATCCCGAAGGCTCTTGGTAAGGTTTGCCAACTCCTGATTGAGCGTATCCTGATTCTTAAACAGCTGATCGTTCATGGTGCTGACGTCCGCATTTGCCTTGCCAATGTTCTTGGCACGGGCCTGCGCCGCCTTCAGCATGGCCTCCATCTGCGCCGTCGCCGTATTGGCAGCACTCGTCAGACTGTCAAAATTCATGGTCGGCGCCTGGCTCCCCTTGCCCGTTACCTTTGCAAGATTCTCCATCAGCGTTCCGCCATTCTTTTTCTTTAGCTTCTGCGCCGCCTCAATTTCCTCCAGCGTATAATTTCCCACGTTACCAAAGGCTGATCCGCTTAAATCCCTGTCCATCTTCTTTTCTCCTCCAAGTACCATTGTTCTTATTTTATGTTCTCACCCATGGCTCTTCCTTTATCCTTCTCTAACGCATCATTCCCTCATGAGCCATGGTCCCATTTTCCCTTTGTATATTATACACCACACCTAGGGACATGTCATTATCTTTTTCAGGAAATCCCTTCACGACATGATGAGTAAAAGAATTCCTCACGAGTTTCGGTTCACGACGCCAACTAACTCCCGGAAAACTGGCGCATTGTCCTGCACGATCACGCAAAGCTTTTCCTTGGCCCGAGAGACATTCTGATAAAGGAGTTGTACATACAGATAATCCTCTCCCGGATGCTCCTCGCCTGTCAGCGTGCCACTTTCATCATAGCTAAACTTCTGATCCATCACCACGAGCACTCTTTCAAACTCCAAACCAATGACGTCATGCGAATCCTCAAATTCAGAAGCAATGTACCGATACCCCTTCGTTTGCCCTATGGCGATAAGACGCTTGGTTTCCTCCTCGCTTCCAGAGCACAGAACGTCAATGTTCGGAAAGGTCAGATTTGACCTTTTCTTTAAATCCAGCAGTGCATTGATAAAGGCATAAATTTCCTTGCTGGTGCGAATGGTTTTTGCCAGCCGAAGCTCCTGAAAGCTTCGAATGGCGCGTAGCCTCTCTGGATTATTGCGTTCCCGCTCTGATTTCGAAAGTACCTGTTTTAGGTCGTAGATAAATAGGCATGCCTTGATTTTACCGCTCCCATAGGCCTCCAAAATATTTTCCAAGCTCTCCCCAGAAAGCCTTTGCGTCTCGTCCACGCAGATCACGTCATAATCCGGGAAACTGTCCATAGGGATCTCTTCCACAATCGTGATTCCTTCTAATAAACACTTTAAGCGTTCGTGGCCATCTGAAAGCTTTCCACAGTGTACGACTGCAATCCTGTAATTTTTGCTCAGTTCCTTCGCAATATCATAGAGAAGAAGCGTTTTCCCGGTTCCGGCCTCCCCCGTGATTCCCCAGAGCGTAGCATTCGATCTGCGAATGCCACTTAAGATCTTCTCCTTCATCTGCTGCTGATGCTCCGTCAGAAAATATTGACCATTACAGAACCTCTCCGGCTCACTGAATGGCGAAATCAGATAATCGCCTGGCGTAAACAGCTCCTCAATGTCCTCTTGAACGGGGTGCTTTACCTTCCCAAGCTTTCGAATGAGTTCCCGAAAAGTGCAGACCTTAAGACCCTCCTCCGTCAAATGATAAAGCTTTCCCTTTTTTTGTCCGTCGCTGACAAAGGTAAAGCTGTAAATTCTTTTCCCGATTAGTGAGAGATAATAGGCATTCCTCTCCAGCTGCTTTTGGATCCTTTCCGTCGTGACGCTTGGACTGACGCTTTTTAATTCCACGTTGACAACGCATCCATTACGGCCAACCTTAAGCAAATCAAATTCCCGGGAAATATGCGGAATCGTAAAGGAATAGAACCAATCCTCAAGACAATCCTCGGGTGCTTCAAGCCTCATGAGCTCCTTCACAATCTGAGTAATCTGTTCAAATTCCTGCTCCTTGATCCGAAGCTTCTCCTCTCGACGTGACAAAGACTTCTCAAACAAAGGCTTCACGTCACTTTGTACGGTTCTTGTCATGGCATAGATATTAACGGCTCGCATGCTTTCTCTCCTATTTTGTCAAATCATAGTCCTTCTTCAGTCGATTTAGCGTTCCTCCGCCAATCAGACCGTCATGCTGCAATCTTCCGACAACGATTCCGGGAGCAATTCCCTGTGCTGCCGCAAAACTACAGATGCTCTGCTCCGTATATTTTCCTTCCTGTTTAAATACGTCAAATTCCTTCCTTGAAAGCAAGGCGTTCCGCGCCCATAGATTGGCATCCCGCTCATCCTGCTCCATCGTTCCGCCCTCCTGCGCGGCGTGCCCAAGGAAAATATGCCCAAGCTCATGAAACAGACGAAACCAAAACGCATTGTCATCCATCTTTTTTGCCGTCATCGCAATCACCATCCGATTGCCAGAAGGAATCGCGGCTGATGGAATGCTTAGCCCGCGCAGCCTTGGCAGTAACACAAGCACTACGCCACACGCCGCCAATTCCTCCTTTAGCTTTGGCAAAAACTGCGTCCTTCTTTCCACGGTCCACTTTGGAAGCAGGGGAACCAATTCCTCCAATCCCTTAAGGTTAAATGGTTCTGACGCGTTCTTCCTTGCTTCCCTCTTTGCTTCCTGCATCCAGGCCATTAGCGTTAAATCTTCTTTTTCATGGATGGATAATGTCTTTCCTGCATAGCCTGTCATCTTCCAGTTTTCGATCAGCGACAGATCCACCATCTCGAAGAAATCGCGCAGATTCCGCACCTTCTCCTTTGCAAGCTGCGCCTGCGGTACCCATCCCAGCTTTGCCATCTCCGCGTAAGGAAAGCACTGTGCCAGCGCAATATCCTTCTCCAAATCCTCTTCCGTCTGCTCGCGCAAAAGACTTTCGCGATATTCTGCTTCCAGCGCATTCCAAACGGACGCAGGAATTCCAAGCACCGTTGCAAGTCTGGACGCAATATTCGCCGTCAGCAAAACCTCACCGTTGATCAGTTTGCTGGCATGCTTTTCCGTAATTCCCATGCGCACGGCAAATTCCTTCTGCAACATACCACGCTGAAGCAGTTCTTCCCGGATTTTATTTCCCGGAGATCTTATGATGTCACACTCTTCCTTTTTCATGCCATCGCCACCTTTTCTTACAAATCCCATGAGTTCATTCCACGATTTTCACGCTACCCAAACTTCAAATTCAATTTACCGCTGTGGTAAACCAATTATAGCATGAACCGCTTAGGATGTCAAAATTGGCAACCTTGCACCTATAAAAAGAACTGCCTTGCAGTATTCCTGCAAAGCAGTTCCATCAGCACTTATTCAACTGATTCCATTTAGCTTCTCTTTGCGCAATCCTCACGGATTTCCTCGAGGCAGTCACTTGAATCCATCATTGCGCTCATCATGGGAGCGCTCGCGCATTTGCGCATCTTGCTGACCGTCTTCTCCAAAACGGCGTAATTCAGTGCCGTTCCCACGGCATCACATTTGTAGTTCACGGCGCGGCTCGCGGCAATGCCCATGCGGCCAGCTTCCTTTGCGGCATCAATGTTGGCACCGAGGAAAATGAACTCCCAGTTCTTTGCCCTGCGCTTTTCAATCAAACTCTTTACCTTGTCATAAGAATACTTTTTACTAGCATTCTCCATGCCATCCGTCGTGATGATAAAAATGGTCTTCTCGGGACGCTCCTCCTTCGGAACAGCCTTACGCACCTCTTTGATATGCTCGATGGCACCGCCCACGGCATCCAGCAGCGCCGTACAGCCGCGCACGTAATACTGTTTGTCCGTCATGGGAGTGATTTTCTTGATGTCCACGCGATCATAGAGAACCTCGGTCTGATCATCGAAGAGCACTGCGGAAACCAAGACGTCTCCCTCTTCCTTCTTCTGCTTTTCAATCATGCCGTTGAAGCCGCCGATAGTGTCCTTCTCCAAACCTCTCATGGATCCGCTCCTGTCCAATACAAATACCAATTCCGTTAAATTCTTCATAATGTTTTCTCCTTTCCATTCAATCATTTTGCAATTTCCTTGTTACACTCTGCCAATCGCTTTGACATTCCGTAAATAGCTGTTGTTCCTTTCTTCTGAGATCATCCTATCACGTGGCAAAGAAAAAAAGGTCGCCCGAAAAGCGACCTTTTTAAATCTCAAAAATTTTTTTGTTATATCCGACGCAATCCTCTTCTTGTCATGCGCTTATTTCTTCCGCAGGCTCATCTCTAAAATCTTATCACAGAGCTCGCCAAACGAGATACCCGCAGCCTTTGCCTCCAGCACCAGATGTGCGTCCTGATAAAGCTGCGGCAGGGAATCACATTCGAGGCAAACGTAAGAACCATCCTCTCGCACGATAAAATCGACCTTAAAATATGCGTGAACTCCTAAAACCTCGGAAACCTTTTCTGCCACGCTTCGAAGCTCCTTTGACAGGTTCCTTGGAATCTCCGCGGGACATTTCTGCACGCGTTCGCCGCGAAGGGACATGCCCTGTTCCTTGTTACGCGTCTCCAGGGGCAGTACTTCGATTACGGGGAAGGCTTTGCCGTCTACGCCGCCCACGGCAAATTCCCGGCCAGCGACATACTCCTCAACAACAATCTCACTCTCCCAACGGAAGGCTTCCTTTAATGCCTTCAAATAGGAATTCTTATCATTCGCCACGGAGATGCCAAGTCCGATGCCGCCATTGTTCGGCTTTACGATCACAGGATAGGAAATGCCAAAGTCCTCGGGATCTCCGATCTCCTCACCCTTATAAACACAAAAGCCCTTGGGCACGGGGATGCCCGCCTCCTCCAGAAGCTGCTTGGACACAGACTTATTGGATGAAATTGCGGAGGAGAAATAATCACAACCCGTATACGCAATGCCTAGAAGGTCAAAGGCTGCCTGCACCTTTCCGTTTTCACCGCTTGCACCGTGCAATGCAATAAACACCAAATCAGCCTGACGGCAAATCTGCAGCACGTTCGGTCCAAAATACGCGCCTGACTGATCCTTTCTGCGCTTTCTCACCGCCCAGAGATCCGGAATGTCATTTGGAATGTCCTGCGGCTCCAAGGAATACTTTTGGGTATCCGAGAAGGCATCCGCAATGATCTCCTCCTGCTCCGCATAACCCATGTAAGCATCCAACAGAATGACGTTGTGTCCCTTTTCCGCAAGCACCTTCGATACCACATAGCCGCTCTTTAGCGAAAGGTTTCTCTCATTAGACAAACCGCCTGCCAGGACGACAATGTTCATGTTCTCAGGAAGTGCTAAGCTTTCTTCCCCTTCATCGATCTCCTCCACGACGAGGTCAGAACCATCCATCTTCAGCTCCAGGGTCTTTAACATTTCTTTCGTCATGCTGACAATCTGCAGAACGCCCCGAACCTGATCCGCGGTAAGCTCCACGCCATACTTTTTGCTGCAAATGTTCTGAATCTGTTTTACGACAACGCCGCTTGCGTGCATGATCAGGAAATTGGAAAGATCAATGATGGCATTGAGCTTCTTTGATGCAACAAGTCCTTCAAACATGTCAATGATCTTTACGACGTCATCCATCTTAAAGTTCAACATGATGTCCTTCAACGCCTTTAGGAACTCCTGGTTCTGACGGGAATACTTAATACAAAAGGCCAGGACATATGCCGTATTATCTGAATAGGTCGGATCTCCCACCAGATCACAGAGAAGGTTAATGTATTCCGTGATCGTGTTTTCCTTACCTATCGCAAACGCTTTCTCCACAAGGATTCCCAACAGCTTGTTGGTCTCCGCCTGCTCCTTGGCGCTGATGCCAGAACGGATCATGCTGTTGATAAACTGATCCATGATCTGCATCTCAGGACGCTGTCCATTCGGATTCACACGCATCCGATACTCCCCATTCTCTCCGAAATCAAAGAAGGTATTGGGGCTATGGCTCTCGGCAAATCCAAACTTACCATAGTCGTAACCGATGTAATAGGTCTTTTTTCCGATGTCATTCATGAGAATGTTGACATAATCAAAGTCGATGTTATGATTCTCTATGACATCCTGTCTCCGCAGAATTTTCTTTCTGTAATGTTGAATAAATTCATCAGAAAATCCCTGTCCGTCGAAGGAGACACAGCGATAGGGCGTGTCATTTAAGATGGTAATATATTTTGCCTTGTTTCCGCCCTTGGAATGACCAATGACGGAAACGGTATAGTCCTCCAAATGCAGCTTTTCATAGACACTCTTATACCACTCCAAGGCATTGATTTGCTGCAGGGAATCCACCTGATTGGCCCCGAGGAAATCATCTACCCATTCATTGCTGGCCGTGCCTCGGAAAGCAACGACTGCCTCCTTCTCCCTTTCATTCAGGAACACGGCAGAGATTCCGCCGCCTCCGCCATAGGCGGTATCCAAATGCGGGAAGGCGATATATGCATCAAGAATGTTCGGTTTCTTTTCATATGCCATGAGAATGTTCTTCCAATCGAAGCCATTCATACATGTCGTATATACCATCTCATCGTCAATTTTTGACACGTCGATTCCATTTAAATACTCCCTGACCGTACGATTGTCCGCATTTAATACGGAGACAAAGGGAAAACTATCTGGTAAGTACGTTAACAGCTCCAGAAGGAGCAATTCATCCATCTTGTATAACATTTTTTTATCTCCCGATTATTCTAGCATTTATTGCTTTACGTGAAAACAACGGAATCCAACGCTGACAACGTTGCGCACGTTTTTCCGATCCCTTGCATAAGCATCTAATTCCAAAATGTTCTCCTTTTCCAATCCGTCCATGCCAAGAATGAAGAAGATCATGCCACTTCCATAAACTCCTTTTTCCTCTAAGAGGTTCTGCACCTTCTCCGAAAGTACGTCTGCCTCTTCATAGCTCGGCAAAGCATCCGCATGGATAAAGAGCTGCATGGTTCTTCCAAGATGTGGCCTTCTGTCCATCAGGTCCCTGCCGGACTTGATCTCATCGCTGATGAGGAAGGGAAAGGTCGTATAAACCCTCGCCTGAATGCCCCCCTCCTTTAGGATCTCTTCCACCAGACCGTCATATTCCCTCTCAAAGGGCACGTCATAAAAGTTATCCACGTAAACGCCATTCTCATACCTGAGCAAATACTCCGTGGAATCCAGTCCCGGCTGAATAAATTGCAGTTCCACGCATCCCTTTTTTGTCGAAGGCTGGAAGGAAATGATCTGCAGTTTCTCCTTGGGATACCTGTTCTTTAAGTAAAAGCTACAAGCCCTCAGTTCATTTAAAGCCTTTTGCTGATAATCAAAAAGCTTTCCCTCCGCTATTCTTTCCCCGTCCGTATAGGCAAGGTCCAAAAGTGCTTTTTCCTCGTCCGTCATCTGAATCACTGCCATACCTGCTCTCCTTTCTGAAATCAAATCGCTTCGCAATAAAAAGCTATCTTCCGCTAATCAAATTGCTCCGCGACATAATGCGATCCTCCTATCGTTTTTGACATCCTTTAGTTCGTCTCAATTTCTTCAATCAACGCCTGGTATACCATGCGGAGATTGTTGTTCTCCGTCCGTATGTTTCTCACCAAATTAATACTGATTAAGCGTAGTAATTCTACGCCGCTCTTGGGATGTTCATCACAAAATTTTTCAAAGCTCAAATGATCAATGGAAAGCGTCGTGCACGCCGTTTTCGCCTTCACCGTGGCTGACCGCTTGTCGTTGTCTACCATGGCCATCTCACCAAAAACGCAATGCTTTGCCGCATCCAGGGTCGCCACGACAAACTTATCCCCAAACACCGTGGTCTTAATGACGTCAACCATGCCATCAATCAAAATATACATCTCTGATCCCGTATCGCCCTCGGTGATAATGTTTTCTCCCGCCTGGGTTTTATGCACCTCTAAAAGACCCGCCAAAATCTTGATGTCCTCATCCTTAATTTTCGCCAGAAGGGGAAATGCCCTAAGTTCCTTTACGTAATCCATGTCATATCCTCACTCGCATTCTTACAAAAAGCCCTGCCGTTTTCCTTAGATCTCGTCTCCCAGAATGATGGCTCCCATGTTTCGTCCCAACACATAATCGTCCGCAGGATTGAGCTTTGGACAATTGGTCTCCATGGTTTTCACGGATTTCAGTCTTTGAATGATTTCTCCGTAATTCGTTGATTTTTGCGCTTCGGAGAGAATCTCATGCTTTAATTCCTTCTCCACGCCCATATTCTCCAGAACGCCGAGGAGCAAAATATTCTGCTCCTTTTTGTACCACTGGAATAGCTCCCCATAGGTCTTTCCGATCCATGAACTGCTGATGGGTGCAATTTGTACGGACACGCCGTCACCATTGTCCAGGAAGGAAGACATCACCTTCGACATGCCACTGTAATTTGTGGAGGTTGACAAGATGTATCGCGTGTACTCTTCAACATACACCACCTCCGCGCAGTTTTGACTCTCCAAATAATTCTTATAGCGCTCCGTCTTTACTTCCGCGCAAATATGACATTTTGAGTTCAGCTTGCGCACGAGAAGCGCCGTGACAAACACTCTCGAATCCACTAACTCATCATCCAGATTCTCCTGATTCTCTCCAATGATCAGAACCTTGGAGGCTTCCTTTATGTTTGCATTTAAGAGCGTTTGTTCCTCCGTAAAATCACCCCGAAGGAGGTTCAGTCCCTTCAGCTCATGATCGTCCCTCAGATTCTGAATTTTCACGTCCTCTACGTTGTTGATCAAAATAATGTCGGACAGCTTTAAATCCTTATTTTTCCGAAGGATCCCCTGAATCAGGATCTTCACGTCACTTTTCCAACCACAGATAATGATGTGTCCCTTCATGTTCTGCATCTTTTTCACCCCTCTCTCCAGATTCAGTCGTCTTGCCACAAACGCCGACGAGACATAACCCGTGATGGAGGATAGCCCCACCATGCCAAGGATCAAAACGAAAACGCCCGCCACCCTGGTCCAAGGACTGTCCACGTACATGTAATCATTTCCCGTCACCGCCAGGAGATTAAAGATTACAATATCCCAAAACGGAGCCTCCGCGCCCTCATTTCTAAGAACCAGCCAGCAGAAGACGCAAAGCAGAAAATACAGGAGTACAATTAGGAGGATCGTATGCAGATGGATGAGTTTCAAAAACTCTTTGATGCGCTTGCAAATCTTTTTCATTCGCCACTCCCATCCCCATCATCATTTTAAACACAATTCCGTTAATTATTTTAGCACAAATCCTTTTCTGCCTCAATAGGCACTTTATCGCCAAGTGCCTTCATTTACAAAATCTGCGCGGCGCGAATCCTGTTCCCTCAAAACTGCCTGATTTGTCTCCTCTGACTTTATGGTTTGAAATTCCATGTCGTTCAACCTCCGTCTGAAATCTCAAAAGCGCCCGTCATAAGACAGGCGCTTTAAATGCTTGTTTGATTATCATATTGTCTTTATGCAATGGTCAGCGTAAACTCTGCATCCTGCTTACCGGTCAGCTTTGCACTTCTTTGATCAGGTGCCTGTGCGCCAACATAAATCTTGATTTCACCGCCAACCTGAAGCTCACCATTCTCATCAAACGCTCCAAGTGCCTCGCGGGAAAGCTTGATGCATACGTCATCGCTCTCACCAGGCTGCAGGAAGAGCTTCTTGATGCCCTTAAGCTGATACTTCGGAGCTCCTGCGATGGAGGTTGTCACGTAAACCTGAACGGTCTCGCCACCTGCCATCTTGCCGACGTTCTTTACGGTTGCCTTAACGATTGCGCCGTCTGCGCCTGCATTCTCTGCCGTCACGCCTACGTTCGAATATTCAAAATCCGTATAGGACAAACCATAGCCGAAGGGATAAAGCGCATCACCCTCCATGTAGCGATAGGTTCTGCCCTTCATGGAATAATCCGTAAATTCCGGCAGATCTGCAGTGCTGCGGTAGAAGGTTACGGGAAGCTTTCCCTCGGGATTCTTTTCACCAAACAAAATGTCAGCGATGGCGCGGCCACCCTGTGCGCCGGGATACCAGCCCTGCAGGATTGCGGGAATATTCTCATCTGCCCAATTCACTGCAAGCGCAGAACCGGAAAGCAGCACCAGTACCACGGGCTTTCCAAAGGAGCAGATCGTTTCAAGCACGTGCTGCTGCAGTCCGGGAAGGTCAAGATTCGGCTTATCACCGGAAGCGAACTCATTGCCCTGATCTCCCTCTTCTCCTTCCAGTCCAGAGTCCAGACCCATGCAGGCGATGATGACGTCGCTGGCGGCACAAATACCCTTTACCTCAGAGATACGGTCATCCTCCTGTCCAAGCCCCTGGACCTTCTTGTGACAGAGATGGCAGCCTTCGCTGGCCATCACGCGAACCTCATCTCCAAGATATTCCTGAATTCCCTCAAGGATGGTCCAATAACGGGAAGCAGTTCCCTCATAGTTACCAACCAGTGCTCTTCTGTTGTTTGCGTTCGGTCCGATCACACCGACAGTTTTGATGGCACTCTTATTCAGCGGCAAAAGATTGTTCTCGTTCTTTAGGAGCACGACGCACTTTTCAGCAGCTTTTCTGTTGAGCTCCCGATGTGCCTTCGTGTCAACCTCCGTATATGCAATCTTGTCAAAAGGATTCTTCCCCTTTTCATCAAACACGCCAAGCTTCATACGCGTGGTAAAGAGGTTTACAAGTGCTTCATCAATACGGCTCTCGGGAACCATGCCTTCCTCTACGGCCTGCTTCAGATAATGGAAGAGGTTGCCGCAGTTTAGGTCGCAGCCATTGTTCATTGCCAGGGAAACGGATTCTACGGGCGTCTCCGTAACATGATGGCCCTCGTGGAAATCCTTGATGGCCCAGCAGTCGCTGGTGACATGACCGGTAAAGCCCCACTCCTTCCTCAAAATGTCCTGAAGCAATGTCTTACTTCCGCAACAAGGCTCGCCATTGGTACGATTATACGCTCCCATCACGGCCTCAACGCCTGCTTCCTGTACGCAAGCCTTGAATGCAGGAAGATAGGTCTCTGCCATATCCTGCTTGGAGGCAACGGCATTAAAGCTATGACGAATGTCCTCCGGACCGCTGTGAACGGCAAAGTGCTTTGCACAGGCTGCCGCCTTCAAGTAATTTTCATCATGCCCCTGAATGCCTTCTACAAAGCGCACGCCCAAACGAGAGGTCAGATAGGGATCCTCACCAAAGGTCTCATGGCCACGGCCCCAGCGGGGATCACGGAAAATGTTGACGTTGGGAGACCAAAAGGTCAGTCCCTTATAAATATCGGTATCGTCATATTCCTGCTGCATGTTAAACTTTGCGCGGCCTTCCGTAGAAATGGCAGTTGCCACCTCCTCGATAAAGTCCTCGTCAAAGGTTGCCGCAAGACCAATGGACTGCGGGAAAACCGTTGCCACGCCAGCCCTTGCCACGCCGTGAAGCGCCTCATTCCACCAGTTATATGCCTTGATGCCTAGTCTCTCTACTGCGGGAGCCCAGTTCAGCGTCTGACCTACCTTCTCCTCCAAAGTCATCTGTGCGACCAGTGCCTTTGCACGCTCCCGATACTCCTGCACCTTTTCTTTATTCTTTGCGATTTCCATTCGTACTCCTCCATAAAATGATTGTTTACAAGCTAAATCTGTTCACGAGTTAAATCCATTATATCGGGAATCCCCATCTGCTGACTATAGTTTTTCTTGCCTACTTCTTGTCTAAAATTGTTATGTTAGGATTCCGTGATTCCATAATTCTCTCTTGCCAGCTGCCCGTGTCGCTTTAGATCCTCCAAAAGCCCCAACGAGGACATGCGCGTCGCGCCGTCACCCCAGATAATCATCTGCTCGAGGCCGTCCGAGGTTGCCACCGTAATCCGATACTTTGAAGCCATTTCATGTACCGTCTTTTCGATGTACTGATCTGCCGTCTCCGCCTCCTTCGTATAGACCACGAAGACGTTGTCATGTTTTTCCACGCTCCCTGCGTTGCCCCTCACCTTGTATGCGTCAAAAACAAGGATCAGCGTCCCGCCGACATAACCTTGATAATTGCTCATCTCCTCGATCAGGCGATCTCTTGCACTTCCAATATTCAGCGCCATCAGTTCCCTTAAGTGAGGCCAGGCATGGATTACGTTATAACCATCCACAAGAATGCAATTCTCTTTCGGTGCCACCTTCTTTGGCGCGCTCGTACCTGTTGAAGAAGAGGAAGCGCCATAGGCTTCTTCTCTTCTGTGGCCGCGATGAAATCTGCGATAGCCCGCCCTGTCATTTTGCTTCTTATTCTGATTCTTTCTGCCTGCCGCAAAAATCGCGTCAATCTCTTCCTGACTGATGTAAGAAGGCCCTGATGCTTCACGCCTGCTCGGCATTTGCACGGCAACCTCCTGAATCTCCTGCTCGTTTTCCTGCCAGCGCTCCGCCGCATCTAAAAAGTCCGTGCGAAGTGGCACGTGTGCGCGAGCATATACCTCATCCCAAGGGATCAGTGTGCCTGCGCCATGGGAACAGAATACCGAGCCCGTCGGATTTTCCGTATCGCCCTCCGGATCGTAGCCAATACTTACAACCACTCCCTCCGGTTCCCTGCAGGGCTCGTAACCGCTGACGGTCAGGGAAAGCTTTCCCATGCCCTTCGTATAAGAAATCACCTCTCTCGCGTAATCCCACAAGGTCGCAACCGGTGCCTTACCGGTAAGAATCGCCTTACTCTCCTCCATTTCAGGAGAATCAAAGCTTCCCCCCATCCGGGTCACGTCCGTCATGGCCCTGCCGAGGCAGTCCTGCGGAAGCTCCAATCGAAAGGCATAGACAGGCTCCAATAAAATACATTTTCCGCTTCGAAGGCCCTGGCGCACGGCGCGGTAGGTTGCCTGCCGAAAGTCGCCGCCCTCCGTATGCTTTTCATGTGCACGTCCGCCGACAATGCTGATGCGAAGGTCCGTAACCTCACTCCCGGTTAATACCCCTGGATGCGTTCGTTCTTCCAAATGCGTCAGAATCAGTCGCTGCCAGTTTTTATCAAGATCATCCTCGCTGACGTACGAGGCAAACTGCAGGCCGCTTCCGCGCTCTAGTGGCTCCAAGAGAAGCTGCACCTCCGCGTAATGCCGCAACGGCTCATAGTGCCCTACGCCAAGCACCGGCTCAGCTAAGGTTTCTTTGTAGACTATGCTGCCATTTTCAAACGAAACGCCCAGCTCATAGCGCTCCATCATAAGACTCTTTAAAATTTCAAGCTGCACCTCGCCCATGACGGATACGTGGATCTCCTTAAGACTTTCCACCCAGTGCACGCGCAGCATTGGTTCCTCTTCCTCAATGCGACGAAATTGCCCGAGTGCCACTATCGGGTCATAATCATCGGGAAGCTTTACGCCATAGGTCAAAACAGGCTCCAAGCTCGGGATTTGATCCTCTCCCTCAAAGCCAAGTCCCTGTCCCACGTAGGTCTTCGTAAGTCCCGTCAGCGCGCAGATCTCTCCCGCCGCAGCCTCCTGAAGCGTCTGAAAGGTCAGCCCATTATAAAGGCGCACCTGATCGACCTTTTCCGGCTCCTGTTCGTTGCCATCCGGCGAGGTTTTCCGCCCCGTGGCAAGCAATTGTTTCGCGACGAGCCTTCCGCCCGTCACCTTTACGTGCGTCAGTCTCGCACCCTGCTTATCACGGCTGATCTTAAAGACTCTGGCGCCAAACTCCTTCGGATACTCTGGCTCCGGCGCATATGCGGCAATGCCATCCAAAAGTGCACCTACGCCTTCCATGCGAAGCGCTGAGCCGAAGAATACGGGAAAGATCTTCCGGTCTGCAATCGCATCCTCGATACTCTCCCTTGCGATATGACCAGTCTCTATGTATTCCTCCATGAGCCCTTCATCGCAAAGAGATACCTCCTCAAAAAATTCTGCAAGTTCCTTTTCTGATGGTACGCTTCTTTGTTCTCCCGAAGCTGCGCTCCCTGGCTCTTTACCGTCACCAAAGGCTCCCGCGACGTCAAAGGGAATGCAGGCGCCATCCAGCCTCTCCCGAAGCTCCCGAAGAATCCTCTCTCCGTCCGTGCCCTCCTGGTCCATTTTGTTAACGAAAATATAGGTTGGAATGCCGTAGCGCTTTAAGAGTCCCCAAAGCGTCAGAGTATGTCCCTGTACGCCGTCCGCGCCGCTCACGACCAAAATTGCTAGGTCAAGCACCTGAAGCGTACGCTCCATCTCAGCAGAAAAATCCACGTGCCCCGGCGTATCCAAAAGCGTTACGGAAAGAGAATCCGTCCCATCCGGTTTGCTCCACTGAAAAAGCGCCTGTTTGGAAAAGATCGTAATGCCGCGTTGCCGCTCCAGTGCAAAGTGATCAAGAAAGGCATCCTGATGATCGACCCTTCCCGCCCTTCGAAGCGCGCCGGAAAGATACAGGAATGCCTCCGCAAGGGTGGTCTTTCCTTCATCCACGTGTGCCAAAATTCCAATGACTAGCCGCTTTTCCTTCATAACGTCTTCTCCAAAATACCTTCGTGATTTCTTTTCTGATAGGACCTATCGATCCTTACGCCACTCCTCATCCGTCTCCGTGCTGGATGCGGTCGCCTTAGTCAGCTGATAGAGGATCTCGCTCATGTACCGCGCGGGAATGGTCCCAAGCTTTCTCTCCTTATCCCCCTTCGGGATATTTCCGTAGGAATTGCCCACACACTTATCCGCATCCTCTATCGCATAAAAGGCCGCGTCATACACCGTAACATCCTCGCTCTCATCTCCTATATAGGAGCCGGAAAAATGCAGCTCCACGGCATATCCTGCGTCCGTATCCTTGCGATAATAGCTATAATATACGCCAGCATCCTGCGCCGCGCCCTTGCTCCAGCCAAGCCCCGTCATCTTACCGGAAATCGAAAGCCCGTTGATGATCTTACCGCCAAAGCGCTCTAACGTCTTCCTGCCCTTTTCCTCCTCGGTCAGTGTAAAGACGGGACGATCGAGCTGCTCCACGGCCTGCGTGATCTCGTAATCCGAGAGCTGTTCCTTCCAGGCATCAATTGTTTCTTTTTCGAGCTCGATCGGATGAACCAGACCGATCAGCGCATCTTCAGGAAGCTCGTACTCCTCCTCGCAGGCGGTATTGAACGTGCCATCCTCTAAGTATCGAAAGGTTTCTGCAAGCTTGCCGTCCTTATAATTTCCCCAGATCAGACTGATGGCAAATTGATGCATCAGCGGATTTTTCACAAAGAGCTTTTTCCAATTTTCTGCCGTCCATTTACGGTCCAGTGACATGGCCAGTTCAAGGCGGATCGCCTGCGTTTTCACGGTGGTCTTCATCTGCTTTTTCAGCTCCTTGAACTCCTCAAGGGCTGCGGATGCCTTTTCCTCGTCATCACTCTTACCAACGGCGGGCAGACTCTTTAGCTTCTTTCCGTTTTCGTCCTTCACCTCAATGTCAAGATCCGGTGAGATGCGTACGGTGAAGCTTCTGGTGCCATAGTCAAAGTGTCGCTCCATCCTCTCATCAAATCCAAGGTCCGGAACGATTCTGTCAGCCAGCTCCTCCACCGTAAGACCCAGCTGCTGCGCCGCAAAGGCCATGGCATCCTGCGCCGCCTTGCGCACCTGCTTGAATTTATATTTGCGCGCCATGCCGTCAACGATCAAAAGCGCCGTCGGGGTATCATTGAGCGCCAATGCCTTCACGGCCTCAGATGCGATGGCACCTCTGGAATTTTCCGCCCACTCGCCGATCTGACGCTGAAGCCTGGGAACCATCCTTGCGCCGCCGTGAATCGAGGTCGCATAGAGCACCCATTTCTTCTTTGCCTCCGCGCCCTGCTGCAGGAACTTCTCATAAACCACTTCCATATAGGCGGCAAGTTCTGCCTTATTCAGGCCATCCGTCAGAATGTGCACGTCCTTGTTCACGCCGGGAATGGGCATGGATGCGTAAGCAAGCAGCACGGCCTGCATGTATTCCTCCGATGCTGCCTGCGCCCCCTCAGCATTTTCAGCTCCTGCTGCTTTCGCCTCGTCATTTTCGGCATCTGCTGCTGCTTTCGCCTCGTCATTTTCGGCATCTGCTGCTTCTGCCTGCGCTTCCTTCACCAGGAAATGAACCTCGGGCATAGGCTGGTCATAAATCCACGCAAGACCACGCTTTTTTCCGCCCTTATGACATTCCTTGATGAACCCATCCGCAGTAAGCCCTGCAGAGGCTCCCTCGCCGCCTTCTGTCTCAGTGTCATCTGCCTCCATGCCAGGTGCGCCGCCGGCGCGCAAAATCTCGCGCACAAGGTCAATGACCTTTTTACTCTTTTCCTGTTCGATCACGGCACACAGTTCTTCCTGATGAGCCATGATGCCCGGATACTTCGCAAGAACGGCTGCTGCCAGCTCACGTTCACTCCCCTTCTTTGAGGTCTTTAAGATCTGCAGAAAATCCTCCATCCACTCAGGATGGGCGCCGTAAACCTTAATCAGCTCTTCCTTCACCTGCTTGGAGCTCTCACTGACAAACGACAGCAGCTCTGCCTTGTTATTCAAAGCATTTCTTCCAAGGATTTCGATTCCAAGGAGCCTTCCTGACACGGGACCATTTTGGAAGGCATCCACCGTCTCCGCACGGCGCTCCTGTAGGATCCTTGAGAAGTACTGATCCATTGCTTTCCACTTTTCTTCCTTCTTGCCGCGATAGGAATCATAAATCAGTGAGCAGATTCTTAACCTATGCAGAACAGGCAGTTTTCCCCGCTCAATGGATTCCAGTACGGTCTTAAAACGATCAATCTTAAAGTCATAGCTAAACTCTCCGCAAAACGGCAAAATGGAATATTCCATCTGTCGGAACGCGATAAATGCGATACAACGATCATAGAAGGCATCCTTTCCATACGTAGCACTATAGTTCATCACTGGGCCGCTCAAATTCTGATAGCTATTCCCTACGCCAACCACCTTGGACTCCCATCGAAGTACCACGTCGACGCTCTTCTCTCCTTTGAGGTAGGCCGTTATGTCTGCCTTCATCACGGGATCGCCTGTCGGAATGAGCTGGTCCATGATCTTTTGCTGAATCACCGACTGATCGGAACTGATTATGGGAAGGAGCTGGCTTTGAATAAATGCATTGTTTCCAGAGTGCTTCGCCGCGTCGATCAGGCACTGTCTTACGTCATCGCTCGCCTGACGGATCGCCTGTAGATAGACATTTGGATTCTCCCTCGTCATGTCTGCTAAGATCTTACCGGCAATGGTTCTATCCAATTGCAGGTTGGAATTCTGATGTGCCCACTTGGAACCAAGCCAAATGATATAGGTGACGTCGTTCACCTGGAAATCCACCCTCCAGCGACGAACCTCCTGCTCCATGGGCTTCTTGGGTTCCGTGTAATACATGTATTGCAGGCCCTTGGGCGTCAGATCGCCGGAGAGGAAAATGCGCAGAAAATTAAAGATCACGGGAGAGAGTCGGTAATTCACTGCGGCGTAGCTCATAAATAGTCCGCTCTCGCGTGGCAAAAGCCCCTTTGCGGCATTCGCCGTAAAATTCAAAATATCCGTTGGGATAGGTTTCCTTATGTCTCTTTCGCGCAGGAAATTTTGCATTGCCGACTTTACCGGTGCAGGGATTCCCGCATAAAAGAGCTTCTCCAAGATCTCCGGGAACATCTCCTCGTAGCGTTTAAATTCCTGCGGATACAGTTTTACGTAAGTATTAGTCTCCAGGCAGGGATCTCCATTTGCAGTAGGCGCACTTGTCGATGCACTTCCCGTCGAAAGCCCAAAAAGCCCTCCTAAGAATCCTAAAACGCCCTTCTCTGCAGGCCTGTTCTCCTGCGTTTGCCTTGCTGCCCAAACGGGCTTGCCATCCCATCGTTTATTCTCCGGACCGTCATAGAACATGGCCGTCAAAATGATAAAATCCGGGCCACCTGCGGACTTATCGGTATCCTCCATTGCCGCGCGTAGAATCTCTCGGTCCGTGGTAATCTGAAGGATTGCCCTGTAGCTGGCATACCCCACGCTGTGATGACGGGCGGCCAGCGTCACCTCCAGGGCAACTCGCGTCTTCGCAGGAATAAACTTGCGCGCCTGCATAACCTGATAATAGATGCTGTACATGCTCGTGCCAAAGATCTGGTACATAATCTCGATATAATGGCCTGCCATCTCGAACTGTTTGTGACGCTCCAGGCGATCAGCAATCTTTTGAATGTTATCATCCCTCTGCTGCATGCCTTGTCCACGGGTAAATGTCTGCCTTTGCGTGATGCCAAGATCGCAGCTTGGAATCTCCCCGTTCACATACTTTGTTGCCATCTCGATCTGTTGCTCTGACAGACCGCAATCCGCAAAGCTTGCGTAGACCGCATCCTTACGTTCTTCCTCTGGATTTCTCATGTGACGTTACCTCCCCTTACTCTTCTTGTTCCCAATCCTTTTGCCCGATTCGGATCCCGGCTTCATCTAGGCTGCTTTGCCGAATGCCCTCTTCTACGAAGCTCTCAATATTACAAAATAAAGCCACCAACCCGTCTGCATTTTCGTCATCAAACATATGCCTTCTCGCCTTTAGTCCTTCTGACAGCTCATGGAGCCTGTCAGAGAGCCATTCCATCCCATATTGCCTGACAAAGGTCTCTTCCCGGGAAAGTCTCGCGAAAAGACTCTCCGGCACATTGGTCAAACCGCTTTGAAAAAGGTCCGCAAGCAGCTCCCGCACCTGTGTCAGTTCCTTTCTGATCTTTTGTTCTTTCACCTGCGTATCCTCTAGCCTTCCGTTAGTCTCTCCTCGCCGATCGTCTCTATGGGATAAAAACTGCACTCGCCCTCGTCCGCATAGAGAGCACCCAAAAAGACGGGCAATTCCTTTCCGTCGCTTTGCTTTTTTTCCAACCGTTCCAGACTTCGGATCGCCATCTCCTCCTGCTTCGAATATGCAAGTTCTCCTCGAAGACGCCTACCTGCGAAATCTTCAAACCAAAAGAGGAGCTTTTGTCGTATTTCGTCGTAATGCATGTTCAAAAGGCTCTTCGGCCTGATCAGAAAAAGCTTGTCCGCTTCCGAAAGCTCACCATCGTCATCACACGTCCGCTTTCGATATGCCTTCCAAAGCTCCTCGAAATCATCAAAGATGGTTTCTCCAACATGATCCGGCAATGCCCCGCCGACCGTCAAGAGGTCTGCCTTTGCCTGACTTGTGGAGGAGAGACGTCCCGCGTCGCTTACCTTGCCGTTTTTCAGTCTTATCGTCGCCGTGGATAACTGTATGAGTGTACAGTTTAGGCCCCAAGGGACCACCTCTGTCTGCACCTGCGAACGATATTTCATATTTGATTTTTCATATATGGTAGGTCTGGCCACCGTGTAAGTATAAAACTTCTTGGTATTCTCTTCAAAAAAGTAAATGGTCTTTCCTGCGAACCCCGTCTCGCTCTCAAAGGAGCGCATGCCAATGCCATGAAGCAAAAACTCCGGTGCTTCCGAATAGGCCGTGCGGAATGTCCCGGCCAGGGAATACACGCTATTTCCCTCCGCCATCGTCCGCTCTAGAAGTCTTACGTAGCCGTAGCATTCCGCAAGACGTTGCATCACCTTCGAAACCGTGACCTTCGCCCGCCTTCCCTGATACCCGGCGACGGTATCTGCAAGTACACGCAGCTGATCCTCAAGCTTTGGAAGCCTTGCATTATGTGCGCGCAGTGCAAATCGCTCCGCCCCCAGGGGCGTCTCCGGTGAAAGCCTTGCACTGCCAATGAGGAAAAGCTCTTTCAAAAAAGCTTTCAGATCCGCCAATATCTCGGGAACGCTCTCTTCGTCAAATTCCTCCGATTGCTCCGCCGCCGCATCCAGGAGTGTCTCCAGGTTTATGATGCCAGCCTGTAGCTGCATCGCCAGGATCGCACCCACCTTATGAAAACAGAGCTTTTCATCATGGCAAACGCTGCAGGTGGAAAGTTCTAAGGGATACAGGAGCTTTACCGTCGCATTTGTCTTTGCGTTCCTGACGGTGATCAGCTTCTCTTTTTGAATCTCAAAATCCTCTGAAAAATCCGTCTGCGTAAGGAGCTTGATCCAATCCTTGCCAGAGAGTGCTTTCTTTAGCTTCTCGACCGGAATCTGTAGAATTTTCTCGCCAGGCTCTTCCCTGCGAATGGTTTCCTTAGCTGCTTCTTCCTTAGGCGCTTCTTTAGGTCCTTCTTCCCCAAACGATGCCGCAGATATCTCCTGCGTCGGTGCATTCTCTCGGATTTCCACCTCCGCCCGCATCTCTGCTTTCTGCGTATCCCCGCCAGCTTTTTGTGCATCCCCTCTGGCTTTTTGAGTATCCCCGTTAGCCTTTTGCGCCGCGAGGATTGTCATGATTACGTGCTTACAAATACTTGTCGAGGGGCAGCTGCAGGTGCTGTTGGTAAGAGGAAGCTTTAGCACGACCTGCGCATCTTTGCAAATGCCTCGTAGCTCCTCGCCTTCCTCCGTGATCTCAACGGTGGTATTTTCCAAATCCTTGTAGGACCTTTTCACAATCCCTTTATTGGACAGGCCGATCAGGTACTCCTCATCAACGGTTTCCAAAAACCTGCTAAGCTCACTCATGGATGATCCCTCCCACCCAGTCAGCCAGCTCTCCTGGCGTCATCGCCGCCACGTGCGCACCAAGCGTCACCATCTTTGCCGCAGCCTTCCTGTCATAGTTGGGATTGGCCTCCTTATCCAGCGCCGTGAGAATCATAAGCTTTACGCCTGCCTCAACAAGTCCTCTCGCACAGGCGTACATCTCCTGCGGTCTGCCGCCCTCGTAAAGATCCGTCACAAGCACAAAGATCGTCCGCTCCGGCTCCGTCACCAGTGTTTCACAGTAGCGCATGGCCTTTCCAATGTCCGTCCCGCCGCCAAGCTGTACGCTCATCAACGTCTCCACGGCATCATCGACTGATTCACTTAAGTCCACGACATTCGTATCAAAAATCACCAGCTTTGTCTCGATCATAGGAAGGGATGCAAAGATCCCGGCCATGACCGCGCTGTGGATCACGGAATCCAGCATGGAACCGCTTTCGTCCACGCAGATGACCACGTGCCAGGTGACGTTTTGCTTAACGCGCGAATAAAAATACACCTTTTCGAGGACAAGGCGCTCCTTCTCCTTGTCATAATGCTTGAGGTTGCGAAGGATCGTCTTTTTCATGTCCAGATTACGCGCCGATGCAACGGGACTCTCCTGATTCTTGTCCACCCTGCCCGTGAGACTTTGCCGAATCTCCTGTTCAAACTTCTTTCGAAGCTCCAAAACAACTCGCCGCACGATTTCTTTTGCCGCCGAAAGCACCTTGGGGCTCATCAGACCCTTTAATTGCAGGATCAGCTTTAACAGTTCCTGATTAGGCTCTAGCTTTTCGAGCACTGATTCATCGGTCAAAAGCTCCGTCATGCCATAGCGGTCCAGTGCCTCCTTTTCAAGAACCTCAATCGTCTCCTTCGGAAAGAGACGATTCACCTCATTGATCCATTTCGAAACCGTCAGCTGAGACTGTCCGCTTCCGCCGCGCAGCTCATTGGGATCGCGCACGCCTTCATCCTCACCGTATTCACGCGAATAGAGATAGTCGAGGACATTGTCCATGTCCTGCATCATCTGGCTTCCCTGTCCAAAGGTGATCTGCCCGTCCGCATACCGTCCAAGCATCAGTCGCCATTTATTTAGTTGTTCCGTATTTTGAGAACCGCCCATCCAAATCTCTCCCGCAATCAATGACTTCTCAACCATTGGCTATGCCAGCGCACTTAGAATCCTCTCCTCCAATGCTTTTCCGTAGGCATATTCATCGGCGCTAACCGCCTTTAAGCTTTCAAACTCGCTTTGGCGCAATCCATATTTTTTAGCCACCTTTGCCGCCAGGCGATCCATCTCTGCCGGCGTGAAGAAGCTAAACGCGAGACGAAGCTGTGGCAGGACGACCAAAAACTCCTCGTACGAGGTCCTGCGAAGGAAGTCATCCAACATGTCGATCATCCCCTCCCACGCAAAGATTACGTCCCTCGCCACGTAAAACAGACCCTTCACAAAATTTGCCGCCTTCCCTGCCTTTTCACCCGATGCCAGCAGATACCCCTGCGTTGTATTTGCAATCTCCTCGTTCGACACCTCGCCATAGGCAAAAAGAAGACCATTCACGCCGCCGGATAACAAGGCATTTAGGTCTGCCTCGTCCCGCATTTTTGAAAGGATCTCGATAAAGTACTCCCGCTCCTCCTTCATGTCATTCCGAAGGAAGATTCGATACAATTCCTTAAGTGCCTCCAAGACCTTCTGCGCATCCTCATCCTTCACGTTGATCAGGTGTCCAAGGAGCGCCAAAAGCTTCTGTACCACCAAGTCTCTTACGGGCTCCAAATTCACCTCATACCCGTAAAGCTCCTTCATGTCAATAAGCATCCCCAGGTTCGAAAAGGTCTGCGACAGCGAAAAGAAATCCTCACTCTCCTGAATGATGCTACATAGTTTTTCCCAAATCCCGGCATTTCCAAAACCGAGATTCATTTCAAACATTCTAACGACCAGCGTTGATGCCGCGCCTGCATCGGTCTCTTCCATGAAGTACCGATCCGCCAGCGACCTGCAGGCCTCCTCAAGCGTGCCACCATAGACGCTCGACTCAATGAGGACACTGCTGACCTGCGGTTTATAGCTGTATTCCCAAATCTCACGAATGAGATTGCGATCCTTTCTCTGTCTTAAATTGGGGCCCTTTCTGCGAACGGCAAACTCCGTTCCCAGAAACTCCATGCGATATAGAAATGCGCTGATTTCGCGATGCCTCTTTTTGCTAAAGAGAGACAACGTCAGCTCTTTTTTCGTCGTTGCATGAATGTCCAAGTGATAGGTGCGCCAAAGCTTTTCAAAATCTGAGCAAAGCGGCGGGAGCTTTGCGTTCTCCGTCAGCTTCCCGATGCGATTGCCCGTCAGTCGCTCCCTTAACACACGCATCGGCCGATCCGTTGCAAGCTGGTACTCGCCCTTGACATAATTGGACAATACGGCGTCCGTCAGCTCATACACGCCCGGAAAGGGCTTTCCGCGAAGACGCGCCAGATTTAATCCCATCGTCATCGCGCAAATCTCGTCAAAGGTCGAAGGATACCCTTCCTTTTGACGCACGCGCTTTCCGACCTCCACAAGGAATTGCAAAAGCTCCTGCTCATAGACCTTTTCCGGCGTGGCTTCTTCAGCGTGCAGCCCCTCCCAAACCTTTTGATAAAACATAGGATGCGGCATGCCGCTGCAATATCCGTTCAGGCGGTCTGCCGCCTCCATCGAGTAGGACATGAGGTACACACCCTTGTCCTGCTCGTCAATCGCGTGACGCTTTTTCCCTTCCTCCCTGACGAGCAATCCCTCGGGGAGCCTTTCTCCAAACAGACCTCCGCCGATTGCCTTTCTCGCTTCCGGCAGCATCTGCCTTTCCGCATTTTCTTCCACCTCGTCAGGTCGAAGCAGCCAATCCTTTGGATCTGCAAGTCCCGCAACGTGAAAGCCACCGCAAACCACTAAAACCTTTGCATGGGTCTCGCAGGCCTTCTTGATTTGCTCACGCATGTATGCCTCCCTCGCAAGGCACCCATCCTCCCGCAGGATCGAAACTGCCGTATTTGCTCGCGAGAGCACACAATAATACAGCATGTCCGAAAGAAATTCCCTCGTTTCCTCGACCAGCCCCTCCATCTCGAAGTGGCGCTCCCAAAACTCCTCAAAGCTCCTTAGGCCGCTTCGCTCCACAACACCTGCGATAAAGGAATTCTCCGCCAGATATGCATCATCATTATAACTGTTTTTCTCATCCTGTTTACGAAGACCCATACCCTCCTGCTCTGCGATCAAAATCTCCTCAAAGGGAAGATCACAAAACAGAGCCGGTATGTTCTTCGCCTTACTGCCTCTTAGCGCCACCAGCTCCGGCGATGCATCGAGGAAGGGATAATAGCACCGATAGTCGCCCTTCTCCTCGCTGATCAGTCCCTTTTTGTCACGATAAGAATAGTAAATGCAAAAGGGGGCCTGCGTAGTCTCGTCCGTCATGTCAGGGATCAGGTCATTCGCATTGTCCGGACCCTCAATGAGGATGACGTCGGGCTGATAAGCTTCCATGACCTTTTCCAGATGGAAGGAGCAGGCCGGACTATGGTGCCGCACGGGAAAGTAAAAGATCTTCCCGCTTAAGCTGCAGGCCACATTCATCAGCCTAGATATCTCTTCGCCTCGTAATATGCATTCCATATGCCGCCCTCTTTTGCACTCTTATCCCGAATGACCGTCTGAAAGTAACTGCGCACCTTGGGCAGATCGTCCCCGTTCTCCTTCGCCACGGCTCCAACGAGATTTTGCACCATCGCATCCATGCTGATCCTGGAATCGCCGTAATAATAGGCACTCATCATGGTCTGATAAAACACGGATACGGCCTCTGCCGTGCTCATGACGGCTGAAGGCCGGTCGATCTGATGCCCCATTGAAGAAACGCCCTCGCGCAGCTCGTGATAGGTGGACGCAAGCACCTCAGCCGCCGACTCATCCACGGTCATCTCGATCTGATTCTCCCTGGTGAGCTTTTCCACCTCCTGAATAATGATCTGCTTTTCCAATGCGACCTCTCGCACGGGCAGCACCGTCTCAAAATTAAAACGACGTTTGAGCGCGGAGCTCATTTCATTCACGCCCTTATCTCTCGTGTTCGCCGTGCCAATGACGTTAAAGCCCTGCTTTGCAAAAAGAAGCCCTCCGTCGCCAAGCTCCGGCACGTTGAGCACCTTATCGGAAAGCACGCTGATCAAACTGTCCTGAATCTGCGCAGGCGTTCTTGTGATCTCCTCAAAACGTGTGAGAATCCCTTTCTCCATGCCGACATATAATGGAGAGGGGACGAGCGCCTCCTTTACGGGGCCACGGTCCAGCAGCATGGCATAGTTCCAGGAATACTTGATCATGTCCTCCGTCGTTCCCGCCGTGCCCTGAATGGTATTCGTGCTACACCCGGAAATTGCAGCGGATAAAAGCTCTGACAGCATGGACTTAGCCGTGCCCGGCTCCCCTACCAGCATAAGTCCGCGATTACCCGCCAGCGTCACGATACAGCGTTCGATCAAGGCATCATTGCCATAATATTTCTTTCGAATCGTAATTTCTCCATCTCCATAAGGAACGGGCTGTTTACTGCCCAAAATAAAGGTTTTCACCGCCTGCGGAGAAAGCCTCCAGCCGATGGGCTTTCTTGCCGTATCCCGCCGCTCCAGTGCCTCCAGCTCCTCTCGATACTGCACCTCCATGGGAGGTCTCATCATCTTCGTTTCGCTCATTTTGTAA
>JAEEGG010005201.1_pt1 | contig 31100 bp, 17 predicted proteins | sample 9134161 | NCBI WGS metagenome assembly JAEEGG01 (sample SAMN16246543, study PRJNA631951) | gut metagenome | biome: gut microbiome; feature: rumen; material: CR-attached | host: Bos | place: Iran: Karaj | collected 2018-10
GCACGGTATATACCAGCGTTGTGTCCTTGCCACTGGCGTTCATCCAGCGGTCGTTGCGGTAATCCACTCCTGTGCCATCGGCTTTCGGTGTGTACATACCGAACCAGCCGAGGTTCAACGTGGTTTCTGCTGTGACTGCGAACGACACGGAGCCCTCGTCGGGCAACTCTATCTTGAACCAGTCCTCTGCATCTGTATCTCTATTGTAAACATAGCCTAAGCAGCCCTGCTGTGTGGTTCCGCTCTCGATGATAGTTCCCTGTGCCCATTCATCGTTGGGTTCGGGGTCGTTTTCATGGGCGTTGGGGTTGTGGACATACTGCAACGTATAGGTGCCGTAGCCACCGCTGCGTGTCACCCTGACATAGTAGATGCCGGGTTTGCAGTCGGGCACGGTATATACCAGCGTTGTGTCCTTGCCACTGGCGTTCATCCAGCGGTCGTTGCGGTAATCTACATCAGTGCCATCGGCTTTTGGTGTGTACATGCCGAACCAGCCGAGGTTCAACGTGGTTTCTGTCTTGACGCTGAACACCGCAGCCCCCTCTTTATCCACGTCAATCTTATACCAATCCACCTGGTCGGTACTGTTGTTGTAGTTGTAGCCCAACTGTCCGGTGATGGCAGGACCGCTCTTGAGTGTGAGCGCCTCTTTCCAAGTGTCGTTGGGTTCAGGGTCTGCCTCATCTGCATGGCTTGTGAAGTAGCAGGTAACCCGGTAGCCACCATAGCCACCGGAACGTGACACCTTCACATAGTAGGTACCTATCGACACGTCGGGCACTTCATATACCAGCGTGGTGTCTTTACCGCTGGCGTTCATCCAGCGGTCGTTGCGGTAATCCACGCCTGTGCCATCGGCTTTTGGAGTGTACATGCCAAACCAACCGAGGTTCAGCGTGGTTTCCGCTTTGACGAGGAAGGTCAGTTTGCCCTCCTCTGGCACCACAATCTTGTACCAGTCCTCTCCATCGGTGTCTCCGTTGTAAATATACCCCAGGCGTCCGTCGGTAGGAGTGTCGAGCGCCATGTCAATGGCTTTGTCCCATGTCTCGTTGTCAGGGGTGTCTGGTCCATAACTGTTCGCAGTGAACGTATAGTTCATTTTGTAACTGCCATAACCATCGCTTCGGGACACGCGCACATAATATTCACCTGGCTTGCAGTTGGGGACGGCATAGACCAGCGTGGTGTCCTTGCCATCGGCATTCATCCAGCGGTCGTTACGGTAATCCACTCCTGTGCTGTCGGCTTTCGGGGTGTACATACCGAACCATCCGAGACGCAGTTTGGTGGAGGTACGTACAGAGAATGTGACCGTTCCCTCGTCTGGCACCTCAATCTTGTACCAGTCCTCGTCGTCGGTGCTTCCATAGCGTTTGTAGCCCAGATGACCGTGCTGTGTGTTGCCACTCTCAATCTGGTAGGCGCGTTCCCAAGTGTTGTTGGGCTCGGGGTCGTTCACGTAGTCGGCTGGTGTGAAGAGGTATGCCGCCTGGAAGTTACCTCCTTGTCCGGCACGGTCGGTGGGCTGGCCAGAGAATACCACTCGGTAGAGACCTGCTGCCAGGTTTTCGACTTTGAGCGTCTGGTAACCACTTTCCACAAGCAAATCTCCTTCTTCCTCCACAGCAAACAGGGCGATGCCCGCTATGCGTACATTGCCCAAGGCTTGTGCGGCGAACTCTGCCTTACCATCCTGTTCGGGATTGATCAGATATGAGACCTGAGTCCTCTCATACTTATTGTTGCCCGAGGTGTAGTTGTAGAACATGTTCGTCCTTGTCGTTCCACTCTCCCAGTACTGTGCCATGGTCAGAATCGGCACGCACAGGATCAGGAGCGTAGTGAGTAAAAAACGGTGTTTCATAAGCGTTATTTTTTTAAAAACTATAAATAATGATTAATTTTTTACTTGTTTTGACGGGCTTTTTGTGTAAGAATCCGCCTTTTCTGTTATTTTGGGCATAAAGTTATGAATAATCTGTGATTCTCGGGGCTTGTTTAATGGGCTTTTTGACGAAGTGTGGTCTGTGAGTGACGAAAGGCGCGTTTTACGTGACGAACGGAAAAAAGTGAATTCTAAGAAGCGGAAAATGACCGCTGAATGAAATATATGTTGTAATTTTGTAGCATGAGAAACAACATACACATATATATAATACTGCTGTGCTTGGCCACTCTATTTGTACAATCAAGCGCCATGCCAACTTCGTCTCTTGTGGAGGGAGATAAGCAGAACATCTCTGATCCTCCCATACAAAGCGGTTTAAGTTACCGCCGTTTCACCACTCATGACGGATTACCACAAATGCAAGTTGAAATCATATGGCAGGACTCGCGCGGGTATATATATATAGGTACATTGTCGGGCTTCGTGCGTTATGACGGACGTACACTGACTCCGTTTCTCGGTGGACGGCGCGAAAACATCGTAGGTTTCCAAGAAATCGGAAACGGAAAGTCTGCTGAAGACACAAAAGTTCGTGCTATGGGGTTTGTCCGGCAATGGGACATCAATGGGACGAAGGTGAACATGACACTGATAGATCCATTGGGGCATTTGTTGCTCAATAACTTCAACGCCGCTGACTTGCCTGCTGGTTATGTGCTTTTGGAAGACCGGCAGGAACAAAACAGGCAGCTCTGCCGCATGGAAACAGGCGAAATGAAGAGTGTGCTGGAGGATTCGTTATTGGATAAGATGACCCCAGACCGCAAGATGTATATTGATACAACTGGAGTCTATGTGCCAACCCCACAGGGGCTTTATGTCATCAAAGACGGCTGGTCGCACCTATTAGCCGAAAAGGATGATGTGTTCTCTCTCGTCCGCTCTGGCAACACGCTTTGCGCACTAACAGGCGATGGCATCTACGCGATAGAGGGAGACAGCTTGAGACCGCTGTATAAGCATCATTTCGAGGCTCCTGACTACGGGCTCTTTGTCCGTCAGAACAAACAAGGCCAACTCGTCATTGCTGACTCACACACCCTCTGGCTCTACGACAGCCATGCAGCCACCCCGATGAGGCAGTTAGGCACGGGCTTCAATATGATCAAAGGCGTGTTCATCGACAAATGGGACCGTCTCTGGCTGGCCACCTACCAAGGCGCCTACTGTTTCTTCCGCTATAATTTCACCAACCACCGTCTGACCGACAAGAACGATATCGTACGTGCGGTTGCCTCTTGCAACGGCCGGTTGGTCATGGGCACACTCAACGGTAAAGTGATTGTTGATGACCGACAAATCAGCAGTTTGGACGGCAACTTCTACGCACCAAGCGCCGTCACCATAGGCAACAAGGTGTATATGGCTGGCAATGGCGACATCGCAGCCGTCCAAGGCGACACCCTGCAATGGTTAGGACTGGATTACGACAAATACCAGTTTGTAGCCAAAACCAAGAACAAAATATCCTCGGCATCCGACAGGCTTATCATCGGCACACGCAACAGCATCCTCGCCTACGACACGGAGAGTGGTGCCATCGACACACTGACCACAGAGATTCAGCGTCCATGGTGTGCTGCCGACGATGGGCAAGGAAGACTATGGATAGGCAGTACACCTGGACTGTTCTATCTGACAGAAACGAAGAAAGGTGAAATCGAGGTCATAAAAGCGAAAAGTACACCTACCCCCCAGGTAATTACCACCATGACAACTGACGACAGGGGCAATGTTTTCTTCGCCTTAGGGGACTCCGTATTCTACATCCACGAGGGTAAAGTGTCAGCGATAGCAGAGCTCTTGCCCATGCTGGCTGGTCACGAGATACGCACCATACATGCCTCCCCTTACGGTTATCTGATTGTTGCAGCCATCGACGGACTTCTTGTGGCACGCATCGATGAGCAATGCCATGCAAGCGACCCTTTCTGGTTCGACTCGCAGAACGGCTTCACCATGATTGAACCACTGATGAGTACAATGGCAGAGAGCGAGGACGGCACGGTGTGGCTGGCAGGATTGGAAGAAATGACATCCTTCAAACCTGCACAATTGATTGACAACAACCGCCAATCGACCATTGTGGAGACACCAAGACCATGGTGGAAACAATGGTGGATGTGGATTGTAGGAGCATGCCTTCTTTCACTGGTCGTATGGCGCTTGGCCCGATGGTTCGAACAAAGACAAGCCAAGAAGAAAATGATTGACCTGCTCCGTGAGAAAAGACAAAAAGAACTCCAGCTGAGTGCAATACGTTTGAAAGCCATACCGCATTTCCATTCCAATGTGCTGGCAAGCATCGAATACTTCGTGATGAACAACTCGGCTGATGAGGCTACCCATTATATGAAACTCTACTCCGACTTCACCAACCAAACCCTCACCGACATCAACCTTCCGGCGCGTTCCATAGCTGAGGAGATAGATTATGTCCGCGCATACCTCGAACTGGAACAGTTGCGTTATGGCGAACGGTTGCAATACCACATCGACGTGGCAGGAGATGTGGACCAGAATGTGAAGTTGCCGACCATGATTCTGCACACTTATTGCCAGAATGCAGTGAAGCATGGCATCGCCAACAAAGTGGGCACAGGAAACGTGGAGGTTATTATCTCACGAATGCAAAAAGAAGGTGCTGACGGGGTGCTGGTGGCAGTGAAGGACGACGGTGTCGGACGGACCGAGGCTGCAGCCCTTAGTGGCAACAACTCCACAAAGCAGGGACTGAAGATTCTTAAGCAACAGATTGAACTGTATAACCAAACCAACAACCATAAAATCAAGCAGAACGTCATTGACCTGACCGATGCTGACGGAAGGCCTGCTGGCACTTGCTTCGAGATTTGGGTACCAACAGATTACAAATACTGAACAAATGGAAAAGAATAATCATAAACTCATAACCATCGTCGTAGAGGATGAACGGCTTCCTCGTCTGTCGCTTTTGAAGAAACTGGAGGATTTCCGTCATGCGCTGGAGGTGGTGGATTCATGCGATAATTATGACACCGCACTTGAAAGCATCCTGAAGAATCGTCCCGACCTCGTGTTCCTCGACATCCAACTGCAAGGACGCGATTCCATCCAATTACTCGACGAACTGAAACAGACAATACCACTACCCTACATCATCTTCACCACCGCCTATTCCGACCGCAAATACCTGATGAGCGCCATCAAGTTCTCAGCGGTGGACTATCTTCTGAAACCCATAGACAAGGGGGAATTGGCCGCAGCCATCGCCAAGGCGACGGACAGAGCAGAAGCGGAAACACCAGACCAGCCCTCTTTGCCCGAAAAAATGAGTTTCAAGACGAGCAACGGCAGGATTCTCATTGCTGCGGACGACATCGCTTTCATCAAGGCTGATGGAAACTATGCAAAAATCACTACTTTCATGAGCAAAGACTTGGTGTTGGAGAATCTCCTCTCATTGCAACAACGTCTGCCTAATGACGTCTTCGTCAGAGTGGACCGAAGCACTATCATCAACCTGTCCAAGGTCTATCGCCTGAACCAACAACAGCACACCTGCACACTTCAGTCAAAAGACGGAAAACTGCAAATGCTTGAATTGTCGAAAAGCGGAATTGAAATGTTGATGGAAATGATGGGATAAAGCCGGAATGAGAAACGACAACTTTTCCGTTCATCCTTTCTTCTTGCGTTTCTTCTTCGCCTTGAGTTGCTCGACGATGGCATAGTGGATGGAAGCCTCCATAAGTTTCTCCTGACGAGTCAAAATATCAGCGAAAAGCTCATGGGCGGGAATGTTGTCTTCCTTGAGGGATGTGGCTTTATCGGCATCCGCGGCGGCTGCATCAAGGTTGCCCAATGCCAAAAACGCCTTACCACGCTGGTAGATGGCCTTGAAATGTATAGGATTGATGGACAAGGCCTTGTTGAACGAACCTACAGCATCGTTGAGTTTGCCGCAACGGCTCTCGGTCATTCCTCTTGCCACATAGGCATCCACATACATGGGATTGAGGTTGAGTGCCTTGTTGAAGTTGGCTATCGCCGCTTCTGGCTCATCCATCTCCAGGCAATTCTCGCCGAGTGAGTAATATTCCTCAGCGCATTTGTTTAATTGTTCTTGTTTGGTATCAAGTTCTTGTTTCAGCTGCTTGATTTGGAATTTCAAGTCATCGTTCTTGCCTTTCAAGGTGTTCACCACTCCGAGTTTACGACGGATGAAGCGTTTGATAAGCGGTTTCTCTATATCATATCGCAAGTGGATGGCTTTGAAAAAGTGGGTGAGGAAAGCGTCGAAATCGGCTTTGTCAAAACTATCCACAGCATCTTTATACGCAATATCGGCAGAGGCCTGCTTCAAGGCGAGCTCAACGGCCTGCTGGTCGTTGAACTGGCGGGCGAAAGCCACAATAGCGGGATTGACAAAAACATCACGCCTTTCTATTTTCTTGGTCAACGACAGACCTTCCAGACTGCGGCAACGACTCAAAGCCACATACGACTGACCACCGGTAAAGGCGCCACCAGTCATGTCAATGTTCACACGGTTGAAGGTAAGACCCTGGCTCTTATGGATGGTGATGGCCCAAGCCAAACGGACTGGGAATTGCACATAGACACCCAACTCTTCCTCTTCTATCTTCTTCTCCTGCTCATTGTAGGTGTAGCGTACATTGGCCCATTGCTCCTTCTCCACATCAAACTCCTCGCCTGTATCTGTCGTAATATAAAGGTACTTGCCGTCCATATCTATGGCGGTAATCACTCCAAGTGTGCCATTGACCCAACGCTTGTCCATGTCGTTCTTCACAAAGATAACCTGAGCACCGACTTTGAGGTCCAGTTCCTTGGGAGTGGGCATCATCGACTCCGGAAAATCACCTTTTACTTCGCCAATGAATGTGCAGGTCTCACCTGGCAAACGGGAAAGACGGGAAGAATTGATGCTATCCACAGTATCACGGCGGGTAGCCAAGGTAATGACCAGTTCCTTCTCCGCAACTTCTTCCATCGATTCCATTTCATCAAAGGACTCGGGGCCATCGTCTGTAACGCACTCGTTAGTCTCGGCTCCATCCGAGGCTATGGGGGAATCTTCTTGGCGGCAGGCAGTATTGATGAGTTGGAGGTCGAGGGCAGAGGCTGAGTTGGTACGTATATGGTCGAGCACAGTGATGAAAGCCCGGTCGCTCTGACGATAGACTTTTGAAAGTTCAATACTGACCAAACGCATCTGGGAGAAAACCCTCGCAGAGAAGAAGAAAGGGGTTTCCCAGAAATGCCGGAGAATCTCGCCTTCGTCACGGGTCACCACTGGCTCCAACTGGAAAACATCACCTACAAGCAACATCTGTTTGCCGCCAAAAGGCTCCCTCATGTTGCCTGAATAGACTCGCAGGATACGGTCAATGAAGTCGATAATGTCTGCCCTCACCATTGAAATCTCATCGATAATGATGAGCTCAAGTTCCTTGATGAGTTTGCAATGCATCTTGTTGTAGCGAAGGAATGCCCTCAACTTGGTAGGAGAGGAGAAACGGCTGTCGTCGGGCACCAGAGGGTGAAAGGGGAGTTTGAAGAAGCTGTGCAAAGTGGCGCCTCCTGCATTGATGGCAGCGATACCTGTAGGAGCCAGCACAACGTGTTTCTTCTTTGTTGTGGCACAAACATACTTCAAAAACGTGGACTTACCCGTTCCTGCCTTTCCTGTGAGGAAGATGGAGTTACGGGTGAAGGTCACGAGGTCGAGCGCATGCTTGAACTCAGGGGTTGATATGTCAATGTCCTCAATGGTCAACGGTTATCTTTTCTTCTTGAAAAAATCTTTCATCAAACGGGCTGCCTCATCGGCAAGTACACCTTGCTCCACAATGGTCTTCGGATGCAGGGCCTCGGGTGCGTATTTGCGGAAACCACGCTTGTCATCCGCAGCGCCATAGACGAGTCTTCCCATCTGAGACCAAGCAATCGCGCCGGCACACATCACGCACGGCTCCACCGTGACATATAGCGTGCAGCGGTCAAGGTATTTGCCGCCAAGGGTCTCCTCGGCAGCCGTAATGGCCTGCATCTCAGCATGGGCAGTGACATCCTGCAAACGTTCGGTGAGATTATGCCCACGGCCTATCACCCTATCGTCGCAGACCACCACACAACCTATTGGGATTTCGTCCATCGCTAAAGCCACCTTGGCCTCAGCCAAGGCCATACGCATGTACTTCTCGTCGGTATTGTCCATCGATTCTTGAAATGGGAGTTAAAGGGAACGACAATAGTTGATTTGCAAGTATTATTTCAGATAAGTGTTGATGATTTCCTGAGCAGCCTCATCACCCAGTTCCTTGGCACGGTTGAGGTTCTGCAAAGCAGAGGTCTTGTCACCTTTCTGCAATTGGGCGTACCCCAACATTCGGTAGGCATCAGCATTCTGACTGTCGAGTTGCAATGTCTGCTGAGCTGCCTTGATGCATTCGTCGAGTTGGTTCACACGGAGCATGATGGCACATTTCTCCAGATAGAACATGGGTTCACGCGGAGCGGCTGAAATGGCCAGCTCTATATCATCTATCGCCTGTTGATACATACGAGCCTTGGTCTCCAACTGAGCCTTGTCGTAGTAGAAAGTGGCATTGACCTTATTGTTACTCAAATAACAGAACTCATTGTAGTCCTTAACAGCATCACGGTATTTGCCCGCGGCTTCAAAGAGCTTGCCTCTGCGCAACACAAAGGTAGCGGCATCGGCCGGGTGAGGTGTGGGGAACATGGCCAGAGCGGAATCCATCAACTCTATCACCTCGCTGAGACTGTCACCACGCGCCTCAGCGGCTAAAGAAGCTGCATAAAGTATGGCGGGGGAGCGGTCTTCACTATGGTTCAACTCATCATAGATAGCGTAAGCCTTGTCAAATTCGGACATCGCCACATGCAACTGCGCCTTCTCCAATTTATAATCAAGCAGGGGCTTGATGGTTATAGCATCATCAATATAGCCCATCGCACGTTCAAAGGTCCATTTCTCATACTTGGGCTCCGGCTGGTAAATCAGCTTGTTGTGGATAAGCTGGCAAACATTATATAATGCACCGTCGCGTTCGGGGGAGAGTTTCAAGTAGGTCTGTAAGTCGCTCTCTGCCTCGTCGAAACGCTGGAGGTCGGTGAGGGGGGTAGCCCTGCGAAGATACCCTTCTGGATTGTCGGGATATTTACGGATAAACAAGTTGAGCATGTCCATATATTCCTCATTGGAGGCTGAGCGAGACTTGAAATAAAGATAGACAAGACTCTCACCTACCGAGGAAGGCAACCCCTTGCTGATATTGATTTTGCCGAGCGCTATCGACTCGTTTTTCGAGGGGATAGCAGTGATGCTGAGCGTACGCAGATGATTGACATCAAGAATATAGCCTTTGCCACCCATCGATGGTTGTGCCAAACCGAAGAGTTGACCATCCTGAGTGAAAACCGGACAGGCATTGAATTTACTATCGTAGGCCTTAGAGGTGGAATAATACTTCACACTGTCGTTGATGGCTGAGACTTCTGATATGGTGGCCACTTGATAAGAGGGGTCTTTCGCGGAGTAAGCCAGAATGTAAACGGTAGCACCCACATTTTGGGGTCTCACTTCGGGCTGAACTGCCACTGCCTTATCTACCTTGACACTGAACTTCACCAAACCATAGGTCTCATCTGCGCCGAGAATATAGTCCACATCATACTTCTTGCCACCTGCATCTACCACCACTGCCTTGGAGGCTCCTTCAAACACTGAATAATCCGCTACGGCCTCACCCTGGGTGTTGATAAAGAAACCTGTGCCTGAATGCAACAAATTTTCTTTGTTGTCGTAGGTCATCACGGAAACGATGCCCTTGGCAACCTTAGAAGCCCACTTGGGAGCACTCTGAGCAATGATTGTGGTACTGAGATTGAAAGCGATGATAAATAAGACTGCTATTTTTTTCATTTTTATGATGATTGTTTTCAGATTAATCGGATTATTCGGAATGATTAGGAATCAAGCCCAACAATGACTTGGCGTTGTTGATGGCGGCTTGGGTGAGTTCCTCTCCACTGAGCATATTCGCAATTTCCTCGACACGCTCGTCAAGGGTCAGCTCAGCAACATGAGAGGTGGTGGTGTCTGCGTCATTGTCTTTCCACACCTTGTAATGATGAGTGCCGATGGCGGCAATCTGAGGCAGGTGGGTGATGCTGATGACTTGACGGTTGGCTGCACCCATCTCTTGCATGATATGAGCCATCTTCTCAGCAATGGTACCCGACACTCCCGTATCAATCTCATCAAAGATGATGGTAGGCAGTTTCACTGCATTGGCGATGATGGCTTTGAGACTGAGCATCACACGGGAGATTTCACCACCCGACGCTACTGTCGATATCTTCTGAAGGGATGAATTCTTGTTGGCTGAGAAAAAGAAAACCACCTTGTCCTGACCTGTTGGACCTGGCTCCTTGTCTTGGCTAATCTCAACCTTGAACCTGGCTGCGGGAATACCTATCACCGACAAACGCGACACCATCTCCGCTTCAAGCGTCTTGGAGGACTTCTTCCTGAGTTCGGTCAATACACTGGCTTTCTGCAGCACCTTTTCCCTACTCTCCCTATAAGCTTTGCGTTTCTCCTCAATATTCTCCTCGCTGTTGTCAATTGCGTCAAGGCTGCTCTTGAATTGGGCGTAAATACCCATCAACTCGCCCACATCGGCGGCATGATGCTTCTTCAGCAGGGAGTATATGGTGTTGAGACGGTCGGAAATAGCAGCAAGACGTTCGGGGTCGTCTTCCATCCGCTCAGAAGCGTTGTCCAGTTCTTCTGCGATATCCTTGAGCTCTATATAGCAACTATCAATACGTTCGGACAACTCTTTTGCCATTGGAAAGTTGTCTGAGATGCCATTCAGGGCGGCACAGCAATCCTTAAGCTGATTGAGCACGCTGAGCTCTTCACTGTTGATGGAAGTGGATGCCATGAATAAAGCTTGCTTGATGTCCTCTGCGTGTTCCAGGATATCCTGTTCTTCCTCCAGTTCCTTATCCTCGTTTTCCTGCAAACGGACCTCTTCAATCTGGTTCACCTGGAATCGGAGATAGTCCTCGTCTTCCTTGTTTCTCCTCGCGGTTTCCACTGCATCATTGAGTTCCTGCTCTGCCTTCTTCATCGTTTGATACAGGATACGATATTGGTCAAGGTCTGACTTCGCACCTGAGAGGATGTCAAGAATTCCCAACTGGAAATCCTCTTTGTTGAGGAGTAGGTTCTGGTGTTGGGAATGGATATCTATGAGTTTCTCTCCCAACTCTTTCAGTTGTGCCAGCGACGCTGGTGTGTCATTGATGAATGCACGGCTTTTTCCTGCAGATGTGAGCTCTCGGCGGATGATGCATTCCTGCCCGTCGAAATCAAGGTCGTTGTCACGGAAGAAATCATCAAGACCGTAATCGCCGACATCGAACACCGCCTCAACCACGCAACGTTTAGCACCATTCTTTACTGACTTGGAATCGGCACGCTGACCACGCAACAAACCCAAGGCACCAAGTATAATGGACTTACCTGCGCCAGTCTCGCCTGTGATGGTGGAAAAACCGCTATGCAGACTCAAATCCATCCGCTCGATAAGCGCGTAGTTCTCGATATGTAACGAACTGATCATTTCCTATTTCTTTATTTTGTCCCACTCTCGGCTTTGAGATGCATTGAGATTCATGACAATGTCATAGACCTGCTCTTTCTCCTTGTCTGTGCCATGACCCTTGTAGATGTTCACAATCTCATCGCGTTTGTAGTCGGTGAATATCTGGGGCAACATGCTTTGGGGCTTATTGGAGTGGGCTTCGTCGAGCAATTCCAAAGAAGTAGACACTTCGGTGCGTCCTCGGTCAACGTTGTTTGACATTTCGTCAAGTCCCTGGCGATGGTATTTGTACATCATCTGACGGAAAGATTCCATCGAACTTTCCATATAGTCGTTGATGATGGCATGACGGTTGCGGTCGTCCTCAAATGCTTTCCAACCTTTCTGAGACATGGTCTGACAACTGTTGACGATTGACACCACCCTGTTCAGCACTTCCGTTCCGCCCAAAGGAGACATGGTGTCAAGGTCCATGCCTATGAACAAATAAGCGTAATAGGCCATCAATGCCGTGAGGTCATTATCAATATTGTTCTCGTTGAACTCCAATGGGTCGTATTCCTTATAGGTGAAATTGAAATTGTCGTCGCGCATACTGAACACCGTGGTGTTGTAAGAGGAATTGAAAACCGGTCTGTTGAGCTGGAACAGACATTGAGCTCCAAAGACATTGGTGTTGGGGTCGTAAGTCTTCACGCTAATCAGCATCGTGCAATTGATTCGCTCAACCTTACCGAACTGCAAGTCTGTCCAGGCACGGTTGTTCATGAATTCATTGAGTGCTGTCTGCAAGGTCTCAAACACACTGGTATTCGTTCCCTGTACCTGAGAATGGTTCACAGTAACCTTGCATTCCAACTCTTGCGCGCTGACTGTTAAGTTTCCCGACAACCAGCAGAACATCGTCAAAAGCAAAGGCAACATGGATGTTCCCAGACGTTGAGCCTCTCTTTTCCAAAACCACTTGATGTTCATATATAAATATTTTTGTTAATATTTATTTCTTTATATATTTTATCTTCTCGATATCCCGTTATAACGTCATAACGAAATAACGATATTCCCAAAAACACGATTTTCAGAACCGTCTGCCTAACGCTTAGCCAACTGCAACTCAAGTTCGTCAATGATGTCGCCTGCCACCTCTGCCTTCGACTTAAGTGGATATTCCTTCATCTCATCGTTCTTGATGATGGTAATCTTATTGGTATCGACCCGGAAACCTGCGCCTTTGTCGTTGAGCGAATTGAGCACGATGAAGTCGAAGTTCTTCTTCTTGAGCTTGGCCTGGGCATTGGTTGTCTCATCGTTGGTTTCCAAAGCGAATCCTACCAGAACCTGTGAGCCGGTTTTCATCTTGCCCAATTCCGCGGCGATGTCCATGGTGGGTTTCAGAGTGATACTGAGTTCGTCACCTTTGCGCTTGATTTTGTGGTCGGCTGTGTTGACGGGGGTGAAGTCTGCCACCGCAGCGCTGAGTATGGCCGCATCGGCAGTTGGGAAGTGCGTGGTAGATGCTTCGTACATCTGTGAGGCAGATTCCACATTCACCACTTCGAGATTAGGGTGTTTGGGCACAGGGATGCTCACGGGACCGAGCACAAGTTTTACATGCGCTCCCCTCTTCAGACTTTCTTCCACAAGCGCCATACCCATCTTTCCAGATGAATAGTTGCCGATAAATCTCACAGGGTCGATTTTCTCGTAGGTAGGACCTGCTGTGACGAGAATGGTCTTACCAGCCAAAGACTCCCGCTGGCGGAAGAAATCTGTTATGCACTTCACGATGTTCTCTGGCTCCTCCATCCTTCCTTTGCCTTCAAGGTGACTGGCAAGGAATCCTGAGGTTGGCTCAATGATGATATTGCCGTATGAACGCAATATCTGCAGATTGGACTGAGTGGCTGGATGCGCATACATGTCGAGGTCCATGGCGGGAGCCACCATCACAGGCGCCTTCATCGAAAGGTAGGTGGTAAGCAGCATATTGTCGGCTACACCATGAGCCATCTTGGCGATGGTGTTGGCAGAAGCGGGCGCTATGACCATGAGGTCGGCCCACAAACCGAGAGCGACATGACTGTGCCATGTGCCATCGCGCTGAGAGAAAAACTCGCTCACCACAGGCTTGCTGGTCAGTGCCGACAGCGTAATGGGAGTGATGAACTCTTTTCCCGCAGGTGTGATGACCACCTGAACCTCTGCTCCTTGCTTGATGAGCATCCTGATAAGCAAGCACGACTTGTAAGCCGCAATGCTGCCTGTAATGCCCAGAACTATTTTCTTGCCTTTCAACATAGTCTTTCTAATTTTTCTTGGATTGATACTTCATATTGAGCCATATCCTGGTAAGCACTTGTTTTGTGTTGCGCGAAAACTCTCCACGCTGAATCCAATTGTAATAACCAGGCTCCTGCATCAACACCTCACGAAGTTTACGACCCTTATGCTTACCGAAGTTCACTACCTCCTCGCCTTGCTCATTATAGACAAAACGACCGTCAAAATCAATGTTGTTGTTCAGACGTGAGAATTCAGCAAGGAAATGGACGTCGTTCTGCAAATCATCAGGATAGCGGTCCAACTGCGCTTCTATCACCTCCAGTGTCGCACGAGTATCGGCTTGGGCTGAATGTGCGTTGACGAGGTCCTTGCCGCAGTAGAACTTATAGGCTGCCACCAAGGTACGTTTCTCCATCTTGTGGAAGATATTCTGCACATCGATGAACTCACGGTTCATGGTGTCAAACTCCAATTTACACCTTTGGAACTCCTCTATCAACATCGGAACATCGAGTTTGTTGGAGTTAAAACCTCCCACATCACATCCCTCGAAGAAAGCGAAGATGTCGCTGGCCACATCCTTGAACGTGGGACAGTCCTTCACATCCTCATCCGTAATGCCATGCACAGCTGTGCTGGCCTCTGGAATATGGCATTCGGGGTTTATCCTGATGGTCCTTGTATCCTCCATGCCATTGGGATGGATTTTTATCATCGAAATCTCGACAATACGGTCACTGGCGACATTCACGCCCGTGGTCTCAAGGTCGAAGAAAATCAAGGGCCGCTGTAATTTCAATTTCATACTTGATTCGAATCGTTATATGACGATGACGGATAGCGATAGAATCCCACCCGTCATCATCAGTCAGATTATATGGCGTTCTCGTGACATTACCGACTGAATCAGTCGTTGAGCATCAATGGCATGAGAATCATCAGCACTTCCTCGTCTTCCTCCTGGACGTCAGGGGTAATCACACCAGCGCGGCTGGGGTCAGCCAATTTGACGCAGACGCTCTCACCCTTCAGATTGTTGAGTACATCAAGCAGGAAAGGACCGCTGAAACCGATGCTGATGGGAGTGCCATTGTAGTCACACATGATTTTCTCCTCTGCGTTGGTGGAGAACTCTATGTCGTTGGAAGTCAGTGTGAGCATATTGTTCTCGAAATGCAGACAAACGAGTCCGTTGCTCTCGCTCGCGAACACAAGCACACGACGTACAGCACTGATGAAAGCCTGATGGTCAACAGTGGCGATAAATGGATTGTCCTGAGGTATCACTGAGTTGTAGTTCGGATAACGACCTTCTATCAGACTACAGGTCACACAATAGATTCCAGATACAATCTTCGCCCTCTTCTCATTGAACTCTATCGTTGTTATGCCTTCCTCCTTCGGGGCAATGCCCTTGATGAAAGCAGCAGGTTTCTTTGGCAACACAAAAGCGCTGGTGAGGTCGGTCGACACATTCATGAAATTATGGCGAACAAGTTTGTGGCCGTCACTGGTCACCATCACAAGGTTGCCAGGAGTAATGTCGAAGTGGATACCGTTCATAATGGGACGTATCTCATCCTCACCTATGGCAAACAACGTACTGGCCATGCCGTTTGTCAGCACCTTGTTGCTGATCTCCAACTTGGACGTATAAGGCTCGTTGTTGTCTATCTGGGGGAAGGGAGCACCATCCACGCCTATAAAATAATAGTGACCGTTGAGGTACTTCACCTCTATGGTATAAGTCTCGTCGTTGACCTCAAATGTGATGGGCTGCTCTGGTATCTCCTTCAAAGCTTCAAGAAGCGTTTTGGCGTTTGCGGCGAACATTCCGTCGGTATCGGTATCAGTAGCGTCAATTAATGTAGTGACGGTATTCTCGCTGTCGGATGCCCGAAGCTCAAGTTGACTTCCTCTAAGTGTGAACAGGATATTCTCCAGAATGGTGATGCTGTTCTTGGAATTGATGACTCGGCTGATGGTCTGGAGTCGTGACCATAGGTCTTTGCTTGAAACAGTAAATCTCATAATTTATGGTTGTTGTTTTTGATAATTATTTCTTTTTTCACTAATGTTTGGTCACGGAAATGTGCGACTGGACATCCCGATGACTTGCCTCTTGCCCCTCAAAAAAGGCAATCTTGCTTACGAACTACAAAAATACAAATACTTTGCAAATTTTGGGCACAATTTGGCCTTAAAATTCGTTTAGTTTAAAATTATTTTATACTTTTGTCTGCAATTTACTAAAAAGAGATTATGGAAATAACAGGTAAGATTATCGCAGTGCTCGAAGCACGAGGCGGCACATCAGCTCGCACAGGCTCGCCCTGGAAGATGCAAGATTATGTTTTGGAAACGATTAATGAGCAATACCCACGCAGGATATGCTTCAATGTTTTTGGAGAGGATAAAATCACATCGATGAACATCCAGCAGGATGAGATTTTGACGGTGTATTTCGACATCAATGCCCGTGAATACCAAGGACGTTGGTACAACGATATCAGAGCATGGAAGGTGGACCGCAACATCAACCCCGCACCACAGCCTACTCCCGATGGACAGCCACCATTCACTGCTCCTACCCAGCCTGCTCAACCCGTTCAGAACGTACAACCCGCTCAGCCTACCCCTCCATTTGAGAACGGTGGCAACGACGGCGAGGATTTGCCATTCTAAACAAGTATTTCAGCACTGACCAATCAGAATTATACCCGAAAGTCAGATTTTGGAACCCTAAACAAACGGCGCTGGATGTTGGTTTCTCCACATCCAGCGCCGTTTGATTTCTGTATCGTTCAAAAGCTAAAATGACTACCCGTTCATGCTCATCAGGAATTCCTCGTTGTTGAGTGTCTTGCCCAAACGGTCTTTCATGAACTCCATGGCTTCTGTAGGAGTCATGTCGGCCAAGTGATTACGCAGCACCCACATGCGTTTGAGGGTCATCTCGTCCTGAAGTAGTTCGTCGCGGCGTGTGCTCGAAGCGATGATGTTCACGGCTGGGAAGATACGCTTGTTGGACAGCGTGCGGTCGAGCTGCAACTCGCTGTTGCCTGTTCCCTTGAATTCCTCGAAAATCACTTCGTCCATCTTGCTGCCTGTGTCAATCAAGGCTGTGGCGATGATGGTGAGCGAACCACCTCCCTCGATGTTACGGGCTGCACCGAAGAAACGCTTGGGCTTCTGAAGGGCATTGGCGTCCACACCACCCGTGAGCACCTTACCTGAGGCGGGATTCACGGTGTTGTAAGCGCGTGCCAGACGGGTGATGGAGTCAAGGAAAATGACCACATCGTGTCCGCACTCCACCATTCGTTTGGCTTTCTCAAGCACAATGCCGGCAATCTTCACGTGGTTCTCTGCTGGAGCGTCGAAGGTGGAAGCAATCACCTCGGCATTCACTGTACGTGCCATGTCGGTCACCTCTTCTGGACGCTCGTCGATGAGCAACATCATGATATAAGCCTCGGGATGGTTAGCGGCGATGGAGTTGGCGATATCTTTCATCAGCATGGTCTTACCTGTCTTTGGCTGGGCCACAATCAGCGCGCGCTGACCCTTGCCGATAGGAGCGAAGAGGTCGACCACTCGAAGGCTCAGGCTATCACCCGTACCTTTGCAGAGCGTGAACTTCTCGTCGGGGAACAATGGGGTAAGGAACTCGAAAGGAATGCGGTCGCGAACAATCTGAGGGTCACGTCCGTTGATGGTCTTCACCTCTACAAGCGGGAAGAACTTCTCACCTTCCTTCGGAGGACGGATTGTGCAGCATACCACATCGCCTGTCTTCATGCTGTAGTGCTTAATCTGGGCCTGACTCACATAAATGTCGTCGGGCGACGGCATGTAGTTGTAGTCGGAACTGCGCAGGAAACCATAATTGTCAATGACCTCCAGCACGCCGCTGCATTCCAGCAAGTCACTGAAGTCGTATTCGGCTACGGGCTGAGGAACGCTCTTGCCCATATTGACTGGCATATCGTCCTGATGCTGATTCGGGGTGTAAGCGAGCTTGTCCTCCTTCTTGTTGTAGGAGGGCATGTTATCGAGGATGTTGTACCTGACTTCCTCATTGGGGATGTCCTGAAGAATGATGAAATCCACTCCGTCGTCCACAAATTCTGGCTCGGGGTCCTTTCCTATCACAATAGTCTCAGTGGGCAGGTCTCCACCATTCTGCTGGAACTGCTGTTCGGGGATATCAATGGCTTCAGGAGCGACATTGGACATTTCAGTTGGTTCCGACTCACTCGATGTGACTTCTGCTGCTTTCTCGTCTGCCTGACTGGAGTCTGTGGCATTGTCCGCAGCTACGGTCTCCGATTTCTTCTTCCGACCTCTTTTCTTTGGAGCTGGCGCTTCCTCTGTGGCCTCAGCGGATGTATCGGCACCTGAGGCTTCTTCCTGCTTGGCCGCGGCCTTTCTGCCGGCTCTTTTCTTAGGCGTGGCTGCAACCTCAACAGTCTCCTCTTCATCTGCCTTCACGACATTATCCTCTGGAACTGGCAATGTTGGAGTCGACAACATTTTGCGGTCCTCTTCTGAGAGGTCGGCAAAGAGTCCGTCTTCTTTGATTTTACGCTCCACCTTGTCTATTTTCTTCGCGTCGCCCTGGTTGGCTGTATATACCTTATCGACATTCTTCACGCTCACACGGGCGCGCTTCTTCTGCGTCTTTTCCTTGTTGGCGCTATTAGCGACAGATTCACTGACGCTTTTCTCGATGATATCGTAGATGACGTCTATCTTTTCTCTTTTCTTGTAATCAGGAATCTCAAGTTTTTCGGCCAAACTGAAAAACTCTTCCTGGCTCATGCTTTCGAGCTCTGATTTCTTGTACGACATGTTAAAAATGTTTGTGGGTCCCTGTTCCAAAAATCATTCCGACACGCCTCGACCGACAACGGGGATGTTCCGGTTCTGCATCTGTGCAACTTGACGAATATGATTATTCACTACGTCATGATGCTGCAATTATCCAATAAGAGCGCATTTTACCCTTACGACATCTGCAGAAGTCTCAGCTTTGTGTGAAATGTGGTTTTTCGAAAAGCATCAATGCTTTTTTAATGGAAATGATGTTTGAATAATGAGTTGGATGGGCGCTACTTATTGTAACAAATTGACGTAAACGCCTCGGAACATGGACCTTAAAATTAATAATAGATTTGAAATATCGGGTTGTTATATAATTCTGAATCCAAATTCAATTGCAAAAGTAAGCATTTTTGACATCACCACAAAATAAAATCGCAATTTTTTAATCACGCAACCTGTCTTTAGACAAAAAGCGGAATCAACACATCAACTCAAAGAAAGGTCCCTACACCTCAACCGGCATGACACTTCCGTAGGCGGGAACACTATCCATTGCCTTCTCTGCACTGACTTCTCCCAGGAGGATACGGGCTGAGGCAAGGATACCGCCATGACAGAAGACGGCTATGCAATCATGGCCTTGTTTCTTCACTTTCTCGATAAACAACCGCGTCCTTTCTATGATATCAGACATTGACTCCCCACCTGGGGCATGCTGATGCAGGTAATCATCGCACCAACGGGCGAAACGGGGGTCTTCATGGTAAAGCGTATTGTAATTCTTCATCTCCCACTCTCCGAAACTGAATTCCTTCACCAAGTCCTCGCGCTCGGCATCGGGATAACCACAGAAACGCGCCAGTTCCACACAGCGGGTCAGCGGACTGGTGAACACATGGTCGAAATGCACGCCTTCGATTTGCCGTTTCACTTGGCTGGCTTCCTCAATGAATGTGTCGTTGAGTGGCACGTCACTCTGCCCATAACATGTGCCGGCTGGTACTTTGACGGATGTGTGGCGGATGAAATAGATAGTCATTTTTCGCGTATAGTTTAGGAAAAAGCGTGGGTGCATCCCGCTTGCGCATGAACGACACCCACGCCTCGATTAATGATACAATTTAACTGGCAGAATGTCCATTATCTCACAGGAGAAATCACGAACGTGAAGTCGTAGTTCTGATACAGCGTCTGGTACTCCCTGCGTGGCCATGCTCCCCAGCTGTTCACACAACCCACACCCATCTCACGCTGAGCGATATGTACGGATGTGAATGGACGAGGTGTGAGGTCGCCTGAGTGATGCTGCTTCTTGTCCATGCCTGTGGTCAGGTCTTCCTCAAGGTAATTGAGGCTCTGGCATTCCATAGGCGCATTGCTGGTGAACTCCAGTCCCTTGCCGGCGGCGTTGAGCACCTTCCAGTAACGCACCTGGGTCTTGTTGCCCGACTCCTGCGGACGAACGTAGGGATAGTACTGGTCGGCTACCTTCTGTGAGTACTTGCCCAGTGGCGACGCATTGTTGCGGTCAATATAGTTCTCGAACGGACCCTTGCCGTAGAACACCACGTTGTCGAACTCCTTAGGCATCTGCATCTGCATACCATAGCGGAGCAACTGTGGTTTCTGCTCGGCGTTCTCGTTCACCGTGAGCTTCTCGTTGACGATAATCTTACCTTCTGGTGTGATGATATAGGTCATGTCAAGACGGGAGTCGGTTGACCTTATCTCGTAACTTGCGGTTACCTTCACGCTGTTGCCCTCGTATGCCCAGTGGATGGTGTCGCGACCCAGGCTCAGACGAGGATTCTGCCATGCGGCCAGACGACGCTGCATACCTGCACCGTAGTCATTGTCGGTCGGAGCACGCCAGAAATCAGGACGCAACTGGAAGTCTTCCTGCATCATCGGCTTGCCATCCACGTCAAGATAAGAGATGAATCCGTTGTTATGCTTGTCGAAGATGACATCCACACCGTTGGCGCTGAATGTCACGCAGTCAACAAAGGCATCGACCTTCACTTTGGCGCCTTCTGCCTTGGCGATGGCCTCGGGGTTGGCAAACTGGTAGTCGGTCAGCACGAACTGCTCATGGGCAACCTTCTCACCACTCTTCATCAATGGTTCATCGTTAACCAGCACATATTCGAGGTTGCAAACCAACTCCTTGCCTGCCAGCGACTTGTCTTTCAGTGCCTTGGCGATATCGGCAATCTTCACCTGCTTGCGCGACTGCGGGGCGATATTGAGCTTGCTCACGTCGATAGTGCCTTCGCTCACTTTCGCGCCTTCTGCCTCAATGGTGTAGTTCAGTTTAACGTTCTTGATGGGAACAAAGAAGTTCTCGTTGAAGATTTCCACAGCACCACTGGCCTTGTTGACGAGTTTCGACCAGATGTTCTGATAATAGTACTGCACCTCCCATGCGTGTGGGTTCGGCACACGGTCTGGACTAATCACACCGTTGCAGTTGAAGTTGTTGTCCGACGACTCGAAACGGCCGTAGTCACCACCGTAGGTCCAGATTTCCTTGCCGGTCACCTTGCTCTTGCCACGGAAACCCTGGTCGATGAAGTCCCAGATATAGCCTCCCTGGTATTTCGGATACTTGCGAATCAAGTCCCAGTACTCCTTGAAACCACCAATGGAGTTACCCATGGCATGGGCGTACTCGCACTGGATGAGCGGACGGGGATTCTCGTTCTGAGAATAGCGCTCGCAGTCCTCATAGCCGAAGTACATCGGGCAGAAGATGTCGGTCTTGCCGTTCTGGTGGGCCTGCTCATACTGAACTGGGCGGCTGGTGTCGTAAGCCTTAATCCAGTCATAGGCATCCTCGAAGTTCTTGCCGTAACCAGCCTCGTTGCCAAGACTCCACACGATGATGCTCGGGTGGTTCTTGAACGAACGCACGTTGTTCTGGTTGCGCTCAAGATGGGCGTCGTGGTAAATCGGATTCTTGGCCAAAGTGCGCTCGCCGTATCCCATACCGTGCGACTCGATGTTGGCCTCGGCGGTGATGTAGATACCATACTCGTCGCAGAGGTCATACCAACGTGGGTCGTTGGGATAGTGGCAGGTACGGTCGGCATTCACATTGAGCTGCTTCATCACCTTGATGTCCTGAATCATGCGCTCAACACTGACACAATAACCGCCGTCGGGGTCGAGTTCATGACGGTCAACGCCCTTGATGAACACGGGCTTGCCGTTCACCAGCAACTGGGCATTCTTAATCTCCACCTTGCGGAAACCGACGCGCTGTGGAATGCACTCAAGAAGCTTAAGACCATCATAGAGCGACACATAGAGCTTGTAGAGGTTGGGATCCTCGGCCGACCATTTGAGCGCATTGGGTTTTAGGATAACGGCCTCACCTTTTCCGTCGGGTCCGATTTTCAGACTTGACATCTGCTTTGGTGTCACATCATTACCTTGAGGGTCAACGAGTTGTACAGTGAAAGTCTTTCCTGAAGCCGAGGGGGCGTCGATTTTGATGCTCAACTTACCGTCCTTGTAATTGTTGGTCAAGTCAGGGGTGATGAAAAGGTCGGTGATATGCGCCTTCGGACGTGCGTAGATATAGCATTCACGGGCAATACCGCAAAGACGCCAGAAGTCCTGGTCTTCCAGGTAGCTGCCGTCACACCAGCGCATAATCTGCATGGCAATGAGGTTCTGCTGACCTGGTTTGATGTACTTGGTGATGTTGAACTCGGCGGCTACCTTGCTGTCCTCGCTGTAGCCCACATACTGGCCGTTGACATACATGGTGAGGTTGCTGGTCGCTGAACCGATGTGGATGAACACGTCATAATCGTTCCAATCCGCAGGGATGGCGAACGAACGGCGATAAGAACCCACGTGGTTGTTGCGTTCTTCAATGAATGGTGGGTTGGGATGGAACTGGTTGGCCCACACGTATCCGGCGTTCTTGTAGATGGGAATGCCGAAGCCGTTCATTTCCCACATTCCCGGCACAGGCATGGAGGCCCAGCCTGAGTCATTGTAATCCGTTGCGTAGAAGTTGGAGGGACGGTCCTGGGCATCTTTCACCCAGTTGAATTTCCATGTGCCTTCAATCGACAGAAAACGCTTCGAAGCTTGCTTATTTGCCTGCTGGGCAAGCTGCTCTGTCTCATAAGCGAAATAATTCGACACATTGTCAAGCCTGTTCTCTTTGTTCAGACCCGGATCAAGCCACTTCGGGGTCTGAGCACTGGCCGACAATGCGGACAGTGCTAACACTGAAAGAAATAAATACTTTAATTTCATAAACATTATTGATTAGTAATTTGTATTCTTTTATCTGTCTTCTTCCCTAGCCCATCTAGTCTATCTAGATTATCTAGAATATCTAGAATCTCTAGAAAATCTAGAAAATCTAGTTTATCTAGTCCATCTAGTCTATCTATCCCCTCTAGTTCACCACCACTTTCCGTGCCCTGTTGCCTACCTTCACGATATAGACTCCAGGTTGCTGGGTGGCATTCGACGCCACCTTGGCACCACTTGAGGTATAGATGTCATAGCGCTCAGCGTTCTCCACGAAAATAATCCTGTTCTGCACCACCACATTGAAGTCATCACTGCGGTCACAATCTATCTGACGGATGGCATTGACGGTACCTGTGTTGTCGCTGAGCGTCACCCATCCAAAGGTCTCGCCCGAACTGGATGTGTTGAGCGAGCGACCTGCTTCTTCGACTTGACGCTTGACACTCACACCTGTCACAAGTTGGTTGCCCTCTGCGTCTTTCTCCGTTCGATAGGAAACAAGCCTTAAAGCTGTGGCTGCGTCTATTTTGTTCTCCTGCGTGCTGCCGAACACAAGGGGATTGGTCAGTTGGTAGTATGTGGTGTCGCCTTGCTCATCCACATTGAAGAAGGTCTCTATCTTGAACAGCAAACCCGAGAGGCGGTTTTCGCCTATCCCCGCATGTAGCAATTTGCCGTTGCCAAGGTCTATACGTCCTGGAGTCATGGCGATATACATGAGATTCTGGCTGGCCTTGATTTGAGAACCAATACCGCTTTCATAACGAATGGATGCCTTGAAGCCTGTGTTCGTCACATCCCATACTTTCTGCATAAACGGATGGTTCTTGATGGTGGGTCTGATTTCTGTCACCACGACTGGGGTCACTCCCTCGGGGAAGGGCTCGTCGAACACCACCTGCGTGGTGTCGCCCTTGACCTTGGCGGTGCCGACGATGAGTTGCATCCCGTCGTCATATTTCCTGATGCCGTAGGGCAAAGCCATGAAGTCTACACGCTCCGGGTTGTTGTAAGTGCTGTCGGTCGACGACTCCCAAGGGAAGAACCTGAAGGAGAACTTGTCTTTGTTGACCGACAAGACCTGATGCGCCAGACCTAAGGCGTTGTTGGCATTGGAAGGAATACCCATGAACAGGGCTGGTGTGGACTCAAAACTCTGCGTGAATTCTGTGGTCGTCGCTTTGCTGGAGTTCAGGTTCAAGGTGCCGTACTGAACGATGTCGTCACCTTCCACAACACTTAAACCTACCGTCACATTACCGAGAATCCTCTCACGCCCGTCGGAATCGTAATTATGGATACGGTAAGCGAACAAGCCCGACAGACCCGCCAAAGTGTCGTTGTAAGCGCATTCCGTGTCATCCGAACTCGGCAATTTAGCAATGGTCACGAAATCGGCGTCAGAGGGACCCCTGCGCTCCACGAAAACGGAGTCGGTCTCGTCGCAGTTCGGGTTGGTCCACTTCAATGTGGCGACCTTAGTGCTCTCGTTAAGCGACAAAGTGAGGTTCTTGGGATTGTTCCATCTCCATCCTGGCACGTAGCCCTCACCACCCGTATAGGCGGTCTTGGATTTCAAGTTGCCATACCACTCTCCTGCCAAGGTGGCCTTGTTGTTGAGGAACACTGCACGGGCGTCCTGAACCCAGTTGTAGATGGAATAGCGCTCCAGATGTGGGTTGTTCTCAAGGGCATTGCAGATGTCGGCAAGGCCTGCGCGCTCGTGCTCTTGGTTGGCTCTCGAGGCCGAACGGTCTCTGTCGGGCCAGGTGGTCTCATTGGTCCAGTTGGCACCGTAGTTGAACTCTGTCAGCCATACCGGACGGTGGAAAAGATTGTAGAGCGAGTTCACGTAACTGCTGTACGACGACCCAGGAGAATACCAATAGGCATGGAAGGTGATGAAATCCACACGGTAGTTGCGCTGCTCGCATAAATTCATAAATGGCACCAACCAACCGTTCACGTTGCTGGCCATGGAGGGCGAACCCACGCGCATACCGCTGGTATAGATGTCCGACCATGCCTCTATCACCTCGCTGTAGGGAGCGGGATGCTGGCTCTGGTCGTTGTTGTTGTCGGGCTCGTTGTTGCCCAGAACCGTATTGCTGAAACGAAGACCGGCAATGGAACTGTACGATGGCCAGCCTTCATGATGGTGCATGGGCACGTATTCGTAGTCGTCATAGTTGAAACTGTTGGCCGACCAGTCATAGAACCATGTCGCACGCAACGCGTTATACTGGGGAGTGTCACCACTCGCACTGCCTTTCTTGGTGGTTCTGTTCCAGGGGAAAACACGGATGAACGACACCTTACCGGCAAGCCAGCGGTTCAACTCGTTCACCACCATGTCACTGTCCTGGGCAATGAACACCTGGCTGTAGCCCTTGCCATTCGAGGCGGAGGCAAAAGTGGCCATATATCCTCGTTTCAGACGGAACGACTTGATGCGGTTGTTGAAGTCACCGAGATTGGTATAGCGGGTACGGGGAGCGTAGTCATCGTTTTGCTCGCCACTGAGGTTGAAGTCGGTGAAGACTGTCAGCGGCTTGTACTTGCTGTTGCCATGGGCATAGACAATGGCGCCGTTGTCGTAAATCGCTACGCGCACATTGACGTCGTTCTTGGCGGGCTCACCGTTCACATAGATGTTGGACAGGTAGTTCTTGATGACTTCCGACGGACGCAACATCTCGAAGACGACTGCAGCGTCCTCGTTCTGCAAATCTATGCTGCCTGCTGTGGTGAATGGGGTGTAACTCGTCACATGGTAATCTATGGCCTCGCTGATGCTCACGGACTCGGTCACCTGAGCAACGCTGACCACTTTGTTGACAGCCCTTGCTTGAAAGGTTAGCAAAAGCATCAGGGCTAAGAGAATGTTTTTCATATGCTTGTTCTTTGAGTCAGAAGTTCCAATTCACTTGATTATCTAATTCAATACCCTGGGATGAATGCTGAACTGAGCATGACATTCATCCAGGGTATCGTTTGAAACACATCGATAGGGTTACCTAACCACCACCTTAGTGGCTTGTTTGCCTACCTTCACCACATACACACCGGGCAGCAAGGGCGAACCTGCAGCCACCTTGGTGCCATTGGCGGTGAACACTTCGTAAGCGCCGCTTCCGTTGACAATGACGCGACGGTTGGCATCAACCTTCACCAACGGCATGGCTGAACGCTCGGCGATGATGTCGCGGACTGCGTTCACTGGACCGTCGTCATCAACCAGCAGCAACCATCCGAACGACTCGCCTGTGGTTGCCGAGGTATAACCGGCGGAAGTGGTCTCGTCAACTTGCTTCTTGATGCGCATGCCGACTACATAGGTCTCTCCGTCATCTCCTGTCTTGGTGATGTCGCTCACACGGCGAAGCACGCCGAAGGCTTCGGTGTTGTTCTCCTGAGTGGCTCCGAACACCAATGGGTTCTTCACCATGAGCGTGTCTCCGCCGACAAGGAAATGCTCCTGCTTGTAGGTCTTGCCGTAGAGCGTGTTGTCGCCGATTCCAGCATAGAACTTCTTGCCGTTGCCCAGCCTTGTCTCACCCGGAGTGATGGCGAGATAAACGAAATTCTGCTTGGCGGTTATCTTCAGGTTTTCCTTTTCCTCTCCCTTGACAATAACCTTGAAACCGGTATTGGTGACATCCCATACCTTGGTCATAAGGGGCTTGGTGAGGGTCGGACGCAACTCCACAATCACCACGGGAGTCACTCCCTCGGGGAAGGGCTTGTCAAAGACGATTTCGGTCTCCGTGTGAGTGGCCTTGCCTGAACCAACCTCATACTGCTGACCGTCTTCAAACACTGTCGAACCGTAAGGGATGGCCATGAAGTCCACGGTCTCTGCCTTGGCGAATTCTGACGATGAACCGTTAATCCAAGGAATAAAGGCGAAGGAGAACTTGTTCTTCAGCACCGACGACACTTTTCTCGACAAACCTACATTGGCGTTGGCATTGGAAGGAATACCAATGAACACGGCGGGAACTGAGTCGAAGGGCTCGGTGAAGTTCAAGGTCACGGCCTCGGTGTCGGTGATGGTGAGTTCGCCGAACTGCATTCCTTCAGCACCCTGAGATGCGGCTACCGATACCGAAATCTCATCGTCGGAAGTGAACTTGCGGTTATTGGGACCGACATTCACCACTTGATAATAATATGCGCCTGCTTCTGTGAGGGTGTCTGTGAAGGTATAAGTCACTGTCTTGCCGTTGAGGTCAAGGGGCTCAAGGGTGGCTATCGTCTCGTAGGTCTTGGAACCTGGGTTCTTGCGAAGAACCTGGACGGATTTGATGATGTCGCCATTGGTGTCGTTCCATGAAATCTTGTAAGTGCCTGCGTTCTTGTTCGCCCACTCGCCTGACAGACCCTCGGGCTTGTTGTAGACTACATTAGGAATCTTCTCTAAGGCCTTGTTATAACCCATCTTAGAGTTCAACTCTGCATAGTACTTGCCTGCGATGGACAAACTGCCGTCCTTAATCAACTTCGAGCAGTCGGCCTCACTGTTCCAATAGGCGTAACGCTCCACGTATTGGGAGTTCTCAAGGTCGCTGAGAATACCTACCAAGTGGTCTTTGTTCAACTGCTGGTTGGCCTTGGAATAACTGCGGTCCGTGGCGAAAATTCCATTGTTGTTCCACGATGCGCCCCATACCCACTCGGATATCACTATCGGGCGCTTGCCGTAATTATTATAATAGGATTGCATGTTGTTGAAGCCCGATGTCCAATAGCAATGGAGGTCGAGAAGGTCGCAACGCCAGCCGCGGGCGTCAATGGCGGCGATGAACTGCTGCAAATGGCCCCAACTGCCGTCGTGTGAGGTCTCCGAACACAGACGAAGTCCTGTACGCATCAGGTTCTGCCAGTTGTTCAGCACTGTCTCCACATCCTGGGGATGGTCGTCGGCACTGTTGCCTGGCTCGTTGTTGGTCTTCATCATCGTGGCGTAGGTCACTCCACCGCAAGCGGACGGAGAAGGCCAGTCCTCATAAATATGGTTGGGCACACATTCCACGTCGGGCAGACGGTTCACGCCTGTTGCCCAGTCGTAGCACCAACTGGAGTTCAGCATACCGTTACGACCGCCGTCGGTGTCGGAGGCCAAACCCTTCTTGCTGGCATAGAACCAACTGAACACTCGGTAGGAGGAAATGGTGCCGTCGAAAACATCGGGCAAAACGGCGAACTCCAAATCCTCGTTGTCGGCGATGAAGCAACGGCTGTAACCCCAACCGCTCTTACCTGTGGCGAAGGTCACCATATAACCGCGCTTGAGCTTGAAACTGCGAATCTGGTTGTTCAGCTTGGCGGCGGAAAGGCTGTTCATGAAACCGCCGCTGTTCTCCAAACCGAAGTTATTCACTGAGGTGCCTTCAAAATTCTGCTCCGAAAACACCGTCAAAGGCTTGATGTCCTTGGCGTAAGGGAAGATAATCGTACCCATAGCGTAACGCTTCACCTGGCAGTTCTGGCCATTCACAGCCTGCTCGCCATTGATGAACACATGGGTGTTGAGGTGGCTTTTAATCACCTCGCTGGGCTTGATGCTCTGGATAATCACCACGGCATGCTCTGTGTTCGTGATGTCCACACTTCCACCCGTGGCAAATGGGGTTGTGCCTGTAATCACGTAGTCTACATCCTCACTCAAGGTGACTGAACTCGTGACCTGGCTCACTTTTTGGGTGGTGTTCGCGCCAAAGGCGAAACTACATCCTATAAACAGAAGCGATAGCAATGTACTTCTGAGGAAAGTGGTAAAATTCTTCATTTGTATGATCGTAATTAGTTAGTTAATAATTATTCGCAAGTAAAATGGAAGTAAACTCGCTTCGCTCTTGGGAATTATGTGCTATGCATAGGACAATAGTTATTTTCTTAATTCTTAACTCTTAATTATTTAGTATCGTCCAGCACGAAAGTGCTTAACTTCCAGCCAGCACGGCTGGCTTAACTCCCTATTTAACTCCATTTTATAACTTCCAAAACTTCAGTTAATATTCTTTTTGGCAGGTTGTTGAGCGAATAGCCTTCCAGACACGACATCCACATCGGCTTCCGGATTCCAGCGGCTGGAATGCACACAATAACCCTTTGAATGGCAAATTTATAGATTTCTGATGAAAAACAAAAAGTATTTTAGGGAAAATACAAATTATCATCAAAAGTTTTTAAGCGAAAACAGAAAAAACTGCCTGACTCTTTCTTGGGACTACAGGGAGAAAAACAACGGCGAAAAGCCTACCTGAACACTTTCATCACTCAAATAGTAAAGGAAATGTGCAATAAATCACGGCAAAAGGCATTCCTTATCAAGTTAAAATATGTGATAGTGCAAAAAAAAACATTCAATGTCAATGATGTTTTGATTATATTTGTTAAATTTGCACTGATAATTGAAACCACATAAGGAAAATGGCATTTACAGCACAACAGATAGCCGCATTGGTCAACGGAGAAATTGTTGGAAACCCCAACGAAGTTGTCAACACTTTCGCCAAGATTGAAGAAGGAGTGAAAGGAGCTGTTTCGTTCCTCGCTGATATGAAATACGAACAGTTCATCTACTCTACTCAATCATCTGTCGTGTTGGTAAACAAGAGCTTTGAGCCTTCACAGCCTGTCTCCTCCACCCTCATTAAGGTGGACAATGCTTATGAGGCCATCGCTAAACTCTTGGCTTTTTACGAATCCACTAAGCAGAGGAAAACCGGCATCAGCGACAAGGCGTACATCGCCAAAAGCGCACAGCTAGGGGAAAACTGCTATGTGGCGCCATTCGTCTATATAGGCGAAAATGTGAAGATTGGAAAGGGGTGCAGTTTGTATCCTGGTTGTGTTGTTGAAGATGGTGTCACTCTTGGAGACGACTGCACCCTCTTTCCAAATGTAACAGTTTATCATGGATGCAAGATTGGCAATAGGGTCACCATTCATGCCGGAGCGGTCATCGGTGCCGACGGATTCGGATTCGCACCTACTGCCAACGGATACGAGAAAATTCCACAAATCGGAATCGTATGCATCGAGGACGACGTCGAAATTGGCGCCAACACATGCATCGACCGCTCTACCATGGGAGCTACCATCATACACAAGGGTGTGAAACTCGACAACCTCGTGCAAATCGCGCATAACGTCGTCGTGGGAAGCAACACCGTGATGTCGGCTCAAGTCGGAGTGGCGGGAAGCACTAAGGTCGGAGAATGGTGCATGCTCGGAGGACAGGTCGGAGTGGCTGGACACATCGAACTCGGAGACAGACTCTACGCCGGAGCACAGTCTGGACTGGCTGGAGGAAGACTGCTCAAAAAGGGAAATGCCACCGTCATGGGATATCCCGCACTCGAACACCAGAACTTCGCCAGGTCAAGCGCCGTCTTCAAGAATCTGCCTGAGATGTTCAGGGAAGTCAACGAACTGAGAAAGGAACTGAACGAATTGAAAGCAAATTTAGAAAACAAAGATTGAACATATATTATTATGCAGAAGCAACTGACACTGAAGGATAGTTTCACCGTCATGGGAAAAGGACTCCATACGGGATTGATGCTTACCACTACTGTTAAACCAGCTCCTGAAGATTTCGGATACAAAATCAAAAGACTGGACCTCGACGGACAACCAGTGGTCGACTGTGTGGCGGAGAATGTGACCGACACGCAACGAGGTACTGTCTTGCAGAAAGGGAATGTCAGAGTGAGTACCATCGAACACCTCATGGCGGCTTTGTACGCTTCCGGAGTCGACAACTGCCTCATCGAGACTAATGGACCCGAAATCCCCATCCTCGACGGTAGCGCCTATTTCTTCCATAAGGAAATACAAAAAGTAGGACTGAAAGAACAAAACGCCTACAAGAACTACCTCGTCATACGGCACAAGACGGAAGTCAAAGGAAACAACGGAGAGTCTCTCGTGTTCCTGCCCGACGAGAACTTCTGCCTCGACGTGATGATTGCCTTCAACTCCAAAGTGCTGGCCAACCAGTTCGCTACACTCAACTCCATCAGCGATTTTGGCTCCGAAATAGCCTCGGCCAGGACTTTCGTCTTCGTCAGGGAAATCGAACCGCTACTCAATGCCAACCT
>JAEEGG010005202.1_pt1 | contig 31094 bp, 12 predicted proteins | sample 9134161 | NCBI WGS metagenome assembly JAEEGG01 (sample SAMN16246543, study PRJNA631951) | gut metagenome | biome: gut microbiome; feature: rumen; material: CR-attached | host: Bos | place: Iran: Karaj | collected 2018-10
GACGAGTGGCCGTGAAGATGAGTACGGGTGAGGGCAGCAACCCTAACTACCTGAAGCCGGAACTCGTCAGAGACCTGGTGCTTGAGGTGGACGGCACCATCGTGGAGTGTAATACGGCATACGGCAACGGACCTGCCGACAAGGACGACGAACGCAATACGTCGGAGAACCACTGGAAGGTGATTGAGCGCCACGGATTCACCAAGTATTTCCCTGTAGATATCATGGACGAATATGACGAGATTCGCATCCCTGTGAAAGACCAGACGCACATCAAATACGACATTGTGGGTGGTCACATGGCGAACTACGACTTCATGATTGCCCTCAACCACTTCAAAGGTCACCCCATGGGCGGCTATGGCGGTGCACTGAAGAATCTCTCTATCGGCTGTGCCAGTCAGAACGGCAAGGCTTATATCCACTCTGCAGGCAAGATGGAGAAGCTCGACATGGGCAGACTCTGGACACGTGAGTTCATCGGCAATCAGGACGGATTCCTGGAGAGTATGGCTGCTGCCGCACAGGGTGTGGTGAACTACTTCCAAAAGCAGGAGGGTATCATCTATATCAGTGTGATGAACAATATGTCGATAGACTGCGACTGCGTGGATCATCCAGCACCTGTGAAACTGGAGGACTATGGTATCTTGGCCTCTACCGACCCTGTGGCGCTTGACCAGGCGTGTATCGACATCATCAACCAGCAGAAGGTGACGGCTAAGAACGACCCTACCGACCTGCTCAGGCGCATTGACAGGCAGCATGGTATTCACACCATTGAACATGCTGAGAAAATCGGGCTTGGCAGTAGGGAGTATGAGATTGTGGAGGTGAAGTGAGACCTCTCCCCCGACCCCTCCCCCAAGGGGAGGGGGGAAAGGGAGGGGGAGGGAAATTATAAAACAATATCATGTACTATTTAATCACGACTTTCTTACCCTTTGCAATATAGATGCCCTTTGCGGTGGGTGTGTTAGGAATTTCGTGTCCGTTGAGGTTGTACCAACCGGGGTTCAATTGTTTTTCGTTGGGAATTGACCTGACGGCTGCCGATGATGAGGCAGGTACATAGTAAAATGGAATAGAGGCTGTGAACTGTTTGGCATCATTAAATTCAACGACAACTTGGGCATGTAGGATTGATTTTGTCAATGGTGCCTTCTCTTGCTCTTCAATAGCGGAGACCACGATGTCACCTTCCCAATCGAGGGGCTTCTCTTCAAAAGAGGCATCCTGGATGGTCTTGGTGGTACTCAACAGTGTCTCTGTTTCAATTAAGCCTTCATTATCATGCGATTCTGTCACAGAGGTAATGATGCGAACAGTAGGTGTTTTATCGGTCTCTGTAGCCATGATATAAGGATAGCCGTAGTTCATTTTCAAATGGAGTTTAAGTTCCTTGTCTGTTCCGGCAACATATATTGGCGTCAACAACTTGGCGTAGGCACGGAGCGTATCGCAGACTGTGATGTGGATATTGTCACGATTAGCACCCGTCTGTGTCCAGTCCGATGACATCTTCACAAGATACTCGCCTGGCTCTGGGTCGCAATAATTCAGTTTTATCGAGTCGATGGCTGCCACTAATGGTTGGTCTGGACGATACAGACGCAGCGTCTTCTCTGTCATCAAAATCTCAGTTTCCTTCAAGGATCCTTTGTCGTCATTTCTGAGAGCGTAGAGACGCAGCGTAGCCTTCTCTGAACCATTGAACTTGTTCACGTCGTAAGGATAGCCTGTGTTGTAGAATGCTGTTACGTGAATGTCTTTACCTACCTTCCCGTCTGCATATTCCACTCGTGCAGAAGGCTCATCTATGACCTCGACAGTCTCCTCGTAGAGATAATTTAAGCCAGGGATATAGTTGCGATAGGTGTATTGACCACCACGATTTAAAAAAAGTGTAGCATTTTGCGTTTTTTCATATTTGTTAACAACTTTCATTTTTTTTATAAAAGCGGATATTATATTGTAATCTACAAAGTAGCTAGGAACACGACCGTAGGGGTCTGTGAACGACACCTCGAAAAGAGTGTTGGCGGATTCATTCACTTGCCCTCCCGTTTTAGTGAATCCCAGTTTTATCAGATTAGAAATTGATCCTGTATGGAGTCCTTCACCCTGATAACTCATACTTGGATCTATTCTATTATTGTCGCCATATAATAGATTGGTCTTCCTTTCGAATAAACTAATATTAATTGATAATCCTTCCGACTCTTGAGCCAATGTGTTCATTGCACCGCATAAGGTAATCAAGAGTGTCAATAATGTCTTTTTCATATCATTTATTTTTTTTGTTAATAATCTCCGCTACAAAAATAAGAAGAACTTCTAAATTTGGGTTAGTTATAGAACTTCAGAATGCGCTGGCGAATCATGAGCTCGTATTTTGCCTGAATGGCTTCCTGACGAGCCTTGGTGTACTTCTGACGCGCCTGGAGCAAGTCGAAGACACTGCTGCGGCCTGCATCAAAACGCTCTTGCTCGTAACTGAGACTGACGTTAGAGGCTTCAGCAGACTTCTCGGCTGACTCACGCTTCTGACGAGCTACACCGACATTGGTCTGGGCTATCTGGATTTCCTGACGCAACTTCTGCTGGGCTTCCTCCAACGCTAAATCCTGATGGAGGACGTCAAGTTTGGCACTGCGTATCTTATTGCGCGTCTGGAAACGATTGAAGATGGGGACTTTCAGATGCAGTCCTATCACTTCGTTCAGATTCTTGTCAAAATACTGTTTGCCAAAGCCTCCCCACCCCGGATCCTGATGGAAGAAATTGACGTAGAAGGTGCTGACGTGACCCTGAAGGGACAAGGTGGGATAGTAATCAGCACGGGCAACCTTGATTTTTGCCTTGCTGGCTTCTATCTGCGCCTTGGCTGCGAGGATGGAAGGCCAGTTGTTGACCACATTGTCGTAGTTGACAACAGGGGCTTCGCCCTCCTCGTTGATGTCGGCAATGTCGAACCCTTCGACAGTTGGCAGATTGAGCAGCTGTGACAACTTGGTCAGTTCGATGGTGTATTGTCCCTGTGCATTGACAAGTGTATATTCGTCGTGGGCAGCCTGCGCCTCCATATCCTTCAACTCGCTCAAGGGGCGCTTTCCCTCGTCAACACGAATCTGGGCACGGTTGACCATCTGACGGCTCAGCGACAACTGTTCCTGTGCCTCGATGGCCATGCTGCGCTGGTAGAGGCACTGCAGATACTGGATGGCTATCTGGATGCCGATGTCCTTGCGGGCTTTGTCGAGGTCGGCGGTGGCAGCCTCAAGACTGAAGCGGTCGGCAACAATCTTGTTGCGCACCTTCATGCCGTCGAAGAGATTCATGGAGGCACTGATTCTGCCGGTGGTGTAAGACAAATCGTTGTTAGAACCACTCGTATCACCCCTCATAGAACCTGTGGTGGAGTTGTAGTTGCCGAAACTGAACTGTTCGGCTATCTGTCCCTCGACCTCTGGCAGCCACTCATTGCGGCTGGTATTGAGCAACACTTTGCGCTGCTGGATTTGCACGTCTTTCTTGCGAATGTCGATATTGTGAGATATGGCATACTCGATGCACTGGTCGAGTGTCCACTGTTGGGAATGGGCGGCAGCAGTGACTGACAGCATGGCTGTCAACAATATCGCTCTGATATAGTTTGCTTTCATGCGTTGTACTCGTTTATAGATGTTTAACTTGAAGGCGTTTATTTCTGGATGCCACGGATGATATCGCTCTTGCTGACACCCGATTTCACGACGACATGAATGCCATCGGAGATGCCCAGTTCAACAGGGATGCGCTCCCACTTCTGGTTTTCAACATCGTCCTTGGGCGACGTAAGGCGATAGACGTAAGTCTTCTTGCCTTCGAACTCCACACAGGTCTCATCGATGGAGAGTGCCTGCTTGGCCTCACTCAGTGTGATGCTGGCATTAACGCTATAGCCAGAACGAATCTCGACACCCTGAGGGATGGTGGCAGTGGCTTTCAGTTCGAACACCTTGGCACCGTTCTGCAGTGTGCCCTCCGGAGAAATGTAGTCGAGCACAGCAGGAATCTTGACGTCCTGCATGGAGCCAGGAGTCAGTGTCACGTCCATGCCGGTGTGCAGTTTTGCCACCTCGGTCTCATCGATATTTCCATGGAATATGATGTTCTTCATGTCAGCCACCGTAGCAATGGTGGTACCATCAGAGTAGGCAGAGGAACCGCTGACAGACGTTCCCTCCTTGACAGGCACGTTGAGCACGATGCCATTCATGGTGGAGCGCACCTCGGTGGTGTTGATATTGCCGGCACGGGCACTGGAACCCTTTTGGATGACCTCGACCTGAGCGCGGGCTGCAGAGAGTTTATCCTTGGCTGCGTCCAGTCTGTTCTGCGCCTGCTCATACTCCTCCTTGCTGACGACGCCCTTGTCGTAGAGGCGCTGTGTACGTTCTGTCTCACGCTGTATCTCGTCGAGCGAGATGCGTGCAGCCTCGACACCACTCTGTGCCTGGGTCAGCATGCCCATGTCGGGGATGACACGGATGACAGCCACCAGGTCGCCAGCCTTTATCTGCTGTCCCGGCTGAACGTGCAACTTAGTGATAACACCTGTAATCTGAGGTTTCAGTTCCACTTGCGTACGAGCCTCCAGAGTGCCCGTAGCCACCGTGTTCTTATAGATGTCGCGCTGCTCGGGAACTACCAGTTCGTAAACTACCGGAGCTGGTTGTGATTGCTTCCAAAGGAAGTAGAAAGTGTAGATAACAAACAGCCCTACGAGGACCCATCCACAAGTTTTCAGTACATTTTTCATATTGTCTTATTTTAATTTATATTCTTATGCTCATGTTCATACTTTCACATCATTCTTCGCGCAGTGCCTCGATGGCCTTGATAGCCATAGCACGCTTGGCAGGCAGGAAGCCCGCAAACAAGCCACCAATCACCAGAATAATCAGTGCTGCAATAGCCGGAATAAACGGAACGTGCGGATTGGAGAAGAATCCCCCCACACCCATCGACGCTGCCGTCATCCGGTTGACGGCATAGAGCCCCCATACGCCAGCAATGAGACCGACAATGCCTGCTGAAAGCGTAAGCATCAGACTCTCGCACATAATCTGCTTGATGATGGTCCAGGGCTCGGCACCTAATGCACGGCGCACACCTATTTCCTGCGTACGCTCCTTCACGGTAATCATCATAATGTTGGAAATACCGATAAGACCAGCCAAGAGGGTTCCCAAACCAACGAGCCATACCAAGGCGTTGACACCGCCAATCATGATATCATACTGGTTGAGCTGACTCTTCAGGTCGTTTGACGCCAATGCCACATCATCGTCAGGATGAATCTGATGACGCTGGCGAATGACAGCATCAATCGGTTTGTAATAATCGCCAGAATCAAATTTGTCGTTAAGAACGAGCATCAGTACGTCCGTCTTCCCTACCGCATTGAACACATACTGAGCTGTGGTAATGGGGAGGAATACCGACTTGGACTCATGTGGTCCGAGGTTCACCATGTCGTTGGTCTTCATGGTAACACCAACCACATCGTAGGAAGTGCCTGCAATAGTGATGCTTTGTCCGACGGGAGACGGGTCGTTGGGGAAAAGTGTCTTTGCCACTTGATTGCCAATGACGCACACCTTGCGCCGCTCGTCGCAGTCGAACTCGTTGAGATATCTGCCGGCAACGATTCGCTGGGGCGACATCACAGCGAGGAAGGGTGACACACCAGCCACCACGAGTTCGTCGGTGGCATTGGCGGACGAAACAAACAGTGTGCTGTCAGCCGACGGCAGGTACTTGATATAGATGGCTTGCCTGACGGAACCAGGAAACTTTGCCTGAATAGCATCAACATCGGCAAACTCGATATTCCACGAACGAGAGCGCTCCATACCATTATATGCTATCGTGGTCGGGTTGGAGGCATAGAAAATGGAGTTGGCAGGCATTTGCTTCAGCTGACCTGCAATGCCTTCCTGGAAGCCGACACCTGCACCTATCAGGAACATCAGCATCAGCAATCCCCAGAAGATGCCGAAAGCGGTCATGAGCGAACGCCATTTCTGCTGTCGTATGGTTTGCAGTACTTCCTGCCAGAAATCTTTATCTATCATAGTCTTTATATCTTCTTATGATGTGAGTGCCTCTACTAATTTAATGCTGACAGCGCGCTTAGCAGGCACATAACCTGCTATGATGCCCGCCAGCACCATAATGCAATTACAGCCCATGATAGGCCAGAAGTTCACCGTTGGGTTTTGGAACATGGGAACAGCTGAGCCCAAGGCACTGTCGAGCAACTGCGTCAGACCGACACCAAGCATCATCCCGATGTAGCCGAAGATGAGGGTGATAATGACCGACTCCATCAGCACCATGGTAATGATGTGATCGTTGCTGGCACCCATTGCCTTACGCACACCCAACTCGCGGGTGCGTTCCTTAACAGTTATCAGCATGATGTTGCTAACGCCTACGATACCGGCAATAAGGGTGGCAATACCGATAATCCAAACAAAGATACCTATGCCTGCTATCATTTTCTTGGCACTGAGTATCTGTTCGTAGTAATTGTTCACGACAACTCCCTTAAAGTCATTGGGGCTACAGCCTAAACGCGATGCCAGCAGACCGTGGAGTTCACGCTCTAAATGTTCGTTATGCTCGGCTGACTCCAGTTCGTCGACGATGAGGTTGATGCCATTAATCATACCATCAGGATGATAAATGGTCTGCATTGTTGTCAAAGGGATGTAGGCAGCCAGTTCCATATCCTCATTCAGACTACTCTTGCATAAGCCAACCACGGTAAACACCAGATGGTCGATGGTTACAAACTGACCAATGGGATTTTTGCCCTTAAACAACTGGCGCGACAGGCGCTCGTTGATGATGCAGGTCTTGGTTTGCTGCTCAAGGTCGTTGGTATTAAAGTCTCTGCCTGCTGTCAGCACACGATAGTCGATGGTAAGATAGTTGTCGCCACAACCTGTGGCAGCCAACTTGATGAGATTATTGCCCACTCCCATCTCGACCGGCTGTACTGCCATGGGACAGACACGCCGGATATGCTGGATGTGGCTCTGTTGGATAGCTTGTGCATCAGACAGGCTCAGTTTCAGCTGACGCCCTTTGTCCATACCGTTCCAAGGCATCACCGTCTTTCCTGCCGTTATCCTGATAACCTGGTTGAGGTCAAGATGGAAAGTCTTGTAGAGACCCCTTTGGAAACCGCCAGAGGACCCTAACAGCACTACCAGAATGAACATACCCCATGCAATGGAGAAACCGGTCAGCGCTATACGCAGTCGGTTGCTCTTCATAGCAAGCAGTACTTCACTGAATAATTCTCTCATATACAATACTTTGTTTTATGATGACTGGTGGTGGTTAGGTTCTGCTATACTCATCCTTACAGATGACGCCGTCTTTGAAGAAGATGCGACGATCGGTCTGGTTGGCAATCTCCTGCTCGTGAGTAACGATAATCACCGTCTGTCCCTGTTCGCGGTTCACTGCTCGCAGCATGTCCATCACTTCCTGGGTGGTCTTACTGTCGAGCGCACCCGTAGGCTCGTCAGCCAGAATAATCTTGGGTTTGGAGATGAGGGCACGGGCTATGGCCACACGCTGACGCTGACCACCAGACATCTGCATGGGCAGATGATGCCAGTGCTCTGCCAGTCCCACTTTCTCCAGATACTCCATAGCCAACCGGTTGCGCTCCTCGCGCCCCACCCCACGATAGTAGAGCGGCAAGGCCACGTTCTCCATAGCGTTCTTGAAGTTGATGAGGTTGAACGACTGGAAGATAAAACCAATGAGCTGGTTGCGGAAGCGGGCTTCCTGTTTCTCGTTCAGATTCTTTACCAACCTGCCGGCAAGGTGATACTCCCCTTCGTCATAATCATCCAGAATGCCCATGATGTTAAGCATCGTTGACTTGCCGGAGCCTGACGGTCCCATGATACTGACCAGTTCACCTTCAGAGATATGGAGATCCACCCCCTTCAACACGTGAAGGGGCTGGACTCCCGGGTATGTCTTATGAATTCCTTTTAAATCTAACATAATTCATCTATTTACTTGACTGATGATTCTTGAGATAGTTGTCAATCCATTCCACATACTTCTGTGCATGTGTTTTCTCGAGCATCGACATGTGGTGGGCTTCCATGTTGTATATCTCCATGTTGGGATAGTAATGACTCCAGAAGGCAGCATTGTCCATGCTTTTCTCTGAGTTCACATTCTTCCAGGCTTCCTTGAACTGAGGCGCTGCAGCATAGATTTCGGTCAAGATAGGCGAATCGGGCTCTACCTCAGTAGCTCTGAACAATACCAGGTCGCCATCATAGAGTGGCGGAACACCCTGACGACCCAGTTTGTCGTACATGTGCATAGCATGGGCGTAAGAACGGATGGCATTGACATATTTGTCAACCAGTTCCTGTGGCAGCATCTTCATCAATGCCTCCTCGTCAAAGTGCAGCGGGTCAACACGCCAGAATACATCCAGCATCACCATCGGAACCTTCATTCCTGTATTCTGTGACCACTTAATGGCCATACGGTAAGCTATTTCGCCACCAAAGCAATGACCTGTAAAGGCGCTCACATTAACACCTTCCGGAAGTGTGAGTTCCAACAAGACATAATACATATTTACCACCGCATTGATGTTTTCATTCTTAAAGATGTAGTCGTAGTGCTCGCCAATCGGTTCGTAAACCAACAAGGAGTAGTGCTGCGTCAGGAGTTCAACGTATGGTTCGAGGTCCTTATATGGCGTTGCGCCACAAACCAGTACCACAACAGGCTTATTCTCGTCGTAGGGAGCAGCCCATGACAACGTGGTCATGTTCTGTTGCAGTGTTGCCCTGATAGACTTCTGTTTCATCAGATCGTCCAGTTTGATGGTGATGCCCTTCTTGGCAGCCATCATCACCATCTTAATGGCCAATAATGATGTGAGTCCCAGCTTTGTCAGGTCGTCGGTCACACCGAAGTCGTCCATCTTCAGCAGTTCCTTGGCAATGTCGAACATTATCTTCTCACGTTCCGTCTCAGGAGCCACATTCTCTGTCTGCAGCGTAATGGTAGGTATGGGCAGTGCCCTGCGGTTCACCTTACCATTGGGAGTGAGCGGCAGTCTCTCCATCTGCATGTAGGCTGTTGGTACCATGTAATCGGTCAGCTTACTTGCCAAGTACTCCTTCAGTCTGTCCACATCAATCTGTTCATCAGACGTGAAGTAGCAGCAGATGTGTTGTGCACCGCATACCTCCTTGACGTCAACAGCTGCTGTCTTAATCTGAGGATACTTCAAGATGCAGGCCTCAATCTCGCCCATCTCGATGCGCAGACCACGCAGCTTCACCTGTCCGTCGATGCGGCCTATGAAGTCGATGTTGCCATCAGGACTCCATTTCACCAAGTCGCCAGTGCGATAGGCCTTCTGACCCATGAAGGTGATAAACTTCTCGGCAGTCTGTTCTGGACGGTTCAAATAGCCACGACCGACACCGGCACCGGCTACTATCAGTTCACCGGCAGCACCCCTCGGTACGAGGTTCAGGTTTTGGTCAACCACATACAACTGATAGCCTGCCAGCGGCCGTCCGATGTACGAGCTGTCGTAGTCACTGTCGATATTGTAGCATGTCGAGTAGAGCGTACATTCCGTCGGGCCGTAGCCGTTATAGAAACGGAACGGCGGCTTCTTCAGCGGCTGCAGTTTCTCACCACCTACTGACAGCAGACGCAGCGAGTGGTTCTCAATGGTAGTAGCAAACATGAAGCCCACCTGTGTTGTCATAAACGCCAGGTTCAACTGCTCACGTTCCATATACTCGTTCATGCCCATCAAGTCCATACGCATGTCGCTAGGGATGATATAGACACTTCCACCTACCGAAGTAACAGGATAGATATCCATCATGTGGGCATCAAATCCGAAGTTAGCATAAGCCACAGCGCGGTCTTCTGCCGTTACGTCGAACTCCTTCACGTACCAGTGGCAGAAGTTGACGATGTTACGATGTTCCAGTACCACACCCTTCGGTGTACCCGTAGAACCAGAGGTATAGAGGATGACGAACATATTCTCGGGACGGGCCTTGAGCTTCGAGTTCAACTTGCCCTTTACCTCGTCCAAATGCTCGAAGACGTCGCTGGTGATGACCTTTCCTTTATAGTCAGGCATTGCCTCGGCTACTCGGTTGCCTTCCGACAGGATCAGTTTCACGCCGGCATCCTTGCACATGAACGCCAGACGGTCTGACGGGAAGTGGAAGTCGAGTGGCATATAGGCTGCTCCTGCCTTCATGATAGCCATCGGATAAAGAAGCATCAGCTCGGAACGCTCTATCATGACACCCACTGCCATCTCGGGATGAACATGATATTCCTTCTGGAGCAGTATGGCCAGGCGGTCGGTAACGGCATCCACCTCGCGGAAGGTCAGCCTCTTGTCCTGGAACACGATACACGTGTTGTCGGGGGTCTTCCGAGCCTGTTCCGTAAACAGATCTACCAAGGTCTGCGTTGTGTCGTAGTTCAGCGTCTCGCCAAGTCCCAACTTCGCCAGTTTAAGGCAATCCTTCTCACTCAGAGCGGGCAGCGTGCTGATATCTGCCTCCGGGCTGAGAGCCATACTCCGCAGCAAGTGCTTCATCACGTTCTTGACCTTCTCGATTTCCGTCGTACGATACTTCATCGGGTCGAACTCCAGGTTGACAACCAGTTCACTGTCGCCCTCGGTATAGGCGGTTATCGTCAAGTCGTTAATGGACTCTTCCTTTGAGTATAGCATCTTCGCATGGAATGGTGCAGAAGTGTTGCTCATGTCCACGCCGGAATCATAGTTCTCGAAGGCGACAATAGACTGGAACAGGTCGGCACCTAAGTCGGACTGCTGCTGGATGGCTGACAGCGGGCAGAAGTCCCACTCGTTACTCTCGGCGGCCTGCTGCTGGAGCAGCTGCAGGGCCTGAATCACGGTAGTGCCCTTCGGAATACGAACACGGACAGGAACGGAGTTGATGAAGAGGCCTACTACGTCCTCTACGCCCTGGGAGGCATTGTTACGGCCAGAGACAACCTTCACGAACACCACGTCGTCCTGACGGTTATATATTTGGAGAACCATTCCCCATGCCAGTTCCACGAGTGTGTTGACGGTTGCCTGGGCGCTGGTCGTCAAGGCCTTCAGTGCTGTCATCTCGCTTCCGCTGATGGTGAGCCTGCAGACATTGTCGGCTGCGCGCTCTGACTCAGGAACAATGCCGGAAGACGGTATCACGGCTTTCGTCACATAACCGTCCAAGAGGCCCTTCCAATAAGCCAGGCCCTTTTCGGTGTCTTTCTTCGCCAGTTCCCTGATGAACTTCTCATAGCGTCCTGCCGGATACTGTCCTATCGGTTTCATGTTGCCCTGGACGGCATCGGTCAGGTTGGCGATAAGGTCGCTCATATACAGGCCGATACACCATCCGTCAACGATGATATGGTGGACAGCCAGCAGTATCTCGCTGGTTGTATCTGATGTTTTCACGCAGACAATACGGAACAGCGACTGGTCTTGCATGTCGAAGCCGCGCTGTTGCTCTGCACGGTACAGGGCTACCATGGCGGTGTCCTTGTTCTCGGATGCTGTCACATCCCTCATCTCCAGTTCAAGCGGTCTGTTAACGATGGCCTGACGGTACTGTTCCACACCACGGTAGATAATGCTGGTGCGCAGCACTTCGTGCTTGGCTCCCAACTGGTCGAGCGCATAGCGCAGCTGTTCCTCCGTAGGCAGGATGTCTAGCGACATCCGCATAACGAGGCGATAGGCCAGTGATGTGGGTTCCAACATGAACTTCAACGCGATACCCTCCTGCATCGGGCTGAGCGGATAGATGCGCTGCAGTGGAGTACCCAGCTGAATAAAGTGATTGTAAACACTCTGGAACTCCTCGTCAGTCCATTCATACTCGCCAAGGTCAGTGGCTGTAACCTCGGCATCCTCCATTCCTGCTGTGTGGCTGGTGATTTCGCGCAGCGATTCCATCATGCCGTCCAGCAGCTGACTGGCCTGTTCCTCAGTGTACAACGCTGTGTTGTATGCCATAGTGGCCTCCAACTTTCCGTCAATCACAGAACAGTTGATGTTGAAGTCGGGACCGAATACGTTCTTCGGAGAGATATCGTCGCCTGAAGATATTTCAGTCATAACCATAAACAGCTTATGACCGTCGTTTGACTGTTCCGTCATCTCGCCCAGGTAGTTGAAGCCTATCAGGGCGCACTGCTCTGTATTGTAGATGGGCTTTTCTGACGACAGGAACCGAAGGACGTTGTACCCCACTCCCTTGTTCGGTATGCGGTGCATCGTCTCCTTGGTATGGCGCAGGCAGCTTCTCATGTCGCCGTCCAGATGCTCCAGCACAACAGGATAGATGGATGTAAACCAGCCCACAGTGCGGTCTGTCATCAAGGTTTCAGAGCCGATATACTCGCGGCCGTGACCCTCGAACTGTACGGATACAGAGGAATTTCCTGTCAGTCTATAATAACTTCTGCCCAGTGCCGTCATCAAAAGGTCATTGATGTCTGCATGGTATGCATCGCCTGCCGTCGTCATGATGCTATGGGTCGTCTGCTCGTCAAGCGTACCTCTTATATTGTTCATCATACGACTGCTGTCCTTGTCGTTGCTGGAAGGCAATTGCAGCAGTTTCTCCTGGACGCTGTTCCAATAGGGTTTCTCGAGACTGAGCTCGTAGCTGTGTGCATAGGCCTGCAGCGTCTCGGCATACTCCTTGAACGAGTGGGTCTTGGCTGGCAGTACAATAGGATTGCCCTCGGACACCTGGCCATAGGCCGTATTCAGGTCCTCCAGCAATACACGCCATGAGACACCATCAACAACAAGGTGATGGCATACCATCAGGATGGCGTCGTATTCGGGGGTATTGAACAGGACAACCTTGAACAGCGGTCCGGTGCCCAGGTTGACAGACTTCTGGTGCAGTCGGCAAGCCTTTTCTATATTATTCTTGTAATCGGCATCCTGCGTGAAGTCCATCTGCTCCCAGCCGTAGAGATTGGGCTCGTCAAGATTTCTCACTGTCAACTGGCTGTCGAGTACGATGGCACGCAACATGTCGTGATGGTTCACCAGGGCGGCAATAGTTTCCTTCAACGCCTCGGGCTGCACACGTTGTGACGCCTTGATAAAGAACGTCTGGTTGTAATGATACGGTTTCGGCAACTTTAGGTCGAAGAAGAAGCGGGTGATAGCCGTCTGAGGCACCTTGCCCGACCAGGCCTCCTGATTTATCGTTACAATGCCATTCGAACATACAGCAGCTATCTCCCTGACGGTCTTCAGCTTCATGATGTCGGCTACCTGTACGGTGATGCCCTCGCTACGCAGCAGGCTCACCAGTCGGATACTCTTGATGGAGTCGCCTCCCCAGGTGAAGAAGTTGTCGAGCGCACCGATATCCTGTTTGACACCCAGCACCTCCTGCATGGCTTGCGCAACAATACGCTCGGTCTCTGTCTCGGGCTCGACATATTCTGACGTCCTGCGGATGACGGGCTGTGGAAGTGCCTTGCGGTTCACTTTTCCGTTGGGAGTCATCGGCATCTCCTCAAGTTGCATATAGGTGTCGGGCACCATGTAATCGGCAAGTGACGATGTTTCCAATACATGGCGGATGTCGTCATCAGTCAAGGTTGAATCGTTGTCCAAGGTGTAGTATAGCAACAGGTGGTCTACATTATTCACCTTCCTGACCTCTGCTGCGGCCTGCTTGACACCTTCGACCTGAAGTACCTTGCTCTCAATCTCTCCCAACTCGATACGGAAGCCGCGCAGCTTCACCTGGAAGTCGATACGTCCCATGTACTCCAGGTCGCCCTGCTCATTGTATCGGCACAGGTCGCCGGTGTGATACATACTGACCTTGCGGCCCCAGCGGTCTTCACTGACGAAAGGACAGTCCACAAACGACTGGGCCGAGCGTTCTGGGAGTCGCCAGTAGCCGCGACCCACCTGAATACCGGCAATACACAGTTCGCCTACCATGCCACGAGGTACCAAATGGCCTGTCGCATCCACAATGAAGTTCCATGTGTTTGCAACTGGTTTTCCGATTGGAATGTTCTCGACACGCGTCTTTGGCGGAATGCTGTAGTATGAGGTATCATCAGTACACTCGGTAGGACCATATACATTGATGATCTCTATGTGGTCGCTGTAAACACCATCCAATTTCTCACCGCCAGCAGTAATGAATCGTACAGGAAGGTCGTCGTAGGTGTTCAGCAACAGAGCACCTATAGCTGTAGAATAACCGCCACCGGTAATCTGATGGTCGATGAGGAACTCACGGATGGCAGCGAGGTCTTTTCTGATTTCTGTCGGCATGATATGGAACGATCCGCCTAACGTCAGGATGGCATACATATCCTCGATATGCGCATCGAACGAGAAGGAACGGTGGCCCTCAATGCGGTCGTCGGCTGTCAGGCGTTCCATGTCAATCACGATATTGATGAAGTTCCACAATCCTGCCTGATGTAGCATGGCGCCCTTCGGCTTACCTGTTGAACCTGAGGTGTAAATCATGTAGGCCAGGTTGTCAGGCGTTGTCAGATTGATTGGCTCTGCCGGGATGCTGAAGTCAACATCATCGATAAAGATAACCTGTGCATTGCCAGTATCAAAGTCGCCTTCTGCTGACTTGCTTTCCAATACGGCATGCGTAGTGATCAATACCTTTGACTCGGAGTTCTCCAGCATGTACTGCAGACGCTCGTTGGGATATTCAAAATCCATCGGAGTATAGGCTGCACCAGCCTTGTGAATAGCAAGGACGGAGAGCGGGAACTCCTTATAGCGATCTAACATGACACACACGAAGTCATTAGGCTGTACACCTGCCGCTATCAGCTGATGAGCCAATACATCGGAATAGTGCGACAACTGTTGATAGGTCAGACTGCTGTCCTTGTCAGCGACAGCCATGTTGTCAGGAACCAGCTTGGCACGTTCCTCGAATACTTGTGCAAAGGTCTTGGTGATGTCTACATCCATGTCCTTGCCCTTGCTGTAAGCTACCATCGCCTTCTGCTCGGCATCTGTCATTAACCTGATATCAGCCAGCGTATCGGAGGTGGCGACTGATTGACAAGCGACAGTCATCATACCGGCAAGGGCTTTCATGTCGGCAGTTGAGTAGAGGGTAAGGTCGTATTCTAACGAAACTGTATAGTCATCGCCTCCCTTACTGTAAACGGTCACTGTCAGCGGCAACTTGGCAGTGTCAAGGTCAAGTGTCAGTTCCTCTGCGCTCTTGTTATTGGCGTCTCCTACTGACAGCTTACCATGATACACATACATGATCTCCGGGCGTATATGATGGCGTTCCACCATAGTGGTGAACGGATAGAAACTAAAGGAGCGTGTCGTCATCAGCTGTTGGTGCATCTGCTTAACAGCATCGCCTATCGTGACGTTACCTGCTTCCTTCATATCCTGTATGCTCGCAACAGGCAGCGTCTTCACATACATACCGATGGACTGTGCCCAATTAGCATCAGAGCGTCCATTGTCAATGGTGGTGAAAAGCACGTTCTCCTCACGGGTGATACGGTGGAGCAACTGGCTGAGTATCGTTGCAAAGAAGGCATGCGATGTGACACTTGTCTGATGACAGAATTCATCGACATCCTTGCCGGGAACCGTAAACTCGATATTGCCTAAGCCGCTGGGGGCTGTACCGCTCGTGCTGTGTGGATATACAGTGGAATCCTGACCGGACAGCATGTCGTCAAAGTATTTCTCTGCCTCCTGACACTGTTTTCCTTCAAGCAATTCCTTCTCATCCAATGCATAGTCAAAGGACGTGTTGCTTTCAGGTGTCAAGGCCTCGCCCGCAAGAGCATTTCTGAGATCTTGTGCGAAAATCAAGCGCGAGACACCGTCATTGACGATATGGTGTATATCTATAAAGAGGAAACATCTGCTTGGCGACTGGATAATCTCCAGACGATAGAGGTCGTCGCCCAACAGGTTGAATGGCTTCACACGTTGTTCGAAGTCTGGCTTGGTCGGCTCGTAGCTGAGTGTGGACATGTTGATCACTACAGGAGCATCGTCACGACGCTGCTGCATGATGTCATTGTCCTTCATGACCAGATGAACCTTCAGATAAGGATGGGCATCCATCACTTTCATCAACGCATCATGTACCTGTTCTGCCGAATAGCCGTCCATCGGCATAACCTCTGGAATATTATATTGGAGGGCATCATGGTTCAATTCCCAGTCAATATACACACCGCGCTGGTTTTCCGTGATGGGGTAATAGTCCTGCTTGGCGTAGGTCTTTGCCGCTTCATTCTGAGTAGCACCTGCCAGACCGGCTATCTCGCGAATAGTTGGATGCAACAGGATGTCCTTAACGGGGATGTAGAATTGCGTCTTCTGCTTGATGACGGCCGACATGCGCATTGCTGTCAAGGAAGTCATACCGGAAGAGATGAGGTTCGTGGTTACACCGATGTGTGTACCTCCCAACAGCTCTTCGGCAATAGCGAGCAACTGGGCTTCTGTCTCCGAACCTGCTTCGACAATCTGTCCTGCATCAACTTTAGGAGCAGGCAACTTCTTGTGATCTACTTTGCCGTTGGGGGTCATCGGCATCGCATCAAGATGGATATAGACAGAAGGTACCATATATTCGGCAAGGGTCTTGCCAAGGAAAGCCTTCAAGTCTTCCTCGTCAATCGGCTGTGTTGCTGTGTAATAGAGACATAATATCTTTCCTCCGGAGACTTCGGCTGCCACCTGAAGAATACCCTTATACATGCTGGCACGGTGTTCTATACCTCCCAGCTCTATGCGGAATCCGTTCAATTTCACCTGGGTGTCGATACGTCCCACATATTCCAGGTTGCCTTCATCATTATAGCGGACAATATCACCAGTGTGATACATCTTGCCTTCTGCAAATGGGCAGTCCACGAATTTCTCTTCTGTCAGCTTGTCCTGTTTCCAGTAGCCGTAAGTCATCTGCCGACCTGAAAGGCATAATTCTCCTTCAAATCCTTGAGGCAGCAGTCGGCCATAAGAATCTAAGATGAGAGACATCGTATTGGGAACTGGTTTGCCAATCGGGATGTTTTCGACAGACTTGGACTGATCAACAACGTGATATGACGAGATGTCGGTAAACTCTGTCGGGCCATAGACGTTGATGACATCATAATCAGTCTTCGGGAACGGTTTCAGTTTTTCACCACCCACGAAGAGATATTCAATAGGCAGCTGGTATTGCTGCATCATCGCCATAGCTAACTGTGTCGTAAACTCCAGTCCCTTAATATGGTGTTCACACAGATACTTGTACATACTCTCCATATCCTTCCTTATCTCAGAAGAGAAGATATGCAGTTCACCGCCAACGGTCAAAACCGGGTACAAGTCGTTGACAGAGGCATCAAAGCTGAAGCTGACGAATATAGCGGTTTTGTCTCCTGCTTTCAACTTAACAAGGTCTCTTATCCAGGTAACCAAGTTCGTCAATCCTCTCTGTGCTACTACCACACCCTTAGGCCGACCGGTAGAGCCTGAAGTATAAATCATATAGGCTCTGCTGTCAGGCGTAGCCAGACTCTTGAACGGACCTGCAGGTTTCACGGCTTCCAGCGTCTTTTCTGTTACCAACACTTTGGCTTCGCTGTTCTCAATCATGTAACTGATGCGGTCTTCCGGATAAGCTATGTCAATGGGTACATAGGCAGCACCAGTCTTTTGTATGGCAAGTACAGCTACCATGAACTCTTTTACACGATCCATCTTGACGGCGACGAAATCGTCGGGCTTCACCCCTTGACCCACTAACCAGTGAGCCAGACTGTCTGACTGCTCGTCAAGCTCACGGTAAGTCAGTTGGCTGGTGGAGTCGACAACAGCAGTCTGGTTGGGATGTGCTTTTGCCTGCTCCTTGAACATATCTACCCACGTGAGAGAACAATCGTAGTCAAGTTTTTTACCCGTTGACATACGAAGTACTTTCGCCGTATCCTCGTCGCCCAACAGCGGAATGTCTTTCAAAGAAGGCTTTGACGGTGCCTGCTCGGCCATGTTCGTCATCACTTCTGCCAACAGCTCCATATCCTTCTTGGAATACAAAGCAGTATCATACTGAAGTTCCAACACAAAGCCGTCCTTTTCAGGCATCACCTGAATATCAAGCGGCAGTTTCGTCTGGTTGAGCAGCAGGCGCATCTTGTCCTCCTGGTTATCATCTTCGCTGACGTCTCGGGGCTGGTATACATACATAATCTCCGGACGCAAGCCATAGAGCTCCACCATTTTGGTAAATGGATAGAAGTCTCTGGACTGTGTCTCAAGCAATTGATTCTGCAACAGCTTGACAACTTCGATAACACTCTTGGAGCTGTCGGAACTCGAACTAACGACAGGAATCGTCTTGACGAACATACCCATGATATTCATCATTCTTACGTCAGAACGTCCGTTGTTAATGGTCGTGATGACAATGTCGTCCTCGCGAGTCACTGTATGCAGGACATGCATGGTGATAGCCAAGAAATAGCTGTTCAAGGTTAATCCGTTCTGCTGGCAGAAGGATTCAATGTCCTTTCCTTTGAAATGCACAGAAAGAATGCCTGGGTCATTTTCCTCTTTCCTGACAGAGTGAGGATAGACTACCGTGTTGGCATCGCCCATCAGTTTCTTGAAATAATCCCCTGCCTCATCATATTCCTTCGACTTCATCAGCTTCAGTTCGTCTAAAGCAAATTCAAAGGCGGTATAGGTTTCTGGCTCGATGTTCTCGCCATCATAAGCCTTCTTAATATCATCGAGCAATATCAATGAAGAAGCACCATCATAGATGCTATGATGGATATCGATAAACAGATACACCTTATTATTATAAGTATATATCTCCAGTCTGTAAAGCTGGTCATTATAAAGATCGAACGGACGAACACGGTTCTGGAAGAAGTCACTGTCAGGTTCCTCTGTCAATGACTCCATAAGTATATTGACCGGCTCCTCGTCACGGCGAATCTGCATCACATCACCATCATGCTGTACAAAGCGGGTCTTCAAATAGGGGTGCGCATTGACTACCTTCTCCAAAGCATCACGCAACTTGGAGGCATCGGCATCTTGCATTACTATTACGTCAGGAACGTTATACTGTGTGGTGTCGCGGTTCATCTCCCAGTCGAAGAATACGCCACGCTGGTTCTCGGTGATGGGATAATAGTAGTGCTTACCTTGTGGCCATATCTCTGTAGTTCCGGATTCTGTGTTAAATCCTTCCTCCTCCCGTTTGCTGTCAATCAGTGCGGCAAGCTGGTGAATAGAGGGATGCTGCATAACTTCCTTCACGCTAATCTGTATTCCGAACTGGTTATAGGCTGCAACCGTAAACCGCATAGCTGTCAGCGAGGTGAGCCCCATTGTAATCAGATTGTTGGTGACACCGAAGTTTTCATGTTTCAGCATCTCGGCTGCTAATTGGAAGAGCGTCTTCTCCGTCTTTGTAACAGGAGCCACCATTTCTTCTGTTTCTACACGTGGGTTAGGCAAAGCCTTCGTGTTCACCTTGCCATTAGGAGTCAACGGCATCTTGTCCAACTGCATATAGGCAGTAGGAACCATGTAGTCGGTCAGTTCTTGAGCCAAGAAATTACGTAAATCGTTCTGGTCAATATTTCTGTCAGCAGTATAATAGGCACACAGGTGCTGTACACCGCCAATCTCACGCACCTGAACAGACTCCATCTGTATGCCTGCATACTTTCCGATAAGTGTTTCTATCTCACCGAGTTCAATACGGAAACCGCGCAGTTTCACTTGGTTGTCGATACGTCCAAGGTATTCAATGTCACCATTGGCGTTGTAGCGGACCAGGTCGCCGGTGTGATACATCTTGCCTCCCGTAAACGGGCAATCGGTGAATTTCTCTGCCGTCAGATCTTCACGCTTCCAGTAGCCGGAAGCAATCTGAGGACCAGCCATACAAAGTTCACCGGCAACACCCTGTGGTGCCAGCAGACCTGCTGCGTCAACAACAAATGCCGAGAGGTTATGAAGCGGACGGCCGATAGGAATGTTCTTGTATTCCTTTCCTTTCTCTATGTTAAAGAAGGTCGAATCTACTGTAAACTCCGTCGGGCCATAGGTGTTAATCAGTCTGCAGTTGCATTCTGGGTTGGCCGTCATTTTCTCACCGCCCACCACCAGATAATCTACAGGCAAATCGGGATATAGCTGCAGCAGCATCTGTCCCAGCTGTGTGGTATAGCAGCCACCAGTGATACCATTGTCCACAATGAATTCGTGCAGCATGACAAGATCCTTTCGGGCTTCCTTAGGAACAGTATAGAGTGTACCGCCTACGGTGAGCACGGGATAGAGGTCTTCGATTGAAGCGTCGAACGAGAAACTGGAGTGGCAGCAGATACGGCTCTTCTCTGTGTGTCCCCATTCCTTGGCAATGAACTGTACAAAATTAGACTTGGCTCTATTGGATATCATCACACCTTTAGGCTTACCTGTCGATCCAGAGGTGTAGATCATATATGCCAGGCCCTCAGGACGTACATAGTTCACTTCTCCAGATGCTGTAGGTGCAGATGCCAGGAAATCGTCAATAAAGAACGTATTCTTGTCATTGAATTCGCCTTCTGCATTCTTCTCGTTGTAGATAGTGTGACTGGTGATGAGCACCTGACTCTCACTGTCTTCCAACATATAGAGCAGACGGTCGTTAGGATAGTCGTAGTCCAAAGGCACATATGCTCCACCGGCTTTCTCAATACCAATGGCTGCCACGAGGAATGCCTTCTCGTAGCCCAACATGATGCTGACGAAAGGCGACTTGCTTTCTGCAGCACCCACGCCCATTTCTCTCAGCTTGAGGGCAAGTGCATTAGACAAGCTGTCGAGTTGTCCGTAGCTGTATGTGCCCTGTTCATCCACCACAGCGGGCGCGTCAGGAGTTTTCTTGGCGCGCTCCGTAAACAGACTCACGAATGTGCTGTCTGGGGCAACAGGCATTGGTTCACCCTTCGATAATTGAATCAAGTGGTCATATTCCTCAGGCAGTACGATACTGCAATTCGCCATTTCATTGCCAGCTGCAATACTACTACTTTCAGCAAAAGCCTTGAAGGCATTACCCAAGACCTCCATGTCTTTGCGACAGTAAAGTGTTGCGTCGTATTCAATACGGGCTGTGTAGCCTATGCCGTCGTCTGCACGCAGCATGGTAATCGATAATGGGGTTTTAGCCATATCCCAGTCAAGGCCATAGATTTCTTCACTTCTATGATCACCAAGACTGACCTCTGTCTGCAAGTCAACAAAATAGTTATATAGAATCTCAGCTTTCAGACCATGACGCTCTACCATTTTCGTAAACGGATAGAAGTCGTTGCGGATAGTCTCTTGCATCTGGGTATTCAGAGAGCTAACAACTTCAGCCATCTGTCCCTTGAACTGACTACATACGGAAGGAAGTGTCTTGACAAGGACACCGAAGAAATTGTCGAGCATCAGTTCCGAACGACCATTACTGATAAAATATATCAATGTATTCTCTTCGCGTGTGATACGCTCAAGAACCTGGTGGAACACTGTCAGGAAGAAACTGCTTGTCGGCAGTGCATGTTTCTTGCAGAAGGCATCAACGTCGCTGGAAGTCACATAGACATCCACAACACCCTGTTTGCGTTCGCCGTCGGTCTGCGATGAATGCGGATAGACGGTAGCCTCTACCCCACCGACCAAAGCGTCAAAGTAGTCTTCTGCCTCCTGATTGCGCTCCGACTTTATCAGCGCCTCCTCATCCAGGGCTCGGTCATAGGCGGTATAAGTCTCTGGTGTCAGCACCTCTCCACGATAGGCCTTCTCCATCTCCTTGGCAATGACATAGTTACTGCTTCCGTCACTGATGATGTGGTGGAGGTCGAGCAACAGGAATACATGATCAGCATAAGTGAAGATATTGAAGCGATAGAGTGGCTCCTTCAATAAGTCGAAGGGTTTTACGCGACTTTGGAACCACGTGCGGTCTGGCATGTGATCCAGATGTTCGATATTCACCTCTACAGTGGCATCATCCTGACGCATCTGAACAACATCATCACCTTTGATTGCCAAACGGGCTTTCATATAAGGATGGGCAGTTGCCACGGCTATCAGCGATTCCTTCACCTTTTGCACATCAACGTCTCTGAAATGCAAAAGAATAGGAATGTTATACTGCAAGGCATCCGGATTCATCATCCAGTCAACATACATACCGCGTTGACTCTCATTTAAGGGATACCATTCGCGCTTTTCGTAGGGTTTCAGTTCTATTACCTGCCCGGCATCCTTAGCCAGCGATGCTATTTCCCTAACAGTAGGATGCTGCATGATATCTTTCATCAGAATCTGGATACCCAGACGTTTCTTGATGGCGGCAGACAAGCGCATAGCTGCAAGGGACGACAGTCCCAAGGCTATCAAATCGTTGGTGACACCAAAGTCTGTCATCTGCAACGACTCAGCCACAATGTCAAAGATGTCTTGCTCCATTTCTGTTTCCGGAGCAATGATTTCTGCCAGTTTGATTGTTGGTTGGGGCAGTGCCTTGCGATTAGTCTTTCCGTTGGGTGTCAGCGGAATGGCATCAATGCGCATATACACCGTCGGAACCATATATTCAGTCAGTGAAGCAGCGATGAACTTCCTCAGGGCCTCCTCATCAATCTCGTTTGCAGAGACATAGTACAGGCAGAGATGTTGCGTTGAACCAATCTCCTTGACATCACATACCGTTTGACTGATTCCTTCAAACTTTACAGAAAGGTTTTCCACCTCGCCCAACTCTATGCGGAAACCACGCAGCTTTACCTGTCCGTCATTACGACCGATAATCTCCACATCACCGTCTGGTTCCCAACGAGCCAGGTCGCCAGAGCGATATACCCTGACACCCTGATACTCTACGAAGCGCTCCGCGGTCATCTCAGGCAGATTGTTATAGCCCTTAGCCACACCAGGACCTCCGATTAAGAGTTCTCCAACAAAACCTACTGGCAACTGGTTGCCATAAGCATCGACAATGAATTCCTCGTAGTTAAGAAGTGGATGTCCGACGGTTACTTTCCTGGCCTTTGTCAGATCGGCAATGTTCGACGATACAGTAATCTCCGTGGGACCATAGGTATTGAAGATATGAACACCCATGGACTGCAGCGAGCTAAGCAACTGCATAGGGTATTTCTCACCGCCCGACCACACTGCCTTACAGCGTGACAGCGATTTGCAGAAAGCAGGCAGTTCCATATAACTGAGGATGCGTGAACAGGTTCCATTGATGGCCTCAGCACCGGTACGGTCCATTAGGTCGGAGAGCAGTGCTGCATCGAGCACTTCCTGCTCGTCAGCCAGAACGGATGTGATACCGTTGAATAAAGAACCTGCAAACTCCTTGAGCGACATGTCAAACGACAATGTTGTAATAGACACAAAGGTCTTTACACCCAACTCCATCAATCCGTGAATATGTACATTGGCAGGATGGTCGTACAGATAGTTCGTGATACCCACATGGCGCAGCATCACACCCTTGGGACGACCTGTAGAACCTGACGTATAGATGAGGTATGCCAGGTCGTCAGGACTCACTTTCACATTGGGGTTCTGCTCGTCACCAGCCTGCGGATGACTTTCCTCTCCGTAGATATCATCAATGTCAATGACTTTTTCTGCGGGATAGTCGGCAGCATGATCCTTGGTAGTGATGATATAGGGAGCTTCTGAGTCGCTGACAATCAGATTAATGCGGTCAGCGGGATAAGCTGGGTCGCACGGGATATAGGCAGCACCAGTCTTGCTGACACCAAACATGCTCACAATGACAGCACTGGTACGTGGCAGCAACAATACCACACGATTGCCATGTTTAACGCCTTTACGCATCAAGGCATGAGCCACCTTATTGGCTTCGGTATTCAGTTCTGCAAAGGTCAAGGTGCGGTCCTTGGCAACGAGAGCCTTACGGTCAGGATACTGGACGGCATTATTCTCAATAGGTTCGTAGAACAGATGATAGGGCACCTCAGCCTTGGCAGTAAAGCGGAAGGACTCCACTCGCTGGCGCTCCTCGTCGTCGAGCATGCTCAGGTTCATCATCAAGGCCTCGGGGTCTGCCATCATGTTCTCGGCAGTGGCCTTAATAGCTTTTGCCATACGCTGCAGGTCCTCACTGCTGTTCAGCGCGTCACTCGAACTCAAGCGGATATCGTACTTACCATCGCGCAAATAGATGATACAGGTCAGGTCGGAAGCCGATTTGCCTCGGTCTATCTGATGTGCAAAAGCCTTCTCACCATCCAGTTCGATAAACTCCTGCATCTTTACTCCCTGGAATCCGAATTCCACACCGCCGCTCATTTTCAAATCTCGGCAGAAGTGGTTGAAAGGATATGCTCCATAGCGGATGGTTGACATCAGTTCACGACGGAATCCCTTGATGAAATCAATGACCTTCTGCTGGCGGTCAATGACCGTGAGCACTGGAGACGACTTGACAAACATACCATAGGCATCCACCAGTCGCTTGTCCATACGACCGTGATTAATGGTGCGATACGTCACTTCCTCTTCTCTGCTCGTCTCGGCTAGCACATAGCTGAATGCTGCCATATACAGCAGGTTGACTGCCGTACCGTTCGCCTCACACCAGGCATCTACCCTATCACAGTCCATGAAGGCATCCACGTGGATGGAGTTGCCCAATGGGTTGGCAGCACTACGTGAGATGGTGGTGAACTCACGACCAGCAAAGGTCTCCATATAATAAGCCTTCGCACGTTCATACGCCTCAGAGTTCATGACTGCCTGTTCATCCTCAGCATACTCATACAGTCCATAGGTTATCTCCTTCAGTTTCTCGCCATTATAGGCTGCTGGCATATCCTTCAATGTCAGGTTGGGTGCCAGTGTGATACCGTCAGCAATGACATGATGTACTTCAAACAACAACATGTTGTGTTCCGGGGTTTCCACAAACTCCAAACGGAACAGAGGTTCGCCGCTCAACAAGTCGTAAGGGCGCACAAACCCATCCTTCATATATGCCTGCACTTCGTCTTCTGTCATGACCAACCGAGGAATGTTGACCGGCATTTCATCAGCAGCATACTGCCTGGGCATTCCATCTTCATCGAGCACGAAGCGGGTCCGCAACACGCGGCGTTGTGCTACAAGACGCTTGATGCCCTCTTCCAACTTGTCAAAGGGAATATTCTTTGAAAACGGCACATAAATAGGCAGATTGTATCGGGTGATGGTTGGATCAGCCATCCACTCAGTAAACACACCTAACTGCGATTGTAATAAAGGATAAGTTTTCATATTGTGAGGTTTTTAGTTTTCTTTATATTTCAATGTTTGTTCCACTTCATGAAAGTCATGTTCTGACCGTACATGTACTGATAGTCCAAATCCGGACAAAGTCCGTTTAGTATTTTCAACCCGGCTTGGCGCTTCTCAATATCGAAGTGAACAGGGTCGAAGGCACGTCCGTCGTCCTTTACGGAAGCCAGCATCTGTCCACCTTGCTCATGAATATGTACGTCGATATAGTGACGCTGCATATTGCGACCTGCATGGTGCACAATATTAAGCACCAATTCCTCAATGCAGAGGGCAATGTTGTGAGCCTGTTCCTTCTCAACTCCGGCATTAGCAAGATACTGGCGAACGCTGGCCATAGTCTGTGACACTTTCTCCATATTTGCCTGAATGGAGATGTTTAAGGCACTCTCCTCCTCTTTCGTGTCTATGGGTACTAAAGTGAGGCGGGTAACATTTCCTTTTCTCATCTTGTACACCTCCGTGATGAGGAAGGTTATCACCATGATCAGCACACCCGCAGTGGGGAAGGCATACCATATAGCATCATTACCGGCCATTTCCGGCCACATAAGCAGACTTGGAATGAGTATGAGGGGAAACATGACGACGACGACTACTGTCATTACCATATAGCCCAACATCTGGTAAACGTTTGCCAACAGCAGCGCCAGCAAGATGAATGGCAGCATCGGGGCGAAGATTCGCAGCACCCGGTCAGCATAGAGGGTCAGCTCAGGCGTGTTGGCACCAAACAGCGAACTGATGAGTCCGGGGAATAGGAAGATGATGCATGCTATCAGTGTCAAGCCGACAAAAAGCCAGGTGACGGCCTTGGAGACAAGTATGCGCACACCGATATAGTCGTGCTGCCCACGCAGGAATCCTCCAATAGCGAGCGTTGCTGAGCCGACACCACCTGACAACATCATGCCTATCGTCAGCAAGTTGATGCATACCGACAAGGTGAACATGCCGTCAGCCCCCTGTTTATCCTGGATGATATTGTTCATCAGCAGGAACATCACAGTCAGTATCAGATTACTGATAATGAGTGGAGTGCCCTGTATAGTGTTCTCCTTCAAGCTTGTCCAGTCCGACTTGGAAAATGGATTGATGCGGAATGAGCATTGCTTGCCATAAAGATAGCGGCTCAAGAAAAGAATATTGATGGTGGTTGCAATGATGGTAGCATAGGCTGAGCCAGCTATACCGAGATTGAATACACCCACGAAAAGCAGGTCCAAGGCTGCGTTACACACAGCTGTCAGCGAGATGGATTTGGTGGCCAACTCAGGATGTCCGTCAATGGATACCGACTCGTTTGCCAGGGCCGACATCAGTGTGATGGCTGAAAAAGTCATCATCACCGACATATAACTGTCGAAGTAGGGACGCAAACGTTCCTCATGACATATCAGTTCTGAAATAGGTTGTTGTAACAGTCTGCCAGCTACAGCAATCAATACCCCGACAACGACTATCGACAACAATGCGGTAGACAGCAAGTGCTCCACATGATTCTTGTCGCGCTCGCCCAGTGCCCTGGCAGCGACAATGGTAGCGCTGATACCAAACAATGTGCTGAACGACGTGATGAGCAACGATATAGGCATATACAGGTTGACGGCCGAAAGGGCGTCAGGAGCTACCAAATGACTCACGATAATGCCGTCGACGGTGGTGTTGAGCTGTGCCAAAGCCATCGTGAGGATACTGGCCCAAAGGAAATTCCTCATGGCCTTCGATATCAGATATGGATTGCGAGTGAATGCCATTTGCAATGCTTTTTAATGATATAAGAAACGGCGGATGCTCCTCTTGGGCGTCTTCTCGAATTCCTCTGAACGCTGCTCCAGTTTTGACAACTGACAGTATTTGGGCAGATGCAGGTTGACTTCCCTGCAGATGGCGTCCAAGTCCAGTTGCTCACGCTGCAAGCCCTTTGTCTTGAGCGTCTCGTCAGTCACATAGACCAATGCCACCAACTTCTCGTCGCGAGCCACAACCACACATTCGTCGAAGATGGAATGCGTCACCACCTGGTCTTCAGCCTCCTCGGGATAGATATTCTGACCGTTTGATCCCAACAGCATATTCTTCTTGCGTCCACGGATGTAGACGAAACCATCCTGGTCCATCACACCCAAATCGCCCGTATGCAGCCACCCCTCCTCGTCGATGGTCTCAGCTGTGGCATCCGGGTTCTTGTAGTATCCCACCATCGTGTTCACACCCTTGGCCACAATCTCGCCCGGCACATTTTGCGGATCGTCGCTCAGCACCTTCACTTCCATATTTACAGCAGCCTTGCCGCACGAGCCCAACCGATGCTCCTTCCAATCGGAATAGGTGATGATGGGACCACACTCCGTCATGCCGTAACCCACGGTGAAGGGGAATTTCACCATGCTCAGTATCTTCTCCACATCTTTGCTGAGTGCAGCACCGCCCATGATGACTTCATAGACCTTCCCACCCAGTGCGTTCAACAACTGGCTGCGAATCTTACTGAATATCAGCTGTCGGATGCCCGGTATCATGGTGAGCACTTTCATGTAGGGTTTGTCCAGCACGGGCATCACACGCCCCTTGATGATTTTCTCCATCACCAGAGGCACACAGAGAAAACAGTCGGGTTTCACCTCGGCAAAAGCTTTGAGCAGCAATTGCGGAGCCGGAATACGCGTCAGGATATACAGATGCGCCCCCGTCAGGATGCCATAGAGGAAGTCGAAGGCGAATCCGAACATATGGGCCATGGGAAGAATCAGAAACAGGTTCATGGCATTTTCGCAGGGCAGCGCCTGATAGGCAAACTCCATGTTCGACTGCAGCGAGCACCAGGGCAGCATCACCCCCTTGGGATTACCCGTCGAGCCACTGGTGTAGCTCAGCACCATCAAGTCGTCGGGCTGTTCTGCCTCGAAATGCACATCCTCCGCCTGATACCCATTCGGATAACGCTCTGCGAAAATGGAGAAAGCTTTTCTCTCCACTCCGTCAGTCTGTGCCGAAGGCGTCATAGCCAGCAGATCATCCACGTCCAGCATATACATGGGACACTTGCCATCGGGCCACAGATTAGCCAACTGGTGATTAGCAATCATGAATTTGGCATCACAGTGCTCACAGAGCATTTTCAACTGTTCCTTGCTGTAGTCAGGCAGTAGCGGCACGGCAACTGCCCGATAAGTCAGCACCGCCAACATCGACACCGCCCAGTGGCTGCAGTTCCTGTTGCAGATAGCTACTTTGTCACCCGGCTTGATGCCCAGCGATTCAAAGAGCAAGTGCATATAGCAAATACGCGTGGCAACAGAGCCATACGTAAACGACACCTCACTGCCCCAATCCGTCAAGGCTTCTCGATCCCATCGTTCGCGAAGCACTGATTCTATTTGTTTAATAATACTTTTCACTCGACTATTTTAGGTTTTGCTTGAACAAATATGGAAACAAAGGTACTTAATTAGCATTAAATTATTTATACCGAAACAAAAATTTTTGCATTTTTTAACGACTGTTTGTCTCCATGGTTGTCAGCTTTACCTACAAGATAGATTCCATGCCTGTTTTTTGCACCTGCATACCCATGCTCTTGTAGAAGCTAAAAGCAGCATCATTCCCTTCCCATACATTCAGAGTGATGTTGTAGCAGCCTATCGAACTTGCATAGTCACGCACAAACTCATACAAAGCCTGTCCGATGTGCTTGCCACGGGCAGTTTCATCTACACAGATGTCATCAATATAGAGCGTCTTAACATCTTGCAACAGACGATGGCCCCTGACCTCACTGACTTGACAGAAAGCATGTCCCAGCACTTTTCCTTCATCATATACGAAGATGGGCTTATCCTCATCAGTGAGGATTGCCTTAAGGTCCTGCTCACTATATTTGGGAGTGTTTCCCTTGAACAAATCCGGGCGGATGCCATGATGCACGGCATCTACCTGATAAAGGAGTTCTATCAACCCCTCAATGTCTTTTTCTTCAGCTCTTCTAATCATTGTTCTACTATTGTTTCGTCAAAGTTAAGCCCAAACTTAAAAATTATCGCAAAGGTAGTGATTATTTCTAAGAAATTCGTATATTTGCAAAAACTTTTTTTAAAATGCAGATGAAGATAGTCATACTCGACGGTTATACGGCAAATCCGGGCGATTTGTCGTGGAGTGATTTGGAACAGTTAGGGCAACTGACGGTCTATGACCGCACACGCCCGGAGGAGACGGTGGCACGAGCTGCCGATGCCGAAGTGGTGCTGACCAATAAAGTCATCATGGGCAGACAGGAGATAGTCCAACTGCCACGTCTCCAATATATCGGGGTATTGGCTACGGGATATAACGTTGTCGATATCCAGGCAGCCCGCGAGCGAGGCATCATTGTCACCAACGTGCCAGCCTACAGCACCGAGAGTGTGGCGCAGATGGTGTTTGCCCATCTGCTCACCGTCACCAACCGCACCGAGCATTATGCCGTCCTCAACCGGCAGGGGCGTTGGAGCAGCAATCCCGACTTCAGCTATTGGGACACTCCGCTTCACGAACTGGCTGGCAAGACCTTCGGTATCGTCGGTCTTGGCAATATCGGCAGTCGGGTGGCTCAGATAGCCCTCGCATTCGGCATGAAGGTGGCTGCACTCACCAGCAAGAGCGCCCTGCCAGCTGGCATCCAAAAGGTGTCGCTCGACGAACTGCTGACCACAGCCGATGTTGTTTCGCTTCATTGTCCGCTCACCGACACCACCCGCCATCTCATCAATGCCCGGACGTTGCAGATGATGAAACCCTCGGCCATCCTCATCAATACAGGTCGCGGACCCTTGGTCAACGATGCCGATGTGGCAGAGGCATTGAGCACCCGGCGCCTCTATGCCTACTGTGCCGACGTGCTGACCACCGAACCGCCGCAGGCTGACAATCCCCTACTCTGCCAGTCCAATGCCTACTTCACGCCCCACATCGCGTGGGCGTCTGTAGAAGCCCGCGTCAGACTCCTACAGACTGCCATCGCCAATGTCCGTGCTTTTGCCAACGGCACTCCCCAGAACACCGTATAGCATTTACCTTATTCTTTCATTATCCCATCATCGTCCAGCTATGGGCGATGAGGGGCACCAGTTCTTCCTGCTGTTTTACGTTGAGTCCGCACTCCATCGTTGCCATAGCCAGCACGATGTCGCACCACATCACTTTCGTCTCTTCCTTCATCGGGGGCAGCTGCTGGTCGGGACTCAGGCCTGTGTGCCTGCACACGGTGTTGACGTAGGCCTCAATCACCTTTGGTCCTTCCGGATCCCAACGGCTAACGATTTGCCGAATCGTCCGGCACCCATGTTTTTGGTAGTAGGTGCGGAGCAGCTTAAACGCTGCCCGCAGTCCATACTCCAAGGTTTCAAACTGGGCAAAGTTCGGATCCGTCGAAGGCTTCACCTCCCCTTGCCAATTAATTTTCTCACTCTTAATAATATTCAGCGGATTATTGTTCCGCATTCCTCTTGCTTGTTTCATTTTCTTAGGAGACCCCCCTCATTCCCCCGAGGGGGATGTTGAGGATGTAGGGGTCAGTTTTTAATAGATTAGGAAATTAGTTGTTTTGTCGTTTAGTCGTTTAAGAGTCCTTTTT
>JAEEGG010005203.1_pt1 | contig 31089 bp, 25 predicted proteins | sample 9134161 | NCBI WGS metagenome assembly JAEEGG01 (sample SAMN16246543, study PRJNA631951) | gut metagenome | biome: gut microbiome; feature: rumen; material: CR-attached | host: Bos | place: Iran: Karaj | collected 2018-10
CCCATTGCCAGCGGATTGTTTTTAGAACGTGTATCCACTTCCGGATCTGCGCCCGAGTATTTCGTTGCACAGAACACGTTAGTTGCCTGGAAGAAAATACGTGCCTTTGTCATCTTTGCCTTCGAGATCCAACGAGTCGGGAAAGAATAACCGATCGTCAAACTATTCAAACGCAAGTAAGAACCATCTTCTACCACCTTATCCGTCATAGCGAAGTTACCGCAGACAGGGTTAGCTACAACCGCTCCTGCATTCGCCTCCGCCAAAGCTGCAGCCATTTGGTTATAATCAGTTCCGGTAATTGTTTTACCATTTCCAAAGCTCTCCGGAATAAAGTTTCCGTTCGCATCAAACAACGAATAACGTTGTCCAAACATTACATTGGTCGTTAAGTTGCGCAGTTTTGTTTTCTCTACAATAGTCGAGTAGTCCAAAGCGGAGAGATTCAGCACGTCATTTCCGTAACTGAATGAGAAGTTTGCACCTAAGTCAATGTCTCCCCATGCGTCACCTCCGATGTGTGCAGAAAGGGAGAAACCTCCGGTGAATAAAGGTAATGTGTTACCGATCACGGTACGGTCATTCTCATCTATTACTTTATTACCGTCTAAGTCCTTATATTTCATCGAGCCCGGACGAACAGTCTCACCCTTGAAACTCTCTATCGTAGATCCGTCTTTTGTCCATTCAATACCGGTTGTGGAGGAAATTGTTACTTTATCAAAGTCTTCCGCGGTATACCATCCATCGCTGATGTAACCGTAAATTGCACCCATCGGTTGACCCGGTATAGCCATAAACTCCATATCGGTGTTCTTGTAGTTACTCTTGAAGCAGCCTGTTCCGATAGGATACTGGGTCATACCACCTAAGTCCGTCACAGTATTCTCGTTGAATGAGATATTGGCATCAATGGTTAAACCATAACTCAAAGATTTAGTACGCTTATCCAACGCAACACCTTTCAAGGACACCTCAATACCGCGGTTTCTCGTAGAACCGATATTGCGATATTGATAGTTGTAACCGCCAAGAGATGTACGGTATTTAATAATCAAATCTTTCGTGTTATTCCAATACAAATCGATAACACCGGTTAAACGCTCATTAAAGAAGCCGAAGTCAATACCCAAATCGCGGGTAATAGTAGTCTCCCATTTCAAATTGGGATTAGCGGCGATCTTATCTGCGCCTCCGTCAGCAATCATAGTGCCTGTGAAACCATCCATATATGACTCGTCAGATGTTGCATAGTCGAAGAACAAATAACCGGTTTCTACGTTGTTATTTCCGACCATACCATAGTCAAAACGGAGTTTCAAATTGCTCAACCAACTTGCAGCGCCCTCCATCCAAGGTTCGTCAGATATACGCCAAGCTGCACCTACGGCAGGGAAATATCCCCATTGATTACCGTTGGCAAAACGAGTCGAGCAGTCTGCACGGAAAGTAGCCATTACCAAATATCTGCCTGCATAGTTATAATCTACACGGGTAAAGAAGGACAGCATATTATCCGTCGCACCAATCTTATTCTTATAACTCTTGTTTACACAGTCATTGAGGCGGTCAAACACATTCTCTCCGGTATATGTCTTGTCATATCCATAACCATACATAATATCCTGAGACGATTTGTTCCATTGTTGCTCATTAAACAAAGCCCACTTGAACGAATGCTGTCCCCACTTATCCTCATATGTAAAACTATTTACATTACGGAGTTTAGAATCTCTCTCGTCGGTAACAATGACATGTCCTAAATTTTTTACGCCACCGGCATTCGTATAACCTTCGCCTTCTCGACTATAGTATGTCGTTGCACCATAGAAGCGATCCGTGTCACGATAACGGCCTTCATAACCGATATCGGCACGAAGGGTGAATTTCTTCAAGAACTTATAACTTGCATAGCCCTCGATACGCCATTTATCATCGCGTTTTTTCTTATAGTTATGATCTATGGTCGTAATCGGATCATACAAAGAACCGAAGCTATCGTAATCCTCCAATTGGTCTGCATCTTTTGCGAACAATGCCAACGGTGTATAAGCCACGGCATTGCGGACACGAGATTCCGTCTTAGAGCCCGAATCATCAGCCGTATTGGAACCTGCGCCCAAGATATTTGTGTTGCTATAACGAGCACTTACAGATACGGTAAAGTTCTTAAACGGTTTGAATTTGCTCTTAAAGGCGATATTGTTACGGGAATAGTCTGAACCGTACATAATACCTTTATCGTCAATGCGGTTGTACGACAAGGAGAATTGCGCACTCTTATTACCTCCACTTACCGAGAAAGAATGGTTGGAATTGAATCCCTGATGGTCGTCAGACTCCATTTTCTCACCCCATGTCGGGCCGAAGGTCTTACGCTGCCAATCATCGTGGGGTTGATTGTTCCAATAATCCAAAATATCGGCAATCGGAGTAGGCGTCGCTCCACTGATAACTTTACCCTGTGCATCTCGTGCAATATTCGGATCGAAATATTGATAGAAAGTGTTTGCCAACTTCTTTGAAACATTTTGAGTTAAGTAGTTATACTCGTACTGCATCAACACGAACTCCCTATTATCCATCATGTCGTATTTCTTTGCCATGCGTTTCCATCCCACATAACCCGAATAATCCACATGGAACTCCATTTTATCATCGGTGGCATCAATATCCTTTGTCGTAATGATGATAACACCGTTAGCTCCTTGCGCACCATAAATAGCAGTTGCAGCTGCTCCTTTCAATACGTCCATCGAAGCTATGTCACTCGGCGCGATATCCGAAATACTGGAAACAGGGAAACCATCTACGATATACAACGGGTCACTGCTCTGGGTAAGAGACGAACCACCACGCACACGGATTTTTACATCTGCATCAGCGCTACCTTCTGTCGTCGTTACCGTCACACCTGCCAACTTACCTTGCAACGCCTCCGATGCCGAAGCTACCGGAATATCCTTCAGCTGCTCTGCACTTACAGAGGATACTGCCGTTACCAAGTCACGTTTCTTGGTTGTACCATAACCGGTAACCACCACTTCTTCGAGCACCTCGGTGTTCTCACTCAGTACTACGTTCATCACATCGCCCGTGATATTCAACTCCTGCGTCTGCATACCGATGTAGGAGAAGATAAGCACTTTAGCGTCATCCGGCACATCGAGGGTATAATTACCGTCGAAATCCGTCACTGTACCGATAGTGGTACCCTTCACAACCACGGAGGCTGAGATAATCGTCTCGCCCGTCGGGTCTGTTACCGTTCCGCTGACCACACGTGCCTCAGCAGCCATGCCCAATAAAAGCAAGGCTGAAAGCATCATGGCACGGAACACTCTAAAATGTAGTTTCATAGAGATTTGTTTGTATTAGTGTTAAATGAAAAAAATTGGTTTTTCCTTATTATCGCGCGTATATACGTATCAATTCGGCGGCAAAGGTACAAAAAAAAACACATATGAATGTGTATTTTTTGACGGAAATAATGCACAAACGCATATTTTTGCCAACTCGACTTTGCAATCTTAACTATAAGAACCTAAATCTTAATCAGAAAGCCTCCGCATAGGTGCATCCTTCGCGCCAACGCGAACAGCCGTAGCGGGTGTTACCGCGGATGATGAGTCCTTGGCGGCAAACAGGACAAAGCATACCTGCCTTATTGGTCTTCACGTCACGCACCACGCCTGACGTCATTTCTTTCAGTTCAGTCAGGAAGTCCTGCGCCCGGTATTCGCCGCGCTCTATTTCACGCAGTTTTTTCTCCCAAAGGCCCGTCAGTTCGGCGGATTTCAACAGCGGTGAGATAATGGTATGAATGAGGTTGATACCCGTCTCCGTCGCCCGCAGGCTCTTGCCTTGCTTCACGATATACTTGCGCTGGTAGAGTTTCTCGATGATCGCCGCACGGGTAGAAGGGCGACCGATACCGTTCTCCTTCATCGCCTCGCGCAATTCATCATTCTCCACCGTCTTTCCTGCCGTCTCCATCGCGCGGAGCAGCGTAGCCTCGGTATAGTATTTCGGCGGGGTGGTCGTCTTCTCTTTGAGCACCGGTTCGTGCGGTCCGCTCTCGCCTTTCACAAAAGCCGGAAGGGATTTGGACGTTTCATCATTCACATCATTGTCATCATTGAGTTCGCTCTGCGAACGATCATTATCAAATACAACCCTCCATCCGGGCTTCAACACCTCGCGACCGGTAACCTTAAAGTCGATATCTCCCGCTTTCGCCAGCACAGTCGTGTTGCTCACTTCGCAATCGGGATAGAACACCGCAATGAAATGCAGCGCCACGAGATCATAGACTTTCTTCTCGTCCGCCGTCATATTATCCGGTCGTTGTCCCGTAGGGATGATGGCATGGTGGTCGGTCACTTTCTTGTTGTCGAACACCTTCTTGGACTTCGGCAGTTTAGCGCCTATGAGCGGTGCTACCTGCGGGTAATAGTCCTTAATACCGGCTAAGGTTGCGGGTACTTTCGGGTATATATCATCACTCAGATAGGTCGTGTCCACACGTGGATAGGTCGTGAGGCGTTTCTCATAGAGCGATTGGATCAGTTGCAGCGTTTGCTCCGCCGAGAAAGAATATTTCTTATTGCAATCAACTTGAAGAGAGGTCAAGTCATAGAGTTTCGGCGCGTACTCTGTACCTTTCTTCTTCTCCACCGACGTGATGGTCAGCGGCAGGTCTTTGATGCTGTCCACCAATGCCTGTCCCTGTTCTTCACTCGTGATGGCGTACTCGCCCTCTTCGACGGGAATCTGCGCACTGAAAAGCGTATCGCGGTAATTGGTCTTAAGTTCCCAATAGGTGCGCGGAACGAAGTTCTCTATCTCCGCCTGTCGCTTGACGACCAGTGCCAGCGTCGGGGTCTGAACACGTCCTACGGACAGCACTTGCCGGTCGCGCCCGCTCCCGCGTGCGTACCTTATAGTATACGCGCGCGTGGCGTTCATACCGAGCAACCAATCGCCGATGGCGCGCATCATACCCGCCTCATACAGGTGTTGGTACTCCGATTGGTCCTTCAGTTGCTGAAATCCGTCACGGATTGCTTCTTCGGTCAGCGAGTTGACCCACAGACGCTTCACCGGACATTTACACCCGGCCTGCTGATAGACCCAGCGCTGGATCAATTCTCCCTCTTGCCCGGCATCACCGCAGTTAATCACCTCGTCAGCTTGGTCGATCAGGTTCTTGATCACATTGAACTGCTTGTGCACGCCGGCATCGCCGAACACCTTGATCGAGAAACGCGGCGGAATCATCGGCAGCGAACTCAATGTCCATGCCTTCCATTGCTCCGTATATTCCTGCGGATCGAGCAACGCACACAGATGACCGAATGTCCAGGTAACCTGGTATCCGTTGCCTTCAAAATAGCCGTCGTGCTTCTGCTTGGCACCTAACACATTGGCTATGTACGCACCTACCGAGGGTTTCTCCGCTACACAAACAATCATGCTCTAATCACTAATCTTTCTGAACGCCGTAACCGTAACCGGCACGCATACTCTTCACGCCGTTGAGCACGCATGCTACGTTATGCATCCGTTTCTGCTCGATCACATTATTGATGTACTCGATCATCTCACTCGGCGTGTACTTATATCGGCAAACGAATATGGTCATGTCCGCTACGCGATCCAACTGGTAGGTATCACTTACCAGTGCCACCGGCGCCGTATCTACGATGATATAGTCGTAGCGCTTGCGCAGTTCAGCGAACAGTTCTTCCACGCGCTCTGTCTGCAACAGCTCTGCCGGGTTCGGCGGAATGGTACCGCACGGGATGATATCCAGATTAGCATGCTCGCCGCTCGGAACGATGATGTCGTCCAACTCCACACTCGGTTCTGCCAGATAGTCCGTCAGGTGTCCTTTCTGCTTCAAACCGAAATAGACAGCCAGCATCGGTTTGCGGATATCGAGACCCACCAGCACCACTTTCTTACCCAGCATCGCCAGCGAGAGCGCCGTGTTGGTGGATACATACGACTTACCGTCGCCGTTGATGCACGAGGTCACCAATATAACCGGCGACTTCACCTCCGACGGAATCACATAACGCAGGTTCGTACGTATCAGGCGGAAAAGCTCTGCCGAGACAGTCGATTCGCCGTCACGGATAGCTATATGCGCATTGCGGGAGTTCTGAACCAACTGACCCAGCAACGGGGCTTGGATGCGTTGCTCAAACTCCTTCGCATCATCGATCTTATCGTTAAACAGAAGATACAGATAGAGGAGGACGGCAGGGAACATCAGACCCAGCAAGATGCATATAGCCAACAGTTTTTTCAACTTCGGCGCTCTGCTAAGTACGTCGCGTTGCGGCATATCCACGATCTTTGCCGGCATAGCCGTCGCAGCCAACATGAGTGCATTCTCTTCGCGCTTCTCATACAGGTAGATATACAAGCGCTCTTTGATCTGCTGCTGACGAACGACGCGCACGTACTCACGCTGTTGCTCGGGCGCATCCTTAATCTTGCGGTCGTACTCACGATCACGCGCCTGCATGCTTTGTTTGCGGATCTGCAAACTCTCTCGCACCGAACTGATGGTTGCGATGACATTCTGGCGGATCGTCGTCAATTGCGAATTCATCTGCTCGATCACGGGGTTATCTTCCGTTGCGGTACGCAAGATACGCATGCGTTGCAACTGCAGGGCATTGTACTCCGAGATACCGCTCGACAGCGAACCATCCGTCACGCCGATATTGGCAGGAATCAGATTATTACGTTTCGTGTCATCACGCAAGAACTCATCGATATAATCGATCAGACTCAGTTGCGTCTCTATCTCCGCGATCGCCCGCTCCTCCGTGCTGTTGGCATGCAGGAACAATTGCGCCTGCGTATTCAGATCGGCGATGTTATTCTTCTCTTTGTAGCTGGCCACCGCATTCTCCGCGTCACTCAACTCCTCCGTGATGATCGCCAGACGCTCTTCGATGAACGCCGCCGTATTGGTGGCAATCAGGTTCTTGTCCACGATCGCATTGAGGTTATACTGCTCGATGATCTGGTGGAGCAATGCCTTGTCGCGTGCCGGGTTGGGAGAGATTATCGACAACTTGATGATGTTCGACTCCTTTTTATGTTGCGTCACACTGATAAGCTTGCGGTAACTTGCAACGACCAGTTCACGGCGTTTATGATGTACCCGATAGGTGGTGTCCTTGCTCAACTCCCGCGTAGGATGGATCAACAGCGTACCCACACCGGTCTCTATCGGACTGCTCAGATCCGCCACACGGGTCGTCGAACGATTAAAGAAGCCCATCTTGGTCGTCACAGTATAGCCTTTCTTCGTCGGCTTTACCTTCACCACGAACGGGTTACTCATACCATCCTCCGTCAGGTTGAGATAATCGATATGCAGCGCCTCGTTACGGAACTCACCTTCCCAACGCAAACCGTTTCTCTTGGCATGATCATCCCATAAATTCAAGGCATCGATCGCCTGGTAAAGCAACCCGCGCGAACCTAACACAACGACCTCATCCTCAGCGGCCTGATTACCCGTCAAACCTAACATCGACAGCGAATTGAGTCCACTGTCCATCGCGTCTTTGTGACGCAACATAATCGCGGCATCGGTTTTCCATGTCGGTGCCTTACGCAGGAAATACGCCATGCCTAACATCGTAAAGAAGCCCACACCGATAGCGAACCACCACCAGTGCTCTAACAATACACGCACAATCTTGCGTACATCGATCTCACTCCTATTCTGCTCCATAATTATTTTTTCGTTGCGTTAATAACTGTCACGATCACGGTGGCCGCACTGGCGATCGTCGAAACGGTACTCAACCATAGACCCGTATTGGCACTGTTCACTACGCGCACTTGGTTCGGCGATACGTACACCACATCGTTCTGCTGAAGGAAATAATACGGCGACGTGATCAGGTCAGCGCTGCGCAGATCCACACGCGCCATCTCGATCTTTCCTTCCACCTCACGCGTAATCAGCACATTGTCACGGCGACCGTAAGGCGTCAAGTCACCGGCTGCCGCCAAAGCTTCCAGAATCGTCAAACGACCACGACCCAGCGACACCTGCATCGGATGATTCACCTCACCCATGATCGACACCTTGGCGCCTACCAGATTCACCTGAACGATCGGATTAAGCACTTGCTTAGACAGCAACTCCTTCACATGTTGCTCCACTTCCGGACGTCTCATACCCGCCACGTGAACCTTACCCAGCACCGGCAATTCCACATCGCCTGCTTCGTCCACAATATAGTACATCAACATCGGAGTCGTCTGCACTTGCGTCGAACCCGGAGCTGTGAAAGCTACCGCCGGCAGGTTATACGGCGCTACCGCCTCCTTGTCCAAAGCCGAGACAAAAATCGTCAAGGCATCACCGCAACGAATAACGGTCTCACTCTGTGCCTCAAAATGCGCATTGATCGAGTCTTCTCTCGACGGGTTCGCATCTTGCATGTAAGTCATCTTCTTCTGCGTCACACAACTCGCAGCCGCCAAAGCCACCAGCATCAACGCAAAGATTTTAATCGATTTATACATAGTCTTAGTCATTTTTATCGAATTAAGCGTGCAAAATTACGAAAAATATTTGACATACACAAGATATTTCACTTTTTTTGTCGAATTATTTGCATATATGCAAATTTTGTCGTACCTTTGCATGACATTTTGTCAGGTTTATTATGACGCAACAGGAATTATTAGCCATCAAACAGCGCTTTGGTATCATTGGTCAAAGTCCGCTGCTCAATAGAGATATCGAGATTGCCGTGCAGGTAGCGCGCACCGATTTGAGTGTGCTCATCACCGGAGAATCCGGTGTCGGCAAAGAGCATTTCCCGAAGATCATACATGCTTTCTCTGCCCGCAAACACGGTCCGTATTTCGCCGTTAACTGCGGTGCTATCCCCGAAGGAACGATCGATTCGGAACTGTTCGGACACGAGAAAGGCGCCTTCACCGATGCCAAGAACGAGCATAAGGGGTATTTCGAGATTGCCGACGGCGGTACGCTCTTCCTCGACGAAGTAGGCGAACTGCCGTTGCAAACGCAAGTACGTCTGCTGCGTGTTCTGGAGACCGGTGAGTTCATTCGCATGGGTTCCAGCCAGGTACGAAAGACCAATGTGCGCGTCGTGGCAGCGACCAATCTCAACATGCGGCAAGCGATCGACGAAGGTCGTTTCCGCGAAGACCTGTATTACCGGCTCAACACCGTAGAGATACGTGTGCCTGCGCTGCGTGAGCGCAAAGAGGACATCCCTCTGCTCTTCCGTAAGTTCGCCGTCGATTTCTGCAACCGTTACCAGATGCCGCCGCTCTCGCTCAACGAGGAGGCAACCATGCTCTTGCAGAATTCCTACTGGCGCGGAAACATACGCCAGCTCAAGAACCTCGCCGAGCAGATTGCCGTCATCGAGATGGATCACCAGATCAACGCCGACACCCTGCGCAAATACCTGCCGCAAGAGGAGAACCGCCAAGAGATCGTGCTTCGCAATCCTTCGCAACAGAGCGGCAAAGACTACTCGCACGAGATCGGAATCCTCTATAACATGGTGATGCAGAACAAGAAAGACCTCGAGGAACTCAAAGCGATGTTAACCCACCGGGAGACCGAAATACCGGTATTCCGGGACACCGAGCCAACGGCTCCTATCGATTTTTCCGCTTCCCGTGAGACCGAAGATATCTTTCCCGTAGAAGAGTCATCCCTCCGGATCGACGAAGGAGAGAAAGAGCGTATCCAAAGAGCCCTCGAACTATCCGGAGGCAATCGCAAAATAGCAGCCGAGAAAGTCGGACTGTCCGAACGAACACTATATCGCAAAATCAAGGAGTATGGTTTATAATAGTCCAAAACACGGAAACGACACGGTAACGACACGGAATCGGAACATAGTTAAAAGCCGGGTAATGCCTGCCTGCATGTTACTGGCGTGTATACTGTTGTGCGGCTGCAGCATCAGCTATAAGTTCAACGGCGCCAACATCAACTATCAGACCACGCATTCGATCTCTATCGCGGACTTCCCGAACAACGCTCCTATGGTCAACCCGACCCTCAGCAGCGCACTCACGGAGCATATACGCGACCTGTTCCAACGTCAGACACGACTGCAGATCTTGCGCAAAGGCGGAGACCTCGAACTCGAAGGAGAGATCATCGGATACGATCTCTCGCAAGGAGCCATCGGCGCCAACAGTTATGCCACGGAGAGCAAACTGACACTCCGCGTCATGGTGCATTTTACCAACAATATTAATCCCGAAGAATCGTTTGACAAGACCTACTCTGCCTACCGAACTTTTGATGCCGGTCAGATGTTGACCGACGTGCAAGACCAGTTATGTGATCTGCTCGTAACGGATATCGCAGAGAGTATTTATAACGACACGGTGGCTAAATGGTAAGCCACCGTTCGTTTTTATAATAGCACAATCTCCACACGCCGGTTCATCTGCCGATGTTCCTCCGTATCGTTCATCACGATCGGATCGCGTTCTCCCCTACCCTCGATCTCTATGCGTCCCGGAGCGACTCCGCGCTCTTCCATCTCGCGTTTCACCTCTTTGCACCGCCCCTCTGACAAGATCTGGTTCGATCGATCGGAACCGATATTATCCGTATGCCCCACGATACGAATCCGTTGGTTCGGGCGGGACAGTAAGAAACGGTGTAACTCATTCAAGGCCTGTTCAGAGGAATCCAAGATGCGCGTCTTGCCCGTGGCAAAATAGATATTGTGCAGCACGAAGGATTTGACTTCGCGCGGCGACATGATCACACCGTTGAACAGCGTCGGATCGGTGATCGTATCATGGAAAGGAAAATAATTGACAGCCGTGGCCTCTACCGTATAGAACGGAATGCGGTCATCCAACAGCACCGCCAAGACGGCATGCAAACTGTCCGATGTAGTCTGCATCACTTTGCGGCGCTCATGATTGCGCACGATCACATTGGCCGACACCGGACGACTTGTCAGCGAGTCCGTCACCGTGAAGGTCAGACGCGTCTCCGGATAGAGATACAGTTTGACGGTATCCTCATCTTCCTTATGGTTAAACCACACGGTGTCCGAGGCGAAATAACCGATCTTGGCACCTGCTGCCCAGTAAGGTCCTACCGGCAGACCACGCTGTACGCGCGCACGCTTGGTATCGGAAGGTTTGCTCACTTTCGGTTTCTTGTTCGGCTTTGCTTTCACGTCTTGCACCGTGATATGTGTCGCCGGCAAGGGTTCACCTGAACGCAGGTCGTACGCATAGACATAGAGTAAGGGCTTGCCTTCTTTGATACGCTCCTTCTTCGCTGCCTTCGCTTTCGCCGCTTTCTGCTTCTCCGCTTTCCGTTTGGCAGCCTCCCGTTTCTGCTCCATCTTAGCCTTCGCCTTCGCGCGCTTCTGCGCAGGCGTCATCGCATAGCAAGCGTCACTTGCCATGAAACACAAAAGAGCCAATATGATCCAAAAACGTTTCATCTTCTTTAAAATAACAGGAGAATAGTCGTGGGACTATCCTCCTGCTGTGGTCCCACTTGGGCTTGAACCAAGGACCCCCTGATTATGAGTCAGGTGCTACTAACCAACTGAGCTATGGGACCATCACCTTATCACTTCTGCTGACGGGCGTTGCTGAAGAGCACCAGACTCTCGTCCTTCGTGATCTGCATCTCTTTCTGCGTCAACTCAGGGATAATCAACGTCGTTCCGGGAACAAGCGCATTCGGATTCGAGATCTTCTCCTTATTCGCGATGTAGATGTATACCCAGCAATAGGTGTTGTTATAGTACTTACGTGCCAATCTCGACAGCGTGGTGGACTTATCGGTCGTCACCTCCTCGCTCGAGCGATGCTGATACTCGTTCACTTTCTCCGGACGAGCGCTCTCCGACAGCGGCACCGTCTGTACTTGCGGTTTATCTTCCTCCTCGATGCGGTTAGCACGCGTGTCATCCAAGTCGTGTTTCATACGCTCGAACGTAGCCTTATCTACCAGACGGATAGCGGCACGGCGGTTCGGGCTGTACGATGCCTGGCTACGACGACCGATCACCTTACCCATACCCATCGCATACATACGGGCTGTGTCGATAGCATGCTCTGCGCTCAATTCGCCGATCACATTGTCTGCACGTTTGTCACCCAGCGCGTAGTTCAGCGATGCCGAACCCGTGTTGTCGCAATAACCGGTTACAACGGCATAGAGCGTCGTATCTTCCGCCAATATTTCGGCTACCTGTTGGATGGTAATCAACGCCTTGTCGTTCAGGTTCGACTTGTTGTTATCGAAGTAAACGTAGTAAACACGCTTCTGCTCTTTCTCGATATGCTCACGATAGGTCTCGCGGATGATAATCGAGTCATGCTTGATGATCACGGTGTCGTGAACGCACTTCGGCTCGATTGCCTCTTTCTTCGCCCATGCCTCCGGGTTCGAGATATTACGAACGTGCGTCTTCTTAACGCCCATCAACTTAAAGCGCATATTCAGCGTCACGTCCACGATACCGTCGTTATTCTTCGATGCCACAGCGTGCATACCCGAATAACCACGACCGTCGATATAGTCATTGATGAAATAGTTATAGGTCGCGCGAACACCTAAAGCCAAGGTACGGTTGAGGTTAAATTCCAGACCGAGACCGGCTTGCACATACAACTCGCCGTTGTATTTATCCATGCTCATCGGGGTCTGCTGCGCCGTATTACCGCGACCGTGCTCATCATCATCCGGATAATAGATCTTACTCTTATACCAAGCGTAACCACCGCCAATAATAGCGTTGGCCGAGAAAATCTTCTTTTTAGCCTTCGGGAAGAAGAGATTCATGAAGTCCATCGACACATAGAGACCCGCTTTATGCATATGACCGTTCAGCAAGGTATCGGCGTTGTTCGCGCCCGGCTTACCGGTCACCGTGTACATGTCGTACATGTAGCTCAAGCCCAAACCCCATACCGGGTTGAACGCATACTCCAGGTCCAAACCGGCATTCGGGATAGCAATCGCGTGCTTCATCTCCGAATTGAAGTCACCGTCGAAATAGTTAAAGCCCACATGAGGCGTCAAGCACCAATGAGCAAACTCTTGAGACACCTCTTCGTTCTCCTCTACCTTGTAGGGATGTGCGCCTTTTACGTCTTCACTCTTCTCCTGAGCAAACAAAGCCACGGAGAAGCACAAAAGCGATACTATGAATAGACTTTTCTTCATAATTTCACAAATCAGCGTGCAAAGGTACGACTTTTTTTTGACATATACAAATATTTTTATAAAAAAATATCTTTTTTGTTGTAACTATTGCATATATTGATTTTTTTTTGTAACTTTGCACCGATATTTGGATAAATCAATAAAACATCAAAATAATATGGACATTTTAGAAAAAATGATTGCGCGTGCGAAGGCTAATCCGCAGCGCATTGTGTTGCCGGAAGGTGACGAACCGCGTACGTTAGAGGCTGCCAACATCTTGCTTAGAGACAAGATCGCGCAGCTTATTTTGATCGGCAATCCGGACAAGATTCGTCAGATGGCAGCCGAGAAAAACTATGAGTTCATCAAGGACGCCAAGATCGTTGATCCGATCAATGACCCGAAGATGCCGGAGTATGCGAACCTGCTCTTTGAGCTCCGCAAGGCAAAAGGTATGACCGAGGAAGAAGCAAAGAAGAAAGCGCAAGATCCGTTGTACTTAGGTTGCCTCATGATCAAAGCCGGTGATGCCGACGGTGAGTTGGCCGGTGCACGCGGTACGACCGCAGACACGATCCGCCCTGCTTTCCAGATCCTCAAGACCAAACCCGGTTGCTCCATCGTCAGCGGTGCCTTCCTGATGTTCACGCCGGCGAAACACCTCGGCGAGAACGGTTTCCTGCTCTTTGCCGACTGCGCCGTCAACCCCAATCCGGATGCAAAACAGCTCGCCGAGATCGCTATCTCTACCGCCGAGACCGCACGTGCTATCGCCGGTATCGAACCGCGCGTAGCGATGCTCTCCTTCTCGACCAAGGGTAGCGCGAAGCACGAGCTCGTGGACAAGGTAGCCGAAGCGACCAAACTCGCCAAAGAGATGGCGCCGGACGTACAACTGGACGGTGAGTTGCAGGCTGACGCAGCCCTCATTGAGAGCGTTGCTGCCACTAAAGCACCGGGTAGCCCGGTTGCCGGCAAAGCGAACGTACTCGTCTTCCCGGATCTGCAGGCAGGTAACATCGGTTACAAACTCGTAGAGCGCTTCTCCGGTGCAGACGCTGTCGGTCCGATCCTCCAAGGTATCGCCGCTCCGGTCAATGATCTCAGCCGCGGATGCAAAGTACAAGACATTGTACAGATGGTTGTCATCACCGCCAACCAAGCAATTAAATAATCATACCATAAAACACAACACACATGAAAATCTTAGTTCTCAACTGCGGTAGTAGCAGTATTAAGTATAAACTCTTCGAGATGGAGAGCAAGAAAGTGATGGCACAAGGCGGTATCGAGAAGATCGGTCTGCCCGACTCGTTCCTTCTGGTCAAACTGCCGAACGGCGAGAAAGTGAAATTTGAGAAACCGATGCCGGAGCATACCGTAGGTATCGAGCTCATCCTCGAGAAACTCGTAGATCCGCAGATCGGTTGCATCAAGGATCTCAAAGAGATCAACGCAGTCGGACACCGCGTTGTCCACGGCGGCGAGAAATTCAACAAGTCCGTGCTCATCACCCCGGAGGTAAAAGAGATGATCATCAAGTGCGTAGAACTCGCTCCGCTGCACAACCCTGCTAACCTCAAGGGTATTGACGCGATCGAGAAGATCCTGCCGAGCGTTCCGCAGGTAGCTGTGTTCGACACCGCTTTCCATCAGACCATGCCGGACTACGCCTATATGTACGCTCTGCCGTACGAGTTGTATGAGAAATATGCGATTCGCCGTTACGGTTTCCACGGAACGAGCCACCGCTATGTATCCGCTCGCGTTTGCGAGTTCCTCGGCGTCGATCCGAAGGGTAAGAAGATCGTTACCGCCCATATCGGCGGCGGTGGCAGCTGTACAGCTGTGATGGACGGCAAGAGTGTGGACACCTCGATGGGCCTGACTCCGGTTGAAGGACTCGTGATGGGTACCCGCGCCGGTGACCTCGACCTCGGAGCCGCTACCTTCATCATGGACAAAGAGCACCTCTCAACGGCTGAGTTCAACAACCTCGTCAATAAGAAATCCGGTTTGCTCGGTGTATCGGGTGTATCCAGCGACTGCCGTGATATCGAGGCTGCCATCAACGAAGGCAACAAACGTGCTGACCTGGCGCGCAAGATGTTCATCTATCGTGTAAAGAAATATATCGGTGCATACGCCGCTGCCATGAACGGTCTGGACATCCTCGTCTTCACCGCCGGTATCGGAGAGAACGACCCGTATATCCGTGCGGAGATCATGAAGGGTCTCAGCTACCTCGGCATCGAGTTGGACGAAGAAGCCAACAAGGTTCGCGGCGAAGAGCGCATCATCTCCAAGAAGGGTTCGAAAGTAACCGTTTGTCTCATCCCGACAGACGAAGAATTAATGATTGCTTCCGACACTCAAGCACTGATCTGACATGACAAAACCGATAATCTATCAGCTCTTCCCCCGCTATTTTGCCAACTTCAACGAGACGCGCAAGCATAACGGCACGAAGGAAGAGAACGGATGCGGCCGGTTTGTGGATATCAACGAGCGTGCACTCCAATCGATTGTCGATTTGGGTGCTACGCACGTTTGGTACACCGGCGTCATCCGCCATGCAACAGCACAATATAACAACCCTGCCATCACCAAAGGCCTCGCCGGTTCGCCCTATGCCATCACCGACTACTACGATGTCGATCCGGATTTGGCGAAGAACGAAGCCAAACGTATGCAGGAGTTCGAGGCACTCGTCAAGCGCACGCATGATGCCGGACTCGGTGTTATCATCGACTTTGTGCCCAACCATGTAGCACGCCAGTATAAGAGTCTATGCAAGCCTGCGGGAGTCGAAGACTTGGGCGAGAACGATCACCCCGAGTGGGCCTTCTCACCGCTCAATAACTTCTACTATCTCCCGGGCGAGCGCTTCACGATGGACAAAGATCTGCAGGGCTACGAGGAGTTCCCCGCGAAAGTGACGGGTAACGATTGCTTCACTTCGCATCCCGGTCTCAACGATTGGTACGAGACTGTCAAGCTGAACTACGGTGTTTACTACCTCGGCGGGCGTGAGAAGCAGTTCGACCCCATCCCATCCACGTGGACGAAGATGCGCGATATCCTGCTCTTCTGGGCATCCAAAGGCATCGACGGTGTACGCGTGGACATGGCAGAGATGGTACCCGTTGAGTTCTTTGCGTGGGCGATCAAGGCGGTGAAGAAGAAATATAAAAAATTCCTCTTTATCGGCGAGTGCTATGACCCGAATCAGTACGACGCTTACCTCGCAGTAGGTTTCGACTACCTCTACGACAAAGTAGGTATGTACGATTACCTGCGCGGTGTAACGAGCAAAGGCTGGCCTGCCGAAGGCATCACCAACCAATGGATGCAGCACGGCGACGTGCGTATTGACCACATGCTCTATTTCCTCGAGAACCACGACGAGCAACGGATTGCCTCCGGTTTCTGGTGCGGTTCAGGCCGTTGTGCCGAACCGGCGATGATCGTTGCGGCAACGCTCAACCGTTGTCCGGTGATGATTTACTCCGGTCAGGAACTCGGCGAACGAGGCATGGATATGGAGGGCTTCTCCGGCATCGACGGACGCTCGACGATCTTCGACTACTGGGGACTCAAGAGTCTGCAAGCATGGGCAAACAAGGGTAAGTACGATGGCGCGCACATGAACGATGTACAGCACGAGATACGTACGTTCTATCAAACCCTGCTCACCCTTGCGCGAGACGACAAAGCCATCCAGAAGGGCAAGATGTACGACATCACCTATGCACAGGGCGAAGGGTTTAACAAACAGCAACATTACGCTTTCCTCCGTCATATCAAAGGGGAGACCTTGCTGGTGATCGTCAATTTCCATGACCGCGAAGAACCCATCAACGTGCGTATCCCGAACGATGCGTTCGTTTATCTGGGACTGGACGGCAAGGCCCAAGCCACGGCTACCGACCTGCTCCGCGGAGGTAAGTACGCCATCGACTTCACACCCGACAATGTCTTCCGGATCGTCCTGCCCGCTTGGAAAGGTGTGATACTTCGTATCAAATAATCTGAAAACTGAATACTGAATGCTGAATACATTCTCCGATATCATGCGTCTGGTGAGGTGGAGCAATCTGCTCTTCCTCGCCGCGCTGGTATGGCTCATGGAGAAATGGGTAGCCGTACCGATCCTCGACCAACTCGCCTTCGGCGAGCAACTGCCGGGATACATCCTGCTGCTCATCATCCTCGCCACGGTCTTCATCGCCGCCGGCGGATATGTCATCAATGACTATTTCGATGTGAAGATCGATCGCATCAACCGTCCCGACGAACTGATCGTCACGCGCACGATTTCCAAACCGGTGGCGATGCAAATCAGCCTCTGGCTCAGCGGCATCGGTGTCGTGTGCGGCATCGTAGCGGCTATCCTCCTGCGCAGTCTCACCATCGGCATTCTCTTCGTGCTCGTACCGGGTCTGCTCTGGTTCTACTCATCCAGTTACAAACGGCTCTTTCTAATCGGCAATCTCATCATCGCCTTGCTGGCGGCGTTGACACCGATGCTCGTGGCGCTGGCAAACGTAGCTATCCTGCAACTCCGTTACGCTGCCATCCTGCCCTACACCAACCTCGTGCACGATCTCTACGCATGGCTTGGGGGCTTCGCGCTCTTTGCGTTCCTACTCACCTGGATAAGGGAGATCGTCAAGGACATGCAGGATCAGATGGGTGACCGCGAACTGGAGTGTCACTCCATGCCGGTCGTATGGGGAGACCTGTGGACGAAGATTTTCGTCACTGCCCTCATCGTGTTCACAATCGCCATCATCGGACATCTATGGTATCACGTGCTGCCCTTCCCCATCGGTTGGACCAGCCTCAGCACACGTTATATCGTGCTCGGCATCCTCATCCCGCTGCTCGGAGCCACGGGTTTACTCTGGGCGGCAAAGATACCGTCCGACTATAAGAACTGCCAGCAACTGATCAAACTGACCATGCTGTTCGGCATGCTCTATTCTATCTGTATTGTAAGGGGACTTTAAGGCATGTAGATCGCCGGCGAAGGGATCAACAAACCTTCGGACGAACTGACGATCGAGTCATGACGGATACGGAATACCGCCGGTAAGGTCCAAGAGATGCGCATCATCTCTATCTCCGGTATCTCACGAATCTCAAAATCGACATCAAACAAGCGGTGGAAGCGCTCGCGGCCTTGTTCGTTCTCTATCGCTATACCGATCACTTTATCTACCACACCGAGGGCCTGGTACTGGTTGACGTTGTATACCGAGTTCTGGCAGAACGGGCAGTAGTAGGAGAAGGCAAAGACGTAGTACGTCGAGTCCGGATCGCATTGGATATATTTCGCTAACACGCTCTCTTCCACGCGTACAGGCTCAAAAGGACGAACCGGTTGCACACATTGGGCGCCATGCAGCGACCAACCGCACATCAGCATCACCACGATCATCACCAAGGACATCACAATGACAGGCGCCACTTTCAGCGGTCTGCCCTTTTGGGGTTGAATGAGCGAAGGAACCAACAACGCGATCAAGACGGCATTGCGGGTAAAAGTCAGCCAAGGTGTAGAATTCAACAGCGACAGCGGACCAAAACAACCGCAGTTGGTGATGCCCAGCCCGAGTACGCCGTATAAGAAGATAGACGAGACGCCCACGATGAACACCGCAGTAGCCGTAGCTATCCATCGGGGAGCAATGTTAAAGAGCAGCAGCAAACCCAACAGCACTTCGATGCCGATTATCACCGGCGCACCGTAACCGAACCAATTCGGACCGTAACTGCTCATGATATCGGCAAAAGCCGCTGTGTCAATACATTTCAGGACACCCGAAAGGATAAACACCGCGCCTACCACGCACCGTAAAATATAGTTCACTCGCTGACTCATATTATCTTGTTTAATCAATAGACAAAAAAAAGAGTAGCCCGCCGAAGCAGGCTACTACTACTTAAACGCAAAGATTATTTACCCTTGCAGGAAACAGATACAGAAGCATCTTCCGGCATGTTTTTCTTTGCCTCTTTCTCTGAGTCAGCAGCGAAAGCGCTACAAGATTTGTAACCCTCTTCTTTCAATTGTGCTGCTTCAACATCAACGTCTCTGCTCTCAGATTGGCCCATGTACGAAACCTTAACTGTGCACTTGCAACCGTTCTCTACGCCGTCTTTGCAGCTCGTCATTGCGCCAACTGCGAAAAGCATGATAGCGCTTACAATGAACATTTTTTTCATAATACGGATTGTTTAATTAATTAAATAAAAATATTGTTTTTGGTAAAATAATCTATACCTTAACGGCGACAAAAGTACTACATTTTCCTGACATACGCAAATTTTGTAGCAAAAAAATTAAAAAAATATGCGTTTTTTGAGTATTTCATATACTTTATGCACCGGAAAACCCATCACATTGAAGTATGAACCCCGCATTTCGGTGCAAGCCACATACCCGATCCATTCCTGTACACCGTACGCGCCGGCTTTGTCCAAGGGCTTGTATTTGGATACATAATGGACGATCTCTTCATCGGTCAGGTTGCCAAATACGACATCGGTCTTATCCACCACCGTCTCTAACTCGTGCCCTTTCTCGGCAAATGTCACCGCCGTATAGACCTGATGGGTCTTGTTGCGCAGACTCTTGAGCATCTCTACCGCCTCCGCCTCATCTTTGGGCTTACCTAACATATGCCCGTCCAACCAAACGATGGTATCAGCTGTAATGAGCAATTGGTCATCCTTCAACTGCGATTCATACGCACGCGCCTTCGCGCGCGAAATATAATAAGGTATATCGCCCTCGCGCAACTCAGCCGGATAGTGCTCGTCCGCATCGATGTTAATAGCCGTAAACGGCAGGTCAAGACCTGCCATTAACTCACGCCGCCTCGGGCTCTGTGATCCAAGAATAATCTCCAATTTCAAATCTCCAATCTAAAATAAGTCTAACTGCGTATCCTGCGGTTTCTCAAACGTCATCTTGACGCCTTCCACTTCGATGGCTTCGGGCTCGGAGGGCTGTTCGGGAGACGCCTCATCCCCTGTAGGCGCATCGTCGCCGTCCTGTAGCGGAGCGTCCTCCATGCCTTCTTCCTCCTCCTCAGGTTCCGACTCAGGCTCTGGCGTAATATCTTCGATGCTGGCTACGCCCAAGGTCGTCACGCGTTTACCCTTCGCCTTCGCGGATTTTTCGTCAATGAAGTCCGCCATCACGATCTCGAGCGGTGCTTTGCTCTCATCGGTGAAGTTGATACGGAACGTAGCTTCCTCGCGGTCGGAGATCACCATCATACGGCTCTCGGCATCATCACCGAGCATCGATTGCACCTTCGCATTCGCATCGTCTAACTTGAATCGCTTGCCGTAATAGTATTTCAGCTCGCCGTTCCACTGGATGAGACTCCAGATTTTCTCCGGATCCCATTTCTCGATGCGCAGGATATTGTCCTCGAAGTGGGCGGTGAGATCGAAGGTGGTCGTGTAGTACGTACCATCGGTAGTCAGCACAAGGATACGATCTTCGTCGTAGAACTCACCCAGATACATTCCGTGCTCGTCGTAGTTAACGCGCAGCACGTCGGCATCGAACCACACCTTACGGCCGCCGAGGGTCGAGTGACCTTTCTGCTTGAGCGTAATGGACTTGACCTCGAACTTCGTGAGCACATTACCTCGTGCCGTACGGGACTTAACCGCCAGCTCGCTCAGGTCTTTGCATACCTCGAGTTTCTTGAGGTGCAACTGCGGTTTGAGCGTCACGCGGATAACTTCGGCCTCGCCGTTCGGATTCGCCGTGAAATAGACGATCTTCGATCCGGGCTTACCTTGCGTCAGGTCGTACTCCTTATCTTTCGCTACACCGGTGACGTTGAAGCGTTTCATGAAGTACGTGCCCTTCTTGCCGTCGCGATATACGACATTATAGACCGTACGCTCATCGCCGCGCTGGAAGACGGCTATATGCAGGATATCCGTGCCGACGAACAGCTTGTCCGCCACTTTGGTCACCTTGTACTTTCCGTCTTTATGGAAGATGATCAGGTCGTCGATGTCGGAGCAGTCGAACAAGTACTCGTCTTTCTTGAGTCCCGTTCCGATGAAGCCCTCCTCGCGGTTGATATACAGTTTCTCGTTGTTCTCCACAACCGCTTTGACGTTGATCGCGCCGAAGTTACGCACCTCGGTACGACGCGGATAGGCCTCGCCGTATTTGGACTTGAGCATCTCGAACCACGCGATCGTATAGTCCGTCAGGTGGTTGAGGTTCTTGATGCAGGCCTTGATCTTCTTCTCGAGGTCCTTCATCAACTCATCGGCTTTCTTGGAGTCGAACTTGGTGATACGCAGCATCTTGATCTCGAACAGGCGCTCGATATCTTCGGTGCGCACCTCGCGGATCAACTGTGCTTTGAACGGCGTGAGGGCATTGTCCACGAACTCGATCAGTTTCTCTTTGTTCGGCGCGTCCTCGTAACCTTTCTCTTTATAAATACGGTTCTCGATGAAGATCTTCTCCAAGGAAGTATAGAAGTATTTCTCCTCCAGCTCGGATTTCTCGATCTCGAGTTCCCATTTGAGCAGCGCCTTGGTGTTATCGCAACTCAACTTCAGCAGATTGCTGACAGTCGTGAAGATCGGTTTCTTGTTCTCCACCACGCAGCAGTTGGGGCTGATGTTCACCTCGCAGTCCGTGAACGCATAGAGGGCATCGATGGCTTTGTCCGAAGACGAACCCGGGGCAAGCTGCACCACGATACGTGCCTGATCGGCGGTGAAGTCATCGATCTTCTTGATCTTGATCTTGCCTTTCTGGTTAGCTTTGAGGATGGTCTCGATGATCTTACTGGTCGTGGTACCATACGGGATCTCGGTGATGATCAGCGTCTTGTTATCGTCCGCTTTCGTGATACGCGCACGGATCTTGACCGTACCGCCACGCTCACCGTCGTTGTATTTGGTGACATCGATCACGCCGCCCGTCGGGAAGTCCGGATAGAGGGCGAACTCTTGACCGCGCAGATACGCCAACGATGCATCACAGAGCTCGTTGAAGTTATGCGGCAGGATCTTCGAGTTCAGACCGACCGCAATACCTTCCACGCCCTGCGCGAGCAACAGCGGGAACTTGACAGGCAAATGAATCGGCTCGTTCTTACGACCGTCATAACTCTTCATCCACTCCGTCGTCTTGGCGTTGAACACCGTCTCGAGGGCAAACTTCGACAATCGTGCCTCGATATAACGCGGAGCGGCAGCGCCGTCACCGGTCAGGATGTTTCCCCAGTTTCCCTGGCAATCAATGAGCAGGTCTTTCTGTCCCAACTGCACGAGTGCATCGCCGATGGACGCATCGCCGTGCGGGTGGTACTGCATCGTCTGACCGACGATGTTCGCCACCTTGTTGTACTTACCGTCATCTACCGTCTTCATTGCATGCAATATACGACGTTGTACCGGCTTGAGTCCATCCTCTATAGCCGGCACAGCACGCTCTAAGATCACATACGAAGCATAGTCCAGGAACCAATCCTGGTACATGCCGGTAAGATGATACTTCACAGCATCATTGAAACCTCCCTGGGAAGCCATCCGTGATTAGCCTTTCTTATTTATGAAGATATAGGCAAAGATACCTGCTAACTCGAATACGATACCCGTTACGAGCAGCGCATTGTGCGGCAGTGCACATCTATACACCACCAGGAATATCACACCTAAAATAAGGAGAATAACTCCTAAATACTTCTTGAAATTATCCATGATATATCGCGATATTTAAAATTTCGTGCAAAGATACTATTTTTTTTGCATATATGCAAACAAAAATGCATTTTTATCGTACAAATCGATAAATTCCGCCCGGAAGGGATCGTACGAGGCCTTGCAACTCGAGCATCGTCAGTTCGGAGGACACTTCGCCGTACTCCATGCCGCTCTGCTGAACCAGCACATTGATATGCAGTCCTTCTTCGGCGGCGTCCAATTGCGTGAGCAGGGATTGTTGCGCAGGTGTCAGGTCGTCCATTAGTCCGATCAGACTTGTCTGGATACCTCCTGCTTTCTCCTGTTTCGTTTTCCATCCCATCGTTCGGATCAGGTCTTCTGCGCCGTCGATGAGTTGTGCATAGCCCTTGCGGATCAACTCGTTGCATCCGCGGGCACTGAGGTCATTCGGTCGTCCGGGGAAGGCGAACAATGCGCGATCGTACTCAAACGCCCTTTGGGCGGTACAGAGACTTCCGCCTTTCTCGCGGCTCTCGACGATCACCACGGCATCAGCCATCCCGGCAATGATACGGTTGCGTTGCAGGAAATTCGCCGCAAAGGGTTCGGTACCCACCTCGTACTCGGACACTACGCCTCCGTTCTCCATCGATGCCTCCGCTTCAGGTCGGTGCTGGGACGGATAGATACGATCCAGACCGTGCGCCAGCACCATGATGGTCGGCACGCCGTATTTCAAAGCCGCACGGTGCGCAGCGATGTCGATGCCGTACGCACCGCCGGAGACGATAATCAAATCATCGAGACGCTCGTGCAACTCGCGCACAAGCGTCTCGGTCAGTTCTTTTCCCCGTTCGGTAGGTTTCCGCGTCCCCACGATCGCCACCACATGCCCGCCGGCAGGAGGCACATTCCCCCTGACATACAGCGGATTCGGCTTATCAGGACAGGACTGCAGGCGATACGGATAGTCCGTATCGTCAGGCGTCCAAACGCGGAGGGGATGGCTCATGATTACTTACGATCAGAGAGGTGTATCTTCACTCCGTAGCACAGATCGCCGGCATCGCCCAGACCGGGAACGATATATTTCTTATCGTTCAGAACCGGGTCTATGGCTGCGCACCAAACGGTTACATCCGGGCTGTCTTTGAGCGACTCACGCAGACAATCGATAGCCTGCGGCGTAGCGATCGTGCAGCAGAGGTGCGCATGTTTGGGTTTGCCGTGACGCAGCAGCGCCAGATAGCCCACCTCCATCGACATACCGGTTGCCAGCATCGGATCAGCAACAATCAGCGTCTTGCCATCAACAGAAGGAGCTGCCATGTACTCCGCCACGATCTCCAGTTCGCCTTTATCATTCACGCGACGATAGGCACTGAGGAACGCATTCTCCGCGCGATCGAATATATTGAGGAATCCCTGATGCAGCGGCAGGCCGGCACGCAGGATAGTAGCCAATACCAGATTGTCGGATATCGTGTTCACCGGCGCTACGCCAAGCGGCGTCTGGACGTTCGTCTGCTCGTAGTGAAGCGCTTTGCTCACTTCGATCGCCATCACTTCACCGATACGCTCAATGTTACGACGGAAACGGAGCGGGTCTTTTTGGATCTCTACATCGCGGATCTCGCGCAGGTACATGTTGAGCACGCTGTTGTGCTCCGACAGATTAACAACTTTCATTATTGCAATGTTTTAGCAAATTTCTGCTCTCCTTTCACGCTGTTCTGGCGCTCTTTGAGTTGGCTCTCGAGGAATGCGAGCTGCGAAGCTTTCTGGTTTACCTCCTGCTCGAAACCTGCCAGACTCGTCTGATAGTTCTGCATCTTGGTCTCCAACTCCGAGATAGCGCGTGCACGGTCAGCTACTTCGCGAAGCGAGTAACCCAACTCCTTCTGCTGTTTCTCGAGGAAAGCTACATAGTTGTCGCGGGTCTCCTTGTTCAGCTCATTCTGCTTGCTCAGCGTCTTCTGCTGTTTCTCCACTACCTTCGACATGGCTTTCAGCTCACTCTCTTCTTTTGCATACAGTTTCTTGAGCGAAGCCATCATGCTGGCAGAACTCTTGAGGGACTTAGCCATCTCTTTGGCATGCTGCTGCTCCACTTTCAACTCTGCTTTAGCAGCTTTGATCTCCTGCTCATTTTTCTCCAGCGCTTGTGCTACAGCATCCAGCGATGCACGGTACATGATCGGCTCTGCCATGTACAAAGTACGCAACGAGTCTAATTTGAACTCAGCCAAAGTGATGTTCAACGGGGTAACTTTTTGTGCGAAAGCACTCACACTCAATGCCAAAACGGCCATCAAAAAGAATTTTCTCATATCAATATTGATTTAAATGTTAGTATCTGTTCAAATTTGGCTGCAAAGATACAAAATTATTTGCATATATGCAAAATTTTTACTACTTTTGCGCAAAATTTGGTACTTTTTTATGAACAAGTTTATTTATAGCGATGCTACGGTTGCTTTCGTAACGGCTGCTGCGCAGACGTGTTTGCTCATAGAGCAGTGCGCGGAGCATGATCGGGAAGAATGGCGCGAGCAGTTGTTACGTCTCCTGCCTGTCCTTTATCTGCGCACGAGACTGCTCGAGCCCGCCGAGACCGTAATGGAAGACGAGCCGCAGCGGTTTGTGACCGAAGAGGACTATACGTTCGCGCTGGTCGGTATCCGAAACCTGCTCGGGCAGGATGATGCCTACCTCGATGTATTCGTGGATCAAGGCGTATATACCGATGAGATACAGACGAACTATATCTCCGAAGGACTCGCCGACATCTATCAGGAACTCAAGGACATGGCAGCCGCTTTCCAGACCGGTGACGAAGCTATTATGAACGATGCTGTCGTGCTCTGCCGCGAGGCATTCGAGGCCAGTTGGGGTCGCAAACTATTATCCGTTCTCCGTGCTCTCCATGAGATATCAGACGCATCATATCAGTAAAGAACTGCTCCAATGGATGCCGGTTCAGGCTTTTGAAGGCGAGGTGATTGTCGTCGATAAGCCGGAACAGGTAGCGCCGGCGGTGGCTTATCTGAGCACGCAGCCTGTGGTTGGAGTAGATACGGAGTCCCGGCCGAGTTTTCAGCGAGGCACGCATTACCCCACGGCGCTGGTACAGATAGCGTCTCACGAGCGCTGTTTCCTCTTCCGTCTCACGCATATCGGCATGCCGCAGGAGTTAGCGGATTTCTTTGCGAACCCGAAGGTATGCAAGGTGGGTTTGGCGTTTAAGGACGATATCAACGGCTTGCGCCGCAGACGCAATTTCACGCCGGCTAACTGCATCGATATCCAGAAGATGGTTACGCAATACGGTCTGTTGGACATGGGGCTGCAGAAACTCTTCGCCATCTGTTTCGGAAAGAAGATCTCCAAGTCGCAACAACTGACGAACTGGGAGAACTCGCGTCTCACGCCCGAGCAGGCGCGTTATGCCTCTACGGACGCATGGGCAACACTCCTTATTTATGAAGACCTGCTTGCGCACGAGCAACTGTCTCCCGAGGAGGTAGCAGCGCTGGTGCGCGAAGAGAAAGAGCGAATGATCGAGCATCAGCAGGAAGTGCAAGACCAGCGACTGCGCGAGCAAGGTATCGAGCCGCCTCCTCATCTCACGCCCGAAGAGCGCGAGGCACATCAGCGCGAGAAACGCCGCGAAGCCCGCAAACGCAAAAGACATAATAAAAAAGCCCGCCAAAATAATAATAAAATAAAGGAATAATTTTTTTATGTTTATCTCTGATTATTGATTTAATCTCACAGAAATCATATGAAACGTTATCTATTATCATTTGTTCTTGTTCTTTGTTCTTTGTTCTGCTCCGCGGAAGTTAAGTACGTCTTCTATTTCATCGGTGACGGCATGGGTTCCAACCAAGTCCTCCTCGCTGAGATGTACCGTTCTGCCATCCAAGGCGAGCCTCTTGGACGCGTGCAGACGCTCATGACCACCTTCCCTTATTCCGGTAGTGCGTCCTCGTACTCCAAGACCAACGGCATCACCGACTCGGCAGCAGCCGGTACATGTCTCGCGACAGGCACCAAGACCCGCAACGGGATGTTGGGTCTCGATCAGGACTCGGCTCAGTTGACCACGATTGCCGAGGAACTGAAGGCACAAGGCTGGGGCATCGGTATCATGACCACGGTAGCTATCGACCATGCTACCCCCGCGGCTTTCTACGCGCACGTGCCCAACCGCAATAAATATTATAATATAGGCAAACAACTCGCGGAGTCGAAGTTCGATTTCTTCGGCGGCGCCGGTTTCCACTACCCGCAGGGCAAGCACGACGACAAGAAAACCAACCTCTACCGCAATGCCGAAGAAGCCGGCTATACGATCGTCCGCGGCTACGAAGAAGCCAAATCAAAAATCGATAAATTGATCCTGGTTCAAGCCGGTGACAGCGGAAAGAACCATGGATCTAATCTCCCCTATGCCATCGATCGCAAAGAAGGCGACCTGACGCTCGCTCAGATCGTGAGCACCGCCATTCCGTTCCTGGAATCGCGTCATGAGCGGTTCTTTATGATGGTAGAGGGCGGAATGATCGATTACGCTTGCCACAGCGATGATGCCGCCACGGCTATCGGTGAGGTATGGGATATGGACGAAGCGATGCGCGTGGCGTACGATTTCTATTTGGCTCATCCGGACGAGACGCTTATCGTGGTGACGGCCGATCATGAGACCGGTGGTCTCGCGCTCGGTAACAGCGATTACACGCTGCATCTCGACCTGCTTCAGAACCAGAAATGCTCGGCATGGGTGCTGAGCGATCTGTTCACGCAGCTCTTCAAAGACAACAAGAAACCTTCGTGGGAATCCGTGAAGGCACTCTATCGCGAGAACCTCGGTTTCTGGGAGACGGTAGAGATCACAGCAGAGGAGGAAGCAAAGCTCCACGATCTCTACAAGAAAGCCTGCAAAGGCAAGGCCAAAGATGCCAAGAACATGTATAAATCGGTGAACGCCCTCGGCGCAGCCGGTATCTCGCTGCTGAATAAGAAGGCACATGTAGGATGGACTACCCGCGCACACTCTGCGCACGCCATTCCTATCTTCGCCATCGGCGCCAATGCCCACCTCTTCACCGGCTGGCATGACAACACCGACCTCGTGCCTCTGCTTCGCAAATCCCTCGCAGACTAACCTCGTTCCCCTCATCAAAAAAGCGGTTCTCGAATGAACCGCTTTTTTAAATGCTCGTATTACGGACGTCTTTGGCGGGTGACAACCCTTGCTTTTCTTTTCTTAGGATTCATACTGCAATCCCAAATAGCTACAATATAGCACCTACCCGATTCGTGCAAATAATAGACACGATAGGTTCGTTTAGACCACTTGACAATCAGAAATTGATATCGTGCATCGCTTGTAGACAATTCCTCATCGACCTGTCCCATTTCGGGGAATTGCTCTAATGACTCAACTTCACCAACAATAGTATCACGTAAAGAAATCGCAATGCTATCTGATGCCGCATCGCGATAATAGTCAAACAAAGCTTTCAGATGATGCTTTGCTTTTGTTTGCCATTGAATCAGAGCCATGTAGCCATCTCTCGTTTAAAGTCCTCGTGAGATGTACCTTGACCGGAACGTGCTTCTGCGGTCGCCTCGGCTAAGATAGAGCGCATTTCCGCCTTTGTAAACCGACAAGGCGGAACTGATGTTAATGGCTGAATACTGATATTTAATGTATTTAAATAAGCCAATAACGCTCTCCCTTGCATCGAACGTTCATCAATTTTCATTGCATAGGTTGCCATAGTCTATTCCTTCCTTTTACCTTTGACGCTGCAAAGGTAGTGTTTTTTTTTGATATATGCAAGTGTTTGACAAGAAAAAAATATTTTTGGTATTTTTGACATCGATAATAGGTATATCCTTGGATGTGAGGCGTCAAGATGGATAGACTATCTGAGAGTTTACTATCAAGTAGGCTATACAGCTTGAGGACTCATGGCGTTGTAAACGCTGCTATTATCGATGTTATTTTCTTTATAATTTTTCTTTATCTCCCAAAGGGCTTTTATCTCTTTTTATTTACATATAAACACACCAAAGGCAGCCGAAGCTGCCCTTGATGTCTTGTCGCCATACGCGCGAAATAATGTTCGCGCCTGCGCGTTAGTTAGGGAATGATGTCCCCCTTACGTCCGGGGAGGTGGCCCACACCGCCGCCTCCTTCGCCTTCGGAGACTTTCATTGTTTGCATTAAGTACTCGCCATCAACGCCAAGTACTTCCGTTTTTGGTTGCTTATACATTTTCTTTTCCATAATTTTTCCTTTCATAACTCGTTAATTCATTAATTCCTTAACTCATTAACTCATTATTTAACGAGTCGTCCGGTTGCGTCATACATCTTCTCGCCGCGGAAGATGAACAGCGTGCCGTTGATCATCACCTTACGCGGTGCCTCGGTAGCCTCAGCATTCTCGAAGCCCGTAGCGGCATTCGTTCCCTGAACATCGAACGAGATACGACGTACGCCGAATTTCGGTGCCGAAGCAGGATGCGACTCGTTCATATCAACGTAAGCGCGGTTAGCCGGAATACTTACGGCACTTCCGGTATACTTAGCCACCGAGTAGAACTTCGTACCTGCGAAGTAGTACCACTTCGATGCTCTAGAATCCGAGGTCGAGAGATCGAGATTATTGAACGTACCAACCATGCCGTTGCTTGTTCCTGCTACAGCCGCAGCCGCAGCGGTCGTCTTGTAGAACTTAATTGGATCATAGGACTTAGCAACGAACAAGTACGGTTTGCCCGGCTCGGTAACAGTTACCTCGTCGAAGACGAACTTATTGTTGCTATCCACACCTGCCATTTGGTAAACATCAGCACCAACTACGACGTGTCCGTTCGGGTAGCAGATTGTACCTAACTCGTTCGGAGCGATCCAACTATCGTCACGAACTTTATCCAGAGCATAGAATTCGATCTTCTCGATTCGAGTGTAACCGCTACCTGCTGTGTTCTCACCTGCGATGGTTACATCACCTGCTGGAACCTCTATGCTCTTAGACCATTCGTATCCGCCACTATGCGTGCCCGCATCTTGACCGTTGATGGTCAAATGAATCTCTGCCGAGTTACCCGTACCACGGTAGTAAACGCGTACCAATCCGGCTACGGTTGCGTGGAACTTAACGCTCGATCCCTGGAAATAAATGTTATTAGCATTTTCTTTTCTCCAAGAATATTGACCATTGATAACAAGCATATCCGAACGGAAGTCATCGTTGTTAACGATACTTGTTCCGGTATTAGCCATCAAGATGTCTGCATCCTTATCATCACCTGTCAACTGAACGTCCGCTTGACCTGCCCAACAATCATCCTTCCAATCCCACAACATAGATGTCGTTACATCTGCTTGTGCGAAAGACTGAACGACGTGGATATTAGCTGTTGCGCTAATCGTAGGATCACCATTCAAGATAACTTTAATCTCCGCATCACCTTCAGCATCTGCTGTAACTGCACCCGTTGTGGCATTGATAGTAATCTTGTCATTCCCGGAAAGGATACTCCATGCTTGGCTTGTTACGAGCGCGTCTGACGGAGTCAAGGTCATCACCGGCGTAGCCGTAACACCTTCACGCAGCGTCATATCATTCAGAGAAACACCTGTTACAACAGGACGACGATAAACCTCGAGGTACGGAATACGAGGACTATTATTGTTGCGCTCTAACTTCAACGTTGTTGCACCTGCCCAATCAGCAGGAACATCGAAGTATTGAACCTCAGTAGTTCCTGTACCAACCAGCAAGGTATTATGATCTGCATCGTCAGCATCAGACAGTTTCAGTTTATCACTACTTCCGGCAATTGCCTTATACTTAATCCGATCACCTGCTGCCAGCGGATAATCCATCGTCATGGTCAACACACCACCTGTTCCACCGGTGAAGACAAAGGCTGTTACTCCTTCTGCGCCGGAATTATCAATATAGAGACGTTGTGCGCCTCCTGTAACAGAAGCCTCCAACTCGCCACCTACCAATTCAGACAGATAGTTATCGGTCGTCATCTCCTCCGATGCAGGATACGAGTCGAAGATATATACACCGCTTGCACGAGTAGCGACATTGAACTTATACAACG